>Ga0116144_10000645_pt1 | contig 46147 bp, 35 predicted proteins | sample AD_UKC035_MetaG_FD_89746 | JGI IMG/M metagenome (GOLD analysis project Ga0116144, IMG submission 89746) | Active sludge microbial communities of municipal wastewater-treating anaerobic digesters from USA - AD_UKC035_MetaG | ecosystem: Engineered > Bioreactor > Anaerobic > Digestate | place: USA...
CAGCCTCTGCATTCAGTGTTAGTGTTGCTTTGTCAGAATCTATCTCGCAAATTTCCTCATCCTTCTCAACATAATCTCCGTCCTTCCTTATCCATTTTGCGATCTGAACTTCTGTTATAGACTCTCCGGGTGAGGGAATCTTCATTTCTACGATTGACATGTTATTGTGCTTAAAAATATTTTGTTCTATTTATTCACTAAGGTTCTTTCAAAAACTTTTCCTATCAATTCTCTTTGTTCACGGTCATGTGCTTTGTGGGATCCCGTAGCAGTACTCGCACTCTCAACACGCGAAATAAGACGGAAGGAGATGTCTTTCGACTTTCTCAATACAAAAGACCAGGCACCCATGTTCTCGGGCTCCTCCTGTAACCAGATCCAATCAACTGCTTGCGAATATTTTTTCTTCAGTAAAGATAATTGCTCAGAAGGATAAGGATATAATTGTTCAAGACGAATGAGTGCAATTTCATTTGCCTGATCTTTCTCCTTTTGCTCCAGCAATTCATAATAAACCTTTCCGCTGCAAACAACAACCCTGCTCACACTCTCTGCCGAAACTGAAACATCATCAATTACCTCTTTGAATCCTCCTGTTACCAGATCTTCAAATCCGGACACACAACGCGGGTGTCTCAACAAACTCTTTGGAGTCATCACGATAAGTGGTTTTCTGAATGGTCTGTGCATTTGTCTTCTGAGAACGTGGAAAAAATTTGCAGGCGTTGTGCAATTTACAACCTGCATGTTCAGCTGACCACACAAATTAAGGAACCGCTCAATACGAGCGCTGGAATGCTCAGCACCCTGGCCCTCATAACCATGCGGCAACAACATAACAAGGCCGTTCATGCGATTCCATTTATCTTCAGCACTGCTTAGATATTGGTCAATAATAATCTGCGCTCCGTTCATAAAATCCCCAAACTGAGCTTCCCAAATCGAGAGTGCGTTTGGAGTGGCCATAGCATAGCCATATTCAAAACCCAATACTGCATATTCTGACAATAGTGAATTGTAAATCTGAAATGTGGCCTGCTTACTGTCCACGTTATTCAAAGGTGTATACTGCTCTTCAGAATCTTCTACTCTTACGACTGCGTGGCGGTGAGAAAAAGTTCCGCGTTCAACATCCTGTCCGCTAAACCGAATAGGAAAGCCTTCATTCAGTAAGGTACCATATGCAAGCAATTCTGCCATCGCCCAGTCAGCTTTACCTTCATGAACATTCTTCAATCGCTCATCAAAGAGACGCTTACTCTTGCTGAAAAAATTCTTATTAGATGGAAGTGTACTGATCTTTTCACCTATCTTTTTCAATATTTTAATATCGACTGCTGTGTCAGGCGACTTAATGAAGTCCTTGTCATTCGCCCTTCGCAGACCTTTCCATGTTCCTTCCAACCTGTCAGTATAAGGGATTTTCGTTGCCGCCTTTGCAGAATCGAGGCTCTTCTGCAACATCGCTTTGAATGATTTTTCCATTTCTCTTGCCAGATCTGCCTCTACCTGACCCTGAGCCATTAATTTATCATTATAAACTTCTCTGGGATCAGGATGCTGTGCAATGGCTTTATACAGCAAAGGCTGAGTAAATCTCGGCTCATCACCTTCATTATGCCCGTACTTTCTATATCCAAGAATATCAATGAATACATCTCTATGGAATTTTTGTCTAAACTCCATAGCTAATTCAATAGTGTAAACCAAGGCTTCCACATCATCCGCATTCACGTGAAATACCGGCGACAGAGTTACCTTGGCTACATCAGTACAATAAGTACTTGATCTGCCATCAACATAATTCGTCGTGAAACCAATTTGATTATTGGTGACTAAATGAATTGTGCCTCCTGTACGGTATCCCTTGAGCAACGACATCTGGATGACCTCATACACGACTCCCTGTGCAGCTATGGCAGCATCACCGTGTATGAGTATAGGAGCAATCATGTCCTCTGTTCCATCAGGAGTATTATCAATCTTTGACCTGACGATACCTTGAACAACCGGATCTACCGCCTCAAGGTGAGATGGATTTGGCGCTACGCTGAGATGAATTTTTCTGCCACTGAATGTTTTTACGTCTGCGGAAAAACCAAGATGATACTTTACGTCACCTGCATGCTCGATGCCTGAATACTCTAAGCCCTCGAACTCTTCAAATATTTCTTCATAAGTCTTACCCATGATATTGGCAAGCACATTCAACCTTCCACGATGTGCCATTCCAATAACAAACTCCCGGATGCCCAATCCTGCGCCACTTTCAATGACTGCATCCAAGGCTGGAATAAGTGTCTCACATCCTTCAAGAGAAAATCTTTTTTGACCAACAAATTTTGTGTGAAGGAAATTCTCGAAAGCTACAGCCTCATTGAGCTTACTCAGGATCCTTCTCTTCTTTTCAATCGAAAAGCTTGCACTGTTCCTGCTGCTTTCCATTCGCTGTTCCAACCAGGATACAACTTCGGGATTCCGAATATACTTGTATTCTGCCCCAACTGAAGCACAGTACGTCTGTTTAAGATGTTCAATAATTGCCGCTAAACTTGAAGGCCCGATTCCAATTAATGAACCTGCCTTAAATTCTGTTTGCAGATCTGCCTTAGTCAGATTAAAATTTTCTATGTCAAGCGTTGGGGAATATTTCCTTCTTTCCCGCACAGGGTTTGTATCAGTAAACAGGTGACCCCTCGTACGATAACCATTAATCAGATTGATAACATTAAATTCCTTTTGAAAAGCCTCCGGCACATCAGCAACAGAATAATTTTGTGTGTCGCTGTCATAGTTTTTACGTGCAAACTCAAATCCACTGAAAAAAATTGCCCAGCTTTCTTCTACTGATTCCGGATCCTTAATAAATTGTTGATACAATGCATCCACTTGACTGACAGATGCATTGCCTAAAAATGAAAACTTATCCATGATTGCTATCCTGATTTCCACTGGCAAAGGTACAAATTAAGGGAGGATTCGCTAACTAATTCAGTCAGGCTTCTCTCTTACTTCCTGACACCAAATCGTGTTTAAACAACCTTTTTAACATGAATCCCAAAGCGGCTTTTCAAAAACTCAAAGCCTAATACATTAAGCAAAATCAGGGTCATTCCATAGAACACATCCTCAAGGGGTATGGTCAACATCCGTATCCCCATATTTTCATCGTCATTATACCAAACGATAGGCTCAGAGATGCCTGTACCTGTTAATATGCCGTTTACGATCATAAACGGTATCATCAACACCAGATAAATAAAATAAAACTTCCCCAACCATTCAGCTTTATAGAAAAAACGGACAAATACCAGTAAGAGAGCAAGTCCTCCCGCAGCAGCAAATGTGTACATCCGATCATAGTAGCACAAAGAGACAAATGCAGATACCAAAATGAATGGGATACTTAAATACCTGTCAAGAATTCTCATATTATCGAGGTTTACAAGTCTGTCAAACACCTGATAACTGAACATACATGCATAGGGTATACAAAAAAAGAAGAGCAGCTCTTCCAGTGGTAAATTGATAATTGTTATTCCGACCAAGTATTTGGAATTAAATCCCCATACACCCATTTGAGTATAAAGACTATCCCCGACCAAAAAGACGAAGGCTGAAAATATTGCAGATGGAAAAAAGGCTGCCCAGGTTTTATGGAATTCAACTTTTGAATGAAAGGTAAAGAGCAGCGGAACTATTACAGAGAAAAAATTAATTAATAAATATGTATAACTCATCACAATAAATTAAACCGAAGCCTTAACATAGAATGAAGCATGAGACCAACTTTTCTGCCATTAGAAATGCGAATCCTTTTTTTCATCACATAACCGGGTGGAAGTCGCTTTATCTTGTTAAACAACTTTTTATAATATAAGTAAGCTAAATAAACCCCGGATCTTGCTCCTCTGGGTAACTTTCGAATTCCATCAAGTGACTCTGCGAATTCTTTTTCGATGTCGTCTTCAATCCTCTTTTTATCATTAGCACTAAAATTGTTGAGATCAACACCCGGAAAATAGGTTCTTCCCAACTGCTCATAGTCTGCTCTGATATCTCTTAAAAAATTTACTTTCTGAAAAACAGACCCCAATTTCATGGCATCAGGCTTCAAGGATTCATACATCTTATCATCACCTTCTGTAAATACCCGCAAACACATCAATCCAACAACTTCGGCAGAACCATATATATATGCTTTATAAGTTTCTTCCGTATGTTCCTGCTTCTGTAAGTCCATAGACATGCTATTTAAAAACTGATCAAGAAGTGATGTCTCGAAATTATACTTATGAAAAACTTCCTGAAAAGCGTTAAAGATCGGGTTAATGCTAATCCTGTTTTGAATGGCATCCTGGGCTCCGATCTTGAATTGTCTCAATAAAAGCTCTTTATCATAGTCATGAAAACTGTCAACGATCTCATCTGCCAATCTTACAAAACTATAAATCGAATAAATCGGACCTCGATATTTCTCCGAGAAAAAGGAAATCCCCAGCGAAAAGCTGGTACTATATTTTCGTGTCATTAATTTACTGCACGAAATAGAAATTTCATCAAAAAGTGACTTCATTTTTATTTATGACTAAACATTTTTATCACTTCCATTGCGGCTACCTTTCCGGAAATTATGGCCGGTGGTACACCAGGACCAGGAACCGTCAATTGTCCTGCAAAATACAAATTGTTAAGCTTCCTGCTCTTCATTTTTGGCTTCAGGAAAGCCGTTTGGCTTAATGTATTCGCCAAACCATAGGCATTACCTTTATAAGCGTTGTAATCTGATATGAAATCAGATATACAATAGCTCCGCTTAAAATTGATATGCGAGCAGAGGTCTTCACCGGTAAATTGTTCAATCCTTTCCATCATTAACTGAAAATATTGCTCCCGCTTACTTTCTGTATCTTCTATCCCGGGAGCAATCGGCATCAGCAGAAATAAATTTTCATGTCCCACGGGCGCTACTGTCGCGTCAGATTTAGAAGTACAACACACATAGAACAGAGGGTCCGTCGGCCATTTTTTGTCAATGTATATTTCTGATGAATGGACAAAAAGATCAGCATCAAAAAACAGATTGTGATGCTGCAAACGCTTGACTTTTTTATTCAATCCCAGATAAAATATCAAACTCGAAGGGGCGAAAGTTTTTCCGGACCAATACTTTTCTGAATATCCTCTGAACTCCTGATCCAGAAGCTTTTCTTCAATATGCTGATAATCCGCAGAACCTATGACAACATCAGCAGCTACTAATCCGCTGCCTGTTTGAACGCCTGAAATTGAATTTCCCTGTACATAAATTTTTTCAACCGGATTGCCGAAATGAAATCTTGCTCCATGCTCCTCTGCTACGCTTTGCATGGCCTCAGATACTTTTCCAAAGCCGCCCTCAGGGTACCATGTGCCAAGTTTTAATCCTGCATAGTTCATCAGACTATATAATGCAGGAGTTTCCTGAGGCATCGCGCCAAGAAATAAAACCGGAAATTCCATCAATGCTATTATGCGGGGATCCTTAAAGTACTTCTTGACGTGCTTGCTGAAAGAACTAAAAATCTGCATACGCAGAATTCCTTTTAGTGTGCGCAAATTGCTAAACTCTCTGAATGAATGAGCCGGTTTATAAACCAGGTCTTCAACTCCTGCTTTGTATTTGTATTCTGCTTCCACAAGAAAGGCATCCAATCGACTTCCACTACCGGCTTCTATACTCTCAAACATCATCTTTAATTCCTTATATCCGGCAGGCACATTCATGCAATCGTCCTTTCCGAATATTAAGGTATACGAAGGATCCAATTGGATCAGTCTGTAATATGCATCGGTGCTTTTGCCAAAGTCATTAAAAAACCTTTCAAAAACATCCGGCATCCAGTACCAACTGGGGCCCATGTCGAAAGTATAGCCGCTATCGGTAGAAAATTGTCTTGCCCGCCCACCACTGCTTTCATTCTTTTCATAAACATCAACATCGTACCCGGCAGCAGCCAGATATGCAGCTGCACTAAGTCCTGAAAAACCTGCGCCGATGATAACTACTTTTTTCGACATCAATGCCCCTAAAACTGTTTGCTTAAAAACAACACCCGTATCATATTACTGAGAACAAATCATCCTCTGTGAAGGGAATGCTGGACCCGGATAAAAGTAAAACATTTTGTGATACAGAAAAACGCGAAACTCCGGAATGATCCGTCTCTCAAATTAACTTTGATGAAAACCAAATTTCAATAAACAAAACGACTTACTTCTTTACCATCCTAACGGTTTTCGACACTTTTCCACTCTGTGAAGCCTGCACATAGTAAACTCCGGATTCCAGATCCTCTAAACCACCTATTCGCCATATTGCCGAATCTGCCTCATTATTACCTATGATTGTTCGCTCAGGTACACCATTGGAATTAAAAATAGAAATTTTCACAGCATCATCATTTGCTGCAGAAACTTCAATTTGAGCGTTATTCAAAATAGGATTGGGATAAATTCCTTGAATTGACAAATCAGTTGTTACAGACTTTATTTTAATTTTTACAGGGTCATAAATTTTTTGATATCCATCATGATCATACTGAATCAAGCGATAGTAACTTTCTCCTTTCAATGGAAATTCATCTCTGTATTTATAGTTTCGGGTCTGTGTGCTATTTCCGGAACCGGAGATAACAGCAATCTCAATAAAATTCTCAGAACCATCGCTTCTCTCGATGCTAAAAAATGCGTTGTTTGTCTCAGAAGCAGTCGTCCAACTGAGATCAACTTTATTTTGCTTGTTCACTGATGCGTCAAAAAATACCAACTCAACAGGTAGCGGAGTCCATTCAGTAAAAAATGCTTTGAAATATATGCTAAACTGACGAGTCGTTGAACTGGTTTTGTTTACTCCTCCCGTTCTATAGGTGATTAAATTTACGTTGAGAAAATTCATTTGGAACATAACTGCTTTAATTGATGAGTCAATGCCTGAATAGTCAGTAGTGGATCCTAAAGCAGTAACTGATGTACCATCAGTTGATATTGTAAGTTCATTTGGTGAATTTACAGAATAACTCGATGGCGTATATGCCTGTACCCTTTCCTGTATTGAATTATTTCCGTCTACGTCAATCGCTGTTGCAGAAACATTATCCAGAGTTGTATCTGTATCTGTACCTGCCTTCTTGAATCTAATCTGCCACTCTATATAAGATGTCTTTGGATTTGAACTGCTGCCACTGGCAATGGTGACTGTTGGCTGGAATGCCGGATTGTAACCGGTAGTTGAAGAAGGAATATCAACATTACTTACAGTCGCCCCATTGCTGATTGCCGACAAGGTTACTCTTGCGTCAACACCATCTGTGACATTCTGGAATTTATATACTGCGTTTACTGCCCCTGCTGTCCCGCTAACCAAAGTAGGATTTATGAATGTCAAAGAAGCAGAACTTTGTTGCGCAAAGCCCATGGCTGAAAAGAGAATGGCCGGAAAAAATAATTTCAATACCCTCAGCCAAAGATCTTTCCTGACTTGGATAAACTGTTTTTGAATTATTTTTTCTACTGTCTTCATTTTTCTGTTTCAGGCCATCACAAATCTAAATCCAATGATTGCCAATAAACCACTTGAAAAATACATCATGAACACCTGCACATGCTTCATATCTGTGAGCTATCCTTACACATTCAAAATGCTTTAAAAAGCAGAAAAAACATATTCAATGCCTGTTCAAATTGCCAATTCGTAGATGTAATCGTCGATTTATCTTAAAAACCCCGAATTTATCCCGTTTGCATGAATCAAATATTCAACTAACTTTGAATTATAAATAAGGCAAAAATTATACATTTTAAAATAATTGATCATGAAAAAACTAGTACTCTTCGTGTTATCGCTGTTTTTTATATCAACATCAGACGCAACACATCTGATGGGGGGACAAATTACCGCAAGTCAGATTAGTGGATTACAGTATGAAATTAAAATGACATTATACCGTGATACGACAGGTATTCCGATTGCGACTTCTGCTGATTTTATTATTACCGATCTGGCAACAAGCACTCAACAAATATTAAATGTACCGCACAGTGGAGCCCAAAGTTTTATTAATGGCGTTGAGCTTTATGACTATATCGGAACTTTCACGTTTCCGGCTGCCGGTCAGTACAGTATCACAAGACAAGAATGCTGCAGAAACGGAGCAATTTTAAATATGTCTGCCCCTCTTTCAGAAAGCCTGCATTTGCGTTCAGTTGTAACTGTTGATGGTGGTTCTGCTAACTCAACACCCGTTTTTCTTAATCCTCCGGTTACTCTTGCTCAAAAGAACAGTTTGTACGTTTATAACCCACTGCCTTTTGATGCTGACGGAGATTCCATAGCTTGGTCGATGGAAATTCCACTTGGGGCCGGTGGCGATACAGTTGTTGGATACAGTTTACCACATGGGTCATCATTAAATCCATTCACTTTAAATAACCTAAATGGTGAAATCACCTGGATGCCTGATTCTAACGGTCACTGGGAAGCATCTTTTCTTGTTGAAGAATTTCGAGGCGGAGTTAAAACAGGAGAGATCCGCAGAGATATGCAGATCATCGTTGTTGACGATACCACTAACTGGTTCCCAATGGTAATCAATACATCTTCATGGCCGCAAGACGCTATGGGAAATTTCTCTATTAACCTGCAGCCAAACACTCCATTCTTCATGAACATTCAAGCCACACAAGGCGATAATGATCAGATGGACCTGATCGTTCAGGGAGAACCGATGATCCAAGTTTCTAATCCGGCTCAGTTTGTTGTAACTAGTAATACTCCCGGACTAATTGAAGGATCTTTTAATTGGACTCCTTCAGCTCAACATGCGAGAACAGCTCCTTATCTTTTAACCGTGCGTGCATTCGAATACCATAACAATTATGTATTCACCAGTGATCGCACAATTATGTTTAGAGTTGGATCAGCAACATCAATTGCGGAGAATGAAAATGTTCTTTCAGCTACTCAGGTGTATCCAAATCCGGCTTCTCAGGATGTCTTCGTTTCTTTCAATATTAAATCATCTTCATCATTCTCAATGCAGATCTATGATCTAAGCGGAAGATTGGTAAATGAACGTTCTGAAAGGCATTTACCTGCCGGAACACATTTGATAGATCAAAATATTGAATCTCTTTCCACCGGATATTATATGGTAAAATTGATTGTGGATAATAAAGCTTCAGAAACTTTACCTCTGATCATCAAATAACATTTTTGAAAATAAATAAAAAAGGGCATCTATTCTGTATGAGTAGTTGCCCTTTTGACTTTCATCGCTTTGTTAAAATTCGAAAAAAAATCGAATAGATTTAAAGGTTTCTTTATTTTGGCAACATGATGAATTTGAAATATTTCTTTACAATCTGTATTGCTTTGTGCACGCTTAACCTGACCGCACAAGTCTTGCCCGACACTTTATTTAACCCGCAACTAACTAATCCTGCTTTCCTTGACAAAAATGGCCCGACTATCCACATAGATGCTGCTCACAATAATTATCATACAGCCTCTGAAAGGTTTGCTCCTTTTGCTCGTGTCTTGTTGAATGACGGATACCACGTCAGTGAAAATTTCGACAAACTTCTCGATGAGAATCTGGACAAGATCAAACTACTTGTAATCTCAAATGCACTCAACAAGGCGAATGATGGCAATTGGTCAAATCCTTGCCCTTCTGCATTCAGCGACGATGAAATCAATTCCATTAATAGCTGGGTTAAGAATGGCGGTCGACTTATGCTAATTGCTGATCACATGCCTTTTTCAGGAGCTGCACAAAAGTTGGCAGCATCATTTGGCTTCGCAATGTGCAATTGTTTCGCAATGGATAATCGTCGACGCAATCCTGAAATCTTCTTCCGAAGTAACGCAACACTCTATGAAAATGAAATTACAAATGGTCAAAGTGCAACGCAAAAAGTTGACAGTATTGCCACATTTACCGGAAGTGCGTTCACGATTCCTCCTGAAGCAATACCAATTATTAAATTAAAGGACTACACCATCCTCACACCTGATCAGGCATGGAGATTTACCGACGAGACACCTTTTGAAAATTCTGAACATTATTTCCAGGCTGCTGCCTTAAACTATGGTAAAGGTAAGCTTATACTTATGGGTGAAGCCGCCATGTTCACAGCTCAAATTGCAGGCAATCAAAAGGTAGGCATGAATTCGGAATCTGCTAAAAACAATGTCCGGCTATTACGAAACGCCATTCAATGGCTGTTAAAATGATGCTAATTATTGCTTAAGAATCCAGGCGAACATCAATGGAGCCACGATAGAAGCATCACTCTCTATAATGAACTTAGGAGTTTTAATATCCAGTTTCCCCCAGGTGATCTTTTCATTTGGCACAGCTCCCGAATAAGATCCATAACTCGTTGTTGAGTCGCTGATCTGGCAGAAGTATGACCAGAAAGGAACATCATGCCATTCCAAATCCTGATACATCATTGGAACAACGCATATCGGAAAGTCCCCTGCGATACCACCGCCGATTTGAAAAAAACCAACGCCTTTGCCTTCACTGTTCTTACGGTACCAGTCGCTCAACCAGACCATGTATTCAATGCCACTTTTCATGGTCGTTGCCTTAAGTTCATTCTTTATAACATAGGATGCAAAAATATTTCCCATCGTAGAATCTTCCCATCCCGGAACAACTATAGGTAAATTCTTTTTTGCAGCCGCCAACATCCAGGAATTTTTTGGGTCAATTTCATAATACTGCTCAAGCTCTCCACTCAGTAAAATTTTATACATGTACTCATGCGGAAAATATCTTTCACCCTTTGTCTCAGCATCCTTCCAAATCTTATGAATATGCTTTTGCAACCTTCGAAATGCTTCTTCTTCAGGAATGCACGTGTCAGTCACACGGTTATAATGATTCTCCAACAGATCCCATTCTTCCTGAGGACTAAGGTCACGGTAATTGGGTACTCGCTTGTAATGATTATGCGCAACCAGATTCATGATATCCTCCTCTAAATTGGCTCCGGTACATGAAATAATATGAACTTTATCCTGACGAATCATCTCAGCAAGTGAAATCCCTAGTTCAGCCGTACTCATGGCACCGGCTAGTGTAATCATCATTTTTCCATTCTCCATCAAATGTTGCTCATAACCTTTAGAAGCATCCATCATTGCTGCAGCATTAAAATGAAGATAATTCTTCTCCATGAAATTTGAAATTGGTCCTCTGTTCATGATAATCAAATTATTTTTTTACAAATTAACTAAACGAATAATTGGAGGTATTTAATTACACCAAGAATTTCTTCTTGTTCGCCTCTCATCCCGGCATTCCAAAGACTTTTAATAAAGCAGAAAATACTCAGGACTTTGTTACTATTTCACTCTGGAATACAGAACAAGGAATGTAGGAAAGTGATCACTATATCCTGCCATGTAATTATCAAAGTCATAAGTTCTTTTCGGGTAGCCTTTATATCGCCCACTCGTTTGTGTCATCCAGGGCTGGCTGAAAATATGCGCCTCGCCAAAAAAGTATCCATCCTGATCTTTGCTTAGAAACCCGGAAGACACAAGGATCTGATCGAATAAATTCCAACTATCCTGATATGCCAATGTTCCTATCCCTTGTTTGTATGAATCCATCCATGGGTTATACATTCCGCCCTTCTTTACATGATCCTTCTCCCCTTTTGCCCCAATAACCTTAGCTACCGATGGGCTTACAGGATCATCATTAAGATCACCCATTAAAATTATTTTGGCATTTGGATCAATTGCTGTAATTGAATCAATTTTATGCTTGCATACAGATGCAGCCTTGGCTCTGCCCGGTGCACTGGCCTCCTCACCACCACGACGCGACGGCCAATGGTTAACAAAAATGTGAAAGAGTTCCCCATCCATTGACCCGGCGACGTACAATACATCCCTTGTATACCTTGGAACAGTGTCGGACTCAAATAATTCGACGAACAATGGTTCGGAGTGAGAAGGCTTGAAATATTTTGGATTATACAAAAGACCGACGTCGATTCCCCGCACATCAGGTGAATTAAAATGAACAACCTGATAGTTCCTGTTCTTTAACTTTTCCGTTCTGGTAAGGTCTATCAAAACTTGTTCATTCTCGACTTCAGCAACACCCAGGATCGCAGCACCATCAGGTGAACGCTCTGTACCTACCAATGATATCACATCCGACAAATGACTTAGCTTATCAAGATAAACTTCACCGGTATAATTTTTTTTACCGGTAGCTAAAAATTCTTCATCTTCAATATTGGGATCGTCTATCGTATCAAATAGATTTTCCAAATTGTAAAAAGCAGCTATAGACACTTTATAAGTTGCTTTTTGGGAATAGATTCCGCTATGAAAGGCGAGCAGAAAAAAGGCCAGAACTGATGATTTTCTCATTTTATTTTTTTAAGGGTAGCAAACATACAAATTATCAGGCATCGTAAATGAATCAATTTTCATGCAGGAAAGAAATACCGGTTGATTTTAAACCGGATAGCAAATACAGCACGTTTCTAATCAGGCAATTCATGTTGATAAACTAAAATGCTGCGTGCCTGAACATTGACCAAAATTCAATTATAGTGATTTTGATGAGTTTATTATATCACAAATTCCATTAAATTTGTATAAATCAATGAATTGATATTGAATTAACATCCCCTTTCTTTGATGATTTCGATATTTGTTTAGCTTTGTCGCCCCTTTAAAATTAACTATTCTATTAACCGCTATATATGATCATGCAATTAAGGAAACACTTATTAAGCTTACTGGTAGCGCTTTTGCCAATAGTGGCATTTGCACAGACCGGAACTTTGTCCGGAACCGTTAAAGATGAAAACAATCGTCCAGTATCCAATGCAAATGTTTTAATCAAGTCAAGCGGTCAGACTGCTACTACCGATGAACAAGGAAATTTTAGCATCTCGTCAGTCCCCTATGGAAAACTAGAATTGGAAGTTAGTGGAGAGTTCATATTGCAACACCTCCAAACTTTCGAGTTTAGCGAAACCAATACCATCGTTGCTGTGCCGGTAAATGACAAAAATTCTGAAATTGCTAAGGCCGGTGTAGACAATATCCCTACAATCAGTTTGTCGGATGATGAAATGAGGGACGGAAGCGGAGGCGGTGTTTCGAGTGTGCTTTCTGCTTCAAGGGATGCATTTACCTCTGCAACTTCATTTGTCTTTTCGTCTGCCCGCTTTCGGATTCGCGGCTATGATGATGAAAACTTCCTCACTTTAATGAATGGTGTACCTGTTAATGATCTCATCAGCGGAAGAAGCCTTTATGCATCTTTTAGTGGTCTTAATGACGTGGTCAGAAACAGAGAATATGCCAATGGACTAGAGCCTGCTGCCTATTCATTTGGAACTCTGGGCGGTGTTTATAGCATCGATAGCCGGGCTTCTCACCAAAGAAAGCAAATGCAGGTTTCTTATGGCAGAGGGAATGCATCTTATGATAACAGAATTATCATTACATACGGTTCCGGTCTTACTTCAAAGGGTTGGGCTTACTCATTTTCTTATTCCCGTCGCTGGGCAGCTGAATCGTATGCTCCCGGTGGATACTATGATGGTCATTCCTACTTTGGCTCTATAGAAAAAATAATCAACAATAAACACTCATTGGCATTAACAGCCTATGGAGCTAATACAAAAAGCGGACGTGTAGGTCCTTCTGTTCAGGAAATAAAAGACCTGGCCGGTGATAATTACTACAATCCTTATTGGGGTTATCAGAATGGTGAGAAAAGAAATGCCTCAGAGGCACATGGTCATCAACCTATCGCAATCCTCAGTCACGATTGGAAAATTTCCGAAAAATCATCTCTTGAATCAGCGGTATCTTTTCAGTCAGGTAAATATAAGATTGGTAGCCTTGATTGGTACAATGCCGAAGACCCTCGCCCTGACTACTATCGTCGTCTCCCTAGCTTTGATCCTTATTATGGAGATAATCCGGAAGCTTTCGCAGAGTTAAAAGCGGCTGTTGATGCCGCCTTGCGCAGTAGCGAGACTTTGCGTCAGATCCAGTGGGACAAATTATATGAAGCCAATCAATTACACGATACTGTCTTCAACGGTACCACCGGAAAATGGGCTAAATACGTCGTCTCCAACAGAGTGATTGACAACCAAAGATTCAACTTCAGCAGTACTTTCAATTCACTGATAAATGAAAACCTCACCTTTGATGGCGGAATTACATATCAGAAGGTAAGCGCTGACCTCTACAAAGAAATAGATGACCTATTAGGTGCCGATTTTTATGTCGACGTTACTCAATACGCAGATCAATCGAATGTAAATAATCCGGATGTCCTGCAAAATGACTTGAACAATCCAAACAGAATTCTTCATGAAGGTGATAAGTATGGATACGACTACACTGCTAATATTAATAAGTCGTCAATTTGGGGTCAAGGAGTTTGGAAATTCGATAGAATAGATTATTTCATGGCCTTACAATTGTCTAACACTTCCTTCTATAGAACAGGAAATGTTCGAAATGGTGTTTATGCCAACAATTCTTTCGGAGAGGCTGAAAAACAAAATTTCTTTACCTATTCCATAAAAGGTGGAGTAACATATAAGTATAATGGTCGCAATTATTTCTTTGCCAATGCATGCTATATGACACGCCCGCCTCTTTTTGATAATGCATATATTTCACCACGTACACGCGATAATGTTGCAAATGATCTCACAAGTGAGAACATATTCTCCACAGAAGGTGGATACATCCTTCGTGCTCCAAGATTCAAAGCTAAAATTCTAGGCTACTACACTAAATTTACAGATGGTATTGATACTAAAAGCTTCTATCACGGAGACTTCAGAACTTTTGTCAATTATACTATTACTGGTATAGATAAAAGACATGCCGGCTTTGAAATATCAGGATCAGCTAACCTTGGCAAAGGATTTTCTGCAAGTGCCGCTATTGCACTTGGTGAGCATATTTACACTTCAAGACAACTTGCCAACATAACACAAGACAATAAAGACACCGTACTTGCCGAAAATGAAGTTGTTTATTCGGAAAACCTGCATGTTGCCGGCGGCCCGCAATCTGCTTACACAATAGGCTTTGAATACCGTTCACCAAAATTTTGGTTTGCAGCTGTGAACTTTAATTACTTCGACAATGTTTACATAGATTATAATCCTTCACGTCGTACACTAAACGGATTGGATCTCGTAGATGCAGGTAGTGATACCTGGAAAAAAATCTTACAACAAGAAAAGGCTGAGGCACAATTTACAATGGACGCACGGGCAGGTTACTCTTATAAATTCGGTGACAAATTTCGACCAATGAACCGGCAGACCTACCTCGTCTTTTTCCTTGGTGTGAAAAACCTTCTTAACAACAAGGAAATGATTACCGGCGGATTCGAGCAATTAAGATTTGATACTGATAATAAAGATGTCAATCGCTTTGCACCTAAGTACTTTTACGGATATGGCACCACATTTTTTGCCGGTATCACACTTCGTTTAAATTAAACCACTCCCATCAAAAAACTATCTATCTATCATAACCATGAAAAAAATTAAAAACCTTCTACTTCTCTTAACACTGTTCAGCCTGGTAGCTATTGGATTTTCATCCTGCGTAAAAAAAGATTACGATGAACCAACTACCGCCAATATCGACCCTCCCGGAATCGTTGCTAACATCACCATTGCACAACTTCAGGATTCTGCAGGATTCGTTCCTTATCAAATTACTACTGACCTTGTGATAAGTGGTATAATCATTGCCGACGATGAGTCAGGAAACTTTTATAAAGAAATGATCATCCAGGACTCTACGGCAGGTATCAGCATCCAACTTGATGTGAGCAACTTCAATACAAACTACCCAATGGGAAGAAGAGTATTTGTAAAATGTAAAGGACTTTTCATTGCAGATGATGGTGAAGGTAATTTTCAACTTGGACTTAGAGACGGTGGTACAATTGCCAGAATTCCTCAGTCTTTATATGAAAAGTATGTTGTGAAAGGTATGTGGGGACTTACCCCTACACCGACAGTTATCACATTGTCAAATCTAAATTCGGTTAAAACAAACACATTGGTTCAACTGAATAATGTTGAATTCAAACAATCAGATGCAGGTGTTACTTATGCTAACGCAACAACGCTTACTTATAAAAATCTGACAGTTTCTGATTGCTTCGGGGATGAAATCGTTCTGTATACCAGCGGATATGCAAAATTCGCAATTGATACTACCCCAACAGGAAAAGGAACAATGATTGCTGTTTATAAGCTTTACAGAGGTGATGGAGAATTAGTTCTGAGAAAACCTGAAGAAGCAGATATGAACGGAGTTCGTTGCAACGGCTCAACAGGAAATTATACACTAATGCCTATTGACAGCCTGAGAATGGTTTATCAGGGATCGACTACCACAGCACCAATCGACAGAAAGATAAAAGGAATTGTAATTTCTGATCTTGCAGGCGCTAATCTGACTAACCGAAATGTAGTTATCCAGGATGCAACAGGTGGAATACTTGTTCGATTTGCTGCAACGCATATTTTAACCCTCGGACAAGAAGTGGAAGTAGTTGTTAGCGGTCAAGAATTGTCAAAGTTCAATGGACTTCTTCAAGTGAACAATGTTCCTAATGCAGCTGCAACTGTTGTTGGAAGTGGTTCTGTAACTCCTGCCGTAGCAACGATTTCTCAAATCCTCGCCAATTATGAAAGCTATGAATCAACTTTGGTGACCATTCAAAATGCAACCATTAGCGGTTCCGGGACAACATTCTCCGGCGTAAAAAATATTACGGATAATGGAGGAGTCGATAATATGACTTTCTATACAACGACATATTCAACATTTGCATCTGATCCCTTCCCAACTACTCCTGTCAACCTTACCGGTATCGTTCACATGAGTACCACCTGGACAATTCCGACAGCATTCAGTATTCGTAATTTGTCGGATATAAATTAAAATGAATTCCAAAAACATAAAAAAGCCTCGCAAAAGCGGGGCTTTTTTATGACTTTAAAAATCTTACGGTCTGATCAAAAAAATCTTTTGGATTTTCGGCATGCACCCAATGTCCTGCATTTGGAATACTGATAAATTTTGCATCGCTGAATTGCAATAATATATCCGGCTGATCTTTCTGTTGTATATAACCTGACTTTTCTCCTGAAACAAAAAGTGTAGGGATATTGATCTTGAAAGATTGAGGTAATGCCTTTCCAATTTCTTCAATGTTCTTTTCAATAGCTTCAATATTAAATCTCCAGTCAAGCTTTTCTTGCTCATTCCAATACAAATTCTTTAATAAAAACTGGATCGTGGCTTCTTCTTTCAATGAATCCCTAAGAATTGCTTCTGCTTCTTTGCGATTACTTAAATTTTCCGGTCGCACCGCGTGAATGGCAGCAAGAACAGTTTGATGATGTGGAGGATAATACTTTGTACCAATATCTACAACGATTAATTTATTAAGATGCTCAGGATATATGCCGGCATAACACATAGCAACCTTACCACCCATAGAATGCCCAATGATACAAACATCTTGAAGATTTTGTGTTCTTATGAGTTGATGAATGTCCTCCGCCATCAGGTGATAGTTGAATTCATTACTCCTGGGACTACGACCATGGTTTCTTAGATCCGGTATAATCACATCAAAATTTTCCTGTGCATAATATTTGGACAAGGTGGCCCAGTTGTCACCCATCCCAAAGAGGCCATGCAAAATAATGAGTGGTTGCCCGTCACCGGATCTTTTATAGTGTAATTCCATGTGTACTAAAATAATCCCCTTTAAAAAAGTCCCTATGCAAGCTGTCGCAAGTATAACTGAACTGTGTTCTCCAATCCAAAGTATAGCGCATCACACACAAGAGCATGACCAATTGAAACTTCCAGCAAACCGGGAATGTGATCTTTAAAATATTTCAGATTCTCCAGGTCAAGATCATGGCCGGCATTTAATCCGACATTCAATTCATTTGCCTTTTTCGCAGCAAGTATGTATGGTTGAATCGCCAGTTCCTTATTCAATTTATATCCTTTGGCATAAGCCTCCGTGTATAATTCGATACGATCCGTTCCGGTAAACTTTGCATATTCGATAAGCTTTATATCCGGAGCCATGAATATAGATGTCCTGACCCCGTATGATTTGATCTCCTTTATAATACCTACCAGAAAATTTTGATTCTTTATGGTATCCCACCCTGCATTCGAGGTTAGTACATCAGGAGGATCCGGCACCAGGGTAGCTTGTGTCGGCCTGATATCTTTTATCAATTCAAGAAAACGCTTGTCCGGAAAACCTTCAATATTAAATTCAGTGCTGACAGTTTTTTTTAGATCATAGACGTCTGTACGTCGTATATGACGCTCATCAGGTCGAGGATGAACAGTTATACCTTGAGCTCCAAATCGTTCTATATCACCGGCAAGCCTGAGAAGATCCGGATTATTCCCTCCGCGAGCATTACGAAGAGTTGCTATTTTGTTAATATTGACACTGAGTTTTGTCATGTCGATTACACGAAATTGTAAATTCCCTGTGAAATTACAATAAAAGATTTCCTCAGATAATTAAATTGTCCGAAAATTCCTGAAGCATGCACTATTAAAGGCTTTCACTCATAAAAAATCCGTAAGTTGCGCCCCGAAAAACTTTCACGGACAATTTGCGTTTATAGTTAGTATGATTGCCAAAGACCTTATCAATGACTCTTTTCCGCCACTCAAATTGAGTGACACCGGATTGAAAGCTATCACCTGGATGGAAGAATTTCGTGTGGAGCACCTTCCGATAGTCGACGGAGTTGAATATGTTGGATTAGCCACTGAACAAGATATTCTTAAACTAAGGTCACTGGAACAGGCTCTCGAGAATCAGGCTCTTCCACTGATCAAACCATTTGTCCGATTCAACCAACCAATTTTTGAAGTCGTCAAACGCATGTCAAAAGATAAATTATCACTGACACCCGTCCTGGATGAAGATGACCATTATATCGGAGTTATTACTTTAGCCGATATTTTAAAACACTATTCAGATAGCGGCATTTTTGAAGATGCAAATGGAGTTATTGTACTTGAATTAGGTGCAAAGGATTACTCACTGAGTACTATTGCACACCTAGTAGAATCAGAAGACGGTAAAATAATTAGTTCATACGTGACTCCTAATCCGGAAAAGGAAAATCTGGATCTTACTCTAAAAATTAACCAACCGGATCTTTCCCGTATACTTTCCTCTTTTTCCCGACATGGTTATATAGTGAAGGAACATTACCATCAAAATGAATTCATGGATGATATCCAATCTAGATATGATTCGCTCATGAATTATTTAGGTATCTGATTTCTTCCCTGAGTATTATGTTCTTGCCGCCGAAATAGGAAACGACCTTTCACGCTCTTGGGATCAAAACACATCTGTCTTTCCTTCGGGACGCACTTTGCTTGGTGAGCCTTTATTCCCAAATATTTTATGCAAAGGACAAAGAAGCGATGGTAAATTGGATATGAGAATTAGGACATAATATCGTAAATTGCTGCTTTTAAAAAGATCGATTTTATCAACTCAAATAAATTTAGTTGCAGCCATTGTATCGCATTTTTTTCTGCCTCTCATTCCTGCTTTTCTCCACAACGGCCAACCATATGACCCTGGCTCAGGTCGGAGTTGATACAAGAGGACCAGATAGCTCAAAAGTGAGAATTGCTTCAATTACACTTATCGGCAATAAACTTACGAAAGACCATATCATTTATCGTGAACTCACCTTTCGGGTTTCTGACACTATTGAATCAACAGAGCTTGATGTGATCTTTCAAAGAAGTGAAGAGAATCTCATGAACACTTCTCTTTTTCATTCTGCGAGAATTACAAGATTACACAATGCTGACCAACTGGATGTATATATCATTTTCAGTGAACGATGGTACATCTTTCCTTTACCCATTTTAGAAATTGCAGAAAGAAATTTTAATGTATGGTGGCAAACTAAAGATTTTTCAAGACTGGTATATGGTGGTGTTTTAACATGGAATAATTTCAGGGGAAGGAATGAAGAAGTTGGAGCCACAATTCGTCTGGGATACACTCAACGCATAAGTTTTTATTATAAAATCCCTTTCATTAATAAAAAACAAAAATCAGGCCTGAACTTCGGTTTTGCTTATTCAAGAAATCATCAGACTGCCGTGAGGACACGATTTAATCAGGTAGAATATTTTAAAGATGAGGAAAAATATGCACGAACCGAAACCGGCGCATCCATATCCTACAGTCATCGTGCTGACCTGTATGAAAGTCATCTCATCGAAGCAAGTTACCGGTATGCGCAAGTTCTTGATACTGTATTAACATTGAATCCCGAATACTTTTCAGATAGTAAATCCTCAACAAAATATTTTTCTCTTCGCTATCTATTCAAATCAGACCATCGTGATCTGGTAGCCTATCCTCTTAAAGGAAGATACATAGATATTGAACTCTTAAAAACAGGTTTACCCTTTCTAAAAGATGATGTCAATATCTATGCTCTCACGACGAGGCTCAAAAAATTCTGGGATATTTCCAATGGCTTTTATGTATCCGCAGGATTGACTGCAAGAATAACCGGAACGCAAAACCAGCCATACTACAACTCCAAAGCCCTTGGGTATGGAACTGACTATCTGCGCGGTTATGAATACTACGTAATTGACGGGCAAAGTTTTGCTCTCTTTAAAACCAATATAAAATATAAATTGCTTGGTGAAAGAGTACTTGATGCAAGTTTTATTCCTCTCAACAAATTCAATGTCATTCCATTTAGTTTCTATTTAAACCTATATTCTGACGCAGGCTACGTAAATGACTCTCAATTTTCCTTGCAGAATGATCTTACAAACGATTGGCAATTCTCAGGAGGACTAGGTCTTGATTTTGTGACTTACTATGATCTGGTTTTCAGATTTGAATATTCACGAAATAAATTGGGAGAATCCGGTTTTTTTCTTCACTTTACTGCTCCGATATAAATGCCTATAAATCTCTAATATGAATATTGCTATTTATGGACGGCCTGTTAATCCCAAGCAGGTTGCACTCGCAGAACAGGTGATCCAACTGCTGCAAAAAGCAGGAAACCGGTTTAGCATACATGAGCCTTACTGTCAGTTCTTATCCAAGCATATGAATTTGGATAACAAGACGGCGACATTCATGACCCATGCAGATATTCGTGGTAAAACAGATTTCCTTTTAAGTATCGGAGGTGACGGAACTCTTTTGGATACAGTATTGCTTGTGAAAGATTCCGGAATACCCATAGCCGGAATAAATGCAGGACGGCTTGGATTTCTTTCCAGTATTTCAGAAGAAAATTTAAGTCTGGCTCTGGAAAGTCTGGCCAAAGGTCACTATTCTCTGGATGCAAGAACCCTACTGCGTCTTGAATCAAATCACCCTTTGTTTGAAGAAGACAATGTAGCACTCAATGAATTCACTATTCATAAGAAAGAGACCTCTTCCATGATCACAATTCATGCATACCTCAATGGTGAATATCTTAACTCCTATTGGGCTGATGGAATCATGATCTCTACACCAACAGGTTCAACAGGTTATTCATTGAGTTGCGGAGGTCCGATCATCGTCCCTCAATCGGAAAGCATGGTCATCACTCCGATTGCTCCGCATAACCTGAATGTGAGACCTATCGTCGTTTCTGATAAGAACGTTATCTCTCTTGAGGTAGAAGGTAGAAGTCAGAGATTTATGGCAACCCTGGATTCACGTTCGGCAACCATCGATTCCGGCTATCAATTAGCCATACGGAAAGAAAATTATTCCATCAATCTTATTCGTTTAAGCAACGAAAATTTCCTGAATACGTTAAGGAAAAAACTCAACTGGGGACTGGATACCCGAAATTAATGATTGATTTAGAGCCGGGAAGACTCTTTTTTCGTCGTATATAACCTGTTTGAGAAGCTAAACGTATGTACATCCTATCTTTAAATTATTATATTTGCCGTGATCTGAAAAGCATATGAAGAAAGTACTATTACTCCTGCTTGCAATCATATTTTTATCTACCGGCATGGCCGATGCTCAACGATGGAAACGTCAGCGTTATGAGCTCAGCATTGGTGCCGGAGTGAGCAATTTCCTGGGTGAATTGGGCGGTGCTAATCAGATTGGTACTAATTATTTTAAAGACCTCGAATGGTCCTTGACAAGAATGGCTTTCGCTGCCGGTTTACGCTATAAACTCAGCAATTATTTCGCTTTGACAACTCACCTTACCTATGGGAGAGTTACCGGGGATGATAAGCTGACACAGGAATATTTCAGGAACTATAGAAATCTCAGCTTTTTCTCAGACATCTATGAGTTTAATGTGAATTTTGAAGGTGCATTCCAACAGGAACAAATCGGTCACAGGTACCGCCTCAGAAGAGTCAGGGGAGTGAGAGGATATGAACTTTACACCTACGCTTTTGTTGGTGCCGGGATATTTCATTTTGACCCAAAAACCATCTATCAAGGACAGACTTTGAGACTGCAGCCTCTTGGTACTGAAGGTCAGGGATTATTACCTTCCCGTAAAAAATATTCATTATTTCAGTTTGTTATCCCTATGGGAGTCGGTTTTAAATACACCATTGATAATACATGGGGCGTAGGACTGGAAATAGGAATCCGTAAAACATTTACTGATTACATCGATGATGTCAGCACGACTTACTTCGATTTCGAAAATTATCCTGATGCCAACCCCCTGGCTGCAGCTCTTTCTGATCGCTCTAATCAATCGAATCCGAATATCACTGCCGCCCGTGAGCAACGTGGCGATCCCAGAGATAAGGACTCTTACATGTTTGCCATCTTCAGCATCAATTATAAATTGAAAACAGGACGGGGAAGATTACCGCGATTCTAATCAGGTATTTTCAAATTTATTCCCGTGCCAGCCGTTTTAGCCAGCTGAATACCCGAATTCCCATACAAAAAATGCAAGTATCCAGATTTCTTTTACTGTCACTGTTGTTTATAATGCTAAGCTTTAGGCATGCCCATGCTCAGTATGAAGAAATTGGCATTCAAGGCGGTATTACGCACTATAAAGGAGAATTAGCTACGCATTTGTTCAAACCCGGCGAAATTCACCCTTATATCGGACTGTTTTTTCGACACAATTGGAACCGCCACTGGAGTTGGAAAATCGAACTCAATGTCGGTAAGATTTCCGGTAGCGATTCTCATGCTAAAAACGGATTTGAACTTGACAGAAACTTGTCTTTTTATAGCAGCATCCTTGAATTTTCTCCACAGATAGAATTTAACTTTTTTGCCTATGAGACAGGAAATCAGGAATACCCGTTCACGCCATATATTTTTACCGGCCTTGCTGTTTTTCGATTCAATCCGAAAGCTGAACTAAACGGAGAAATATATGAATTACAACCTCTGGGGACCGAAGGCCAAGGAACAAACGGGTCCAAAAAATATAAACGCATCCAAATGGCCATACCTATTGGTGGAGGATTGAAAATTGCTGCCGGTGGTAGTGTCGGAATAGGAATTGAAGTTGGTGCCAGAAGGACTTACACAGACTACCTGGATGATGTCAGTACAGTCTATCCGGATCAACAGGTATTACTAGCTACGCAAGGAGCAGCAGCAGTAGCTCTCTCCGATCGTTCTTATTCGGGATCTGCCACATCTCCTACAGTTCCAGATGTTTACAGAAAACAACGAGGCGATTCAAAAAATAAAGATTGGTACCTTTTTGCGGGCGTGACCCTGTATTTCAGGCTCTCCAGCATGATCAAAGACTCATGCAAGCCATTCAAGAATCGCAGGTATTAATTTGGCTACTGATAATCAGTTCAATAGCTCAAAAAAAATCACACAATTTTAATTGTTTTTAACGGTTTCTAACCCGAAGCCTGTCCCTGAATTTATTAACTTGCGCCGCTTTTCAGTATAGCCGATCCATGAGTCTCAAAGAAAAAATAAACCTCGAAAAATTACCGCAGCATGTAGCGGTGATCATGGATGGAAACGGAAGATGGGCCAGAAGACAAGGTCAAATGCGTGTTTTTGGACATCAGAATGGTGTTCAGGCAGTCAGAGACATAACTGAAGCGGCAGCAGAACTAGGTGTGAAATTTTTAACACTCTATGCCTTTTCAACAGAAAACTGGAACCGACCGGCTGAAGAGGTGAATGCATTGATGGAATTGCTGATTCACACTATCCATCAGGAAAGACATACATTGAATAAAAACAATATCAGACTCCGGGTCATTGGTGACTTAAATGCATTACCCGCTAACTGCGTTGAAGAAATAAACGAAGCTATTCGTGACACAGCAACAAATACACGCCTGAACCTTGTGCTTGCCTTAAGTTATAGCTCACGATGGGAACTAACGAAGGCTATGAAGGAAATTGCCGAAAAGCTAGCGGATAAGACCTTGACTGCTGATAAGATCAACGAAAAAACAATTGAAGAACATTTGACCACTAAAGAAATCCCTGACCCTGAATTACTCATTCGTACAAGCGGAGAATTTAGGATTAGTAATTTCTTATTATGGCAAATTGCATACTCAGAATTATACTTCACCCCTAAACTCTGGCCCGAATTTGGCAAAGAGGATTTCTACGAAGCTCTGGTCGACTTTCAACAACGTGAACGCAGGTTCGGTATGATCAGTGAGCAAATCCACAAGACAAACAAATGAAAAGAATAGTTTTTCAGCTCTTACTTTTACTCATCTCAACGAAGGGATTTTCTCAAATTCAAATTGGTGGTGATAGTGCAATCATTGATTTTGGAAACCCGAAAGAGTACATTATCGGTGGGGTCGTTGTAACAGGGACTAAGTTTCTGGATGAATCAGTTCTCATTTCAATTTCGGGATTGCAAATTGGCGATACCATCGACGTACCCGGCGAAAAAACCTCTAAGGCAATTACAAACCTGTGGAAGCAAGGCTTGTTTTCTGACATCAAACTTCTGGCCTCACGTACACAAGGCAAACTGATTTTCTTTGAGTTGAATTTATTTGAACGCCCGCGTCTGTCAAAATTTTCATTTAAGGGTGTCAGCAAATCTGAAGCTGATAAGATCCGCGAAAAAATTGGCCTTGAAAGAGATAAGGTGGTTACTGAAAACGTAATCACTAAAACATCAAACACCGTCAGAAACTTTTATATCGAAAAAGGTTTTCATGATGCTCAGGTAACTATCAATGAAATTAAAGATACAACTTTTGCCAACCGCGAGATCCTTGAAATTGTTGTAGATAAAAAGAAAAAAGTTCGTATCAGAGACATTTCGATCGAAGGTAATACTGCATTCACCAATGGAAAGCTGCGCCGCTCTTTGAAAGACACAAAAGAAAAAAAATGGTATAAGATATTTACCGGCGGTAAGTACATGGAAAGCAAATACCGTGACGACAAGAAAAAACTGCTTGCCAAATACAACGACAAAGGATTCCGTGATGCCAAAATCGTTTCTGATTCCGTCTATCGCACAGGACCACGTTCTTTACAGATCGATATCAAAATTGATGAAGGGAATAAATATTATTTTCGAGACATAAACTGGATTGGAAATACAAAACATACCTCTGCAGAACTTTCAAATATTCTTGGTATAAAAAAAGGAGATGTATTTGATCAGTCAGCATTGGATGAAAGATTGTACATGAGTCAAAGTGGTCGGGATGTGAGCTCTTTATATATGGATGACGGATATTTATTCTTCTCCGTTACCCCGGTTGAAATAGGTGTTGAAAATGATAGCATCGACCTGGAGATGAGAATATACGAAGGCAAACAAGCCAGAATAAATAAGGTCACTGTTTCCGGAAATACCAAAACCAACGATCGCGTTATCATGAGAGAGATCCGTACTAAACCGGGTCAATTATTCAGCAGACAAGACATCATCAGAACACAAAGGGAGCTGGCACAGCTTGGATATTTCGATCAGGAAAAACTCGGGGTAAATCCAAAACCAAATCCTGCTGACGGAACCGTTGACATTGATTATACTGTCGAAGAAAAACCTTCTGACCAATTAGAACTTTCCGGTGGATACGGAGCAAATCAATTAGTAGGTACCTTAGGTTTATCCTTCAATAATTTTTCTGCCAGGAACTTCTTCAAGAAAAATGCCTGGAGACCATTACCATCGGGTGACGGACAACGTTTGAGCATCAGAGCACAGACTAACGGTAAATATTTCCAAAGCTATAATGCCTCATTTACTGAACCTTATTTGGGTGGAAAGAAGCCAAATTCGTTTAGCGCATCTGTTTATCGTTCTATCCAGTCCAATGGATTAAAAAAATCTGACGAGAACAGACAATCTATTGTAATCAACGGGGTTTCATTGGGCTTAGGAAAACGTCTTAAATACCCCGACGACTTCTTTACAATCTATCATGAGGTCAGTTATCAGTACTATGTTTTACAGAATTATGGTAGCACATTCTTGTTCAGCGATGGCACCGCAAACAACCTGAGTTTTCAGGAAACGATTTCCCGAAACTCTGTTGATGCACCAATATATCCCAGAAGTGGTTCTCAGATTTCACTCACCTTACAATTTACACCACCCTATTCTCTCTTTAACGGATTGGACTACAAGACTGCCACACAAAGCGAAAAATATAAATACATAGAATACCACAAATGGAAATTCTCATCGCTGTGGTATACCCGCCTCCTTGGAAATCTGGTTCTGCATACAAAAATTCAGTATGGATTCCTTGGACTATATAACCGTGAATTAGGAGCCTCTCCCTTTGAACGATTTTATTTAGGTGGTGATGGTTTGTCAGGATATGCACTCGACGGACGAGAAATTATCGCACTAAGAGGATATGAAAATAACTCCGTGACACCCAGAAATGAATTCAATAGTACCATTGGTGGCACAATCTTTGACAAATACACTTTAGAGCTTCGGTACCCATTATCATTAAACCCCTCAGCAACCATATACATGCTGGCATTTGCAGAAGGGGGAAATTCATGGCTGAAGTTCAAGGAATTTAACCCATTCAGTGCGAAAAGATCAGTAGGTATGGGGGTTAGAATATTCCTTCCTGTATTTGGACTACTAGGTCTGGACTGGGGTTATGGTCTTGATAAACTGCCTAATAACCCTGAAAAGAGTGGAGGTCAATTCCACTTCTCCATTGGTCAACAGTTTTAATTTTATAAATTTGCACCCTTTAAAAGAAAGGCAATTACCATGAAAAAAGTAACATTATTAAGTACCGGAACCATAATTATTATACTGTTTCTAGGGCTGATGTCCTTCACCGTAAGTGCTCAAAAATACGCTTATGTGAATACGGAGTATATTTTGGAAAACATTCCTGATTACAAAGCTGCTCAGCAGTCTCTGGATAACCTGTCAATCACATGGCAAAAAGAAATTGAAGATAAATATGCCATCATTGACAAGCTGTACAAAACTTATCAGGCTGAGCAAGTTCTCCTCACAGAGGAAATGAAAAAGCGTCGTCAGGAAGAAATTACTTCTAAAGAAAAAGATGTAAAGGATCTTCAAAAGCAACGCTTTGGTTATGAAGGTGATCTTTTCAAGAAAAAACAAGAGTTAGTTAAACCAATTCAGGATAAAATTTATAATGCAGTAAAAAAGATGGCAACAGACCAAAGTTATGCCGTCATATTCGATAAGTCCTCAGACTTGATCATGCTGTATACAAATCCTAAATACGATAAGAGCGATGCTATTTTATTATCTCTCGGATACAAGCCGGCGGCGAAAGAATCTAATTCCTCAAAATCCGGAGGAAGCTCAAATTCAGGTGGAAATGACGCTCCGGTAATTAATAGCGATACGAAAGAAGAACCCAAAAAATAAAAAACCGAAAACCATTTTAATTATCATGATCAAGAAATTATTCCTGCTTGCAGTTGTGGCCATTATCAGCAGCACATTCCCTGCATTTTCTCAAACCCTTAAGTTTGGCCACATCGACTCCGGCGAACTCATTCAAATGATGCCACAGACACGTCAGGCAGATAGCACCCTTCGTAAATACGGTGAATCTCTGGACTCGCAATTAAAAGGCATGACTGCTGAATATCAATCCAAGCTTCAAATTTATCAGTCAGGAGCCGATACAATGCCGGATGCCGTTCGGAATACTAAAGAAAAAGAACTGAATGACCTTGGAAACAGGATACAGGATTTCCAGCAAACAGCTCAGGAATCAATCCAAAAGAAAAAGGAAGAGTTATACGGACCTATTCTCAAAAAAGCTGAGGATGCAATAAAAGACATCGCAAAAGAAAAAGGTTATGCCTATATCTTTGATACAAGCCTCGGCAGTGTAATCTATGCTCAGGAAAGTGACGATCTAATGCCTCAGGTTAAAACTCGTTTGGGTATTAAATAAAAAGCAATGACAAAAAAAACCGCGATCTCCTGGTCGCGGTTTTTTTTTGCCCATTATGAACTGAGCAACTAAAATTTTACTTCAAGTAAGACCGGGCAATGATCACTATGCCTCGCTTCAGGCAATAAAACCGAACGCTTTAATTGTGCTTCTAACTCATTTGATGCAAACTGATAGTCGATACGCCAGCCGAGGTTTTTATTCCTTGCATTCGCTCTAAAACTCCACCAGGTATACTGATGAGGTTCCTTGTTAAAGTGCCGGAAAGAGTCGATAAAACCCTTCTCCAAAAACTGATCCATCCACTCCCTTTCTTCCGGCAAAAATCCTGAAGATTTTGCATTACTTATTGGATTGTGAATATCAATTGGTCTGTGACAAATATTAAAGTCGCCCGCCAATATCAGCTTCGTCCGCTCCTTTTTTAGCTTGATCAAATATTTCTGAAATGATGCCAACCAAAGCATCTTAAAATCTTGTCTTTCATCACCACTTGAGCCGGAAGGAGCATATATGCTCAGTACAGAAACGTCTCCATAATCAGCTCTTATAACTCTGCCTTCCCGATCTGATTCTTTTATTCCTGACCCGTAAATTACTTTGTCCGGCTTCTGACGACTTAATATTGCCACCCCGCTATAACCTTTCTTTTCGGCAGGATACCAATAGTGATGATATCCCTTCTCTTCAAAAATGGTCAGATCCAGTTGCTCAGGAGAAGCCTTAATTTCCTGCAAACAAATTATGTCAGCCTTGGTTTCATCCATCCATTGATCAAAGCCTTTGGACAATGCAGCACGAATTCCGTGAACGTTATAGGAGATTATTCTTTTCATAGCTTATTAATTCCTGATAAAATTAATAATTCTGATCCAGCTTATACTCACAGAATAGAAATAGTCTGTTTTCGTTAATATCTTGACTTCGGAGACTCAGAGATAGCAGTTGAATCCTGTACATTTACCTTTAAAACTTCTTCAGGACCGCAATGCGGAAAATTATACTCATTTCATTTCTTTTTTTTCTTGCTGAAACAATATCAGCTCAAAGTCTGAGTAACCTCAGGAATAAATATATTCATACCGAGAAAGATACCATCCGACTGGACACATTAAGTATCATACCCGGCAGTTTTTACATTCTCGATCACGATGGAAAACTGTTGAACAGTAGTTTTTACACACTTGATGAAATTGAAGGAACATTTATCTGGAAAACCAAACCCCAATCCGATAGTCTTAAGAGCTCATACAGGGTCTTTTCTTTTTTATTGAGTGAACCATATTTTCACAAAGATGCCGGCTTGATTACAAAAGGTGTTGCTGCAAATCCGTTTTTATACAATCCGGGAAACAAGCAGGCGGAACTCTTCAAAGTTCCGGGATTAAACAGATCAGGAAGCATTTCCAGAGGTATCACCTTCGGTAATAATCAGGATGTATTTGTAAACTCAAGTCTTAATCTTCAGCTCTCAGGCAAGCTGAGTGAAAATGTCGAAATTCTGGCTGCCATCACTGATGAAAACATTCCGATACAACCTGAAGGGAACACACAACAGTTGCAGGATTTTGACAAAGTATTTATACAGCTTTCCGATGATCGAAGCAAATTGATCGCAGGCGATTTTGAATTGCGCCGACCGGATAGCTACTTCATGAATTTTTTTAAGAAAGGTCAGGGCGGATACTTTACAACGTCTTTCGATGTAAGCGGGCAAGACACAATAAACAAAAAAAGAACCCTGCGAAGTGGAGTAAGTTTTGCAATATCTAAAGGAAAATTTGCCAGAAACACGATCACCGCCATAGAAGGAAATCAAGGACCCTATCGCTTACAAGGTTCCAATGGAGAAGCATTTATTATTATTCTGGCAGGAACAGAGAAAGTCTATATTGATGGCAGGTTAGTAAATCGCGGGATCGAAAATGATTATGTGATCGATTATAATGTAGCTGAGATTAGCTTTACTGCAAACCGAATGATCACAAAAGATTCAAGGATCTCTGTAGAATTTGAGTACTCAGATAAAAATTATTCGCGCTCATTGTTGTATTTCAATCAGGAATATGAAAGTTCTAAATTAAAATTGAAGTTTAACTTATACTCAGAGCAGGACTCAAAAAACCAACCTTTGCTTCTTGATCTGGATAGTACAAGAAAATCATTCCTTGCAGGTCTTGGCGATGACATAGACCAGGCATTCTACCCTACTGCCGACAGTGTAGCCTTTAGTACGGATAGAGTGCTATATGCACAGCGAGACACAATAGTCAATGCTGTACAATATTCTTATTACGCTTATTCCACTAATTCTGATAGCGCAAAATGGCAAGTTTCCTTCTCTGAAGTAGGTTTTGGGAATGGAGACTATTTACTTGACCCGGGATCAGCCAATGGTCGTGTCTTTAAGTGGGTTGCTCCGCAAAATTCGATCAGACAGGGAAATTATACCCCCTTTGCGATAATAGTAACACCAAAAAAACAACAATTATTTACACTTGGTGCTGACTATATTATCAATAAAAAAAATAAAATAAGCATTGAAACAGCCCTTAGCAATAACGACATAAATCTGTTTTCGTCAAAAGATAAAAATAATGACGTTGGATATGCGACGAGAGTCTCCTACACGAACACCGGGTATCTCAGTGCCGATACCATCTCAGGCTGGAAACTAACAAATGTTCTTGGCGGCGAATATGCCGGTAAATATTTCAAGCCGGTTGAGCGCTATCGCAATGTAGAATTTGAAAGAGACTGGAATCTTGGAACAAGTAACATTCAAAATGATGAATACGCAGCAAATTTTCAAACAACATTAAGCAAAAACAAACTTGGCAATATTACTTACCAAATAAAAACTTACTTAAAGGGTGAAGACTATAGAGGATTGATGAACTCAGCTTCGTCACGATTGGCTTTAGGGAAATATAAAATTGATCTCGACGGAAGCTACCTTAGCACTAAAGGTCTCAGAAACAGGACTAATTTCCTTAGACATAGTGCCGAAATCTCAAGACCAATTTGGAAGTTTACTATAGGGATCAAAGAAGCTGCAGAACAAAACCGCTTCCTAGGCTTAACAAGTGACTCGCTTTTCAGCAACAGTCTTGGTTTCCAGGAATGGCAGAGTTACATATCTGCAGGAGACACTTCAATGAAGAAAGCCACACTCAGTTATAAGCAGCGGTATGATTACATCCCATATTCGGGCAACTTTGAAAACTCAACCCGGATTGATGAAACTTCACTTTTAACGGAACTGATGGCAAACCCAAAACACACGCTGCGCACGACAACAACATATAGAGTGATCTCGATCACTGATACACTTTATACAACACAGGTACCATCAAAAAATTTGTTGAATCGCCTTGATCATAGCCTTAGCTTGTGGAAAGGTATTATCGTTGCCAATACCTTTTATGAAGTTGGTGCCGGTCAGGAAAGAAAGCAAGAGTATTTTTACCTATTAGTTCCGGCAGGACAAGGTGTGTATAGTTATCTTGGAGATTATAATAATAATGGAGTAAAAGATCTTGACGAGTTTGCGGTTGCTGCTTTCATTGATCAGGCAAAATATATCCGGGTTTTTATTCCAACGAATGAATTTATCACAACAAGGAGCAATCAATTTTCTGAGATTCTCACCCTCACGCCTTCTGCTGCGACATCTTCTTATCAGGGACGTCAACCCTTTCTTCACCGTTTTACCAATCAGTTATTGATACGACTGGATAAGAAAACCAAAGATGAAACTTTGTTGTCATCACTTAATCCTTTTAGCCGGGACATTGACGACAGCCTTCTTGTATCGGCAAATTCGAGTGTTAGAAATACGCTCTACTTCAATCGCACCAGTCCTGTTTATGGTGCCGACATCAGTATACAACAAAACAGAAACAAAACACTTCTAACCAATGGCTTTGACTCACGCGTGCTGATTTCTCAAGGGCTCAACCTCCGCTGGAATCTTAGCAGAACATATTTAATATCACTCAGTTTAGAAAAAGCTGACAAGAAGAGTAATTCACAATTTTTGTCGACAAGAGATTACAGGATATTATCCGAATCGATCGAACCAAAATTCAGTTATCAGCCGGGAACAGTTTTCAGGGCAATTGCATCATACAAATATTCCAACAAACGAAATACTTTAGGGCAATTAGGTGAAGAAGCCAAGAGCGATAAATTTGGGCTGGAATTAAAATATAATACTATCAATACAGGGAGTATGACAGCAAAAATTAATCTGATCAATGTGAGATACAACGCTCCTGATGATAGCTTTTTATCTTATGAATTATTAGAAGGATTAAAAAACGGACAAAATATCACCTGGAATATGTCACTGCAAAGAAATTTGAGCAGCTCTGTTCAAATGAGTTTAAATTATGATGGCAGAAAATTAAAGGACTCAAAAGTGGTTCACACCGGTGGCGTCCAGGTCAGGGCATTCTTCTAAAAATCGAAAGCTAAGAATTACTTAAGATCGATCTGAGTATTACCGATAAGGAAACCACCATGGTAAATTTCAACCTTATAAATTCCCTTAACAAACTCTGTACCTTTAGCCCAATACACTTCTACCGGTACATCACGATTGGTATAATCAACAGTTTGTTTAACTGTGTACACTAATGCTTGTCCCAGGGCATTGAAAGTTTCTTGCTTGGAAGACATCACCACTCCATCCGGACCAAAGACACGTAGATAGATCTCAATAGAACCTCTGTCTATTACCTTATTTTCTGCTAATGTAAACTTGGTTCTTATCTTTTGAACCTGCTTAGCCCGATTCGTTTGGAACTCTTTTCCATTAGACTTATATCGCAATCCTTCTGTCAAAATATTGTGAGCCTTTAGGACTGAACCGGCAGCAACTTTTGTAGAGAGTCTCACATTCTCAGCAGAGAGATTCTCGTTCTTAGATTTCTCTTGATTTAGATTCGTAGCCAGATCCTGATTTTGTGCCTGCAATTCAGCCGTTATGACGTTCAGTGAATCTATCTGGGCCATATAGACCTGATTCATTTCATTCAGTTTGGCTAATTCTGCCTTCGCTCTGGCAATTTGTGCAGGTCCGCCTAAGGAGATCAACCTTTGTATCTCGGCAACTTTGGCTTTAATAGCTTCATCCTTTTCGCTCAACTCTTCCTGAAGGACTGAATTTTCAGATTTGGCTTTCTCAAATTCTGCTTTTACCTTGTTCAGTTGCGCCTGTAAGGCATCTTTCTCAGCAGTAGTAGTAACAATAGTCTGATTGGCCAGATCAAGGCTATTCTTTTTATCAAAAAACTGCCATAACAATAAGGCATTCGTCCCCAACAAAATGGTAATGACAATAATCACGATGCCCTTTTTCGGACCTTGTTCCTGATACTCGTTTTTATTGTTTTCCTGGGAATCCATACCGCAAATTAGTGTAATATTTTAAAACTTGACCTATTAATTTCAAAAAAAAAGAAATTCCCCTTTGCCTTAACTTTCCGGATGGACGTCTTTGAACTATCCGCATTGAATATGAATAATTTTAGAATCAAAAACTTTCCCCTTCAAATTAATCTAATCAACTCTCTACGTTGCTATAAATCGTTTGTTTCAAGGCTTCAGGATTTGACCTGATCCTTATTACGCTCATCAATAAAGTTGAGGCGAAGCTCTGTAAGGAACTTATCAAGTAAGGAACTAATTTCATTACTAAGATTTCCCTTAGTCTTCTCCTTCAGCATTTCAAGAATATCAATTGACTGCTTGGCCTGATCCAGATCCCTTTCTATCTTATCAGTCGCAGGATTCTTCAACTTACCCATGGCAACCATGGCAGATGAATGAAAAATATATACAACCTGAATAAATAGTTGTTCGTTGTTCTGCATGTACTATTTTCGTGATCTAACAAAGGTAGTATTTTTTTGAAGTTTGCAAATATCTTTGAACTCGCTTTAAGATAGTCTTATCTTGCCTAAATTCAGGGAATAATGGCTGAGAAGGCGACCAATAGTTATGTAATATTCGGCAAATAACAGTATGAGCAAAAAGAGAAGATCCGAGGATCTTTATTTAAAGAAAAACCTGGTCACACTCATACAAAGTGGCGAAGAATTCATGCATACCTGTGAGGAGCTGATAGCCAAAGCCGAAACAGAAATCCATCTTCAGAGTTATATTTTAGAACCGGACGAGACAGGCAAGAGAATTATTGATGCATTAAAATTAGCCTCAGAATTTAGAAAAGTTAAGGTATTCATCCTGGTTGATGCTTACGGGTCCCAGAATTTAGGCCCTGCGATCCGGAAGGAGCTGAAAGATAGCGGAATTCAAATTAAGCGATTTGGTAAGCTATATTCCCGCGGTTCATTTCATATAGGGAGACGCCTTCATCGAAAAGTGCTGGTCGCCGACGGGAAAACCGCCTTGGTGGGAGGTATTAATATCAGCAATAAATATACTGAGCAAAACAATTCTCCGGCCTGGCTTGACTTTGCATTAAAGGTTCAGGGTGAAGCAGCCAGGAAGCTTCTCCACATTTGCAGGATGAGATGGAAAAAGTCAGGCATTAAAGCATTTCCGGAAAAACTTAGGAGTCCTATTGATGCTGAGATATCAAATTATAATTCAGGTGTAACTGTTAAGGTCAGCCAAAATGACTACATAAACCGGAAGAACGAAATCGCTAAAAGCTACCGCCGGGAAATTAGTTCTGCCCAACATACGATCACCATCGTCGGAGGATATTTTCTTCCGGGAGGCCGTATGCGGCGCATACTAAAAGATGCAGCAGTCAGAGGTGTAGAGATCAAGATCATTGTTTCGTATTATTCTGATGTCAGGCTTGTTTACCTAGCCAGACGATACTTATATACATGGATGCTTAGAAACAAGATGAAAATCTACGAATACAAACTATCTAACGTACATGGAAAGGTATTGATAGCCGATAATAAATTTGTGAGTCTTGGTTCATATGACCTCAATAACCTGAGCACCTACAGCAACATTGAATTAAATATAGAAATAACAGACGAAACCTTTGCCGGACATGTAAATAGCCGACTGGAAGAAATCATGTCGAAAGATTGTATCCTTGTTACTGAGCAAAATTTCAGAGCAAGGCTGAATCCATTCAGTTTATTTCTAAGCTGGCTTTCTTATCAATTGGTAAAAACCCTCTTTGTCCTAAGCGTTTTACTCGCCAAAAAAAGTGAATAAATTTCAACTCAGGCTGCTCCGGCAATTCTCTTGACGATGCTTCTTTTAACCAATGGCAGAAAAGTCTCATCAAAAGGCAAAGTCATATCAGTCTCAACAACATAAGTTGCAGGGTTTGGTAAGCTTTTATTATAACTTATCAAATCGCTCTTAATTGCTTCATAAGTGTTGAGGAGGTTTTTTTCGTAGGTCGTTATATATTTCACTTGAATACCTCTGAAGCGTTCTACAGGGTTTTCGAAAATTGTGATGTGATACTCATAAACTTTCGTTTCTGATTCACTTCCTTGCTTTAAAAACAAATATCCATCTTCATTGAATAATGGCATAACCCCAATCGGAAAAATCTTCAGCTTATCTTCCAGTAAATCGTAAATCTTCTTGCCTTCATTAAGGGATTGTTCCATCTGTGGGATGGAATAATCAAGTATGTTCTCAATCTCTTGCATTAAACTGTCATCGGCGACCATTTTCTCATAGATCAGACGAAATTCTTCGGCACTTGATCCTATGAGGCGTTCCGGAAATTGATTGAAAAGCACCTGTTTATTATCCTTAATCGAGCGAAGATTTCGGTAATGCTCAACCAGATCAGCAAGGTACGGGTAGAGCCTGTTCTCAGTGAAGTTGTCACTTACATGCTGAAGATAGGCTAACAGAATATACTTCTTATACTCGAAGTCTATATGATTCTCGGTAATCCAATTCTTGTTGAGTGAATGCATACAAGTCATAAGTTTAACAGAGACTTTAATAATAACGAACCGATGCCGAAAATGTTTCCCTCCATCTGTTGAAAACAGATTGAAAGAAGTGATTTACGGACTCGAAGAAAGGCTAATTTTGAGTTATTAGCTCTACAAATATTCACACTAAAATAAGTATCCATGAAGATGAAGTCAAGAAGAATTCAGCAAATTATTACATTTTCTATTGTAGCATTTCTTTTTTCAGCTTGTGTCCCAGCACGGCAGTTTGAGGACCTGAAGAAAAAAGAGTCCAATTGCCAGGATGAAAACAAGCAGTTAAGATCAGATAACGAACAATTCGGGATCAAGAATACCGAATTAAGCTCACAGGTAGAAGAATTATCGAAAAATGTAAAAACATTGGTAAATGATACTACAACACAGGGTATATCTTATCGTCGGCTTACTGATCTGTATAATGAGCTGACAAAATCATATGAAAAGCTCTTGTCAAACAATGAAAGATTACTGGCCGGAAATACAGAAGAGACCAAAAGATTAATTGCTCAGCTGATCCAGATTAAAGAGGATCTGATTAAAAAAGAAGATAAGATAAAGAAAGACTCATTATCTCTGGCAGAACGTGAATTGAGAGTATCTGAACTTCAAGCAAACCTGAATGAAAAAGATGCAAGAGTGAGGGAACTGCAAGATATTCTCAACCGGGGTGATTCAGCAGTTAATGCATTGAGAAAAGTAGTGAGTGATGCATTACTGGGATTCCAGGGAGCCGGCTTAACGGTCGATCAAAGAGAAGGCAGAGTTTATGTATCAATGGAAGAACGTTTACTCTTTGCATCAGGAAGCACCTCGATAGAAAAGAAAGGTGAAGAAGCACTAAAAGAACTTAGCAAAGTGCTTGTAAAAAATAAGGATATCAATATTCTTGTTGAAGGTCATACAGACAATGTACCTATTTCCGGTACCCTTCCTAGTGGAGCGAAGGACAACTGGGAGCTGAGTGTATTAAGAGCTACCTCAGTCGTAAAAATTATACTATCCGGATCTGAAATTGATCCTTCGCGCCTTACAGCGGCAGGAAGAGGACCATATAAACCAATTGATACAGCCAACACATCAGATGCAAGAAAGAAAAATCGCCGGACAGAAATTGTTTTGAGTCCTAAGCTTGATGAGCTGATGAAGTTGCTTGATCAGATCAATCAAACTAAATAATTAAAACAGTGAATACAGAGAAAGGCGCCATTGGCGCCTTTCATTTTGAACAGTGTTGTGTTTTCATGTTAAAATAATAATCACTGTCCGTAAATACCTTTTTTCTTCCATTTGATCTTATAAGAAGCTTCGATACTTAAAAATGTGAATGCATCATTGAGATTCGGATTTCCTCTCGGACTGGTAACAGGTCCGACAAAGCCATTGGTACCTCTTCCGGTAGGATCAGAAATATATTTGGCAAGATTAAATTCATCAGCATTCGGAAAAGAGGCTTGCAATTCTTCATATGTTGCATAACGCCCGCTGACATCATCGATATAATCTGTGAAGAGATAATAGTAGTTAAATTCCAGAGATAGTGTAAGCAGTTTATTGTACATGTAACGAATACCTGCGCCAAAAGGAATACCAAGATTACAATTCTCATAAGGCTTTTTCCGGTGGATCTCTCGACTGTAGCCCTGACCTTCTGTCATCCAGGTGCGTAAATTAGTTTCGTACTTCCCATCTTTTTTGATCTCATTTCCTATGTGCTTCTCATTATCAGGACGATCTCTGACGGTGCCATCATTCCAAAAATAATAACGGTTGGCAATGTCAATATCGCCATGAAAGAGGTCTGCTTTAGGCTGACCAAAATAAGCACCCACGCCGACCATTACAAACCCGCTAAACTTTGGTTTTGACAGTGGAGCTCTCTTGTTTAATAGAAAATTATACGTGAAGCCGATCTCCGTGCCCATAAGATCATTTCTGAATCCGATGCCTCTTAAATAATTTCTTAGCTCAGCGCCTTCTTTATTTCCAATGGCCTCCGTTTCGTCATACTGTAATCGATGCCAGCTAAAACGTACTTGCATATCAAATGTGCGTTGATAAGTTCCAGAACGACGCGGATTATTAAGAAAGTTCCTGATAGTAAGAGATGAGCCGAAATTGGCAGAACTCAATGGAAAATTTTTCTCATTCCCAAGATCTCCGATATAGTTACTTACGCCACCTGATAGTGCCACATCTGCATATCTCTGAGCATATGATGCGGTACTGAATAAAAGAAAAATAATAAGAAAGGAGTAGAAATTTCTCATAGAGCAGATTGGTTAAAGAATCTAGCATGAAGATAATAGAATATTGCTTATCTGCAACATGGATTTTGACGAATGGCAGTATTCCAAAGGTCAACAGATTTCAGGATCAGGTGGAACTTGAAAATATCAGAAAAAAACAAATGCCCGGTAAAAATTACCGGGCATTTGTTTGGTGAAGTTTTTTAGATCTGACATGTGCACGATTCATTTTTTACGTGCAAGATTTAATTTAATCATTTGTTCCAGACAGGAAGCCTTCCCGGTGTATGGGGAGCTTTGTTCTGATCAAGAGTGGACTCTATGGCAGAAATCTCTGCGTCGATGGCTTTGAGTTCAGTCAAGACCTTTGAAAACTGACCTGCTGCAACTTCATAACTCTGTATTGCAGTATTAGTCGGTGCAGCAGTTGCATTCCAAATTGAATACTGAATATTTCCAATCCTCGAATTAATAGATGGAAGAGTTTCGAATTCTCTCTTTGCAAGACTTGCGTTACCGTTTAGGGCAATGTTTATATCAGCTAAGCGCTTCTCAATGTTATGAAGCTTTTCCGTAAGACCGAAGACAACCGCAGGAGCGTCGATAACCGCCGATTTCATATACTTAATCTTATTCAAAGTGGAATTCTTGTATTCATCAGCACCTGCTGATGCCCTGCGTAGTTCTGCAACTTTACTTGAAAATGCATCAAGAGCTTTTTTGTCACTTGCTGCCAGGGTAGCGGCATTTAATCCCTTTACTTCGAAGGATACTGGACCACTTAATTCAGTAAACTTCCCATCAGAAAACTTACTAAGGCTGACAGAATACTTGCCGGGTAAGGCTAAATAACCATTCTCAGCAATGTCATATGGGTTGGAAGGATCAGGAACAGCAAATGTTACCGGACCCGGCGAAGCATAGCGGAAATCCCAGACTATTCGGTTGATACCTTTCCTGGCATCCTTTTTTAATTTCCGAACTACGTTGCCTGCCTCGTCCTTAATGGTGAATAATAAATATGGCTTAGGCTGATTATCTTCTAAAAGAATAGAATCCTTTGACGGATAAGGAACCGGTTCACCTTTCTTGATGAGTTCCTTTTCCTTTTCTTTTCTCAAGTCTTTAATAGTTTTAAATTCATCTCTCAAATAATATGTGAAAACAGACCCCACTTCCGGATTTGCCGTTGAGAAAAAGCTTTCACCCTGGAATCCTTTTAATGGAGCACCCCACTGTCTGCCTTCAACAAACATGAGTGACTCCTTCACAGGGAATATTACTGCTTCTTTTTTGAGATCTTCCTTTTTGAAATTTCTCAGAGGTGAATAATCGTCAAGAATATAAATTCCGCGTCCGAAGGTTCCTAAAACCAGGTCAGATTCCCTTTGCTGGATGGCGATGTCACGTACAGCAATAATTGGTAAACCACCCTTTAACTGAACCCATTGTTTTCCACCATCAATTGTAAAGAACACACCAAACTCAGTTCCGGCAAAAAGTAATGATGAAGAGAGAACATCTTCAGCCACGCAATAAACAGAACCACGAACCGGTAAATCACCTTGTATAGCAGCCCAGTTCAATCCTCCATTTGTACTCTTGAAAATATAAGGCTTAAAATCACCATAGCGATGATGATTGAAGGTTGCATAAAATGTATTCGCATCATGAGATGAAGCAATAATCTGATTTACATAAGTTCGTTCAGGAACACCCGGGATATTATCTACTTTAGTCCATGACTTGCCACCATCTCTAGTAACCTGAATTAATCCGTCATCTGTTCCAACAACAAGATGATTCTCGTCAAATTTCGATTCGGCAATACTCACAAGATTCCCATAAATATCTGTCGAAGCATTTTTTGCAACTGCATCCATACTCCAGACTTTTCCCATTACCGGTAATTTATTTCTATCAATTTGTCTTGAAAGATCCCCGCTGATTGCTGTCCATGTATCACCACGATCATCACTTTTGAAAAGTCGATTTGCACCAAAATATATCCTTGTCGGTTTGTGTGCAGAAAGCAAAAGCGGAGAATCCCAATTCCACCGCAGAGCAGCATCCCCCTCTGCTTCTACCGGTTTGATATCTACAACTTCCAAACTCTTTCTGTCATATCGCGCCAGTACCCCATATTGAGCTTGCACATAGGCGATATTAGGATCTGTAGGGTCGTTTTCGGATTCAAAGCCATCTCCTTCAAGTGTCACGATCCAATCTGAATTAGTAATACCATTTGAACTTATAGTGCGTGATGGTCCTGAGAGGCTATTATTATCCTGAGTGCCTCCATATACCCGATAAAAAGGTGTGGCATTATCAACTGAAACTTTATAAAACTGAGTAACAGGTAAATTGGATTTGAAGTCCCAATTTTGTCCGAAGTCAAAAGTTTCATAAATCCCGCCATCACAACCAACAAGCAAGTGATCTGTATCGGAAGGGTCGATCCACATGCAATGATTATCTACGTGCTTGTATTTCTCACCGATCTTCTCAAATGACTTTCCGCCATCTTTCGAAACCATCACCCAGAAATCCATATAAAATACTTTATTTATATCGACAGGATCACAGTATATCTCCTGGTAATAATTTCCACTTGTACTATTGTCACATTGCTTTTCCCAGCTCGCTCCTCTGTCTGTGCTACGATAAACACCTCCTTTTTTATCAGCTGCCTCAACGATAGCAAATATATAATCCGGATTCACAGGAGAGATAGCTATCCCAATCCGACCGAGGTCAACTTTTGGCAGTCCATTATGTATCTTATTCCAGCTCTCACCACCATCAGTGCTTTTATAAATTGCAGACTCCGGTCCACCACTGATATAGGTGAACACATGTCGTCTTCTCTGATGCGCTGTTGCATATAAGACTTTTGAATCACGCGGATCCATACGAACTTCATTGAAGCCTGTGTTCTCACTGACGGTCAGTACCGTTTTCCATGTATTACCACCATCAGTAGTTTTGTAAATTCCTCTATCACCACCGGCGCTCCATAAAGGACCATAAGCAGCTACGTAAACCGTGTTTGGATCACGAGGATCTATTGTAATCATTCCAATATGCTCGGAGTTTTTCAAACCCATATTCTTCCAGGACTTTCCACCGTCTTCGGATTTATACACACCATCTCCATAAGAAGCACTTCGCTGATTGTTATTCTCGCCGCTGCCAAGCCAGACAACATTCGAATTTGTTGGATCAATTGTGACACATCCGGTGGAATATGAACCTTCACCATCAAAGACAGGCTCGTAAGTAATTCCAGCATTGCCGGTTTTCCACACGCCACCTGCTGCAACGGCAACAAAGTATTCTTTAGGGTTATTAGGATTGACTGCCATATCAGCAATTCTACCTGAGGTAACAGCAGGTCCTATTGAACGAAATTTTAATGCATCGAAAGTAGAGGATTCAAAATTATCTTTCGAAGTGTTCGACTGAGCAGGTTTTTTTTGCCCGGTTGAAGTCAGACTAAAGATCAACAGGCTGATCAACAGTATTAGTTTATTCATGTTAGTTATGTTTTGTTTGACAAATTTGCGTTAAAATATTCTTTGAAATAATATTAAATTAAAATTTAAGAAAACTATAAGCTAAATTAAGTTAAGTGTTTTTTGATCAGCATACTTTTGATCTGTGATTTTTGCAGAACGATCAAACTACACATATGATTTAAGTATCGGTATCAATTCCCATTCCATTTAACCCCCGATTGAAACCATACTTCGGTTCTCGATATTCTCCGGGTATCTTAGTTTGGACAGTGCCATTATTTGTCCACCCCTTTCAGCTTTCTTGCTCAAGACATTTGCACGAATAGAAGGAATTATATCTTCTCCCCTTCTTAGAATACTCAATATATCCGTCTCGCCCTTAGAAAAAAGACAGTTTTTCATTTTCCCATCTGCTGTCAACCGCAAGCGGTTACAACCGGAACAAAAGGGTTGGGTCATAGTACTTATCAAAGCAAAGGTTCCCTGGTGACCGATAACTTTAAACTTTTTCGTCGTATCATGCTTACCGTCTACCAGCTTCACAATATCAAACTCAGACTCTAGTTTTTGCAAAATTTCTGCGTGACTGAACACCTGATCCGTCTTCCAATTATTCCCTGAGAATGGCATGAATTCAATAAATCTAACATGCAAAGGCCACAGTTTTGTTAGTTGAACAAAATCGATAATCTCGTCATCGTTCACACCTCTCATCACCACAACATTCAATTTAACGTGAAACTTTCTTTCAAGTAGGAGCTGAATATTTGAGAACACTCTCTCAAAATAATTTTGATGAGTTATGCGTTTAAATTTTTCCGAATCGAGGCTATCAAGGCTAATGTTCAGAGAGCGGATTCCCGCTTGTTCAAAGAGATCAATATATCGATCGACTAAAATTCCATTACTACTTAATGTAAGTTCAATGGGAAGAGCAGAAAGATTTCTGATGATCAAATCAACATCCTTTCTGATCAATGGTTCACCACCGGTTAATCTAATCTTAGAAATTCCAAGCTGCACAAAGATCTTTGCTATTTGAAGAATTTCATCAGCCTGCATAAGATTTTGTGGCGGGCTAAAATCTGTTTTGTTCAAAGGCATGCAATAATTACAACGCAGGTTGCAATTATCGATCAGAGAAATCCGCAGATAATCATGAACTCTTTGAAATTCGTCTATCAGCATGATTTACTTCTTACTGTCACCTGAATCATTCCCGGAATCATCATTGCCGGTATCACCTTCCTTCATTCCTTTTTTAAATTCATTCATTCCTTGTCCGAGTCCCTTCATTAATTTTGGCAACTTAGATCCACCAAATAGTAAAAGTATTATTGCAGCGATGATGATGATCTCAGTAGTGCCAAGCATTCCAAGAAGTATACTTTGTGTCATGGTTATGATATTTAAAATTGACTCTTATAAAATTCAAGCTCAATACTTAAAGCCTTGAAATTTTCCATGAAATTAAGAATTATTTTGCTGGGAAATGAGTAAAAAACATGATGGCTCAGATACAGAAAAATCTAAGCCTTCATTCATAGCATATTACAAAGAAATCCTATGAATCCCGGATTCCTCGAACGACATAAACCGATCGGAAAGACCGAATAAAATCTGATCAATTGAGGTGAGCCATTACAAAAAGCGCAGCATCAAGCCTTCTTGAGACTGACTCCACAGCCGGTTTGAATTCCGATAATTCACCCTCATATAATTCCAGAACTGCGCGAAAGTTCTGAAGAAATTCTTTATTCGTGTTGAACAGTGAATCCGGATCTGCTTCGATCATTTGATACTGTCGAATCATAAATTGATTGATCTCATTCATCTCCGTTTCTGACACATGTATTTGTGCCAACTTGAGTCGGACATCGATGGAAGCCTCTCCGTTGAGAAGACGTTTGAATGAATCGATCTGTATCGCACAGATCTTTTTCATTAATTCAAGTTCGTTACTTGTCAGATTTATTTTCAGCATGAATCAAATTTATTCAACAAAGATCGCGCTACAAAGATAATTATTATAAATAAAAAAAACTTATTCACGGAGAGGGACTAATATCCATTATCGGTCATGCTAGTCAAAAATAGAATATGATAAATAAAAGTTCTGGTGATAAAAAATGCAATCTGAATATTCGAAAAGAAGATATGTTGTTGTGTGAAAGTTCGAGTCTGAGTCTGAGAGTCAGAAACAGAGCGAGTGATCAGTAAATTACTGCTTACCGGCTCTGTTCACTCATACTTTACTTGTAGCCTCAAGGTTCCAAATATCGAACCGGTTAAAGTCCGAAATGGAGGATATTCTTGAATTTTGAGCTTTTTTATGGATTTGCGGCCATCAGTATTGTTCAACTTACCTTGCCAATTTTGTCAAGCTTTTAAACACATTCTCTCGGACACAATCCGGCCACAATATTAAGACGGGAATCAGTTATAGGATTCCTATCGACGGATTCAGTCGTCATGGCTTAGGCATGAACCAATGACCTTTCAAGGTAAATGTTCCTATTGGTCATGAGTTTTTTTTACTACCTCCTAAAAAAAACACATGAATTTTGATTTGCCTAAGAGTGATAAAGTATTTTTACTTCTAACAATTCAATTTTTAAAATTCTGAAACATCATGAAAAAAACCAAAAACAAGGAGTACGATTTTTTCGAATTGCTTGACAATTTTATCCTGGATCTTGAAACCGGAAAACAGTTACTCAAAAACGGTTCCCGAATGAAAATTGGTTCTGTAAAAAATTACAAATATTTTAGGATTCTCATAATGAAATTTTGTAATCAAAAGAAGCTGGACTTGAAAATATACAATCTCATCAAGTGTACACAAAATGAATATATAAAGGAACTGAACAAGTGGAAAAAGTTCTATAAAAAGTTCTCGAAATATTTGTACAATGAATGTAAATATTATGATAATTATGTCGGAGCGAACATGAAATACATTCGATCATTCTTCAATTATCTGAAAGCTGAAAAAGGAATAGATACCAGAGATATTTCGAAAATTTTTTATGTTTCAAGGGAGGAAGTGCCAATTATAGTACTAACACGTCAGCAATTGAACTTTTTGATTTTCGATAAATCCTTTGAGGAAAAGCTTCCAAAAAGATTGCAAAAAGTGAAAGATACTTTCGTTTTCGGATGTGCAGTCGGACTGAGAATATCTGATATGCGTCTTCTAACCAAAGCTAATCTTGAATCAAGTTTTGGAGACAATTATCTGAAAGTCCTTTCAAAAAAGACCGGTACATTTAGTAGAGTTAAATTACCTGATTTTGCAATAAAAATTCTGAATAAGTACCAAAAAAAAAGTACTAATTTGTTACCAATGTTTCACTTGACTATTTTTAATAAGTATATTAGAGAGCTAGCTGAACTTGCAGGTTGGACACAAATGGTCGATAAGAAACGTAGCCAAAGAGGGAAAAGTAAAGTTTTGAGAAGATCCAACACTAAATTACGATTCCGTTTTTGCGACCTGGTCAGTTCACATACTATGAGACGAACTGCCATAACTACTTACCTATCTTTAGGTATGCCCGAACAATTGGTTCGAAGACTTTCAGGACATTCTTCCGGCAGCAGGGAGTTTTATCGCTATGTCAGGTATTCGGAAGAACACTTCGATTGTGAGTTGAGTAAAGTACATGAAAAGCTGGTTGACTTGGGGTGAAAAAAGAAGTCCATTTTTTGCTATATTTATACTAAATTGAGCAAAATTGTCACTGTTAAATCTTTTGCATAAATATGACTTTCAAGCACTTAAAAGATAAAAGCTACTATCCCGGTGGGATGTTGCAACCAGGAAGAAGTTTTTCCTCAGATAATTATCGCTTCGGGTTTAACGGGCAGGAGAAAGTTGACGAAATTTCCGGAACCGGAAATCACAACACA
>Ga0116144_10000652_pt1 | contig 45815 bp, 36 predicted proteins | sample AD_UKC035_MetaG_FD_89746 | JGI IMG/M metagenome (GOLD analysis project Ga0116144, IMG submission 89746) | Active sludge microbial communities of municipal wastewater-treating anaerobic digesters from USA - AD_UKC035_MetaG | ecosystem: Engineered > Bioreactor > Anaerobic > Digestate | place: USA...
AGCGCAACCTCAAACGCCGCCGGATCGTCGGCCTGAGCCAGCGTCGTTTCGACGCCGTAGCGCGGCAAGTCCGCCGTCAGCAGATGATACGTGCCGCTGTACAGCCCCGTCGTCGCCACGACGTGGTCGCCGCCCTGCACGGCGGCCAGCACCGCCGCGCTCACCGCCGCCATGCCCGACGCAGCGGCCACGGCGGCTTCCGCGCCCTCCAACGCCGCGACTTTGCGTTCCAGCAGCGCCAGGGTGGGATTGCCCCAACGCGCGTAAATCGGCAGTTCCTCCGTCTCGAAGGCGCGCGCGGCTTCGGCGGCGCTCTCAAACAGATACGTGTTCGCCAGATGCAGCGGCGGCGCCACATCGCGTGACGTTAAATCCGTTCCGGTGTGGATGGCGGTGGTGTGAATGCCCCAGGATTTCATAAAGCCTCCTTACGAATTGCGAATTACGAATTGCGAGTGAGGAGTGAGGAGTTGCGGGTTAGGAGTTAGGAGTTGCGAGTGATTCTCCCCCTCTCCCCCTCTCCTTGTCTCCCCCTCGGTTTTACGCCAGCGTCTCCAACTCCTCATACCGGTCCACGATGATCTCTTGCAGGGTTTGGCGCAGGGCTTCGTCGCTCATGTCGTGGCCGGTGAGTTTGTGGAGGCGGCGGGCGAGTTCGTCGTCGTGCAGGGTGCCGCGGATCCAGGATTCAAAGTCGCCGCGTTGGAGGTGCAGGCGCACGGAGGGGGCCGGCACATCGGTCAGCGCCTCGCGGAATTCCCACAGGTTGGCGGCGCTTTTGCCGGTGTGCCCCCCTTCGGGCGTGTTGAAGTAGAACCGCTTGTTTTCGGGCAGGGGCGCGCGCAGGTATTTGTGGAGGTGGCGGATGTGGGGGATCGTGCGCGGGCCGACCTGGAATTTGACGAGGTTGGCATCCGCCATCCACGGGCGGAGGCGATTGGGACACAAGTACGCCTGCCCGCGCGCCAGGCTGGGGAGTTGCTCCAGGGCCGCTTCGCCGTCGGGGAATGTGCTCAGGCGCGGCGTCACGGTCTCGATTTCTTCCGGCAGCGAGAGACGGGTGATGAGCCAGTGGTCAATGGCGTCCAACAGGGCGGGCGCGATCTGGCTGGGCCGGTAGCTGATGACACTGAACCCACCCCATTTCATCGCGTCCAGGAACATGTCGGTGAGAATGCCGCCCTCCGGCGGGCAGAAGTGCTGGATTTCGTCCACCAGGAAGCAGTGCGGGCGGCCCCGGCGGCTGCGCAGCCCGCGCAGCGCGCGCAAAAATTCCAGCATGTAGGCCATCCGCTCGCCCCACTCGTACATCGAAATGTCCAGCACCAGGCTGTTGTTCGTCCACTCGTTGAAGTTGATCACGTCGGCGACGGTGGGCAGCGGGATTTCCGGTCCGCCCATCAACAGCGTGTGCGGCGAGGTCGCCAACCCGCGATAGTCGCCTTCCGGGTCAATGATGCACATTTGATAGTCTTGCTTGAGCATCTCCTCGGCCAGCAGACCCGCCAGCCAGGATTTGCCGCTGTTGCTGGCGCCAAAGATACCGATGTTGTTCTCGACGACGGCAAACGGATCGAGGTAGACTGGGGCGCCGCTGGCGCGATGGCCCATCAGCAGGCGGCGATTGGGGCGGGGCTGCCGGTACGGCGTGCGCCCATCGAGCAGATCCAGCAGTAATGCCTGGACGCCTTCGCCGCGTGGTTTGTCGAGCACCGTGTCGGCCACCGCCTTGAGGGTGGGCTGCGCGTTGGCAACGGCGACGCCCATTTCCACGGCCTCGAACAGGCTGCGGTCGTTTTCCGCGTCTCCGCAAGCCACGACGTTGTGCAGCGAGTAGCCCAGTTCGGTCAAGGCGTAGCGCAGGCCGGTGCCTTTGGTCGCACCGGGCGGCAGCAGCATCACGGAATCGCGGTTGTATTCCACGTTGGCGCTGCTTTTGCTGTCGCGCAGGGCTTTGAGGATGGCCTCGTCGTGGGGCACCACTGTTGCCGCGATGACCATGCCGCGTTCCAGGGGGACGTTCATGATCTCCAACCGTTGCAGGACACGCGGGTCGAGGTGTCCGAAGGGCAGCGTGATGGTTTCGCGGCGGGGGAAGTAGACGATAGCGCCGTTTTCGGCGACAATGGCCTCGCACAATTCGGCAAACGGGCCTTCGGCCACGAAGCTGTCTAGTGTGCGTCCCGTCACGAGGATGACCGTGATCCCGGCAATTTTGGCCTGCTTGAGCACTTTCCAGGTTTCGTTGGAGACTTTACCTTCTTCCGCCAGCGTGCCGTCAAGGTCGCTGGCCAGGACGATCAGGTGCGCCGATTTGCGTTTTTCCGGGCTAGGGAGGGGCATCCGGTTGCGGTCGGCAGGCTGCGTGTCTGAAGGCGATTTGGTGCTGGGTTCGGTCAGAATTCGCTCGACGACGCGCAGGATGTCCTGGAGGCGGAAGGGTTTGGGGATGTAGGCGTTCGCCAGTTCGCGCGCGCGTTCCTCCACATCCGGGGAGCCAAACGCGGTGATGAGGATGGTGCGGAGGTCGGCATGAATCTGGCGGGCGCGTTCGAGCAGTTCCAGGCCGTTGATCCCCGGCAGGCGGTAGTCGGAGATGAGCAGTTCAAAATGACGCTCGTGCAGGCGGGCCAGCGCCGACTCGCCGGAGTCGCAGGTTTCCACCCGGTAGAGGCCATCCTGATGGAGTCCCAGGGCGCGGTGGAGGGCGCGCGCGACGCCCAGGGAATCTTCAACAATGAGAATTCGTGCCAGGGTAGCGCCAGGGGCGTTCATAGCTTGGGCATCTCCTGATGAGTGAGTGATTTTGCCAGAGGCAGGGTGAGCGTAAAGCACACGCCCTGGTCATCCTCCAGATTCCTGACGCTCAAATCGCCATCATGTTGTTGGATGATGTGATGGCTGATGTATAATCCCAGGCCGGCGCCGCCGGGTTTGGTGGTGAAGAACGGCTCAAAAATGTGATCAATGATGTCTTGTGGGATGGGCGGGCCGTTGTTGGTGAGGGTCACTACCAGGGAGGTGGCGATGGTGCGCCCGCTGATTTCCAGGTCGCCGCCGTTGGGCATCGCTTCGACGGCGTTCAAGACTAGGTTGAGCAGGACCTGACGGATCTGGTCTTCATCGCCGAGGACGACCGGCCACTCCGTTTCCAGGCGCGTTGCGGCCTGCACGGAGGCTTTGCTGAGGGAGTTGCGCAACAATTCCAGCGTTTGTTCTACCAGGATGACGAGGTTGATTTCCCGGTAACGGCTCTTGTCGAAGTGCGCCAAGCTCAGGACGCTTTGGGTGATGTCGGTGAGCCGTTCTACTTCACGCCGGCAAACTTGCAGGGATTCGATGCGCTCGTCTGGTTCCAGGGGGAAGTCCAGCACCAACTCCAGGTTGCTGTTGATGGCCTGTAGAGGATTTTTGATCTCGTGCGCCAGCGTTCCGGTAATGTGTCCCATGGCAGCCATGCGCTCGGCGCGCAACATCAACCTTTCCATCTTTTTCTGCTCGGTGATGTCCTGAGCGGCGCCGATGATGCGCACCACGCGCTTTTCGTCGCCATCCCATACCGGATGATTGCGCGTGTGCAGCCAGCGAATGTTGCCACTTTGATCGATCAAACGGAGGTCACATTCATAAGGCTGGCAAGCCATCAGCGTCTCGAAGGCTTCTTGAAGCGTCTGCATGTCGTCCGGGTGGATCACCTCCTCCCACGCCGGTTGTTTTTCAGGATCGCTGAAGTCCAACCCGGGCACGTTGGTGAAGGAGCCGGCGACCCAGTCCGGGCTGAGCGTTCCGTTGGAGTGGACGGTGACGGCGTAGGCCACGTCCGAGATCAGATCGGAGACGGTATGGTAACGGGCTTCGGACTCGCGCAGGGCGGCTTCGGCCTGGCGCCGTTCGTTCAATTCGTGCTGCACCGTCTGGTACAGGCGGGAGTTGGCGATGGCAACGGCAACCTGGTCGGCCAAAGTCTCCATCACCATGACGTCGCTGTCGTCGAAGGCATTCAGCTCCGGGCTTTGGATGTCAAGGACGCCGACAATTTCCCCGGCCAGCCGGATCGGCACACTGAGTTCAGACTGTGTCGGGATCACATCCGGGTAGAGGTTGACGTACTGTGGCTCGGCGCTCACGTCATTCGCCAGCCGGGTTTTGCTATATTTTCCCACCCAGCCGACCATGCCTTGCCCCACTTTGAGGATGTGTTGGGGCGGGAAAAGCGGGTCGAACGCGCCGGCCCTGGCCTGCATCACCAGAGAGTCTGAGGCGTGATCCAGGGTGAACAGGCCCACGTGATGGTAGCCGAAGTTCTCTTGAACGAGGGTGGTGACGCGATTGAAGACGTGTTCCAGGTCGAGGATGGCGGCAATTTTGCTGCCGACGTCGTTGAGGATCGCCAATTGGGTGACGCGCCGCTCCAATTCACGGGTGCGCTCGCGCACTTGTTGTTCAGATTCGTCGTGCGCTTTGCGCAGGATGGCCTCCACCTTTCGCTGTTCGGTAATGTCGTGGCCGACGGCCAGCACGCCAAGCAGCACGCCTTCCGTGTCATAGAGGGTGCAATTGTACCATTCTATGCTGCGTTCCTGACCAGACTGGGTGAGGATGGGGTTGACGATGCCCTTGCTTTGGTGATCGGCCAATGTTTTCTGAAAAACTTCGTGGATGCGCGCCCGCTCGCGTTCCGGCAGGAAGGTGCTTTCCCAGTGTTTGAGCTTGATTTCATCAAAGGCATAGCCGGAGATGGTTTCAAAGTAGGGATTGACTCGGAGGATTCGCCCTTCGGGATCGAGGATCAGAATGATGACCTGTGCGGTGGCAATGAGGCTCTCGGCAAAATCGCGCTCGCGGCGCAAGTTCTCTTCGGCTTGCTGCCGTTCCGAGATTTCCTTTTCCAGCCGCAGGTTGGCGTCGGCCAGTTCGCCGGTGCGCTCGGCGACTTCTTGTTCCAGCGCCAACTGGGCGCTTTCCAAAACCAGGCTGGCATGTTCCTTTTGGTACAGCTCTGCCGCAATATGACGGTAAGAGTGGTCTATCCGGTAGAGAATCACGTAGGCGCCCAGGGTAGCGAAGCCCACGCTGAAGGCAACGGTCAGGAGGCGCAGTTGCCAGGGCAGATTGTGGGGATAGAGCCAACCTTTGAACAACTCGTAAGCAGACATAAAGACCAGCGTGCTGAATGCGATCCAGATCAAAAAGCGGAGTGCTGCGATAGAGTGGCTTGGAGATACCGTTTTATCTTGGGGGGCGGTCAGATTTTCTGGTGGTAGGGATTGTGTTTCATCGGCCACAGGTAACCTCATTGCTTAAACTCAGAGTTTTTAATGCGGTATGGGCGGCCAGCACGAGAATGGCGTCGCCAGGAGCCAGTTGCTGTCCGGGGGGCGGGGGAATGGTGATAGCGTCATCGGAAGCGTAGAGCAGTACCGTCAGCCCTGGGCGTTGGTTGAGTTGCGCGATGGTCGCGCCGCACAACTGCCCGCCCTCGGCCACATGCACACAGGCGATCAACTGTTCGGCATCGCCGACCCGGACCGGTTGTGTCACGTGGAGGTTGAGGGCGGCGGAGACGAAGGCCGGGGCGGCAATGGCTGAGGTGCTGTAGATCGCGTCAATGTGAAAGGCTTGTTGGAGGCGTGGGCCTAACGCTTCTTCAAAGATGCGCATGACTACCCGGATGCCGGGCGACCGGTCGCGGGCGCGCAAACCGGTCTCGAAATTCACCATATCATCTTCAGTACAGGCGACGATGGCGGTGGCTGCGGGCAGGCCGGCCGCTTCCAATACCGCTGCCTGGCGAAAGTCGCCATAGAGAACCGGGGTTCCCTGTTCCCTCAACTGCTCGGAAAGCGGATTGGCTTCAAAATCTAGCGCCACTACCTGACATTTCAGCGTCTGTAACGCTTGCACCACCCGATAGCCGGTGTGTCCTAGCCCACATACGATGATCGCGGGCGCCGTCAATTCCCTGTGCCGGCTGCCCTGAAGGGAAAGCGCCAGCAAACTCTCCATCTTGGTAAAGATGAAGAGAATATCCTCGGTGTGCAACTGGATGTGGGGCGCGGGTTCGATGATCATTTGCCCTTCGCGGTAGAGACATACCACCGTCACGGTATGGCGGGCGGCCAGGCTTGCCACGGAATGAGTTGCCAGCGGCGGCATGGTGTTCAAGGGGATTTTCGCCAGGGCATACGCCACGCCGGCGTGATCGAAGATTTCCAGGATTTCCAGTCCCAGCGCCGCGTGGGCGAACGCTTGCGCGGCGAGCGCCGAGCGGCTGATGACGGCCTTGATGGCGAAGTGTTGCTTGACTTCATCGGCGAGTGTCTCTTCAAACAGGCGCAGAATAATGTTGGCGTCGGGATTGTGTTCGCGCACGTGGAACGCGGCTTCGATGTTGGCAAGATCGTTTTGCGTGCAGACCAGGACGTCAGTCGCGCGATCCACGCCGGCGCGATGCAGGGTTTCCTCATTGCGCACATCGCCTAAGATGACGGGCATTCCGCGTTCCATCAGCGCCTCCACGAGGTGGGAGGGCGCCGCATCAATGCCGATCAACGGGCGCTGCACATCAAGCAATTGGGTGGCAATGCGATATCCCACGCGGCCCAGGCCGCAGATGACGATGGGGCGGGCGACGGTATCGGCCAGCGCCATTTGCCAGAGTTGCCCCCGTTCTGCCCGCACGAAGAAGATGCGCACCACGTTAAGCATATTCGCGCCAAAGACCAGGAGCAAGGGCAGCCCTAACAGCGGCGTCACGACAAAGAAGATGTCCAGACCCGGGTTAACCGGCATATCGGCAAACGAAACCTGGAAGGCCATCATATTCAGAATTGCATAGATGGCCTTGACATAGCTTAACGGGCCTTCCAGACGATTGTGCGCCTGCGCATAAACGGCGGCCAGCAGCGCAATGCCCGCGACCAACAAGATACCGGTGCGCCATGGAAACAGACGGCGAAATACGCGCAAGTCCTGTCGGAGGTTGTGCTGCCATTTGGGCCAGAAACGAGTTTGCTTTTCCATAGAAGCCATATCCTTTGCAGGATTGCTGATAGTGTAGCATCAATTTCTTAAAGTGAAAGCGGTTGACTTGCCTTAGAGCAACTATATACTGAAGAAGCTTCAGGTTGTCTCATAGACGGCTGGCAGGCGGGGGATGGCTATGGACGATGCTCAGGACGTGAAGTTAACACAGCGTATCCTCATTGTGGACGATCAGCCGCGCAATTTGCGTTTGCTGGAGAAGATGCTGTGGGGGCATACCTATGAGGTGCAGACGGTGCTCACCGGGGCCAAGGCGCTTCAGGTGGCGCAGCGTTGGCAGCCAGACTTGATTTTGCTGGATGTGATGATGCCGGAGATGGATGGGTACACTCTCTGCCAGCGCCTAAAGGCAGATGCGCGCACGGCCCGTATCCCCGTAATTTTCCTCAGCGCCCTGACGGAAGCCCCGGATAAGCTCAAAGGGTTCAATGCCGGGGGCGTGGATTACATCACCAAGCCGTTTAAGTTGCAAGAAGTGCTGGCGCGAGTAGAAACGCATCTGGCGCTGCAAACCTTGCAACGCCAGGTAGAAGCAGCGAACGACCGCCTGGCCTCCCAGGTCTCCGAACTGGCGCAGATGAATGAAGAACTCCGCGTGCGCAACGAGGAATTGGATGCTTTTGCGCATACCGTCGCGCACGATTTGAAAAACCCTCTAGGACTGATCTCCGGCTATACCGAACTGCTGTCCGTGGATGCCGACATTCTATCCGCGACCGATATACGCTTTTATACGGATTCGATTATGCGGGGGGTGCAGAAGATGCACACCATCATCAACAACTTGCTGCTGTTGGCGAGCGCCCGCAGGATGGATGTGCAGCCGCAGCCGATGGCTATGGCTGAGGTTGTGGCCAGCGCCTTGGAACGCTTGTCTCACGAGATTGAGCAGCAGCAAGCGACCTTGTCGCTCCCGGAAACCTGGCCCACAGCTTTGGGACTGGCGCCCTGGATCGAAGAAGTCTGGGCTAACTATATCAGCAATGCTCTTAAGTATGGCGGTCACCCCGATGAAGGTATCCCGCCCCATGTGGAACTGGGCTATACCCTCTTGGAGGAGGAAGCGGCGATTTTGGGGGAGGTTTGCTTCAACCCCAAATCCCAAATCCCAAATCCAGCATCCAAAATTTGTTTCTGGGTAAAGGATAATGGCGCGGGACTGACGCCGGCGGAACAAGTGCGGCTCTTTACGCCTTTTGTGCGACTGGATCAGGCGCGCATCAAGGGGCACGGTCTGGGGTTGTCCATCGTGCGGCGCATCATTGAACGTCTGGATGGCGAAGTGGGGGTGGTAAGCGAACTGGGGCGGGGGAGCATTTTCTATTTTACATTACCGCGCGCCTGATCGCCAAAGGGCCAGGTACGCCAACCAGTGAAATTTACCGCAGAGTACGCAAAGCACGCGGAGATTTTTATAGGGTCTCAGCGGCCTCAGCGTGCTCTGCGGCGCAAGAGAATCGTTCTTGCGCAAGTCATTCTATTTAACGGGTTAATGTGGAGGTTAGCATGATTGTGGTAACGGGAGCGACGGGTCATGTGGGGAATGTGTTGATTCGGGAGTTGACGGCGGCGGGCGAGCGGGTGCGGGCAGTGGTGCTGCCCAACGACGATTGCCGCTCGTTGGCGGGGCTGGACGTGGAGCGGGTGACGGGCAACGTGTTGGATCCGGCCTCGCTGGAGCGCGCGCTGGCGGGCGCCGATACCGTCTATCATCTGGCCGGCGTCATCTCCATCGTGCCGGGCGCGGAGACGCTGATGCGCAAGGTCAACGTGGAGGGAGTGCGCAACACGGCGCAGGCTGCCCTGCGGGCCGGGGTGCGGCGGATGGTGCATGTCAGCTCGATTCACGCCTTCGAGCGCGTACCGCACGGCGTGACGATTGACGAGTGCGTGCCGTTTGTGGACGAGCATCCGGTGGGCGTCTACGACGAGACGAAGGCCGACGGCACGCGGGCGCTGTTGGAGGTGGTGGAGGAGGGGTTGGACGCGGTGGTCGCCTGTCCTACCGGCATCATCGGCCCACACGACTACCTGGGGTCGGAAATGGGCAATGTGATCCTGAACTTCGCCAAGAAGAAGCTGCACCTGCTGGTGAAGGGCGCGTATGACTTCGTGGATGTGCGCGATGTGGCGCAAGGGCTGATGTTGGCCGCCGCCAAGGGGCGCACCGGCGAGGTCTACATCCTTTCCGGCAACCGCATTGAAGTTCCGCAGATCAAGCAGATGGTGCAGGAGTTTGTCGGTATCCACAGCCCACACATCACGGTGCCGATGTGGCTGGCGGAAGGCTTCGCCACCTTTACAGAATCGTTTTACCGGGTGACGCACAGCATCCCGAAGTTTACGCGCTACTCGTTGCGCACTGTACAGGACAACTGCAACTTCAGCCACGCCAAGGCGCGGGAAGAGTTGGGTTACGCGCCGCGCCCGCTGGCCGAGACGTTCCGCGATATTCTGGCGTGGCGGAAGTCGTTGGGAACGGTGTAGATCATAAAACCTATCTCACGCAAAGGCGCAAAGACGCTAAGCGGCTTATTCTCCTACCCGCCACTCCTGCACCAGCGCCGTTTGGTCTGCCGTTTCGGGGGAAGGGAAGCAAGCCTTGGGGGTGTGGCGGCGTAGACGCTGCAAGCGCGCCAGCGCGCGCGTCCCACTTATCCCATGACGGGCGAGGTAGCAGCCGACCACCATACCGGTGCGTCCCAGGCCCGCCAGGCAGTGGACGTACACCGGCGGCTGCGTTTGGATGGCGTGATCTAGCGCGTCGAGAATTTCCATCATCTCCACCGGCGCCGGCGTGCCGAAGTCGGGAATGGGCAGATGGAGGTAGCCCACCGAGGGCGGCAGGCGGCGGGCATACGGGCGCGCGTCTCCGGCGGCAGTCAAGTCCACAAAGCAGCGGATGCCGGCGGCGAGCAGGCGTTCCAATGCGTTCATTCCTTCAGAATCCGCGCACATGTCGGGGTACGGGCCGGCCAGCAGCAAGCCCGGCTTCACCCAGTAAGCGTTGGGGATAGGGACTGGTTCCATTGTGTTAGCGTCCTTGTGCGTAGTTCATAGGTGCCTCAGAAAATAGCAGGATTTACGGAATGGTAGGATCGAGAATCCGGTTCAATCCGTTGAATCCGCCGCTCCATCTGCTTACAAAATTTCAACCTGTGCCATAGCATGACTGAATAGCTTATTTTCTGTCAGCAGATTGAGCAGATTGAGCGGATTGAAAGAAAAAATCTGCTCAATTTGCTTAATCTGCTGATAAATTTCTCCCTATGGCACCGGTCGTAAAATTTCCGTCTTCGGTGCTCATGACTATGGTTTCATTTTATCATCATTTTGCCGGTTTACTGCGAGGATAGAATTGACGTTTTACTGAGGGATGAAGTAAGAATGGCCTATACCAGGGCCTCAAACTGTGCTATAGTGAGAAACGCCGCTTTTATGACAGAACTTACGCAACCGGCTGGACTTTTACCGCAGAGCACGCAGAGATCGCAGCGACTTTATCATGTCTCGGCGTCCTCAGCGGCCTCTACGGTGAAAAAAGAGACCCCTTGTGTAAGTTCTACATGAAAACTGCGCAAGGCCGACACGCTAATTTCACCACACAAAGGAGTTTGCTATGGGTATCAAAGTCACCGTTTGGAACGAATTTCGGCACGAAAAGAGCCACAAGACCGTCCAGGAAGTCTATCCCGATGGGATGCATGTTGTCATTGCCAAGTTTTTGCAGGCAGCCGGGTACGAGGTCGGCACGGCCACGCTCGATGAGCCGGAGCACGGACTGACCGACGCGGTGCTGGCTAACACCGACGTCCTTCTCTGGTGGGGCCACATGGCGCACCACGAGGTCAAGGATGAGATCGTGGACAAGGTGCAGCAGCGCGTCCTCAACGGGATGGGGTTGATTGTGCTGCACTCCGGCCATTTCTCCAAGATTTTCCGCCGCATGATGGGCACTAACTGCTCGCTCAAGTGGCGCGAGATGGGGGAGCGCCACCGCCTGTGGGTGGTGTCGCCGGGCCATCCCATCGTCGAGGGATTGGGCGAATACTTCGAGATTCCGCACACGGAGATGTACGGCGAGTTTTTCGACATCCCGCAGCCGGACGAACTGGTCTTCCTCAGTTGGTTCCAGGGCGGCGAGGTCTTCCGCAGCGGGTGCTGCTGGCATCGCGGGCGTGGCAAAATCTTCTACTTCCAGCCGGGCCACGAGACGTTCCCCATCTATTACCAGAAGGAAGTGCAGCAGGTCATCACCAACGCCGTCCGCTGGTGCGCGCCGGTCAACGTCGTCAATTTCCGCGACATGGCGCAGGCGCCGCATCACCCGGAGCCGCTGGAGAAGATCGTCATCGAGTAATTCCGGCAGGGTGGAAGTCAGGCGTATTCCGTAGTGCGTAGTGCGTATGTTTTACGGAATACGCACTACGGAATACGTCCTCCGAATTTTGTTGAAGGGGAGATTAACATTATGACAACGACTCAAGACACATTGCGCGTGGGGATTGTCGGCCTGGGGATTGGGCGGCATCACTTGCGCGCGTACCAACAGATTCCCGGCGTCGAGATTGTGGCGCTGGCGGATATGAATCCTGACCGGCTGAAGGAATTTGGCGAGGCCAACGGTATCCCCTACCTCTACGAAACCTACGAGCCGTTGGTCGCCCGCGACGACCTGGACATCGTCAACGTCTGCACGCCGAACTCGCTGCACGCGCCGATTGCGATTGCGGCGATGGAGAGCGGCAAGCACGTCCTCTGCGAGAAGCCGCTCGCCAGCACGCTGGACGACGCGGAGACGATGGTGGCGACGGCGCAGCGCACCGGGCGCGCGTTGCAGGTCACGTTCAACCACCGGCAGCGCGGCGATGTGCTCGCGCTCAAGGCGATGATTGACGAGGGCCGGTTGGGGCGCATCTATCATGCCAAAGCCTGGTGGCTGCGGCGGAACGGCATCCCCGGCATGGGAAGTTGGTTCACGAAGAAGGATATGGCCGGCGGCGGCCCGCTGATTGACCTGGGCGTTCACATGCTCGATATGGCGCTCTTCTTGATGGGCGAGCCGCGCGCCAAATCGGTCAGCGGCGCGGTCTATGCCGAGCTCGGCCCGCGCGGCATTGGCGGCGGCGGGATGCAGAAGCAGTTGGTCGGCGCGGGCTACGAGGTCGAAGACCTGGCGAGCGCGTTCATCCGCATGGAGAATCACGCCTCGCTGCTGCTGGAGACCAGTTGGGCCACCTACCGCGCCAACAACGACGAATACGGCGTGACGCTCTACGGCACGGAGGGCGGGGCGGAGATCAAGGTCGTCAACTACGTGCCCGACAACACGCTCACCGTCTTTGTGGACGTGGCGGGGACGCCGGTGGACATCCACCCGTATCCCGGCAAAGGCGAAGGCCACCTGGCGATCCTGCGGGACTTCGTGGCGATGCTTCGCGGCGGCGATTGGCAGGGCTGCGTGGGGCAAGAGGGCCTGGCCCGCGCCCGCATCATTGACGCCTGCTATCGCTCGGCGGCAGAGGGGCGGGAAATCGTTCTTTAGGGGAGTAGGGAGTAGGGAGTAGGGAGTAAAGGAGAACGAATTACGAATTACGTCTCTTCACCCCCAATCCCCAATCCCCAATCCCCAATCCCTAATTTGAGGAGAGATTATGGCAGCACCCATTGGATTGCAACTGTATTCAGTGCGCGAGTACGCGCAGGCTGAGGGGTATGAGGCCGTCGTCCGCAAGGTGGCGGCGATGGGGTACGTGGGGGTGGAGCCGGCCGGCTTCCCCGGTTCGACGGCGGAAGCGGCGGGCAAGCTCTACAAGGAGCTGGGCCTGGTCGTACCGAGCGCGCACACCGCGCTGCCGCTGGGCGATCAGCAGAACGAGGTCCTGGATGCGATGGCGGCCATTGGCTGCCCGCGCCTCATTTCCGGCAAGGGACCGGGCGACTTCGAGACGCTCGACAAGATCAAGGCGACGTGCGAGCTGTTCAACGAGGCCAACGCCGTGGCGCGCGCCGCCGGGCTGACCTTTGGCATCCATAACCACTGGTGGGAGTATCTTCAGGTGGAGGGGCGCTACGTCTACGAGGTGATGCTGGAGCTGCTGTCGCCGGACATTTTCTTCGAGATTGACACGTATTGGGTCAATACGGCGGGCGTGAATCCGGCGGACGTGGTGCGGAAGTTTGGGGCGCGCGCGCCGTTCCTGCACATCAAGGATGGGCCGTGCGTCAAGACTGAGCCGATGACGGCAGTGGGCGACGGTGTGATGGATTTCGGGGCCATCTTCGAGGCCGGGAAGCCGCACACGGAGTGGGCCATCGTGGAGATTGACCGTGTGTCCGGCGCGATGTGGGCGGCGGTGGAGCGGAGTTATGCGTACCTCGTGGGGAAGGGATTGGCTCGCGGGGAAATCGGTAAGCGGTAGACGGTAGACGGTAGACGGTAGACAGGGGATACTCTGTCTACCGTTTAGTTTTTAAAGAGAGGGAGTGTGTTTAGCTGTAAGAATTCGCGGAGCACATAGGCCGCGTATCTGGTGGAATCTCCACTTGTATACCAGGAAGTTAGAGGAAGATTTTCTCCTTCGCGGGTCAGTAACTCGATCCGACACATTACAGTGTTTCTCCGACCAAGTTTCGTGAAGATTTGTGCGCCCGTGATATCACTCAGGGGATACTCGGTAGTTTTGCCGCCAAACAGTGTCTTTTGGCGGTGGGTTACGATTCCTTGTGAGCGGTCGAACGTCCATGTGATGAGGTGTGCCTGTACATCGCGGATAATACTTACCAAGACGGCCAAAAAAAAGATTGGGATGAGCCAGAAGTACACGGGAATTTTTGGAGAAACTTCCAGGTTTGATAGATTGGGGGATTGTATGAAAGTGTTGATATCCTCGACCGCTTGTTCGCACGCGCTGGCGCTGAGATCGCCGCAAGTGAGTGAGCGTCTTATGCCCCCTGCAACAATGATGATGTAATAGGAGTCACTGTAACGACCATGATTTACTTCCAGGCGTGCTTCACGGAGGTTCTTAAGCGTCTCGTTTTCTAGTTCCGACCCGAATAGAGTACTTCTCAACTGACATTGAATTTGATTTTGTTGAACTCGATTACAAGTCAAGCTTTTTATGTTAGACGCTCTAATCATCATTATGAATAGAGTACCAAAAATGAGTACTTTTAAGATCTCTACCCAGAGATCATTGGGACGCAAAATTAAAGTGCTTTCATCACGATGAACAACTTTCATTAAGTGCCTCCTGCATTGGATTTAATGCCCTAGGAACGTGCTGATCACTTGTGCGGCACGCTCTTTGCCGGATTTCCCGCTGCTGTACATGTGCGTCATGGGGATGGGGGCGCCTTCGCGGGTCAGCAGTTCGACGCGGTAGGTTGTGTCGCCTTTGCTGCTGCGTAACCAACCGACTTGCGCGCCGGTGATGTCGCGCAGGTCGTATTCGGCGACTTTTCGTTTGCAAGCGCGCCTCGCGCAGATTGGCGATGAATTCTTTCCCCAGTTCTATCCCAAGCAAGGTGCGCGTTAATTGACACGTCAGGCGACCATACGCCGCCCGCTCACACATCAGATGATTTTCGATCCCTGACGCGCCTATCGAAAGAAGTCCACCAAGGATGAAGAAAATCCCTGCCAGGAGGATACCCCAGACTGTGCCGGGCCGTACAATCAGGATTTTGTCATCTGGGCTGATGGTTTCCACTGGATACCTTTTGCTTAGGTGGATTGCTGTAAGAATTCGCGGATCGCCAGCGCGGCGCGTTCTTTGCCGGACGCGCGGTTACTGTACCACGCGAGAAGGGGGATACTGCGGCGATCATACGTCACCAATTCTACCCGGTAGGTCGGCTCGCCTTGTGGGGTATTTTGCACGGCCACGTGCGCGTTGGCGATGTCCCGCAGCGCGTAACTCGCCGCTTTCACTTGCAGGCCCGCGCTGTAGCGGTGGAGAACCCGGTTGTGCGTGCGGTCAAAAGTCCAGCGGGTGAGGAGGTGGTTTCGCGCCAGCCCCCCGCCGATGCCGGCCAGCAGGCCCAGTAGGCCCAACAAAATAGCCGCGGGCGCCCCGCTGTCGCCATCGAGCGGCACTTCCAGGCGCGTTTCCTGCGGCGATTGCACAAAGGTATTGATGGCATTGACGATTTCCCCTTTCTCGTCGCAGGTAGCGGCGGCTTCCGGGCCGCGCACTTGCGTATCGGCGGCGGCGATCAGCAGGATCGAGGTGGTGGTGCGCCATCCGACCTGGTTATGCGCCAGGCGCGCGCCGCGCAGGGGGCCGAGGTTTTCGGTGGCGTAGGGGAGACCTAAGAACTCGTGGGTTGTTTGGCATTGCATGGGGATGCCGGCGCTCCGCGTGCAGGTCAGGCGCGTGGCGCTGCCGGATGCCCACATCATCAGCAGCGCGAAAATCAACAGCAGCCCGCCCATCAACACCGGCCACCAGAGTCCGCCCTGGCGCAGGATCAGGCGATCGCGCTCGCGGTGGATAACGTTTAGCTCATCCATGGGCGGTTGCTCGTTGTTGGGGGTGCTTACCACAGGGGGGCATTTTTGGATAATCCTAAAAACTGGCGGAGAGTGGCGGTCATCGCCTTGAGGCTCTCTACGTTGATGCTGCTGCCATCTATAAAAAGCTGCTGTCCATCGCGCATAAATATTGTGACACATAACGCGCGTCGTTGGCGCACCAGTTTGACATCCGCAATATCCTGGAGGGCGTAAAGGCGCGTCCGAATTCCCAGGAGCGTCTCGCTGCGATAGTGGAGTTGTCCCGTCTGCCGATTAAAGGTCCAGGTCGTATTGTGGTTTTGCAGCCCCACCACCAGGAGCAGCGCCGCCATTGAGAGCGGGCACAGCGCCGAGAACTCAAAGCCCGTCCCGCCGGCGCTACGTTCAAAGGGGGGCGCCTGCCGCGTCTGGATGAAGGCGTTGATCTCCTGGGCGAGTTGCTCACATCCCGGCTTGTCGAGATTTGTGAAGATGGGGAGCGGCCACTCCCCTCCACCGGTGAGCAGCGCGACCTGACTGGGCGCCGTGGGGCTGGCCGTCTCCGTCGCGCGCGCGCCCTGGACGTCTGTGACGCGCGTTTCGTGCAGCGTTACGCCAAACGTCGTGCGCCGGATCGTGCAGGTAACTCTCGCCTGCGGCGTGTGGGCGCAGGCCAGCGTCTCCGTGTGAAACGCCCCCACCAAAACCCAGACACCCAGGGCAAACAGGACGGCGCTGATGACCAGAAATATTTGGCTTTGAGGGCGCAGAATCAGAGTGTTTTCATCACGAAAGACGATTTTCACGCAATATGTCTCCTATTGGATTTACTGCTGCAAGAACGCGCTGATCACTTGCGCGGCGCGGTCTTTGCCGGATTTCCCGGTGCTGTACATGTGCGTCATGGGGATGGGGGCGCCTTCGCGGGTCAGCAGTTCGACGCGGTAAGTGATGCCGCCTTTGCTGCTGCGCGACCAACCGACTTGCGCGCCGGTGATGTCGCGCAGGGGGTATTCGGCGATTTTGACGCCAAGCAGGGTTTCGCGGCGGTGGGTGACGAGTCCCTGGATGCGGTCAAACGTCCAGGTCGTGAAATACATCTGGATGCAGCCAATGAACGTCCCGCCGCCAACCAAGAAGAAGATCGCGCCGATCCACATATCCTTTACGCCGCCCTGGGACACGTCTAGCTGGGACAGGTTGGGGGATTTCATAAAGGTGTTGATGTCCGTCACGATGCGGTTGTGCGTGTTGTACCAGGAAGAACCGTAAGGCGTGAAGTTGCGCTCGCCCGCGGCGGTGATCAGGATGACGCGGTAAGTGTCGCGCTTGCTGCGGTGGCTGACATGCAGGCGCGCTCCTTGCAGGTCGTTCAACGGTTCTTTGTCCAGTTCCAGTCCCAGCAAGGTGCGCGTCAACCGGCAGGCGATGGCGGCGCGCGGCGCGCGCTCGCACGCCAGACGACTTTCGGTCCCCGTCATACCCACCAGCAGAAGCCCGATGCCGCCGAACACGAGTCCGGCCAGGAGAAGGAGCCAGAAATCGCCGGGACGTAAAATCAACGTATGGTCGTCTTGGTGCAGGATATTCATAGAGCGCTTCTTGCCAGGAAGGTAAGATGATCTGAAAAAGACGGTAGACAGGGTTGCCCCTGCCTACCGTCTTGCTTATGAACCTGCTCTGGTTACTGGCCGAAGCCGCGCAGGACCAGGGGGAGGAAGATGTAGTGATCCTCGCTGACGAGCGGGATGCTCGCCGGCGCGATGTTGTACATCTCGTACAGATCCTGCAATTCGATCTGGTTGACGATCTCGTCCCCGTCTGGGGTGGGATCGCTTACCTGAACGTTGAACCGGATGATCGCCGGAACGCCGAAGAGCGTCCCGCCCTCAGGTACGGATGGGAAGTTGGCGGTGTGCGCCGTCAACACGCCGCCGGTGATGGTGACGACGGAGCCTTGCGGGAACCCGCCAGCGGTCAGGCTGTCGGCCACGTAGGTCACGCCCGCGGGCAGCGTATCGGTGAGGCGGAACGCTGCGCCCAGATCGCCGGTGTTGGCAATGGTGATGGTGTAGGTCAGGATTTCCCCGGCCGCGGCTTCACCGCTGCCATCGGCGTCGGCCACGGTCTTGGTGGAGCTGGAGAGGTCGGAGCTGGCGAACCGCAAGCGACCTTCGACAACCGGCGCGATGGGGGCCGTCTGAGCGTCTACGTAGTCAATGACGGAATCCCGCACGTAGTACTGCGTGTCCGCCACAATCTGGTTCAGCGGCCAGATGGTCTCGCCGTCGTTGTTGAAGTTGCAGGAGCCGGCGGCGATGTAGTTGACTGTGGAGACGCGGTACGTATGGGCCGCATCAAAGACGACTTCTGTGCCATCGTAGGACAGCGCGACGACGTTGTCGCCATTGGGCATTTCGTACATACCCGGATCGGCGTAGGTGATGATGCCGCCCGCGCTAATGTCGAGCATACAGGTGGTGTAGTAGGAGTAGCCGCCGTGATCCGCCGTATATTTGTAATACCAGTAGTTGCGATAGCCGCGCTCCAGGATCGCCTTGAGCTGCACGCCGTTCAACTCGAAAGCCACCAACGAGTTCTCGTAGGGCATCAGATCGAACATGTGACCCTTGGTGATCGTGACGGGATCGGTGGCAGTGGCACCATCGGCTATGATGTATTTTGGCTTCGTCATAGCCCCGGAGAGGTGGAAGTCTACATCAATCCCTTCTTTGTCCAACGCCCAGACCGCTGCATCTACTTGCAAGTTGGCGGCGTTGGTTTCCTCCGTGTAGGCCATCATCCCATCCAGTGGGACGGTGGTGTAGCCGATGGGGGTGGCGTTGTAGGCGTCAATCTCCGCCAGGAACGGGTCAAGGTAGGCTTGCAGATCAGCGTCGGCGGCGGTGCTGCTGCTGGTGGGGATGAGGTAGCCGGTGCGCCAGGCGATCTCGTAGCCGTCGGTTTCGTTGCCTGTGAACCCGATGTTAATGACGCCGAGGTTGCCGGCATAGCGGTAGCTCTGCGCCACCAGCGTGCCGGTGGGGTTGACAGTGGAGCTGATGATGACCGCCGGGTTGATCCGCGTGTGGCTGTGCCCGCCGATGATCACATCAATGCCGGGGACGCCCTCAGCGATGAGCTTGTCGCTGTCTACTTCGCCGCCGTAAGGCTCGTAGCCGACGTGGGTGAGGCCGATCAACAGGTCGGGGTCTTCGTTGGCGCGCAGCGTGGGCACCAACGATTGCGCGGTCTCAGTCGCCGGATGGAAGGTGAGGCCGGGAATGTTGGTGGGCAACTCATAGCGGTACACGCGCGGGTTCGTCAGGCCGAAGATGGCGATGTCCAGACCCTCCACGGTCATCGTGATGTAGTCGCGCAGGTCAATCTGATCCAGCCCATAGCTGCCGTCGTCATCCAGGTTGGCGCTCCCCAACAGCGGGAAGTTGACCTGCTTCAACATGGTGATAAACGTCGAGGGGCCGAAGTTGAACTCGTGGTTGCCAAGGGTCATGGCTTTGTATCCCAACAAATTCATGCCCCCTGCAATGGGATTATCGGGGCGATCCTTGAAGAAGTAGGCGAAGGCGTTGCCCTGGAAGGTGTCGCCCGCATCCAACAGGATAGCATTGGGGTTGATCGCGCGTTGCTGCTTGATCAGCGTGGCGATGCGCGCCATACCGCCGCCGTAGGTGTCGGCGGCCCAACTGCCGTGCGTGTCGTTGGTGTGCAGGAGGGTGATGACCTTGTCGGCCTTGGGGTGGGCGGTGATGCGCCCTTCCAATGCGGGCGTGATGGGGGAGAATTCTTTGATGTAACCGGATAACGCCTCGTCCAACGCGGGGCCAAAGTCGTAGGGGTTGATGGCGTAGTCGCGGAACATGGTGTAGCCATCGCCGCCCTTGCGCATAAAGTCATTGGTCACGACTTTGTACACGGCATTGGGATCGAGCGGGACATACGCTGTGCCATTCCAAACTTCTGCCTGCGTGACGCGGGAGCCGACCGCCTTGACGGGGTCGAAGTAATAGCGGAGGCCGGAAACCTGGGCGAACCCGCCGTTCTCGCTCGGATAACGGCTGAGGCCGTTCTCCAACGCCGCGATCACGTGCGTGCCGGTCAATTCAAAGGTAGCGATGGCGTTGCCAAAGGGCAGCGTCTCCAACACATCGCCCATCGTGATCTCGCCGGCCATAATCGGGGCGCGCACGCCGCCGCCGTTCTGGAAGGCGATCTGATAGCCGGCCCCGGGGTTGGCCTGGTTGGCTTCCCAGAGCATGGCGTCGGCCACCAGGTTGCCCATGAGACATTCTCCCAGGCGGCAGATACGCGCGCCGGCGACCGAGATCGGCAGGTCCACCGTAGTGGTTCCGACCTGCGTGGTGATCAACGTCTGAATGGCCGGTCGGTATTTGTCGAGGATAGTTTCCATCGTGGCCGACTTGGTGACCTCGGCGCTGACGTAAATCGGGTTGCCGTTGTACTCGGTGACGAGACCGGCGTCATCGAAGCTGACATCGAGGCGGCCCAAGAACGTCCCCCAGTTGAAGGCGGTCACCACCAGCACCGGTTCGGAATCCAGGCTGTTGACAACGGTGGGGTAAGGGCCGGCCGGCGCCAGGGGATCGTATTGTGGGTACTCTGGCGGTTGGAATTTGAGCGGCACGGTGGGGGTGTAGATGAAGGTATGGCTGTGCCCGCCGATGATTACATCCACGCCAGAGACGGCGGCGGCCAGCGCCAGGTCTTCTTCGTACCCTACGTGTGTCAGGGCGATGACCTTGTCCACACCCTGCGCTTCAAGCGCGTCCACGGCCGCTTGCAGGCTGGTGACCGGATCGTTGAAGACGACGTTAGCCCCAGGGCTGGAGATGTTCTCTGTCTCCTCCGTCGTGACACCGACGATACCGATTGGCTCGCCGCTGCGCGTGATGATCGCGTGTGGGGCAATTTTGCCAGTCAGCAGCGGTTCTCCGCTCACATCCAGGTTAGAGCTGACTATTGGGAAGTCCGCGCCGTCAATCAAGCGCGCCAGTTCCGCCGGGCCGTTGTCGAACTCGTGGTTGCCGACGGTCATCGCATCGTAGCCCATCGCGTTCATCGTATCGGTGATGACGTCGGCCTTGAAGAGATTGTAGAACAACGTGCCCTGGAACTGATCGCCTGCGTCCAACAACAGCACATTTTCCTCTTCTGCGCGGATCGCGTCTACCATCGTATGCAGGCGGGGATACCCGCCAATGCACATCCCACTGGTGGCATCCTCTGCTTTGCACCGTGCGCCGTTGCGGTTGTACTCGTCCACCCGCGCATGGAAGTCGTTGGTGTGCAGGATGGTGACCGTAATGGCGGCGTCCGGCGCCAGCGGCGCGGTGGGCGCAGCAGCCATTGCCACCGGCGTGATGCCGACAGACCCCAACAGCATCGTCGCTACGATTAACAAACGTACTAGCTTACTCATTCGATATTCTCCTTTTTCAAATGTCTGATGTAAATTTAAAAACGTCCACAGAACTTAGGCTACGTCTTTTTGTTGCCGCGTTGCACCTCCTTTCTTCTCTGGAATGGCTAATACCCAGAGACATAGTTATCCCAGAGACGTGAAACTTGAAGTGTGAAACGTGATGATTTTACTATGCGAGTCTCACGTTTCACGGCTCACGCTTCTGTCACACCCGATTTTGGGGCGAGGTGAGCGCATCACTCCCTGCTCGTTTCCCCCACCACCCAGGGCCTCTCAATATTGTACCTCTACTTGCTTCTTGGTTCGCGCCGACTCCACAATCGCAGCGCACACGCAGTCGGCGCGATAGCCATCTTCAAACGTCGCGCCGTAGGGGGCCACGTCCTTGTCGTTGACGATACAGTCCAGGAAGTGCGTCAGCTCGTGGACGAAGCTGTGCTCCCAGCCGATCATGTGTCCCTGGGGCCACCAGTTCTCCCACCAGGGGTGATATGGCTCAGAGACCAGAACGCGCGTGAAACCCTGCGTCTCTTTGCGGCCCTCGCCGACCCAGTAGACTTCCAGTTCATTCAGCCGTTCCAGGTCGAAGACAAGGCTGCCCTTCTCGCCGTTGATCTCGATGACCTGGTGATTTTTGCGCCCGGCCGCGAAGCGGGTCGCTTCCAGTGTGCCGACTGCGCCGTTGGCAAAGCCGACGGTGGCGACAAAGGCATCGTCCACATCCACTTTTGCCAGGGAGCCATCAGGCAGGGGGCGCTCCGGGATGAAGGTGCGCAGCATTGCGCCCACACTCTCGATCTCGCCCACCAGGAAGCGGCCCAGGTCAATGATGTGCGATCCCAGGTCGCCGAGGCTGCCCGCGCCGGCTTCCGCTTTGTTGAGCCGCCAGATCATCGGGGTGGCGTAGTGCGCCATCACCCATTCTTGCAGGTAGACGGCGCGGTAGTGGTAGATGCGTCCCAGCGCGCCGCTTGCGATCAACTCGCGCGCCTGGCAGATCGCCGGGACGAAACGGTAGTTGAAGGCGACCATGTGCTTGACGCCGGCCTTTTCCGCCGCCGCCCACATCGCCTTGGATTCTTCCGGGGTGCGGCCCAGCGGCTTCTCGCAGAGGACGTGCTTGCCCGCCTGCGCCGCCGCGATGCTCGGCTCGGCGTGCATGGCGTTGGGCGCGCCGTTGTCGAAGAGTTGCACGGCCTCGTCTGCCAGCATCTCGCGCCAATCCGTGTAGGCTTGGGCGTAGCCATACCGCCTGGCAGCTTCGGCCACCCCGTCCGCATTGCGTCCGCAGATCGCCGCCAACACGGGAATTGCGGGCGGCGGATACATCATGTAAGGGAGCTTCTTGTAGGCGTTGCTGTGGGCCTTGCCCATGAAGGCGTAGCCGAGCATCCCCACGCCCACTTCCGGGGCCGCGCCGGTCGCCTTCGCCCCGGCCATTGTCGTGAAACCACCGCTGTCACTGCTCATACGTGCCTCCTAAAAAGTTAGGAGTTAGGAGTTAGGAGTTAGGATGTCTTCCTAACTCCTAACTCCTAACTCGCCACACTCGCTACTTGCTGAACGCCGCATCAAACGCCACCGAAGACGGGGCGAAATCTTGTTTGCGGATCATCGCCAACGCTTCCGGCGCGCCGAAGTCCCGATCCATGCCGCTGTCTTCCCACTCGATGGAGAGCGGGCCATGATAGCCGACACGGTTGAGCGCGCGGATGATGGGGTCCCACTTCACGTCGCCGTGACCTGGCGAGACGAAGTCCCAGCCGCGCCGCTTGTCGCCAAAATCCAGGTGCGAGCTGAGGATGCTGCTGCGCCCGGTCAGGTTGACGCGCGAGTCCTTGACGTGGACATGGAAGATGCGGTCGGGGAAGGCGTCAATCAATTCCACGGGGTCAATGAACTGGTGGATCAGGTGGCTCGGATCGAAGTTGATGCCGAAGGCCGGGTGGCCGTTCACCGCCTTGAGGGCGCGCTCAAAGGTGACGATGTCGTAGGCGATCTCGGTGGGGTGGACTTCCAACGCAAATTTGACGCCCTCCGCCTGGAAGGCGTCGAGAATGGGCGTCCAGCGGGCGGCGAAGTCGGCGTAGCCGGCGTCAATGTCGGCCTGGCTGGTGGGCGGGAAGAAGTAGAGCATCCCCCACACGCTGCTGCCGGTGAACCCGTTGACGACATCCACGCCGAAGAGTTTGGCGGCCTTCGCCGTGTGCTTGATTTCCTCGGCGCAGCGCCGGCGGACGCCCTCCGGGTCGCCGTCGCCCCACAGACGCGGCGGGAGGATGCCCTGGTGGCGGCGATCGATATTATCACAGACACATTGGCCCACCAGGTGCGTGCTGATGGCGAAGCTCTTAAGGTGGTACTTCGCCAGCAGATCGCGCTTTGCGCGCACGTAGGCGTCGCTGGAAAGGGCTTGCTCCACATCGAAGTGGTCGCCCCAGCAGGCCAGCTCCAACCCGTCGAAGCCCCACGCGCTGACTTTCTGCGCGAGGGTTTCCAGGGGCAGGTCGGCCCATTGTCCGGTAAACAAGGTGATGGGTCGTGACATAATTTTGACTCCTTTCAGAAATGGATTGACCAGGTAAGGCTGCGGATGTGGTTAAAATTGACCACATCTACGCTTTGACTTTGTAGATATCGAGCGAGGGCAAACGCATTGGTTAACACCAGCTTCACCTCGAGAAGTACACGGAAGAAATCTCATTTGATATGATCGGCTCCCTGGCTGGCCAGGCGACTGATTTTGGTGAGGGTGAGGGGCGGAGTTTTCCCACTTTCTACTTGTTCTGTCGTCACCCAAGAGCAAAATCCTGCGCGAAAAATATGACAGCACTGCGCGCATAAGGCGTCTTCCGTTGACAAGGCTCACATCCCCAAATCCAACGTCGCCTGCCCCGGCCCGGATTCTCGCACACGCTGCGCCTGCTTGAAGGTGCCCCAGGCCGGCGGCATTTGCGGCTTGGCGCCGCCGAGCAGACTTTCGATGGTGAGGAGTTGCACGCGCGGGTACTGTTGATTCCAGCCGGGGGAGCGATAGAAGCCGGACGCCGCGGCTTCCTGTTCCATCGGCGCAGTGGGCGTTTCGAGCGTGAGCAGCAGGCCGATGGCGGCTTTCTCGCGTTCCAGCGCGCCGCCGAGGTCGCGCACGTCGCGCGCGCTCACTTTGCCGCTCTTGACCTGCACCAGCACCCGCTTAGGTTTATCGCTGGCGTCGTCCATAAAGTTGATGACGCCATCCACGCCGCGATCCGCCCCCTTTTTGCCTTTCCTGGAGGTTGTTGGCTGCGTCGGCCGCGCCCCCACCAGGGAGAGCGCCCACCACTCGAACTGGAAGCGATCTTGTTGCGCCAGGTAATGCGCGTCGGCGAGCGTTTGCGGCTCCCCGATGACCTGAAACGCCAGGTCAGGGAACATCTCTTGCAGGCGGGAGCGTTGCAGCGAGATAGAGAGGAAGGTGATGTCAATGCCGATCCAGCGCCGCTCCAGCTTTTGCGCGGCGGCGACGGCGGTGCCGCAGCCGCAGAAGGGATCGAGCACCCAGTCGCCGGGGTTGCTGCTGGTTTGGATGATCCGTTCCAGCAATGCGAGGGGCTTCTGGGTGGGGTAGCCGAGGCGCTCCGCCGCCTGTGGGCCAACCGGGGGGATATCGGTGATGACGGAGGTGATGAGATTGCCCTTTTGTTCATCCAAGTAACGTTTGAGGTAGGGCCGCCCACTGTTGCTCCAATAAATGCGGTTGTCTTTATCCAATGCTTCTAACTTATCCCGCGTCATCCGCCAGCCCCATTGCGGTGTGTACCCATGATATTCGTAACTCAAATTGGGACGCGGCCCCATCGAAGCCGAGCGAATAATGTGATCGTGCCGATACCGGCCTTTTTCATCGCTGTAACGATAAAAGGTCTCCACGTAAGCCGGATCATGTTCGGTATACACGGGATTCCAGGTAAACGCATCGCTTTTGCTGTAGCAAAAAATAGTGTCATGAACCGCTGCCCAACGTTTGGAATCGCTATGGCTGCTGGTGCGCTGCCAGACAATTTCATTACGAAAATGCGCGGCTCCAAAAATTGCATCAAGAATCACTTTAAGATAATGGCTGGCGGTAGGGTCACAATGCAAATACAGGCTCCCCGTTGGTTTGAGGATACGGTGCAATTCTACTAAGCGCGCGGTCATCATCACCAGATACGCCATCATCTGATTCGGCCCGATGAAGTCGCGCAAGGCAGCGATCATTTTGCTCACCGGAATAGGCGCTTGGAGGACGAGGTCTTCGTAGGTGCGCGCCGTGGCCTGGTTCCAATGCCAGGTATCCTCAAAGGCGGCGATCTGCGCTTCGCTATCCTCTCCGCTTTCGTCTTTGAACAACACATTGTAGGTGCGGTTGGAGTTAAACGGTGGGTCGAGGTAAATCAAATCCACGCTGGCATCGGGGAGATACTCTCGCAAAATGGGCAAATTGTCGCCATAAAACAGGGTATTTTGGGTGATCGGCTCAGGCATTGACACTCCTTCTCGTGCTTAACCTCGGCGCATAGTGTAGCACGAAGCCGGAAACAGAGCAAATGTATCTCTATTTGACTTTGAACCACATAGAATCATAATGGGGACTTGGAGATTAGCGTTCCTCATCGTCAGTGGAAAATTAGCCAGTTAAGTTTAGGAGGAGACAAAAATGAGTACCCGAAAGGCAAGTTTGTTGCTGTTGGTTGTATTGATATTGACCTCTGGTCTGTTGGGGGGATGTCAGAACCAGGGGAAGAAAGTGGTCGTGGCGACGGACGCCACCTGGCCGCCGATGGAGTTTGTGGATACGAACAAGGCCATCGTGGGCTACGATATTGACTTGATGAAAGCCATTGCAAAAGAGGCCGGCTTCGAGGTCGAGTTCAAGAACGTCGCCTGGGATGGTATTTTTGCCGGGCTGGCGGCGGGCGAGTACGACGCCGTGATTTCTTCGGTCACGATCACCGACGAGCGCAAGCAGGAGTACGACTTCTCCGAGCCGTACATCAACGCCGGTCAGATCGTCGTGACCGGGGCCGATAGCGCCATCGCCGGCCCGGATACGTTGACAGGGCACACTGTCGGCGCGCAGCTCAGCACCACCGGCGCGTTCGCCCTGCAAAAGATGGAGGGCGTGACGCTCAAGGAATACGACGAAATCGGCCTGGCCTTTGAAGACCTGGTCGCTGGCCGGATTGACGCGCTGGTCTGCGATACGCCCGTGGCGGCGGACTACGCTTTGCAGCGCGAGGAATACAAGGCCAAGCTCAAGATCGTCGGCGATCCATTCACCGATGAACAATATGGCATCCTGGTGCAGAAAGGCAATGCAGACCTGTTGGCGTTGATCAACAAGGGGTTGAAGGCCGTCCAGGATAAAGGTGTGGATAAACAGCTTGAAGATCAATGGTTGCGGTAAGGCGACCGACACGCTAATCTTCGCTCGGATTCGATGGTTTCTGGGAATTCATCATTAACCGGCGGTTCACCAGCGGTTGGATGAAAATTTTCACCACAAAGGACACGAAGGACACAAAGGGTTTTCTCTGTGAACTCTGTGCCCTCTGTGGCTATTTTCAGAGGAGCACTGGAGACGCCCCGCCGGGGGCGTCTTCACCTTGATTGGGCGGTAACGCCAGCGGTCAGTGCCTGAGGGGGCGAACTGGCTGCTACGGCGGGGAATTGGCTGGATTTCAGCGAATAAAGTCCCCGCCGAATCCGTTGAACTGGTTGGGGAGCATCAAGGAGAGGGGCGATGAAAGACAAAGACCTGAAAACTACGGCGCCGCCCGGCGCCCGTGTGTGGCGGGATGATAGCGCCGCTATCCCCCGCGAGCGCAATTTGTTGATCGCGTGGTGGATGGCGGTCATTGTGGCGTTAGTGTTTATCGTCGGCGCGGTGCTCCTCAAGCCTGATCCTTATCGGGAAATTGTGGTATTCATCGGTGACGGCCTGGTCATCACCTTCCAAATCACCATCGTTTCGATGACCTTTGCGCTGCTGTTCGGGCTGTTGGCCGGACTGGGCCGCACGTCGCACACACCGTGGATCAACACCCTGGCGTCGCTCTACGTCGAGGTGATTCGCGGCATCCCCCTGCTGGCGCAGCTCTTCTGGATTTATTACGCTCTGTCGCGCTTCATCAAATTGGGGCCGCACGTGTCCGCCGTGTTGGGCCTGACCATCTGCTACGGCGCTTACATTGGAGAAACGTTCCGCGCGGGCATCCAATCCATCCCCAAAGGGCAGATGGAGGCCGCGCGCGCGCTCGGCCTGAGTCGGGGGCAGGCGATGCGCTACATCATCATCCCGCAAGCGATCCGCGTCATCCTGCCGCCGGTCGGCAACGAGTTCATTGCGATGCTCAAGGACTCGTCGCTGGTGTCGGTGCTGGCAATTTCGGACCTGCTGCGCCGGGGACGGGAATACGCCTCGCGGACGTTCGCTTATTTTGAGACGTACACCCTCGTCGCCCTGGTGTACCTGTTGATGACGTTGATGTTCTCGCGCGCGGTGTACTACATTGAGGTGGGGATGTCCCGCCAGAACAAAGAAGAGCCGGTGGGGTTAATGCACCGGTTGGCCGGCGTGTTGCTCGATCTGGTCGTGCTGGATTTTATCGGCCTGATTGTGTACGGGCTGGTGCAAGGGATCGCGTTGCTCCTGCCGGACCTGGCCGTGGGCGTCATCCTGCTGGGCCTTATGGGGGTGGTGATGGTCGCGTACACCCTGTTTGGATGGGTGCGTTTTGGCCGTACGCCCGGGATGATGGCGGTGGGCCTGCGCCTGGTCAACGCCGAGGGCGCGTTCCTGACCTGGGGCGCGGCTATCAAACGGCTGGTCGTAGCCCTACTTCCCTTACCCGGTCTGAGTTTGTTCGGCCTGCTGCCCTCTCTGGGCGGTCAGATATGGCATGACCGGTTGGCGCAAACGTCCGTCATTCGGGACTAGGGGGATTTTGGAAATCAGAAATGAGTAATGAGACATGAGTAACGAGTGATCTGTTTCTCATTTCCCATTTCTCATTACTCTTTACTTTAAGGGAGAATGGTATGACGACTCCTATTGTTCAAATTCGTGACTTGCACAAGCATTTCGGTCGCGTCCAGGCGCTCAACGGCGTGGATCTGGACGTGCAAAAAGGCGAGGTGATCGTCATCATCGGCCCAAGCGGTTCCGGCAAATCCACGCTGCTGCGCTGCGTCAACCGGCTGGAGACTCCGACGCAGGGCACGGTGGCGATTGACGGCGTCGTGATGGGCAGTGACGACCGGGCCATTAACAAGATGCGCGCCGAAGTGGGGATGGTATTCCAGCAGTTCAACCTCTTCCCGCACATGACCGTGTTGGAAAACATCGTCCTCGGCCCGATGGTCGTGCGCGGACTGGAGCGCCCACAGGCTGAGGTATTGGCACGCGAACTGCTGGACAAAGTCGGCATCCCCGAAAAAGCCGAGGCCTACCCGGAGCAGCTTTCCGGCGGCCAGCAGCAGCGCGTCGCCATTGCCCGCTCGCTGGCGATGGAGCCGAAGGTGATGTTGTTTGACGAGCCGACCTCGGCGCTTGACCCGGAGATGATCAAAGAGGTGCTGGACGTGATGTTGGATCTGGCGCACGAGGGGATGACCATGATGGTCGTCTCCCACGAGATGGGCTTTGCCCGCGCAGCCGCGCATCGCATCGTCTTCATGGATCAGGGCCAGATCATCGAAGACACCACGCCCGAACTGCTGTTCACCGCGCCCAAACACGAGCGCACCCAGCGTTTCTTGAGCCAGATTTTGCATTAAGGATTGGCGGAATGGAAATCAGTGATTGGAAATTGGAAATCAGTCATCAGAAATGAGCAATGAGTGGATTTTCTGTTTTGCGATTGCTGATTACCGATCCCCGATTTCTGGTTTCCCATTCCTCATTTCTCATTACCCATTACATATTTCTTGGAGGTTTGCATGCGTTTCCGATTCCCATTTTTTGTGATTGTAGCAGTATTGGCGCTTTATCTGGCCGGATGTACTTTGATTCAGCCGCCGCCGACGCCGGCGGTGGCGACGCTCTGTCCCACGTGTGAACCGTGCGCAGTTTGTGAGACGGCGGCGCCGTGTCCTGAAGTTGCCCCCCAGGCAACCTGCACCCCAGCGCCGACCTATACACCATACCCCACTTATACGCCTTTGCCGACCTACACCCCGCTTCCGACGTATACTCCGCCCGCTTTGGTGGTCACTGTCCAACCGGAAACTCCGCGGCCTACCCCCACAGTCGGCTTGAAGGTCACGGTCGCTCCCGCGACTGCTGCGCCGCCGGCAGCCGCGCCCTCCGTGGTGAGTTCTGGGGCTGTGGAAATCCTTCCCGATCCTAACGTCGCCCCCCCGCTGGCGGTCATTGTCAGCGCAAACCAATTGTTGGAAGGCTACCATCACAAAGTATCCGGCTTCCTGCGCAATGATGGCGACCAAAATTACACGGGCCTGGGCATTGTCGCCACGTTCTTTATGAGCGACGGCCGCCGCTACGGCCCGATCAAGGTGGACGCCGGTTGTTTGCTCATTGCCCCCGGCGAGGTTTGTCCCTTTGTGGTGGAAGCTACTTCCAAAGACCTTGTCTCGGTTATCCTGCACCCTGAAGGCCGCCCCACCGAGCGGGGTCGCGCGCCCGTCACGGTCAGCGTCACCGGCCACTCGCGCGACAGCGTTGGCTACGTCCACCTCACCGGGCGTATCACCAATGACAACCCCTTCACGATCAGGAACACCACCGTGACCGGCGCGCTGCTGGATGCCGCCGGCGCCATCGTCAGCGTGGACTCTGTCGTGGTGATTGAGATGGTCGATCCGGGCCAATCGGCGGCGTTTGAGGTGGTGATCCCCTACGTGTCCTACAGCAGCTACCAGGTGTACGCGCAAGCCGAACCAAAGTAAAGCGTGAAAAGTGAAACGTGATGTTTTGAATTTCACGTTTCGCCTTATACAAACTTTTTCTCAACGGATTCAACGGATTTAACGGATTTTTCCGTTGAATCCGTTAAATCCGTTGAGTTATTTTGGAGGGACGATGAGCCACCGAACTTACAACGACAGCTACACCGGCGACGCCCTCAACCGGGTCGCCTTTCCGCTCGGCGGGATGGGGGCGGGGATGATCTGCCTGGAAGGGACGGGCGCGCTATCGCACGTCTCATTGCGCGGTCAGATGGCCTTGTTCAACGAGCCGCTGATGTTTGCCGCGCTCTCCATCAAAGCGACGGGCGTCGCGCGCGTGTTGGAAGGCCCTGTTCCGATGTGGAAAGCCTTCGGGCTGCCCAACGCGGGCAACGGCCTGGGCGGTGCGGATTACGGCCTGCCGCGCTTCGCCGAGGCTGCGTTCCGGGCGCGCTTCCCCTTCGGCGCGGTGATGCTGGCCGATCCCAAAGTCCCGCTGGCCGTCGAGCTGACCGGCTGGAGTCCCTTCGTCCCCGGCGACGCCGACGCTTCCAGCCTGCCGGTCGCCGCGCTGGAATACTGCTTCCGCAACCCCACGGACGCGCCGGTGGAGGCGGTCTTCTCGTTCCACGCGCGCAACTTTATGGCGACGCCCGCGGGCGGCGAGGCGGTGCTGGCCGCGCCGGGTGGCTTCACCCTCTGGCAGCCGGGAAGTGTGGGACAGCCGCACGCGCAGGGCGCGTTCAGCGCGGCGGTGGACGACCCCGCGACGCGCGTCAATTGCGCGTGGTTCCGGGGCGGCTGGTTCGACGCGCTGACGCTGGTGTGGAAGTCCGTTGCCGAGGGCGCCGCGCCGGAATCCGGCCCGCTCACCGAGGGTGCGCCAAGCCCCGGCGGCAGCCTCTACGTCCCGTTCTGCCTGGAACCGGGCGAGGAGAAGACGCTGTGCCTGCGGCTGGCGTGGCACGTCCCACAGACGGACATCGAGGCCGGCCGGTCGCCAGAGGACGCGATGTGTGCGGAGGAGGCGTGCCAGTGTCGCCAGGGGAAGCACATCCCGTGGTACGCGAGCATCTTCCCCGACATCGAGTCCGTCAACGTTTACTGGCGCGGCCACTACGCCGACCTGCGCGCGCGCACCGCCGCCTTCACCGATTGCTTCTACGACACGACGCTGCCGCCGGAAGTCGTCGAGGCCGTCGCCGCGAATCTCACCATCCTCAAGTCGCCGACGGTGCAGCGGCAGACCGATGGCCGGCTGTGGTGCTGGGAGGGCTGTCACGACGCCGCGGGCTGCTGTCACGGCTCCTGCACCCACGTCTGGAACTACGCGCAGGCCATCCCGCACCTGTTCCCGGAGATGGAACGCTCGCTGCGTTACACGGAGTTCTTCGTGGACCAGGATGCGCGCGGCCACCAGACCTTCCGCGCCACGCTGCCCATCCGCCCGCCCGACCACGACTTCCACGCGGCGGCTGACGGCCAGCTCGGCGGCGTGATGAAGGTCTACCGCGAGTGGCGCATCCTGGGCGACGAGCTGTGGCTGCGCAAGTTCTGGCCGCGCGTCAAGCAAAGCCTCGACTACTGCATTGCCACGTGGGACCCCGACCACACCGGGACGCTGGTGGAGCCGCACCATACCACTTATGATGTTGAATTCTGGGGGCCGGACGGGATGTGTACCTCGTTCTACCTCGGCGCGCTCAAGGCGGCCATGCTGATGGCGGAGGCGTTGGGCGACGACGTTCCGCTCTACCGTGAGTTGCTGGCGAAGGGCGCGGCGCGGATGGCGTCCGAGTTGTGGAACGGCGAATACTTCATCCAGAAAATTCAGTGGGAGGGCCTGCGCGCCGGCGACCCGACGCAGCAGGGCCAGAGTTGGAACGTGAACTACTCGCCGGAAGCGCAGGGCCTGCTGCGAGCGGAAGGGCCGAAATACCAGTACGGCAACGGCTGCCTGGCTGACGGCGTGCTCGGCGCGTGGATTGCGGCGATCTGCGGGGTGGGAGACTTCCTCGACCGGGAGCAGGTGCGCGGGCATTTGCTGTCCGTCTACCGCCACAACCTGCGCCACGACCTCTCCGAGCACGCGAACCCGCAGCGCCCGGCCTTCGCGCTCGGCAAGGATGGCGGGCTGCTGCTCTGCACCTGGCCTCACGGCGACGCGCTCACGCTGCCGTTCCCCTACGCCAACGAAGTCTGGACGGGCTACGAATACCAGGTCGCGTCACACCTGATGCTGCTGGGCGAGGTCGAGGCTGGGCTGGACATCGTCCGCACCGCGCGCGACCGCTACGACGGGCGCGTGCGCAATCCCTTCAACGAGTACGAGTGCGGCCACTGGTACGCCCGCGCCATGGCGTCCTACGGCCTGCTGCAAGGCCTGACTGGCGTGCGTTACGATGCGGTGGAGAAGGCGCTTTACATCCAGCCGAATATCTCCGGCGACTTCCGCGTTTTCCTCAGCACGGCGACGGGGTATGGCACGGTCGGCGTGAAAGATGGCGAGCCGTTTGTGGAAGTGAAGTCGGGGGTGATTCCGTTGGAGAGGTTGCTATACGTGCCGTATCCGAAAGGGTGAGATTCTTTTCGTGCTATAATCAAAAGTAGAAAGAGGCGATGCGGCGATTTTAGCGAATTTGGGTGTGTAAGGGTAGAAATGGAGGGAAAGCCATGGCGCAAACTATCACATTGACATTACCGGAGGGGTTGTATCAACCACTGGCGCGAGCGGCGCAAGTGATGTCGCGCCCGATAGAAGATGTGTTGCTCAATGCACTCCAAAGCGCGCTGCCTTCTTTGGAAGGTCTGCCTGAACCATTGGTGCAGGAACTCAATGCTTTGGAATTGTTGGATAATGCCGCCCTACAGCGGGTATTGTTGGAAACAGTCCCCACAGCCCAGCAGCAGAAAATGGAAGAACTATTGCACCGCAATCAGGCCGAGGGATTATCTTTGTCTGAACGAGAACGGTTAAAGAATCTACAAAACACGACTAACCGGGTTATGCTGCGCAAAGCGCGCGCTGCTGTGCTCCTGCGTTTTCGCGGTCAACGTATTCTCACCCTGGCGGAACTACGGCAATTGACCCTCGCTTCTTCATGAACGCCAAGCCCTATATTCCCCCTGACTTACGCGCCCGCGTCACCGGCAGAAGTCCCCAACAAGTTAAGAAGTCCGGAGTCCCGAACTTGTTCGGGCTTTCGGCATGTTAATCCACCTAATTCGGATCTTAGTGAAAGACCGGTAATGCTATGATTACAACATGTCGTATGATGGGACTGCAAGGGAGAATTTACGGCTAAAAAAGGGCTTGCAAAATGAGGTCGGTCAAGGAATTACTAATCGAAAATGGGTTTAACCAGACTTTTGTTGTGGATGGTTGCACTTCGATAGAGCACCTTATTCCTCTGCGTCAGCGTTGTGGTATTTACATCCTTCATCTTCCTAATAACATGTATTATGTAGGTCAGTCAAAAGATGTTACTAAGCGGTATGTCCAACATCTCAAAAACTACAAAGTGATAGAGAGGATTAGCTTTAAACGGGTAAAACGAGAGAAGGCGTTCTTGGACGAAGAAGAAGTTAAGATGATACGTCTCTTTGAAGTGAATGGTATACCTGTTTTTAATATAGTTCATACAAGTGTTACCTATAGGTCTTCGGAATTTGATATTATTATGCCCCCAGTGCAACAGAAGAAATGGGTTTCAGAGTTATCTTGGGAGGATACAGTAGGTGAAAGGGTTGATAATCTCGAAATTCGTCGGAAATATACTAATCGCTACAATGATCGCCTCATTAGAATGCCGTATGCTCAAGATGCGATCAGAGTCCTTTCGTCATATATTCGTGGTACCGTTCCCGCAGTAAAACAAGGAGAGAGTGAATATTGGGTGTGTTCATGCCTACCTGTATCGCGGGTTTTCTATCGCGTTAATATTAACTGGCAAGAAGTTCTAACGGCCTGGCTAGATGAAGATTCGCCGTACTTTTCTTTTCATCTTGCACTATCTCCTCTTGACTGTGGTTCTTCTTTAAAGACTCTTTTCGCAAAGCATCCGACCCTTACCTTGTTAGCAGACGAAACCTGGGATGATGATGAAAGTGTAGGTGGCTTTATCGCTGATATTATTAAATCACCAGAATTTGAAATATCTTCCGAGCATACGAAAGATCTACACAAGACTCTTTCTCTTTTATTTGATAAATATCCACACATGATGATACAAAATCACCGGTATGAACCTGGGGGACAGGATCAAGTACGATGTATTGTTCAGGGGGCGGAAGATGCGATAGCCCTCATAAAAGACCTCCAGTTTCGCCAAGGTATGCGATTATGTAATCTGGAACTTATGAAAAAGGGGCGATGTAATTGGACGAAAAATCACTGTTTTGATCTCGCTGACAACATATTTAAGTGATCCGATTATTTTTATCTTATGTCAATTTTCAGAACCTCTATGAAATCCTAATCCTACTATCTATGTTCATCCTCAAACCCTTCCTCTGTCTCTGGTCTTCCTGTGTGATCGCCTTCAAGCGCCTGCTCGCGCTGCGCGGGATGGCGCTGGCGATCCTGTTGGGGCTGGTCGTCGTCATCGCTCTGGTGATGAGCATCCCGCTCTACGCCGAGGCGACCTATTACCGGATGTTGAGCGAGGGCCTGTTCTCCGATACGCCCCGGTATCGCGGCCAGACCATTCGCCCCCCGGTGGCCCTGCTCTTTCGCTACTCGGGTTCGTTCACCGGGCCTGTGCAGTGGGAGCACGTCGGCCCGCTGGACAGTTACTTCGCCGAACAGGTTTACCGCGATTTGAAGTTGCCGCCTTCCCCCGACGTCTCCGGCGCGCGGATGTTCAATACGGGCACGCTGGGCCTTTTCTCCGCCCAGGATGCCGACAAAGTCACTGAGATACAACCCCGGTATCGGATCGAGCTGGCCTGTGTGGGGCAGCCTGAGCAGCACCTTCGCATCATTGAAGGCGATTTCCCGGCGGATGCTGTGAGTCCCGATGGCGCGTTCGAGATCGCCATCCACAAAACCATCGCCGAGAAGATGGGCGTGCAGATAGGGGAGACTTACATCGCGTATGACCTGCGCGCCATGCAAGGGTATGAGGACGCGCCGGCAAAGTTTGAGATGCGCGTCGCCGGGATTTGGGAACCCGCTGACCCCCGTGAAGATTTCTGGGTCTATCAGGTGGCTGTGGAAAACACCCTGTTTGTGTCAGAACCCACTTTCGCCAACCGCATCAGCCCGGCGCTTGAGGACGAAATCTATCAGGCGATCTGGTACTTGCCGCTGGACGCGGAGAAGCTCTATATGAGCGATATAGCGCCATTGTTGACGCGCATCGAACTTCTGCGGCGCGACGTCACGAAGCTGCTGGCGGGGACAACCCTGGATACCGACCCGGTCAAGGTGTTGCAGAGCTATCAGGAAGCCGCCAACGGATTGACCGCGCTCCTCTTTGCGTTCAGCGCGCCTATCCTCAGCCTGATCGTCGTCTTTATCGTGCTGGTCGTTACCCTGACGGTAGAGCATCACCGCAACCAGATCGCGATCCTGCGCAGCCGGGGGGCCACGGCATCCCAGGTGAGCGGCATCACCGCGTTGGAAAGCGTGGTGTTGGGCGCGGCGGCCCTGGTCGTCGCGCTGCCCCTCAGCCTCCTGCTGGCCTACACCATCGGGCAGGCGCGCAGTTTCCTGGATTTCTCGCTGGCGACCGACTTGCGGGTGGGGATGACGTGGGCTACGGCGCGCTTCGGCGTCGCGGCGGCGGCCTGCGCCGTCGTCGCCCAGGTCATCCCGACTTTGGAGGCGGCGCGGCATACTATCGTCACGTACAAGCAGGAACGCGCCCGCGCGCTGCGTCCCCCCTGGTGGCAGCGCGCCTGGCTGGACGTGCTGCTCCTCATCCCGGCGGGGTACGGCGCGTATCTCCTGCGTCAACAGGGCGGGCTGGCGCCGTCTGCCGAGATAGCGGCCTCCGATCCGCTGCAAAATCCCCTTTTGTTCCTGGCGCCCGCCTTGAGCCTCTTCGCCCTGGCGCTCGTCATCTTGCGGATGCTCCCCTGGCTGATGAAGCTGTTGGCCTGGCTGGGCGCGCAAACGCGCAGCGTGGGATTCCTGCTCGCCGCGCGGCAACTGGCGCGCGCGCCCGGCATCTACGCCGCGCCGCTCGGCCTGCTCATCCTCACCCTGAGCATGGCGACCTATACGGCGTCGCTATCGGCCACACTGGAGACGCACCTGCACGATCAGCAATTCTACTGGGTGGGCGCCGACGCGAGTCTGCTGGATACCGGCGACGAGGCCGGCAGCGTCGGCGACAATCTGATGCCGCTCCCGCTCGACGCCGACGAAGCGCGCTGGGCCTTCCTCCCGGTGACGGAGTATCGCGCGCTGCCCGGCGTGGCGGCGGCTGCGCGCCTCGGACGCTACAAGGCGCTGGTGCAGACGGGCGACCGGTTCAAGGCCGGGACGTTCCTCGGCGTGGATCGCCTGGATTTCCCGCAGGTCGCTTTCTGGCGCGCGGATTTTGCCCCGGTATCGTTAGGGGAGTTGATGAACGCCCTCGCCATCACCGAGAATGGCGTCTTGCTCCCCCGCGAGTTTATGGAAACGTACTTCTTCAACGTCGGCGACACCCTCAACGTCACCGTGGAGGGTTATGACATCTCGGCGGCGCTCGCGTTCAAGATTGTCGGCAGCTTCGACTATTTCCCGACGTGGTATCCCGACACCGGCCCGCTGGTGGTGGGCAACCTGGATTACTTCTTCATGCAGGCCCAGGGCCAGCTTCCCTATCGCGTGTGGCTGGACACGCAGCCGGATGTGGATTATGATCACCTGGCTGATGAGATGTGGGAGATGAACCTGGGGGCGGAGGCGATGCTGTCCGCTCCGCAGCGCATCCTCAAAGCGCAGCGGCAGCCGGAACGCCAGGGACTCTTCGGCCTCCTTTCGGTGGGCTTTGGGGCCGCCGCCGTGTTGACCGCGCTGGGCTTTATCCTGTACACCCTCTTCTCGTTCCGCCGCCGCGCCGTCGAGTTGGGCGTGTTGCGCGCCGTCGGCCTTTCCACGTGCGCCATGACGGCCTTCATCGCCTGGGAGCTGATTTTCCTCCTCGTTATCGGCAGCGCCGCCGGGACGGGCCTGGGCATCTGGGCCAGCCACACCTTCATCCCGTACCTGCAAATGGGCGCGGACGCGACCGCCTACACGCCGCCCTTCATCGTCGAAATTTCGTGGCCGGCGATCCTGCGCCTCTACGCCCTGTTCGCAGCCTTGTTCGTCGTCGCCCTGGGCGTGTTGGTCCGCTCGCTCGTGAAGATGAAGCTGTTCCAGGCCATCAAGATGGGCGAGACGGTGTAGGTACTGGCCCGGTCAACGACTTTAAAAGATTAGGACGCAGATAAACGCCGATGAACGCTGATTTTTTAAAATTTATCTGCGTGAATCTGCGTGAATCTGCGTCCCATATTTCTTTGTGATTTACTCAGGCACAAGTCTAACGAATAGCAGGTGCTCATCATGAACGAGGTCATTGAAACCAATCGGTTATGTTTACGCCCCTTCGTCGAAGACGACATTGACCCGCTTTTTCTCATCCAAAGCGACCCCATAGCGATGCAATACACCGTCTGCGCCAAGACGAGAGAGGCGGCGGCAAGGCGATTGCGGGCGTATGCCAGGGAAAAGGACGAGTTGGGATTTGCCCCGTGGACCGTCGTTTTGCGCTCGGAGGACCGGATCATTGGCTGGGGCGGATTGAACGTGGACCCGTTTGATCCGGGGTGGGGGGTAGAGGTCATTTACTTCTTTCATCCTGCCTATTGGGGAAGAGGATTTGCTGGCGAACTCGTGAAAACTTCAGTTGACATCGGATTTGCGCTGCATAGACTGGAAGAAATCAACGCCTTTGCGCATCGGGATAACAAAGCGTCCATCCGGGTTCTGGAGAAAAACGGGTTTAGGTACTTGGGCTATGAAGAAAGATTGGAGCGGAATCACTATCGGATATGTCAACCGGTGACATAATGAAACCAAAAGCAAAATGGCCTGTTGGACTTTTGCTCACCCCATTTTTCCTGTGGGCGGTGTTGCTTCTTGTTTCGCAATGCTGCGGATTTACTGTGTATTCGCCGGAATATGTTGACAGTGTCAAAAACGTCAATGTAGAAGATCCGTTTATCAGGCAACGAGAAATAGAATTCACTTTGTCGAGCGTGATCCCCCAATATGACAAAGTGATTGAGGCTATAGAGGCATACAAACAGTGTCATGCTGGATACCCGCAAACTTTGGAAGATCTGGTTCCTGAATATTTGGATAAAGTTCCGGAGATTTACATCCGAAAGGGTGAAGAGCTAAAATATGAACCAGAACCTTTCGAGGTGAAGTCCGTCCCTTTCACTTTTTACATAACTGGACACTATCCTGGTTTGTCCGCAATGCATGGATGGAAGTTGATGTACTGTCCTGTAGAGTTTGCTAGCTGTAACACGGGGGGAGATCGTCATTTTAGTGAATTCCGTGTGAATGATGTTTGGATTTGGATCAACGAGTCTGCGCTGTAGTATCTGTGATAGAATTTCCCATTACTGGTGTTACATCGTAGGGATGATTATACTCCTGTTGTTACACTTGGGGACAAGAATTGGATACTCTCGAGATTGACACCCACAACCCCCGCCAGGTCAAGCAATTCCTCGACCTGCCGTTTCGCCTGAACCGCGACGTGCCGCAATGGGTGCCGCCGCTGGCGATGGATGCGCGGCGGATGCAGCGTGAACTCCGCGACCTGGGCGTGAACTTCTACAAAACCCACCGGATGTATTGCAAAGCTCTTTAGATAATTGTGACGCGGTTAGCCGCGTGAGAAAAGATTCCACCGCCGAGAGCGCTGAGGTTTTTATCTTTTCTCTGCGTTCTTCGCGTACTCTGCGGTGAAAAAAGGAGGAAATATCCATGAATACAAAAGCCAAAGTAACGTTGACCCCTGAACAAGAAACCCTGTTGATCACCCTCTACGCCAAAGCCCAACCGGGCAACCTGCTGTTCTTTGATCCGCTGGCTCAAGACATCCTGAATCAGGTGGATTACGACTTCACTCGCCTGCACGTCCCCTATAAGACCGTCGTCCTGATCTGCCAGCGGGCCAAAAAGCTGGACGCCGTCACGCGGGGCTTTCTGTCCAGCCATCCCGACGGCGTGGTGCTGCAACTGGGCTGCGGCCTGGACACCCGCTTCTGGCGCGTGGACAACGACCGCGTCACCTGGTACGACCTGGACATGCCGCCGGTGGCCGACCTGCGCCGCCGCTTCTTCACCGAAACTGAGCGCTACCACCTGATTGCCTCCTCCGTGACCGATCTGGCCTGGATGAACAGCGTCGCGCCGACGACACAGCCGGTGCTGGTGTTGGCGGAGGGCCTGCTGATGTACCTGGACGAGGCGGACATCCGCCGCCTGGTGCTCCGGCTGCGCGAAACCTTCCCGGGCTGTCGGCTGATCGCGGACGTCTTCAGCCGGATGACGGCGCGCACGGCCACCCGCCATCCCTCGCTCAAATCCACCGGCGCGACCCTCGGCTGGGGCCTGGACGACCCGCATGAAGTCGAGACCTGGGCGCCCGGCGTGCGTCTTTTGGAGGAGTGGTGCTTCTCCCAGGACCCCGACTTGGCGCGTCTCAGTTGGGGGTATCGCCTGGCCTACAAATTGGCGGGCGCCTTCAAGGTGGCGCGGCTGGCGCACCGCATCGTGTATTATCAACTGTGAGTGCGGCTTGCTGTCTTTTGAGGGAGGATTAGCATGAAGAAGAAGGAGAAGGAGAAGAAAAACACCCCCCCGGTGGCGGCGCTTGCGTGTCCGCAGTGCCAACACACGCCGCGTTATATGAAGAATGAGAGAGAAATCGCCCGATTGAAACAGCGTTTGACTGCAATCGCGGGGGAGGGGCATTATTATCGCGGTGAAGAGTGCCAGTTGTCGGAATTTCGGCTGCTCCAATGTCCTGATTGTGGCGTCTATTACGAAGATGGACATCACTACTACTCTGACCCTGAGAGCACAATGGGATTGGCCCGCGACGAAGAGGACTGGTATGCTATGGAAAAACTCGACGCAGACGCGGCCGCAGAAAGATTGCGACAGTTGAGATAAAGCGTGTCCAACCTCCAGCCCTTCTCCCCAAGTCGCCTTATCCCCGCTCTTCAGCGCTTCTACTTGATTTACCTGGGACTCCTCCCGGCCCTTGCGACGTTTGCGTTGTTGGCCGAGTACGGGCATCCTGCGCCGTTTCTGGTTTTCATCGGCGGCGTGGTCGAAGTGAGCGTTTACCTTGCGGTGGTCGCCAACTACGTCCGCACGCCGCCGTCACTGGTGGGCTGCCTGCTGGTTCTGTTGGATGGGCCGGGCTGGGTGCTGTTGTCGCTGGCGCGCGGCGGCCATCCTCTGGCCTATCCGGTCGAGGGCTTTTTGGTGGATGGGATGGCCGTCTGGACGGTGATTCTGTGGCTGGCGTTGACGACCGACCGGATCAAAGGCCGTGAGCGGCTGGCGCCTATCGCCTTCATGTTGTTTGCCATCGGGGCGGCGTTCTCGCTGTTCTGGCCCTACGTGCGCGACGCGGCATGGGGTGACTGGCCGAAGGTGGCAACGTTGTCGCTGGGCGCGATCCAGGCCGCCGGGACGCATTTCTACGTGCTGAAACGCGATGTGCTGGCGCGCGACCCCGACAAAAGCATGGGCTTCATCCTCGTGCTGTTAGGCGTGTGGATTGCGGCGATGTTCGTGGGCAATATCCTGGGTGAGGCGGGTCAGGTTTCTGCCCTCTTCGGTAAATAAACCACGGAGATACGGAGCGCACAGGGAAATACAAAAAAACTCTGTGTCTTTGTGGTGAAATTTCCGCCCGCGGATCAGAGTTGATCGGAGGGAAGATGAAGACACTTGTGAAATCCGTAACGTTGGGGCTTTTGCTGATAGCCTTGCTTCTACTTGGCGCCGGCCTTGTCTCTGCCAACGCCGCCCCGCCGCCGGCCAAGCTGTGGTTCACCTTCGTGTATCCCACAGAGCCGCATCCCCGGCTGGAGGGCGTGCAATGGGTGGGCTGCGCGGATGCGACGTGTGAGCCGCCGACGTTTGTGCAGACGCACGGCGTCTGCGCGTCGCCGGGCTGTGTGTCAGGGGCGGCCTCGCCGCGCGTGACGTTTGCGTGCGCCGGCGACCTGTGTTTGGCGACGATTCCGTACGGGGAAATCGGCGCGGCTTTCCAACTCGTCGCGCAATTTTCTGACGGCGTGCGCGTCAGCGCGCCCATCACCGGTTTGTCGCTGAGCTGGGGCGACGTGAACGCCTGGCAGGTGCAGGTGCAGGGGGCGGAGTTGGTCTTGACGGAGGACCCATCGTTCGTCGCCCCGGAATCTGCACGGGGGAATTTTTTGTCCGGCTTTGCCTTGACCCTGGGGGTGGAATTGCTGGTTGCCGGGCTGGGTCTCTGGTTTTGGAAAAAGGCGGAGCGTGAACTGCTGGCGGGACGATTACTGCTGGCGGGCCTGATCAACCTGCTCTCGTACCCGCTGGTCTGGCTGGTCTTCCCGGCCTGGACGCAATTCCAGCCGCGTTATCTGCGCACGATGAGCGTCTATGTGACCGTGGCGTGGATTATCTACGCGGCGGCCTTGTTGTGGATTTACCTGCCCAAAGACAAATCCATGCGCCGTCTGGCGGTGATGGTGACGTTGGGTTCGCTGCCAGTGATGGCGGCCTGTCTTTTCGTGGTGTTCTTTGTGACAACGTATGGAAATTACGCCGTAGCCGTCCCCGGCTTGTCCTATGGCTGGATGCTGCTGCTGACGGAAATTTTCGTCGTCATTGCGGAAGCGGTGTTGCTCTTTATCCTCAGCCGGAAATCTCTTACTCTGGTTGAGGCAGGCGTCCTGAGTCTGGCCATGAACCTCGCCAGCTTCCTGGTAGGGCAGGTAGTCTTCGCGCCATGAAACGCTGGCCGATGATCGCCCTGCTGATCGTCCAACTGCTGAGCGGCGTGGTTTTCTCGCCGCTCCGCTCTTTTCTGCCGATCTACCTCAACGAACAGTTGGCGTACTCGGCGGCGGCGGCTTCCGTGTGGATCGCGTTGGGGCAGATCGTGGGGATGGCCGCTTCCATGTTGGGCGGCGCGTTGTGCGATAACCTGGGACATAAGCAGACGTTGGCGCTGGGGCTGGTCGGCTTTGTGTTGAGCAGTCTTCTCTACCTTTCCCCCCTACCAGGATGGGTCATGATCTTGTGGATGCTCGGCAGCGCGGGGATGGCGCTGATCACGCTGGGCGGGCAGAGTTATTTGATTGATGTAGCGCCGCCGGCGCGGCTGGGGATGTTGTCGGCTTTCTACAACTGGGGCTTCACGTTGGGCGGCGCGCTGATCGGCCCCCTCGCCGGCTGGCTGTTGGATTTTTGGAATTATGGTATCTTTGGCGGGGCGCTGGCTGGATTTTCCGCGCTGGGGTGCGCCTTTGCCCTGGGGATGCCGGCCTCGCGCGGCGACTTAACCGGGGTCAGGCCGTCTCTCCTGCGCATGTCCGGCGGCTACCGGGACGCTCTGCGCCAGCCGCGCGTCATCGTCCTGGGCCTGCTGCGCTTTCTTCCCACGTGCTACTGGGGCATGGTGATGACGTTGATGCCCCTCCTGATCAAGCGCAGCGCGGGCGACAACACGGCTGTCGGCCTCTACAGCACTGTCAGCCTGATCGCCGCGGCCCTGACGCAGCTTTTCGTCGGGCGGGCCGCCGACCGTTGGGGGCGGCGCATTCCCACGTTGGCGATGCTTGCGGGCGTCGTCACGGCGGCGTTGGGGCTGGCGCTCTCTGCGCCGCGCCTGTGGGGACTTTACGGCTTCGGCATCCTGGGCGCGTGCTCGGCGTGGTCGCTCTCCACCTTGATGCCGAGCCTCGTGGCCGACGCCATTGTCCCCATAGAGCGCAGCCGGGCGCTCGGCTTCGTCCACCTCGCGTGGAACGCCGGGATGATCCTCGGCTCCCTGCTCGGCGGCGCGCTGCTGGACATGGCCGTCGGCCTGCCCTTTTTCATCGTGGCCCTGTTGAATGGGGGCGCGTGGCTACTGGCCTATCGCTTCTTTGGGCGATTCCAGATGCGTGAAACGCGAAATGTAAAATGCGATCACCGGCAAGGATGAGAATTTTCACCGCAGAGACGCAGAGATCGCAGAGATTCTTTTTTTCTCTGTGTTCTCTGTGCCCTCTGTGGCTATTTTCAGAGGAGCGCAAGCAATGACAAAAGACATGGAAAACAAAGTGGCGTTGGTGACAGGCGGCAGTTCTGGCATTGGCCGGGCGACTGCGGTAGCGTTTGCGGCGCGCGGCGCGACGGTGGTCATCGCCAGCCGCGCGCGCGAGCGCGGGGAGCAGGTCGTCGCGGAGATCGAAGCCGCCGGCGGTAAGGCGCTGTGGGTACAGACGGACGTTTCCCAGGCGGCGCAGGTGGCGGCGTTGATTCAGACCATCACCGATACGTATGGGCGGCTGGACTACGCCTTCAACAACGGCGGCAGCGGCGGGAAGGGCGGCTGGATCGCGGACATCCAGGAGGAGGATTGGGACGCGACGATAGACGGCTTCCTCAAGAGCGTGTGGCTGTGCATGAAGCACGAAATCCCGCTGATGCTCAAAGGAGGTGGGGGGGCGATTGTCAACAACTCCTCGGTGGACGGGCTGCGCGCGTTCCCGTGGGACCCGGTCTATTCCGCCGCCAAACACGGCGTCATCGGGCTGACGAAATCGGCGGCGTTGCAATATGCGACGCAGGGCATCCGCATCAACGCCGTGTGTCCGGGGTGGATTCGCACGCCGCCCATCGAGGACCTCTTGCAGCGCGATCCCGGCGCCGACAAGAACCTGCTCCTGCACCAGCCCATCGGCCGGTTTGGGAAGCCGGAAGAAGTGGCCGAAACCGTCGTCTGGCTGTGCTCTGACGCCGCCTCGCTCCTCCTCGGCGTGGCTCTGCCGGTGGATGGTGGCTACACCGCCTTGTGAGATAAATGGGACGCAGATAAACGCAGATGAACGCAGATTTTTAAATAATCTGCGTTCATCTGCGAAAATCAGCGTCCCGAAAAACTTACGAAGTGGCTGCCATTAAGATGATGTGGACAATGTCGGCGGCATCCGCGCCAATGACCTGCACATCGGCAGCGAAGAAGGCGTCCACCTGGGCGCGGAGGGCTGCTGCGGTGAGCGGGACGCCCGTGAGCCGGGCTTCCAGGTCTTCGATAGCCTCTTCGGGATGCATGAAGAAATCGCCGGTGAGGGTGATCGCCTGGATCACGCCCTCAACTATATGCAGCCGCACGCGCAGCAGCTTGCCCCCGGCGACTTTGTAATCAGCGCTTGTAAATCCATTCGCGGTTGGCATACCGTTCCTCTTTTAGCTGCGCCGCCAGGGCTTTCTCCGACGCACTTAGTTCCCCTGGCGTTAATTCGATGTCCAACGCCTCGGTGAACCCGGCGATCATCGCCTGCACAACGGCGGTTCTATCCACCGCCCCCAACTCGCGCCGGATGGAGGTCACGCGCTCCGTGACGCCGGCGATCAGCTTATCCCGTATCTTCTCATTGGGGACTTTGAGCAGGGAAAACATCACCGTCGGATTCACGTCGCACAGGAGCGTGCCGTGTTGGAGGATGCCCCCGAAGCGCCGCGTCTGCGCGTTGCCCGAAATTTTCTTGCCGTTGACCAGGATGTCGTTGATCGGCTGGAACTGCGCCGCCAGCCCCAGGCGCGCAAACCCTAGCACCAGTCCCCGGCACAAGCTCTCGTAGGAGTCCAACACTTTGGTCGGTACGCCGGGGTAACTTTCGGGGAGGGTGAGGGAGTAGGTGATCTCGCCGGCCTGATCGTGGTAGACCGCCCCGCCGCCGGTCAGCCGCCGGACGACGTCCACGCCCTGCGCGTGGCACGCGGCCTCGTCCACTTCCTGCGCCACGCTCTGGAAGTAGCCGAGCGACACCGCCGACGGCGTCCAGCCGTAAAAGCGCAGGGTACACGGCGACCTTCCCTCGACGACGTGCCGCAGGATGGCCTCGTCGGTCGCCATGTTGTCGAAGGCGCTGGCGTCGCCATGGACCAGCAAGCGCCAGGGGATTTGCAATTTGGGACTTGCAATTTGCAATGTCATTGTGGAGGCGAGTGTAGCACGCTTCAGAAGAACGGCAAGCCGTTTGTTGCGTCAGCCGCTCTTCGTGGTATAATTTGACGTGTGGAGAGGTACCGCAGTGGCCGAACGGGGCGGTCTCGAAAACCGTTGTAGTCTTAGGACTACCGTGGGTTCGAATCCCACCCTCTCCGCCAGATAAAACAGCCTGATCACCCGATCAGGCTGTTTTTTTTTCACTCCCTGCATTTGACTATTTGACTACACGACTAACGACTGACAACGCCAGACTGTCTCTTTTGGATTTTGTGACTATACTGAGCGTATGACCAAAAACGAGACGTTGGCCCCTCTACAAATTGAGTTGCGCGAAGCGATGGCGGGGTGGGGCTGCCCCCTCTGCCGCCTGGCCGACCGCGCCGAGCGCAATTTCATTGATTCCCTCAGCTACGAGCGCGTGTTGGACATCAAGACGCGCGCCGCGTTGCAGGCTGCGCGGGGACTGTGCGCCGTTCACAGCCGCCAGTGGCAGAACTTGCAGGGCGGGGCGTTGGGCGTGGCGATTGTGTACCGGGTGGCCGTGCTGGATTTGCTGCGCGAGACGGAGGCGGCCATGCAGCCGTCAGGCGGATTTCTGCGCCGGGGACGCACCGAGGCGGGTCAGCTCGCCCGCGAGCTGGAACCGACCGGCCCG
>Ga0116144_10000653_pt1 | contig 45799 bp, 37 predicted proteins | sample AD_UKC035_MetaG_FD_89746 | JGI IMG/M metagenome (GOLD analysis project Ga0116144, IMG submission 89746) | Active sludge microbial communities of municipal wastewater-treating anaerobic digesters from USA - AD_UKC035_MetaG | ecosystem: Engineered > Bioreactor > Anaerobic > Digestate | place: USA...
CCTGGAGGATTTACCCCTCTGGTTTTGCGTACTGTTCTGCTGCCCGCTGCTGTCTTGCCGCTGGGCATTGCTTTGCTTTGGAGCGCTTTGTGCTTCATCTTCCAAAAGCTCAAAACCCCGTTCTTTGTTTTTGGGTTCCTTATATGTAAGCATATCCGAAATCGTCTTCAAGAATCCCGGCACGAATGCATCACAACCTTTTTACAGTATAAAGTTAGTATTAGTCATATTTATAGACAGTATTCCGATAAAAGCATATTACCGCCTCGTGTATCCTATTTTTCAATCAGCTTGAGAATGCTTCCGATTAAATCGGTAAAGTTAATAGGAAGATTGTATGCCGCCTGCTTGATGCCCGGTGTTCCCAATATGGACAGAAGCCTGTCAAAGTCTTTGTTTTCGAACTTTTCAATTGCTTTTCGGAAAGCTGAAACATTTTCAATATGCTCTTGCAATGGTTTGACCATTTCATCATAATCCTCCCCGTTTATCATGGCCCTTGCTGCCAGAACTCCGCTCATAACTGCCTCAGGCCCCCCGACTCCCAGGAACCTTTCGGTCAATCCGGCTGCGCGGCCAACCAGCAGTATATTACCAACCTTGAATTTTTTTACTCGTCCTGTGGTAAATGGCGGAGTTCTGAGTTTATATAAAAACTCAAGCTTGTTAAGCTTCTCATAATCCAGAAATTTTGCAAAAAGCCTTTCGGTATCAAACTCATCGTGCCTGTCGTCATACAACCCCACTATGGCTTTGGTTGGACTGAAAGGAGTAATTCTGGCATACCCTGAGCCTGCATATTCGGTATTCAAATACATTACCGCAGTTTCATCATGAAAAGAACCTAATGCTACCCCTCCGAAAACACGCATAACCCCTTCATCTTCCCAGACGTTCAACTCTCTTGCTTCGCTGTCCCTTCCCGTAGCCACTGCTACATAATCATATTCAGAGGACAGTTTTTTGAAATCCATCAGACTGTTATAATGAATTGCCGTTCCTTTTTTCAGTTTTCTAAGCAATTGAATTTCCTTCGATTCATCACCCTTTCCCCTGGCCATGAAATATCCCAGCTTTCCCTGAATCTTGACCTCCTGTTCCGGAGATTTCATAATAATTGTCTTGCATTCATTTAAAGGTAACATATCAATATCATAATCCTTTTTCAAATGGTCTATAGGGTCCCCTATATTTCTGTAAAAGACACTGGGCCAGTAGCTTATTGACGGCCAGATCCATCCGACAGAATTGTCCCTTTCATATACATCGGGAATGACCCCCAGTTTTTCACATTCCAGCGCACACGCCAGTCCTCCGATGCCTGCGCCGATAATTGCAATTTTCACGTTTTCCATCAACTCCGGTTAAATTATTAACTTCTTCCTTATTATTGGCTTTTTATAACTTTTTTATATAAAATAACTCTTCGGGACCAATGCCAACGTTGCTTAGAATCCATTTATCCCGGCAATACTAAACATATCGAAAAATGAGATGCGCAATTATTCGGCGGTAGAATTATAAGGGAGATATAAGATGTGAACAAAGAAATAATTATTCTATCCTCAATATGGATATTAATAACACTTATGTTATTAATATTTGTACCAAAAAATAAGCTTCGTGAAGCAATAGTAATTTTCTTTTTCAAACAATTTCTAACCTGGATAGTCGGATTGTTGGTTGTTCAATTCGGATTAATCGAATATCCGGTCAGGATGTTTGCCAATGCCACGAAATCAAGCTTTGATTTTGAGTACTTTTTTTATCCTGCAACTTGTGTTGTTTTCAATCTGCATTATCCTGAAGGAAAGGGAAGGCTGCATGAATATATGTATTACTTCTATTACTGCAGCATAATGACAATTTTTGAGGTGTCGGCAGAAAAATATACCGATATTTTAAGGTATATTCATTGGTCCTGGTATATAACCTGGATTACCCTGTGTATCACGTTTTATCTTTCTCGCAAATTTTATGTATGGTATTTCAGGTTAAAATCCGACAGCCATATATAACGAGCAGGTGATATCAATTCAGATTTCTAATTTATCAGTATTTTTGGATTATCAAATAGCAGTGACATTAATATTGGCATTTGCCGCCTGGAAGTGGGGTGATTGGCGAAACTGGGGGCTTTATTATCCTACCATGCTCTTTTTTATTGTGGGTAATTTTTCATATACGCTTTTGACCTACAATCATCCTTTATGGGAATTTGAATCACCATTGCTAAAAACTACAGGAAGCGACTTCCTGATAGCCATGGTGGACTTTCCCGCAACAGTATTGATTTTTTTGCCCCATTACCCGAAAGAAAAGATAAGGCAGATACTGTATATACTATTGTGGGTTCTAACATATACTCTTATAGAAATTGTTTCATACAAACTGGGATTCTTTTCTTATCATAATGGTTGGAGCATCTGGTGGTCTGTGTTATTCAACATGATTTTGTTTCCTTTGCTGTGGCTTCATCATAAAAAACCGCCTTTGGCCTGGTTGTCCAGTATAGTTTTGGCTTTGTTGTTTTTTACCCATTTTAAATTGCCTTTTTCAAGTATGAAATAAGTGAAATAAAAAAACACCCGGAGCTTTGTTTCCAATGCCCCGGGTACTGCCGCATCAGCAGGATTTGCGGCCGTTCATATTTATCAAAAAGCCTTTTCTGAGCCAGCCCTTGTAATAGTCAATTTCCAAATAATTGACTACATCTGCGATTTCCCTTTCAACGGCAAAAATCCTTCCGTCTTTTTCTATTGTCACGTCCCCGTATTGCGGCTCACCCTGAGCCAATCCGAAATACGGACCTGATCAGCCATAACCCTGAATTTCAATTCTTAAACTGTCTGCGTTTATGTTATTTAATTCTGCTGCAGCATTTTCTGTTATTCTTATATCCATATTACACTCCTCCATTACACTTCTTCGCTTTATACCTATACCCCCATTGGGTATATTTTAATTATACCCTATACGCTAAATAAAATCAATAGTAAATATAAAAGAGACGAATAAAAAACTACCTATAATAAGGTAGTTTATCTTTCCGCTATGGTGCGCCTGAAGGGAGTCGTCGCCTGCTGCGGGTAAACCCTTGCATGCTAGTGACGTCGCCCCTTGTCGTTTCTCTCCTGCAGGGCTCCTACGCTCACTACAAAATGCCCGCACAGGGGCATTTTGCTTAACGCTCGCGCCCTCTCGGGTTCGACTCCATAAATTTATAAAATAAAAAAAACTAACTAAAAAGCTAGTTTATCTTACCATCATGGTGCGCCTGAAGGGAGTCGAACCCCCGGCACACGGATTAGAAGTCCGTTGCTCTATCCAACTGAGCTACAGGCGCATGTTTGGAGCGGGTGAAGGGAATCGAACCCTCGCGATCAGCTTGGAAGGCTGACGTTCTACCATTGAACTACACCCGCATACAATGGTGCGGGAAAAGGGACTTGAACCCATACGTCATTGACACTAGATCCTAAGTCTAGCGCGTCTGCCAATTCCGCCATTCCCGCATGTTTTGGTGACTCACCGGAGAATCGAACTCCGGACACCATGATTAAAAGTCATGTGCTCTACCGACTGAGCTAGTGAGTCTCAAATAAATTGGCTGGGGTGGCAGGATTTGAACCTACGAGATGCAAGAGTCAAAGTCTTGTGCCTTACCGCTTGGCTACACCCCAAAGAATAATTTGGGGTGGGTAATCGGGGTCGAACCGACGGCCTCCAGAGCCACAATCTGGCGCTCTAACCAACTGAGCTATACCCACCATATAATATGGTGCGCCTGAAGGGAGTCGAACCCCCGGCACACGGATTAGAAGTCCGTTGCTCTATCCAACTGAGCTACAGGCGCATATTTTGGAGCGGGTGAAGGGAATCGAACCCTCGCGATCAGCTTGGAAGGCTGACGTTCTACCATTGAACTACACCCGCACGCTTGCAATATACTGTTTTTAGTATCGCCGACAATTATAGATTATAACAAAATTTATATTGGGTGTCAACTGATTTGGAAGTATATTTGCCATGCAATTTATAGCATATCCAGCTTCTTTACAAACTCTTTGAGAGCATTTGCCCTGTGGCTTATTTTATTCTTTTCTTCCGAGTCAAGCTCGGCCATGGTTCTGCCATAACCGTCAACAATAAAGAGCGGATCATATCCGAATCCGTGCTCTCCCTTTTCTTCATAACCGATTTTTCCGTATACATAGCCTTCTGCAGTTATCTCTTTTCCCCGGGGGAATACTGCGGCAATTGCGGAACAGAACCTTGCTCCTCTCTCATTATCCGGTATGTCTTTCAGAGCTTCCTTAAGCTTTTCATTGTTTTTCTTATCCTTGTCCGCTCCCGATTCCCCTGAGTATCTTGCTGATTTCACTCCCGGCTGTCCCTTCAGTGCATCTACCTCAAGGCCTGAATCATCAGCTATCGCTGCCTCTCCTGTAAGGCGAAAGACCTCTCTCGCCTTTATCAGGGCATTTCCCATGAAGGAATCCCCGTTTTCTTCAATCTCAATATCCAATCCGGCATCCGCCAGGGATATTACTTCTATTCCCTTATCCTTTAATATTGCTCTTATTTCCTCAAGCTTATGACTATTATTTGTCGCTGCTATCATTTTCATCATATGTACCTACCTTATCGGCGATTTCACCAAGGGATCGCTTTTGTATCTCTATCAGCTCCCGTATGCCTTTCTCGGCAAGCTCCATCATTTCTTGAAGCTGCACTTTGCTGAAGGGGCTTTCTTCTCCCGTACCTTGAATTTCTATAAATTCCCCCCTATCGGTCATTACCAGGTTCATATCTACCTGGCAGGTTGAATCCTCGGAATAGTTCAGATCCAGTATTGCCTCTCCGTCCTTTATGCCAACGCTTACTGCCGCAATATAACCATTCAAGGGCATTTCTTTTAACCTTTCCTGCTGAACCAGCTTATATAAAGCATCAACAAGGGCTACGTAGGATCCGGTGATGGATGCTGTTCTTGTACCGCCATCAGCCTGTATAACGTCACAGTCAATATAAATCGTTATCTCTCCCAGTTTTTCAAGATTCACGATGGATCGCAGCGCCCTTCCGATCAGTCTCTGTATTTCCATTGTCCTGCCGTCTATTCTTCCTCTTGCAGACTCCCTTGGCTTGCGTACTTCGGTTGATCTGGGAAGCATTCCGTACTCGCTGGTAATCCAGCCCTTGCCTGTTCCTTTTATAAAAGGAGGCACCTTGTCGTCTACTGAAGCCGTGCAAATAACTTTGGTATCACCCATCTCTATAAGCACTGAGCCTTCCGCATGCTTTAAGTAATTCCTTATTATTTTTACAGGCCTTATTTGTTCGTTGTTTCTCCCGCCAATTCTCTGCATCTGTCTTCCTTCCCTTCAAAAGTATTGTTTTGTGTTTAGTAATCCCTTACAGAGTTGCATAAATTTTCTGCCTTGATTCAAAAGTTCTGTTATTATATTATTCCATGAGCACGGCAGATTTATTTTTCCCTTTCTTCCCAAGACATCCATAAAAACATACAGCTTGTCAGCTTTTTTTGCGATATGCAGGGACATTTTGAAACATCCCCATATCGCTTGTTTTATGTAATTCTTATTCATAAAAATTAACAAAAACCGGAACCGATATATATTCGTCCGCACCCACACCAGCAGTATTTTCAACGATCTTGCCATTTACAAATATCTTGGCTTTTGAAATCGCAGGAAATTCCTTAAGCGTAAGCGCTACCGCCTTTTTCACAGCATTCTCCGCCGCCTTGTCTCCCTGATTAGCCAGTATGTGCTCGGAAAAATTCACATAAGCTATACCGCTGTTTACCTGCACATCCAGCAGTTTAGTACCCTCCGGGAAAGGATTTTTCAGGCTGCCGGCCTCCGGGCCTTCCAGCAGTGCGCTTAAGGCGGCTTCCACACTGTTTTCAAAGCCGGATACCACTTTTGTTAATGGAACAAAATATGAATATGCCCCGCTTCCTTTTTTATGATAGTATACCACAACCTTTGATAACTTTTCACCTGCCTTTTCGACAGGCTGAAGATTTATTTCCGTTCTTTTAAGTTCAGACCCTACTTCAGTTCCCTTTGGCATTTCTTCAATTTTTTTGCCATCCACCCTGATTTCCACTGATTTTATGTTTGGAAACTCTGTAAGCGTATATGTCACTGCTTTGATTCCCAGTTCTTCAGCCTTTTTGCTGCTGAAGTTCAGAAATTCCTTTGAAAAATCTATTATAGCCAAACCATTTTCCCGGATGACTGCTCCGTTGATTTTGGTACCCATAGGCAGTGTAGGTGTCAATCCTGCGGCTTTGAGATCCTCTACCGTTTCCGGACTGTAAATGATAGCTGATATTGCTGTTTTTGCTACGCCAAGATCCCCCTTGGGCATATATCGCATAACAGGTATAAGAAAGTCTTCGTTGTCTTTGTAGTAAAGTACCGTTGCTCTGCTGTCTTCCGGTTGGGAAACACTGACTTCACTCATGCTTTGGGTTTCCTCCTGAACTTGCTGCGGACTTTCCTCTACCGTATCAGTCTTTTTGTTAAAGAAATCCCATAAAGAAATCAGCGGGTTACTGCAGCTTGTAAGGACCAATGTACAGCATATAAGTAATGCCAATAATAGTGCAAGATTCCTGTTCATTTATTTCACCCCTTATTTTTTTATCAATATATTATATTAGCCTCATAAGGGGTATATTCGTATAAGTGGAATAATGCGACGGGGACACTGGGACACGGGGACGTTTCTCCTGTCCCGCTTTCAGCGGGACAGGAGAAACGTCCCCGTGTCCCAGTGTCCCCGTCCCCATGTCTCACTCTGTTTCACTGCTTTAAATCAATTGTTTGACGCCAAATCCTGCTCCAAGCTGTACGGATCCTTTGGCGCATCAGCGGCATATATGGCATTAGTATCTATGCCAAGGTTGATATTCTCAATATCCTGAAAGTATTTCACAATTGAAACTGCCAATGCCCGTGCCGCCATTTCCCTGTACTCATCTTTCTTAATCTCCGCAAAGTCCTCACGATTAGTTAGGAATCCCAGTTCCGCAAGTATGGCAGGCATCTTTGTCTTGTTCAATACATGAAGTCCCGGTCTCGGTGTTATTCCCCTGGAGGTTCTGTTTAATGCATCGATAAGCTCGCTGTGGAATATATTAGCTATTTCTCTGTTGTCTAACTGGTATTCATCAGTTACTTCATTAGGGAAATATAATGTTTCTATACCCTTGGCGGTGCTGTTGAAGGCATTAAAGTGGATACTCATGAAAAAGTCAACATAGCTGTTGTTTGCAAGTCCCGATCTGCTGGCAAGATCCACATAGCTGTCATCGGTTCTTGTCATAATTGTTTTGAAGCCTATGCCCTTCAGTATTCTGTTCAATCTCAGTGCGACATCCAGATTGAGGCCCTTTTCATAAGTCTTTTTATCAATAGCTGTTGCTCCCGGGTCCTTCCCTCCGTGTCCGGGGTCAATAAGTACAGTAAGCTGTCCGGATTTTAAAGCCCTATATTTGAACTTCAGGCTTACGAGCTTGGTAACTGCGGGAGAAAGCAGTTCATATTCCACAGAGGGCTTCATTTTGAAAGCTGCTGCAGTGAATATTTGATCTCCGTAAGTTTCCTTGGTAATTGTTACATTTTCCAATACATTGTCATTAATATCATGCACCTTTTCTTCCACGTCAATATCCTTTGGTATCATTATCTTAAGTGTTCTGTTTGCTTTATCTATTATCGGCTGATACTCCACTTCCGCACCGGGGCTTAGATCTACATAAGCCGAATTGTAGTATTTATTATAATCAAAGAAAGAGAAAGGCACGTCGGAAATATATACCTTTGTCAGGCTCCCATTGTTAGTGACGTCATAATATATCCCCGGTTCCACATCAAGTACTACCCGTGCAACTCCCACATCCACCTGGCCTGTCCTTATGGTTTTCACAAAAGGCGTATTGGTTTCAACCGTCTGCCCCTTTTCGCTCAGCACAGACTTTCTTATATCCACTACCAGCCTGTCGGGGTTTTCCAGTGTGAATACATTGGTATCCATTTCCTGGCTTCCCCTTATCATCAGCACATCTCTGCCTTCTTCTCTGACAAAGCTGACAGGAATTATTATGTTTGCATATATCAGGGATATTGTCTTCTTGTCATTGGATTGCACCAGCTTGCACAACTGCTGGTTCTCCAGGTCTATTACCACTCTAACCACATCGGGAGATTTGCTGAACTGTGCCACTCTGGCTCTAATAACTCCGCCTTTTCCTATTTCCTTTGTTTCAAACTCGGTATTCAGAACGGCGTTTTCTATATCCACTACCATTCTGTCCGGATTCACCATGGTAAAGCTTTTGTACTTAACGGGGTTGTCTGCAACTATATTCAACTGGGGAAATCCCCCATTATCATCGTAGATTATTTCTTCTATTTTCGCCTTTTTGTATTCTATAGGCTCTTCCGCTTCTGCTGCAGGCGGTTTCTTCTTATCTATGCTTGCAGCGTTCTTTGCTTTGTCATAAGAAACATCATAGTCGAAGTTGTTCTGAATAAAGGTTATAGGCACATATAACCGTGAATTATACATAATGGGTACCGGACTTATCTTGACATTTTTGCCGTTTACAACACCGAAGCCGTAGCCTACCGTTACCTTGACCAAGTTGTCGCCCAATCTCATTTCCATAGTCTCCGGGCCGGCATACCAACTGACTTTATAGCCCATGCCTTCCCCCGCATGCCTCAAGGGTATGTAAACAGCGTTGTTCTTTATTACCGGGGCATCCGTTCCTATCTTTTTCCCCAGTACATACAAGCCTTGGGTCTGTGCTGCTGTTTTGTCCGCTTCTGTTTTCTTGTCAATTGAGATTATGTTCTTGGTTTTGTCATATGTAGTGGTATAGTTGAAATGCTTCTGCACAAAAGTCAACGGCATGTATGACCTTTCCTTATACATTATGGGAGCGGCATCCAGCTTTACCTTATTTCCGTTGACATAAGCATCTGTACTGCCTACTTTTATCTTCAATGTCTGCTTGGAGTCCTTAAGCTCCATGGTACTGGTTTGGGCGTTCCAAGTGGCTTTGTAGCCTAATGCTTCCCCTACCGCCCTTACAGGAAGAAATATTCTGTTGTTCTTTACAATAGGAGGGCTTGCTGTGCTTACTTTCTTTCCCAGTATCTGCATTGACAGCGGAGGTGCTTTTGCTTCAGATGCTTGTGCGGATACGGTGCCTGCAAAGCTTGTCAATAATAGGCAGAGCACAGTTATAACTACAAATACTTTTTTCATATAATTCCTCCTCGCAGATTATTTTTCAGATATCCTATCCATGCGCAATTCAGCAAGATTTGCGGAATATCTTATACAATGTCAAAATAGACGTATTCTACTATATATTTCGACCATATTCCCCAAATACCTTTACATTAATATTATAATTCTGTTACCATAATGTTTCATTTCTGTTTCAAAGCAAGGAGACATGGGGACGTTTCGGGGGATACAGGGACGTTTCTCCGGGGACACGGGGACGTTTCTCCTGTCCCACTGAAGGTGGGACAGGAGAAACGTCCCCGTGTCCCCCCATGTCCCGCAAAGAAAAAAGATACGATATGCTCGTATCTTTCGACGGGAATTTACATGTTTTGTTCCGGTTTATTTTAAAGCTTTATAAATTTCATCCGTATCAGGAGGGTTCAAAAGAGAAATATTCCCATTTCTTATTATATTTCTGCCGGCCTCGGTTATCCTTCCGATTATTGCAGCCGGTATTCTCTTCTTCTCAAGCAGCTTTGCCAGTTCGGCTCCCTTTGATGCGGTAATAAGCATTGAGCCGCTTGATATCAGTCTATAGGGGTCAATTCCATAAAAACTGCAGATTTTTTTTGTAACCTCCCAGACAGGTATCTTGTCAATATATATGTCTATACCCTTTCCGGAGCTTTCTGCAATCTCCCAGGCAGCCCCTAATATTCCCCCCTCCGTAACATCATGCATGCTGTTGGCACCGAATTCCCCCGCAGTCACTCCTTCTTCAACTACACTGATATTATCGATAAAAGACCTGGCAGACTCTATCTCCTCCGGTGTCAGAACGGCTTCAAGCTCCTTTCCCTTATCCGAGGCTATTATTGATGTGCCCTCCAAGCCTGCCCATTTGGTCATAATCACATCATCCCCTGCCTTTGCTCCCGAAGACCTTACTATTCTGTCCTTCCGCACCTTCCCTAAGGCAGTTGTGGATATAACAATACGGTTTACCGCAGAGGTTACTTCGGTATGCCCTCCGATTATTTCGACTCCCAGCTTTGAGGCTGCTTCTCCCGCCTCCTCCATTACCCTCCTTATATCCCCTTCTGCCGCTTCCGGAGGCGCCAGAATCGTTATCATTATTCCAACCGGCCTTACCCCGCTGGCTGCTACATCATTGCAGGATATATGTATTGCCAGGGCACCGGCATTCTTGACGGCTCCTGTTATCGGATCGGTGGACAAAACGCATGCATGGCTTCCGAAGTCTATGGCAGCACAGTCCTCTCCGATTTCGGGCCGCAATATTACTTCTTCATTTCGTACCTTGATATTATTGAATACCAAGCTTTTCAATAGTTCCGGAGGAATCTTCCCTTCCTTCACATTCAACACCTTCTTCAGCAGTCAATATATAGTTTAATTATAGCATAAATTCGCAAGAATTTATGTTATCCGTCTATGTATCTTATGCCTATTATTAAAGTACCAGCTTTTAGTTTTATCCATCCCTTTTACTGCATAAACATATATAGATATACCAATTGCAATATTTTTTATCGGGTGGTGTTTCAATGATCTTTGAATTCTCATATCCTGACATAATAAAACAATGCAACACAATGACATATCTCAACGTAATATCCTTCTGCCTGCTTTCGGGCTGCGGAAGTATAGAGATGCCTGATGAACAGGAGTTAAGTCATATATACAAGCTTCTAAAAGGGGCAGGCAGCATCAGAATGCCTAAAAATATTACTTTTATGTCTTCCCTTTATAAAAGGTGCATTCCCATATATGCAGCCATTCCGGAAGCTTCCTATGACTTCAAAAGCTTCCGCTGGCTGGAGAAAAAGATGAAGAAATCCGTTGAACCCAATGTACTGGCCCATTCCATATGCAGCATGACTGCCCTCATACCTATTATACAAAATGGGGAAATACAAATGGAGAATAAGGAATTTATTGCCTACTGCCTCGGTGTAAACTCAATTAAACAGGCCCGCTTCCTCATAGACTATCTTAAGCTTGGAGACTTTTATTATTCCGGAGAGGATACGGGGGATAACGTCTATGGTGAATATAGAATTACCATTAACAACGAAAATCCGGATATCAAAACTCAATTTTTTGTTGCGGAAGCCCTTTCTTCGATATTGGGGCTGATTGATCGGGATGATTCATATTCAAGAGATTTAGTACCCAGACTTAAGAAGGCTTTGGAAGTGCTGCCGGTATTATGTGAGAATATTACAGAAAATATAAACGATATCAGCTCACGGGATCTGTCAGTCGTGGGCTTGTGCCTTTTGTCCATTCTGGGGCATACCGCCGTGTACAAAGAAACAGTATACAGCACAGCCAATGTAATAGGCATGGAGCTTTGCGAGCGTTTGGCCCATACCGGCGATATTGCAAGAAATATTTCCGATGATAGCTTCAGCTCCTTCATAACCTTGTGCAACTGTATGAATTTCCTGATAAAGCTGCATGAGGTCAATGACTTGATTGTATATGAGGCTTCATTCCTTAAGCTCTATGACCGGATTGATTCATATTGGGACAGAAGCAGCGGATTATTCCTGGTCACGAGAAAAAACAAGCAAAAATACAGCTTTAAGGAGACGGCAGCCGTTTTTGCCGCTTTGTGCATGCTTCGCAGCTGTCTTACCGACGCCGGCCTTTTCATGCATGTGGACAGACAGCTATCCGCATTTTACAGTGCAACATTTATAAGCAGCAAGCTGTTCAACAACCAATTCTACCCTATACTGCAGGATACCAAGCTGGAGCTTCATAACCTGGGCTCCACGGAAAAACGCTCAGCTCCTGTCTTTTCTGAGTATTTTGAAGTCAAGCTGAATAAAAGAAAATATCATTGTGAGCCGGGGTACTTCCAGGCCGAAGACATATTGTCAGGCTGCAAATATCTGTTGTATTGAACTTCAGCATGAGGGCTTCCCGGTGTGAAATATTCCTTCCACGCCTGATAGCTCATTATCCGGTGATCTGATACTATATAGAGGCATTCAATATTCCGGGGAGGTATGGGATGCATTACCAGTACTTCGGCATCGTAGCCTTCCCTTTTGTCATACCTTTTGATAAGGTTATCGTTGAAGCTCAATGAGTTCTGCCAATATTTCCCCGCAAATGCTTTTCCGTTAGCCTTCATGAATTCTTTTGTGCCCTCGAATCCATCCATGTGCTGAAGTATAAAGGGCTCATATATGAAATTTGCCAGATTTTCATTACATATCCAGCATCTGTCTTTTAAAATCCTTATCCTCAATATGGCGCTGTGAGAGTGCCATTTATGACCTTCCTTGAACCCGATACTGGCAAATATGGCCTTCCTCCTCTCTACCCAGTCCGGAATTCCTTTGGGCTTGTAGAGGTCGAAAAAGCTATGGAAGTCAGTATATTTACAGGCATAAGTATTCTTATCATCGTATCTGATCCCTTCATGCAGGGTCTTTTTCAAGTCAATAATACTGACCACATGATATACACAGCCTTCCTCCAAATAATCTTCAAGGGTCATGGCATTGCTCTCCTAAATAATTTGTGGTATTAGTTTTCACAAATCTGAAAAAACTATGTGAATAATGAGTAATGGCGCTGTCGAATATTGCCCGGGCAATATTCGACAGCGCCATTATCCAATTATCAACTATACAACATGGCATGCCGCAAAATGATTTGCTGCCTTCTCTTCAAATACGGGTGTTTCTTCCCGGCATCGTCCTATGGCATATTGGCACCTGTCAACAAACCTGCATCCTTCTCTGGGGTTTATCGGGCTTGGTACGTCCCCCTCCAGCATTATCCTTTTCTTGTTCCTTTGTATTTCAGGATTCGGTATGGGTATAGCCGACAGCAAAGCCTTGGTGTAGGGATGAACAGGATTGGAGTACAGTTCATCCGACTCTGCAAGCTCCATCATATGCCCAAGATACATAACCGCAACCCTGTCGGATATATATCTGACCATTGACAAATCGTGAGCTATGAACATATAAGTCAGGCCCAGCCCGTCCTGCAGTTCTTTCAAAAGATTAACCACCTGGGCTTGTATTGAAACGTCCAATGCGGAAATAGGCTCATCACAGACGATAAATTTCGGATTCAGAGCCAATGCCCTTGCTATGCCTATTCTTTGACGCTGCCCTCCTGAGAATTCATGAGGAAAACGCATGGCATGCTCGTCATTTAAACCAACAAGTCTTAAAAGCTCTATTACTCTTTCGGTACGTTCTGCTCTATTCTTATAGGTCTGATGTATGTCAAGAGGTTCAGCTACAATATCTTCAACTGTCATTCTCGGATTAAGGGAAGCATAGGGATCCTGGAATATCATCTGAAAATCCCTTCTGATCTCCTGCATATCCTTTCTTGAAAGCTTATATATGTTCTGTCCGTTGAATATAAGCTCTCCCTCCGTTGGATCGTACAGACGCACTATAGTCCTGCCGGCAGTTGATTTTCCGCAACCGGACTCTCCAACCAAACCAAAGGTCTCCCGGGGAAAAATATCAAAGCTGATGCCATCCACAGCTTTTAGCTTTCCGCCCTTCACATCAAAATACTTTTTTATATTTCTTGCAGAGATTAAAGGTTCTGTCATCATACTTCCCTCCCATCCGTTGAATTTGTTTTTTGTGCCATGGGATGGTTCAACCAGCAGCGGCTTTGATGAGTTGCACTGTGCTCATCAAATTCCGGCATATTATTCTTGCAAATCTTCATGGCCTCACTGCAGCGGTCATAGAAAGAACAGCCCTTGGGCGGAACATACAAATCCGGCGGTGTTCCGTCTATTGAATAAAGCGGTTCCTCCCTGCTCATATCCAAACGAGGTACCGAGGCTAACAATTTTCTTGTGTAGGGATGCTTCGGCGCAGCAAATATCTCATCAGTCAAACCTACCTCCAATATCTGCCCCGCATACATAACAACGACCCTGTCGCTCATGTCGGCCACTATTCCCAAATCGTGTGTAATAAGGATTATTGACATCCCCATCTGATCCTGAAGCTTCTTCATCAGTTCCAGAATCTGGGCCTGAACCGTAACATCCAAAGCTGTGGTAGGCTCATCGGCAATCAGCAATTGAGGATTGCACACCATAGCCAATGCAATCATTACTCTCTGGCGCATACCTCCGGAAAACTCATGAGGATATTGGTTTATTCTTTTTTCCGGCTGAGGTACTGCTACCAGTTCAAGCATTTCAATAGATTTCTTTTTAGCTTCTTCACGACTCATCTTATTATGCTTCACTAAGCCTTCAACTATCTGATATCCGATTTTCATTGTTGGATTCAAAGAGGTCATGGGGTCCTGGAATACCATTGATATTTTATTTCCTCTTATTGCCTGCATTTGCTTTTCCGTTTTCTTCAAAAGGTCTTCTCCGTTGAATAGTATTTCTCCTCCCTTGAAAAATGCCGGAGGCTTAGGCAGAAGCTGCATAATACCATTTGCTGTTACAGACTTCCCACAGCCTGATTCTCCAACAATAGCTAAGGTTTCTTTCTTGCCTACACTGAACGTGATACCTCGAACAGCTTCAACTTCGCCAAAAAAGGTCTGGAAGGATATCTTTAAATTTTTTACTTCTAGTACATTTTCCATATTTCCACCTCTCTCTATTTTCGCAGTCTTGGGTCCAAAGCATCACGAAGTCCATCGCCTAAGACATTAAAAGCAAACATAATCAGTGAAATAAATATCGCCGGTATGAATAATTGATAAGAATTCCCCACCGGAAGGCCCGCTAATCCGCTGTTAGCCAAAGTTCCCAAGCTTGATTTAGGTGCTTGAAGTCCGAGACCTATAAAGCCCAAGGTAGCTTCTGCAAAAATAGCTCTGGGTATTGATAAAGTAATATTAACCAATATTGGTCCAAGAGTGTTTGGTATAATATGCTTCCTCAATATCCATTTCTTATCAGCCCCCAGGGATTCTGAAGCCAATGAATACTCGCTTTCTTTCAATTGAAGCACTTGCCCACGGACGAGTATAGCCATAGGTACCCAGCTTGTCAAAGACAGTGCCAAAATCAAAACAAACATTGAACTTCCTTGGCCGGCTGCAGAAAACACAACTGATATAAGGATTACCACTAATAAGTAGGGAATACTGTATATAACCTCTGCAATACGCATCATTACAGCATCTATTCTTCTGGTAGTAATACCTGCAATACCTCCATACAATACTCCTATGGAGAAATCAATAAAAGCTGCCGCAACTCCTATGAATAAGGAATATCTGACACCAAACCAGGTTCTTGTGAACAAATCTCTTCCTAACTCATCAGTTCCAAACCAGTGGACGCTGTCAGGGTGCACATTTATCAATGAATAGTTTTGTTCAAAATATGTATATCCATTAATTTGAGTACCCACAAACGCCATAATACCAAAAAAAACTATAAGACTTAAACCTACCATGGCTAATTTATTTAATTTCAGTCTGCGCCATACGTCCGGCCAATATTTTATGCTGGGACGACGTATTTTTTCTGCATTTCTATCTTCTTTTGATGCTAATTCAAATAGCTCAGGTGAATATTCAAATTCAGTAATCATCATCGCCCCTCCTTAGCAAGCTTTATTCTTGGATCAATGAACATATAAGCAATGTCCACAATCAATAACATAACAATTAAAATAATGGCATAAAAGATTGTAGTTCCCATAATCAAAGGGTAATCCCTATTATTGATCGAAATAATAAAGAACATTCCGAGACCCGGGATACCAAATATTTTTTCTATAACAAAGCTACCGACCAAAAGGTTGGTTGCAACGGTACCTAAAACTGAGACAACAGGGAGTATGGCATTTCTTACAGCATGCCTTAATACAACCGTAGCTTTGGATATTCCTTTGGATTTGGCAGTATTTATATAATCCTGTCCCATAACCTCCAGCATACTTGAGCGCATAAACCTGGCAAGCTGAGCCAAGGGCATAAGGGCTAAGGCAAGAGATGGTAAAATTGAATGCCTGAAACTTCCCCATCCTCCAATAGGCAGCCATTCTATATTTCGGGCCAGAAATTGTATAAATACTGTACCCATTATAAAACTTGGTACAGAAATACCGATAATAGCAATTATCATAGATAAATAGTCCGGCCACCTGTTCTGATTCAAGGCGGCAATCGCCCCTAATGCCGGGCCGAATATTATAGCTATCAATAAGGCCTCAGCACCTATTACCGCAGATACCGGGAAGCCCCTTCTAATCATATCATTTACTGTTTCAACCCTTGATTTCATAGAATCACCAAAATCGCCCTTAACTATCTTCCCTAAATATATGAAGTACTGTTCACTTAATGGTTTGTCCAATCCATATTTTTTCAAAAGATTTTCGTATACTACCTTAGGCATCTTATTTTCTTGTCTGAAAGGATTACCCGGAACAGAATGCATCAATACAAAGGTTATGGTAATGATCGCCCAAATTGTAACAACAGACATCAGAACCCTTTTTATTAAATACTTTTTCATTCTTTACCTCCTTTACCATTAATCTTTGCCATTAATAAAAAGAACACCGAGGGCTGTATATAAACAGCCCATCGATCTTCTATAAAAATTTAGATTATTTTATCTTTTGCTCATATCCATATCTGCAAATGTGAATATAGGATACCTGTTAAGCGGTTTAAATACGCCGGTTACATATGGTTTCTGAGCATATGGCTGAGTATAGAAGTATACCGGAACTACCGGCATAGCTTCCATTAGCATCTGCTCTGCTTTACGCATGTTTTCCATACGAACCTTCTGATCTGTAGTTGCTTTTGATTCTTTAATCAATCTGTCATATTCCGGATTGTTGTATTTTGCATCGTTAAAGGCACCTTCGGATAACCACAGGTCCATGAAAGTCATCGGGTCAATATAGTCGCCTATCCATCCGGCACGTGAAATCTGAAAATCTCCGGCTTTTTCTCTGTCAAGCTTAACCTGGAAGTCAACGTTTTCCAGTGTAAGTTCGATACCAAGATTTGTTCTCCACATTTCCTGAGCTGCCTGAGCTATTATCTTATGAGCTTCAGAGGTATTGTAAAGAAGGGTGAATTTGCTGAAATCTTCAACCTTGAAGCCTGTTTCAGCCAGACCTTCGGCAAACAGTTTCTTTCCTTCTTCCACATTATACTCTACTAATTTACCTGCGCCGTCCCTGTATTCCTTGTTGTTTTCATCAAGCATTCCGAAAGGAACAACTCCCTCTGCCGGAAGCTGTCCACCCTGGGCAATCTTATCGCAAATTGTCTGTCTGTCCAAAGTCAAGGACAAAGCTTTTCTTATTTTAGCATTGTCAAAGGGTTTTAATTTATTATTAAGGTTATAATAATATGTTCCGACTTCTCCGCCGATTACCAGTTCAGGATTGCCTTCAGCTTTTAACTGTGCAGTAACTGCTTGTGGCAGAGGAGTAAGGAAATCAAATTCTCCGCCTAAATATTTCTGCCAAGCGGTATTTTCATCTGCAATAATTGCAAGCTCAATACCATCTAACTTAATGGCTTCTTTATTGTAGTAGTTTTCACTTTTAGCCAACGTAATTGTAGCATTGTGTTCCCATCCTGTTAATTTGAAAGGTCCGTTTGACACATGAGTATCAGCACTTTTTGCCCAATCGGCGTTAGCTTCTACAACCTTCTTGTTAACCGGATAGTAAGTATAGAAGGATGTTAACTCCAAGAAGTAAGCAGTAGGTGTTGCAAGAACAACTTCTAAAGTTTTATCATCAATAGCTTTTACTCCTACGTCATTGACAGAGCCTGCACCTGTATTGTAAGCTTCCCCGCCTTTAAGATAATAGAGTTGGAATGCATAATCTGCTGCCAAATCCGGATCCAATGCACGTTTCCATGCAAATTCAAAATCATATGCGGTAACAGGGTCACCATTTGACCAGGTGATTCCATCGCGAAGCTTGAATGTATAAGTAACCTCATCATCTGCTAAAGTATAGCTTTCTGCCATACCCGGTACAGATATACCGCTTGGATCTCTTGCCATAAGGCCTTCAAATGCATGGTCAAGTATCCAAGATTCATGAGTTCCTTGTGCCAGAGCCGGATCCAGTGAGCCGGGCTCGCTCATATTGTTGGTTCTGAATATTTTTGGTTCTGCAGCCGGTGCAGGAGTTTCTGCTCCGGGAGTTTCTGCAGGAGCCTTCGGTGCGCATGCTGATAATGCAAAGCTCAAGATCATCAGCATTGCCAGTACTAAAACTAAAGACTTTTTCATAATTCATCCCCCTTTATTTTAGTTTTAGGCATCTATGTAAATTAATAGCCTAACAAAAATATTAAATCAACAATGAAAATATTTTATGAACATAAAATATTAGTAATGCAAACCTTCTTGCCGTTATTCCGGCGTCAAATAGTAAAAATACTTCGATATGCTTGAAATGTCCTATAATTGTTTAAAAAAATCAGCAGGTGTTCAAATTCAATAGTAATCTAATATAACAACTAATCTTTGAAACCCTGTTTCATCCGTTGCCATGACTTAACAGAGATGAAACACTGTCTTGATTATGCTGTTGTAAGATATACCCCTAAAACCTGCTAATCGATGTATATTTGATATACATCTTAAATATTAATATACCAGAGTATTGTGAATTTTTTGTGAACTTTTGTTGATTTTTTTATGAACTTTAATTGTATTAATCTTCTATATTTCAGCCCAGCTTCTGAAGGTATCCTCATCAATAACAGCCACATTGAGTTCATTTGCCTTGTCAAGCTTTGAACCCGCATTTTCACCTGCCAGTACATAATCTGTCTTATTACTTACACTTCCCGATACTTTTCCCCCAAAGCTTTCTATTATTTCCTTCGCCTGTTCCCTGGTAAAGTTTGCAAGCCCTCCTGTAAGTACAAAGGTTTTGCCTTTGAAATGTTCATTTTCCTTTATTTCCTTTTTTGATCCCTTTGTATTCACACCGCATTCCTGAAGCTTTCTTATTAATCTTATATTCTGCTCCTGCTTGAAAAAAGTTATTATGCTTTCAGCCATTTTATCCCCTATTTCGGATATTCCGGTCAATCTTTCATAGTCCGCATCAAACATGGCTTCGATATCTTCAAATTCATTTGCCAGAACCTGCGACGCCCTCTGTCCGATCATCCTTATTCCGAGGGCATAGATAAGCCTGTTCAGCGGGTTTACCTTGGAAGCTTCAATTGCATCCAAAAGGTTCTGTACTGATTTTTCACCCATTCTTTCTATTTCAACAAGTTCATCCCTGTGATTCTTTAACAGGTATATATCGGCCGCATCCCTGATAAAGTCTTTATCCATCAGCAGGCTCATTATCTGGGGCCCGAACCCTTCTATGTTCATTGCATCCCTTGATACGAAATGAAATAATGCCCTTTTAAGCTGGGCGGGGCATGAAATGTTTGTACACTTGGTCACTGCCTCTCCCTGCTCCCTAATGGTGTCTGACTGGCAAACGGGGCATTTTTTCGGCATTTCGAAGGGCTGCTGGGATCCGTCCCTGTCCTCCCTGACCACTTCCACGACCTCCGGAATCACATCTCCGGCCTTTTTGATTAATACCGTATCTCCAACTCTTATATCCTTTTCCTTTATGTAATCCTCATTATGAAGGGTTGCCCTGCTGATAACAGACCCTGCAAGCCTTACAGGCTCCAGCTCGGCAGTAGGAGTTATGGCTCCCGTCCTTCCCACCTGGACTATAATATCCTTAACTTTGGTCTTTTTGGTCTCCGGGGGGAATTTATATGCTGTCGCCCACCGGGGGTTTTTTGTCGTATATCCCATGGCTTCTCTTTGCCTGAGGTTGTTTACCTTTATAACAAGGCCGTCAATTTCAAAGGGCAGCTCTCCTCTCTTGTCAGCCCAGTATTTGCACTTTTCTATTATTTCTTCGCTGCTTTTGTGCACGCTGATGAAAGGGCTAACCTTGAAGCCCAATTCCTTAAGGTATTCCAAGGTTTCCACATGGGTATCAAAGTTTTTCCACTCTATGCTTTCAAGATTGAATATAAATATATCCAGGGGCCTGCCTGCAGTCACTTTGGTATCCAGCTGCCTCAGAGAGCCCGCCGACGCATTTCTCGGATTTGCAAACAAAGGCTCCTCCTGCTCTTCACGCCTTGCATTCAGCTCTTCAAAGGCTTTTTTGGACATGAAAACTTCTCCCCTGACCTCCAGGTCAACCTCCTCTTCAAGCAGCAGGGGTATGGATTTTACCGTCTTTAGATTTGAAGTAATATCCTCGCCCTTTATTCCGTCACCTCTCGTTGCCCCCAGAACAAACCGGCCTTCCTCGTAGTTCAATACCACTGTGAGCCCGTCTATCTTCAATTCGACAACATATTCCACGTCGCCTCCTACGGCCTTTCTTACCCTGTAATCAAAATCCCTTATGTCGTTTTCATCAAATACATTGCTCAGGCTCAGCTTCGGGGTCTTGTGCACGACTTCCGCAAACCCCTTAAGGACCTCTCCCCCTACTCTCTGGGTGGGAGAATCGGCCCGCTTCAAAGCCGGGAATGTGTTTTCCAGCTCTATAAGCTCCTTCATGAGCAAATCATATTCATAATCGCTGATTTCCGGCTTGTCAAGCACGTAGTAGTTGTAATTATGCCTATTTATGAGCTTAATAAGCTCATCAGCCCTTTTTTCCAGTTTATCTATACCCAATCGGATTCCTCCCTTCGGTTTGATATACTATTATTTTAGAATTACATCAGGAATTAAGATTATATGTTTTGAATTTGTATGTTTATTGTAAAAGCAGCCTTGCGTAAAAGCACTAGAACTTCTTAACGAAGTGGAGGGTCAGCTGCATCAACTGTTTGAGCTAAGCGAGTTTTGATGCAGCCCGGAACGAGTTTAGAAGTATCTGACTTTGAAGCTCCGGCTGCGTTGCAATAAATATACAAACTAAAAACTTAAACTTTTACTAACAATTCTTTCGGAATCTCCCGTACAAATTTTGATATTGTATTAAAGGTAGTATTTCCATATAATGTGCGTTCAAATGCGGCTGTCAGGTAAAGCCTTTCCTTAGCCCGGGTTATACCTACATACATCAGCCGCCTTTCCTCCTCCATCTGATTGTCTTCGAAGTATGACCTCTGGCTGGGAAATACCCCCTCTTCCATGCCCGATATGAATACGAAGGGAAATTCAAGGCCTTTTGCACTGTGCAAGGTCATCATTATCAAAGCGTCTTTGCCTTCCTCCACCGCATCTATGTCGGACATAAGGGCCATTTGTTCAAGAAACTCAGGCAATAAGGCACTTTCATTCAATTCCTCAAACTCAAAGGTCGCCGATAACAGCTCCTTGATATTCTCCGCTCTCATTAGGGATTCTTCATCTCCGTCCTTTTCAAGCTGGTCAAGATATCCCGTGCGTTCCAGCACTTCCTTTACAATTATTGATACCATTTCGGTCTCCGCTATGCCCATAAGATCGCTCATAATCTTAACAAATTCCTTGATTCCCTTTTTTGCCTTTGTGCTTACTCCTTCAATCCTGTCAACCTCAAGCAGGGCACCGAATATGGAATCTCCCGTAGTCCGGGCATATTGGGCTATCGCTTCCAGAGTTGAATTCCCTATGCCTCTTTTGGGGACATTTATTATTCTTTTCAGGCTCAAATCCTCATCGGGATTCTGAATGACTCTCAGATAAGCGATTATATCCTTTACTTCCTTCCTGTCATAGAACTTGAAGCCCCCTACTATTCTATAGGGCAGTCCGTGGGACATACAAGTTTCCTCAAGTACACGGGACTGGGCATTGGTACGGTACAATATTGCAAATTCCCCCAGTTTTCGGTTTTCCTGGGCTATCATCCTTTCAACCTCGTCCATTATGAAGTTTGCCTCTTCCCTTTCATCCACAGCATAGTGATATATTATGGAACGGCCTGTGCCCTTGTCGGTCCACAGCTTCTTGCTCTTTCTGCCGTAATTGTTGCTTATTACCGCATTGGCAGCTTCCAGTATTGTTTCGGTGGATCGGTAGTTTTGCTCCAGCTTGACCACTTTAGCTCCGGGGAAATCCTTCTCAAAGTTCAGTATATTGCCGATATCGGCTCCCCTGAAGCTGTATATGCCCTGGTCATCGTCCCCTACAACGCAGATATTCCTGTGCTGCGCCGCAAGAAGCCTGATAAAGGTATACTGGCTGAAGTTTGTGTCCTGGTATTCATCCACCAAAATGTATCTGAACTTGTTCTGATAATATTCCAATATATCCGGATTTAGCTTTAAAAGCTCCACCGTCTTGCTGATTATATCGTCAAAATCCAGGGCATTGTTTTTCTCCAGCTTTTTCTGGTACAGCATGTATATATCCGCAAGCTTCCGTCTTCTGATATCATGCATGTTCTTATCATAGAACTCCCGGGGGGGTATCAGCCTGTCCTTCGCTGCGGATATTTCGGCAGATACAACCCTGAAGGGAAAATTCTTCTCATTGAGATTCAGTTCCTTGAGGCATTCCTTTATCAGAGTTTCCTGGTCCTTCGTATCATATATCACAAAGTTCTTCTTATAACCCTTGAGGCTTTCTACATTTTTTCTCAGCATTCTGACGCAAGCCGAATGAAAGGTGGAAATCCACATGTTATCGGTATTGCCTATAAGTCTGTGAACTCTCTCCTTCATTTCCCTGGCCGCTTTGTTGGTGAAGGTTATTGCAAGTATATTCGAAGGATATATGCCCTTTTCATCTATCAAATAGGCTATCCTGTAGGTAAGTACTCTTGTCTTGCCGCTGCCTGCCCCCGCAAGTATCAGAAGCGGCCCTTCGGTGTGCAGCACTGCTTCCCGCTGCTCTTTGTTCAGGTTCTCCAAATAATTCATCAGTACCTCCGGTAGTTTTCTTTTGATACATACTATTATAAAGCATCCTTCTGATAAAGAGAAGAACAACCGCAACGTTTCAATGACGCTTTGCAATTTTTCAATGAATACAAAAATAAAAATAGCTAAAAATAAAACGAGGTGAAATTTTATGTCAACAAAAATAAATAAAAAATTGAACGTCCTGACTCCTGCTGCGGAGGAACCAATTACGGACTATGAAATAGTCATGGCCAAAATAAATCATGATTCACATAAAAAATATAACGGGATAGAAAATATTGCCCTTGAGAATGAAGACATTAAAGAGAAGGATAAGGATGAGGTGAAGCCATGAATATAATAGATGAGACGTACAACGGGGAAAAGTATCCCATAATAGAACGTAAATATAACTCCTACTGGTTCCCCGAAAATTATAATCCGGACAATGAAGAAGCCCAGGCTGAGGAGCTGGTAAATTCTTATATGAATCATGAGGAGATTATTAATAATAAAAACAAGAATTCAAAATAGGAAATAAAAATCCATATAGAACACAGCAAAAAATTTCAGCCTGTGTTCTATATAATTTTCTGATGCTGCTCTTGGAATAATGCACATTTCAAAGTATAATTAATCCATAAAGCATTAATTTATATAAAGACCGGGGGTACCATTTTTGTTGAGAGATGAGCGCAGTAAAACAATTATTGCCTTTTCATCCTTTTCTTCATGGCTCCTGTCCTTCCTCTTCGGGGGACAGGTACTGCTTACAATTGCAAGTATTAATAATGTTAACGTAAATGAGCTGACCTTCGGAGCAATTGCAGCTCATTTTATCGGTCTGTTTGCCTGCGGATTTTTTATAAAATCAACAAAAGCCGCAAAGGGTCTAATGCTTTTTTCCATTCCTGTTTGTATACTCGGTACTGTAGTTTTTTTCTTTATTCCTTCAATAATGTGGCATATATCGCTTCTGATATTGTCATTCCTGTCCGGTGCTTGCGTGGCAGCCTGGGGCTTCTACTTCAAAATGCTCGCTTTCTCCTATGAACGAATTAAAATCATAGCCGATGTCCTAATCTATTCAAATATCCTCATGGTTATTATAAATACTGCTGCCGTCCTTATATCTTCTTATTTGGGGCTTGCACTGTCCATACTCATGCTTTCAATATCATTGTTTTTTCATACTAAATTGGCTGTGGATCAGAATACAGCTGAAGAAAGGCATACCAGACAGCCTATAAAGGCTGTCAGTCCTATAAAGCCTTTGGCCTTTTTATGCTTGTTTATCGTCATAATCACCATTAATTCCGGCTTGATGTATCAGGTCATCAATCCCGCCTTTGCCCATCATGAGTGGCTAGTCAGCTGGTATTGGGCCTTACCCTATATAGCAGCCTTATATATTGTCAGAAACCTTTCCGGCAAGGCCAACAGAAGCTACATACTCTACGTTGCCATTGCAATGATAGGCCTTTCATCTGTGGGCTTTATGATACTTGACCGTTCTGCCGCAAGCTATCTTATCATAGATACCCTGATGCTGGGGGCCTGCGGAGTATATGACCTGTTCTGGTGGAGCATTCTGGGAGAAATGCTGGATTATCACCATAATCCGGCAAAAATCCTTGGCATCGGGCTTTCTGCAAATGTTTTCGGAGTATTGATAGGCGGGATGTTTGGAAGCACTATTGCAGATTCGGATACAGGAAGCATTGACTCATCCGTATTGGCGCTTGTGGTAGTATTTATAGTCCTCATACTGCTTCCGCTGCTGCACAGGCATCTTTCCGGCCTCTTGAAAAATCATATTTTTCTGACGGCCTTGAGCGAAATTGAACCATCGAAGCAGAAAAAAGCAATTGAGAATTTTACAGTTATCGGCCGGCTTACCGAGCGGGAAAGCGAAATAGCAGCCCTGCTTCTCAAAGGCCGAACCTACAAGATGATTGCCGATGAACTTTGTCTCAGTGAAAACACTGTAAAAACACATATAAAAAACATCTACTCCAAATTCAACATTCAGAGCAAAACGGAGCTTATAAAGCTGCTGACGGGAAAGGAAACCCACTAATCTGCAATACAATTAATGACGCATTCTATATCTCTCATTATTATATATGAGGGATTTTTTACTTCAATCAACGTAATCACCCATTTCGGGTGACGACTTTTTTGAGTATATCAGATATATTGGGATAGATGAATACTTAATATTTACATATCGGAAAGGAGTTATATTATGAAGAAGTTTCTATCAATAGTCACCGTCCTTGCGCTGCTCTTTAGTATGGCTGCGGGATTTACAACGGTTGTTTCGGCAGCAGAGGAAGGATATGCATGGGTGCTGGTGGATACTCACGAATATCCGGTACCTGAAGCAGATAGCTTTTACGGCAGCCTTAAAGGCAACACTATAGAATTGCAGTATGCATGGGCTTACGGCTTAGGTATATATGCATCAAAGGACTATGACAACCCGACAGATATGCACGCAATATATACCTGGAGCAATCCTCCAAGCACCATAATGCCAAACCAGACAGTGACTTTAAAGCTTGAACAGAATGTTATAAGCAACAGGAACGGGAATTACTCCATCGGCTTCAATCCTTACTTCCATATGGACATGGAAGATATAGATATCGGATATGCCACAGCCAGCAAGGTAATTGCTAAAATAACCTATGCTGACGGTACCACGGCAAAGTATCCGGGAATAGGATACAATCAAGATGCGCAGGCACAACAATCCTTTACGGCAGATATGACCCTGAACTTCATAGGAGAAGGCCGCCCCGGAGATAAGCATTCCCTCTATGTGGGAGTTTATGCAGGCTCACCGGGTTCGGTAGGTGTAAGGTATACCTATGAATGGAAGCAAACCTCATCAGCAAATGCTGCTCCCATTTCATCAGGAACTACCGATCTTGGTACCTACTCCTGGGCAGGGGAATGGGACAGCAACTGGGGTAAAATGTTAATAACCCAAAACGGTGCTTCTGTTACAGGTACCTATACCCACGACAGCGGAAAAATCAACGGCACAATATCCGGAAATGTCTTTACCGGTACCTGGTCCGAGTCCCCATCCTATTCACCACCGTCCGATGCCGGTGACATGGAGCTTACAATGTCCGCCGACGGGAAAAGCTTTACCGGCAGATGGCGCTACGGTTCAGAAGGAAGCTGGAGTAATTGGGATGGCAGCATGCGTATTACTGAGGTTATTCCCGCACCAAAACCGGCAGCAACATCTCCTGCACCTGTAATTACAACAACTCAGGCCAATTCGGCAGGAAGCAATGCAGAAACATTTGAATCCGGATCAAGGATAATGTGGCAGCCTGCTGACGGATTGGGATACAGGCTGTTCAGGTCAACCTCCAAAAGTGACCTTGGCATATCAGTAACTGACTTTTATATAACCGGCACCTCTTATGCTGATGTAAATATAGAAGCCAACACCACTTACTATTACACTGTAAAGCCGGTACTCGCAGAAGCAAAACCCTTCGAAGGAATAGATGAAAAACTGGGTGCTGCAATTGCCACATATACAGTAACAACAGGCAGCCAGGTCTACAAGCCCGGAAGCTTTAAGCACTTCATCATGCTCAAGCTTGACAACCCGAATATGAGTGTGGACGGAGTAATCCAGGAAGTGGACCCGGGACGCAGCACCTCACCTATGACCATTGCAGGAAGAACAATGGTACCAATCCGTGCCGTCGTGGAAGCCATGGGAGGCACGATAGGATGGGAGCAAGACACACGTAAGATAACACTAACAGCCAGAGGAAATGTGGTTGAAATGTGGTTGGACAAAACTGATATAAAAATAAACGGAGTCAGCCAGAAAATGGATGTAGCCCCCGTATCTAAGAACGGAAGAACCTTTGTACCGGTAAGATTTGCAGCAGAGAACCTCAACTGCAAAGTGGACTGGATTAACAGCACCAAGGAAGCAGTCATAGTATACGAAGAATAATCCTGAGTATGGATAATATCAGCTCCTCTCCGTAAAAAGGGGAGGAGCTTTATTCCTAAAGGGGGATAGCGCTTTGAATACAATTAAGCGTAAACTTATGATTTATATGATGCTGAGCAGTTTTGGGATTCTTATTTCCTTTACGCTCTTTGCCGGGTATTTCCATATAGTTGTTGTATTCTCGATTCTGACAACTATCCTGCTCTTGGTATTCTCTCTGAATGAATACAGAAGGTATGCCTTTGCAAGGCTGATAATAGAAAATAAAATCATTCATATTGAAGCGGCTGAAACAGAATCCGAATCCAAAATGAATAAGTCTATTGAAATCTTTGTATCCTGTTTTGGAATTCTGCTTGATTCAAAGATAATTAAATTCAATACCGAAGGAATCAGCCTGAAAAAAGTTGAAGTCGGACATGATTATATCCTATTGGCCTATGGTAAGGGAGAAAAGTATAAAACTATAAGACTGCTGCATAGCAATATTAATGAACCTGAACTCCGGGATATCATTGAGAAATTCCGCCGTGAGACAGGCATCATTCCGGAATTGGCCGGCTGAAAAAATGGGTATTACTGTATGCCATCTGCTGCAGTTATTGCCGTTATTGCATTACCAATTTATACTAGATAAACGGAGTATATAATTATGGATGAATATAAACAAACCAAATTCTATTGGGAAATTGATGTGCCCATATTCAAGAATAATGCGATTTTAAAGGATCTGGGAATTGCGCTGGGAATTCCCTTCGGGCTGCTTATCCTCATTCTCTTTATTGCTTCAGGAGGCGACGTTTCCGCTGACGGAATAAAATATCCCCTGACCTTAATCGGTCTATTATTTATTGCGGGTTTTCTGTTTATCATGGTTGTATATGGGGGCAGATACTCTGCCGGTTATCTAATTGATAAGAACGGAATCCTCAACTACACTCAAAGGAAGCAAGCGAAGAAAAACCTTATTGTAAACTCATTGCTCATTATCATCGGGCTGTTTTCAAAAAGGCCCTCTGCAGCAGGTGCCGGATTGCTGGCTCAAACAAGGCAATCGGTATTTATAGCATGGAAAAGCATAAGAAAAGTAAAAGTATATCCCAAATCGAGATCTATAGTTGTTATTGGGGGTTTTGCGGAAAAAATCGCTTTGTTCTGTAATGAGGACAACTTTCATCTGGTTAGTGACATTATATTAAGCAAATTCAATGCAAATGGGGAATAGCCGTATGTTCAGAACTAATCTGAAAAAAAGAATCGGGCCTTTATTAGTAATGCTTATTGCAGTTATGATGATTGCCTTGGGCTTGCTGCGGATTTCCCTGGGGTTTGCCGGTGAAAAGGACACTGCTGTAATAACCGGCATTCGAAGGCAGGGTGGCGAAAGAGGCGAAGCAATACCCAACAGGTACACCTATGTTGTAAACTATGCTTTCACGCTTCCTGACGGAGAGAAAATAGACGGATTTACTTATGATATACGTGATGCGGTTTATATTAAAGTATCGGACTCAAACATCAGAATGACTCCAATCAGATACTTCAAGGCTTTACCCCATATAAACGCACTTGAGAGCGATTCCGGGCTAAAGGCGGGCAATCTGATACTAATTGGAATAGGTATTTTCATGATAAAATTCGTAAAATGAGGTTCCTCCGATATAGCATTATATATCTAAGAGTCTTCCAGTAAACCGTATTTTATCTTTATGCGATTAAACAGCTTTATCCAGCTCTTTGAAAAAATTCCCAGGAAAAAAGTATTTGCAAGCGCATGCATCAAATCAAAATAAAAGCTAGCAGAAAGGCCTCCAATAATTGTCATCAGGCTCAACGGCCTTATGAATCCTATGATGTACCATGCATCCATTATCCAACCGAATATGAATCCCCAGGAGAATCCAAACATTAATATTCCATACCTGCTTTTAATCCAGACCGTATTTCTTAAAAGTCCGGCCGTAAGCCCCATCAATCCCCAGGCAAGCATCTGCAGTAAAGTCCACGGACCCTGGCCGAAAAAAATATTTGACAGGATTGCCGATACAGATCCCACCATGAAGCCGGATTCCGGGCCGAATACAATGCCGGTAACAATAATAACAAAAGACATTGGTTTAAAATTCGGCAGAGGTGCGAACAATATTCTGCTGATTGCCGCTATTGCTGCAAGCATCGAAATCAGAACCAATTCCCGCGGGTCCTGCTTTTTTGTCTCGAATCTTATCATAGGCATGCCCTTATCACATCCTCATATGTTATTGCGTGAGGCAGATAATCCCTTACCGCCCGGTTAATCGAAGTAGTATAAAAGTAATTGCCGCTGAAAAACCTTGAAGGTTCAGCGCAATCTGATATAGAACCGTCAAACAGCATTGCGCATTTTTCAGCATAGTGTGCTGCAAACTCAATATCGTGGGTTGCCATAACTACGGAAGTACCTTTACCCTTAAGGCTTTTTAACAATTCTGCAAGTTTTTCCTTTGATATGCTGTCAAGCCCCTTGGTAGGTTCATCAATCAACAGTATCTCCGGTTCATGAATCAAAGCACATGCGACAGCCAGATTTTGCTGCTGGCCTCCGCTCAAATCATAGGGATGCCTGTCCGTTAAATCCTTCAAGCCGAATAGTTCAATAAGCTCTTCCATTTTTGCTTTGCTTCCGGTTTTTAATGAGTTCTGCAATGCAAATTCAAGCTCCTCCTTTACTGTATCCAATGTGAAATGAAGCAAAGGATTTTGCGCAACATAGCCTATTATACCGTTTCTTTCAGACTGTTTCATATAGGTGATATTCTTCTTTCTGACACAGATGCTGCCCTGCTGCGGGGTTATCAGCCCGGCCATCGCCAGCAGCAGCGTGCTTTTGCCTGACCCGTTGCCGCCCAGTATAGCCATGAATTCCCCTTTCATTATTTTAAGTGTCAGTTTCTCTAGAACCATGGGCTCTTCCCTGGCATATCTAAAGCCGATATCCTTACAGTTAATGATCTCTTCAACCCAATCCTTCTTGATTTCCATATCAGTCAACCCGTTAACACTGCATCTGATATTTTGCATAAACTGCTTTCCTTCTCTTACGCTCATGGGAATGCCGCACCCTGGGCCTTTGCCTTTCTCCTTTGAAAGGCTGAAAAACAAACGTACTATTGGAGGGATAGATTTAACTGCATATTCGTCTTTGGCTTCCATAATCTCCTTTGATACCCCATCCGGAGAATTGCAATACTTAATAATACTCCCATCCATATAAACAACCCGGTCTGCTATTGAAAAAAGCTCTTCCAGCCTGTGTTCGCTAATTATTACAGTAACAGAAAATTCCCGGTTTATCTGATGAATCAAGCTTATAAGTTCACGGGCTGCTACCGGATCAAGCTGAGATGTAGGCTCATCCAATAAAAGCAGCTTCGGCTCTGTTAGCATGACAGAACAGATGTTTATTACCTGCTTCTGGCCTCCTGACAGTTCTTGCACCGGCTTATGCAGATATTCAGTCAATCCGAAAAAAGCGGCCATTTCGGATAGCTTCTTATTTATAAAATCAGGTGCATACCCAAAATTCTCAAGGGAAAAGGCCAGCTCATGAATCACCGTATCCATGACAATCTGGCTGTCCGGTTCCTGGAACACCATTCCTATCTCTTTTGCACTTACCTCAGCCTTTAATTCATCTAAGGCCATACCTTTGTACAGTATATCTCCGGTTTTAATGCCCGCAGGACTTATCTCTCTTTTTATATTACGGAGAAGTGTCGTTTTCCCTGAACCTGATGGTCCGCATAATACAATAAACTCTCCTTGCCCGACGGTAAGATTTATTCCTGAAAGAACCTTTTTTGTATCTCCCGCATAAGTAAAATTAAAGTTGTTTATTTGTAACAGTGCCATATTAAGATTTCCCTTCCCTCAACAATTATTGGTATAAGCAACAGCAAACAGAAGGCAGAATAAAAAACAATGCCGGTAATATCCATGCTTATGATTTCCAAGGACGGAAAAATCACAAGCTTTCCATATCCAAAATATAAACCAATGGAAGTGATAGCCGATAGTATTGCAATTGATGCCATAATCAGCCAATCCCTGCCATCTATCCTGTATTTCATATAGCTGCTCCTTTTTGCAATTCCATAGCCTCTCCCTTTCATCGAATCGGCAGTTTGCAGTGCTCCTTCAAGAGACCAGGAAATAAGAATCTTCAATATTTGCATACCGTCCTTTGCCCTCTTTACGGCAGTTCCTTCCGTCATATCCAGCCCCCTGGCTTTCTGAACAATGGATATCTGCTTCATCCTGTCAGTAAGCAAAGGGACAAAGCCCATTGACATCATTATCAGGAATGCTGTTTTGGGAAGGATGGATGAGAAAAGATACAGGAATTTATGATTATCCACTGCCTGACGGAAACAAATAAATGCAATAAGTATTGTCAGCATCGACAGCATCATAGTGAATCCGTATACAACAGCTTCAAAGGTCACAGCCTGTTCACCGAGAAAAAACAGAACCCTCTCCCCTCTGTGGTTTATGAGAGGATTTATTATCAGTACCGCAATACCTGTCAGCAGGTAATAATGCCATGAACCGGACAGGCTTCTGCCCTTTTCATGCAGCAATAGCCAGGTTATCAAAGCTATGGGCATTGAGGCCAGGTAAGCAGGATGGTACAAAATCATTGCAAAAGCCATTATTACGGTATAATATGTAAAGCATACTCCGGGATGTACCGACGAAAATCCTGCATTCATTCCTGAGCTCCTCCTGATTCCGTATCAAACTCCCTTCCTAAATCCACCGTATACAGCCATTCGATATAATCTCCGTCTTTCACTTCATATTTGCCCGCACCTACATTGGATATTTCCCCGTTTACTCTGTAAATCCAGCCGCTCTTGGGACCGTAATCGAATTCATAGGTGTTCCCAATGCCTTTTACATATGCCATGGCTTTGATTCCGCTGCATTCCAGCTGTATACTGTTTAGTTCTGCAGTTCTTTTCAAAACATCAATTACCGTATCCCCCTCATCAATATTTACTGCCGTATCTGCAAGAATTATCCCCACATCCTTATGTCCCGTAATGGAAATATGTACCTTGGCAGTTGCTGCTTCTTGATTTACTACATGCTCTTCATTATTTTTACTTTCCGATTTACTCTCCGGTTTAATACTTGTTTTACCATCCGGGATATCTTCTTTTTTTGTACCCTTTATGCAATTGCTTTCATCAGACAATACCGGCTTTGAAATCTTCTCCGAATTCGGAATGTCCGCATCTGCTGCATTGCCGCACCCTGATAAAATTATCAGAAGTACTGCATATAATAAAAATGTGAATCTTCTCATATTACTCTCCCGCATTAAATAATGGATTTTGCTCCTGCCTGTATTTTTACAGGCAGGAGGCTTAATATTATTATTGCTTCATATTATAGAGTCTTACTCCGACAGCTGCTGCCATTTCACGGCTGACATAACCCTTCGGGTTGAACATATTACTTTCCCCCATCATAATACCGTTATCGTAAACAGCCTCAATAGCCTGCCTTGCCCATTCCGAAGCAATGTCCAAGTCATTTATCCTGCTGCCTGATGCTTTTTCACCAAGATTAAAAGCTCTGGCCGTCATGACAGCCATCTCCTGCCTTGTAACCGGTTTGTTGGGGTCGAAGGTGACTTCTGTAACACCGTTAATGATACCCTTTTCTCTGGCCCTCAGAACGTATCCTGAATACCATGAACCCTCTTTTATGTCATTGTATACCGGCGTAAAGCTCTTTGACGGTTCTTCTCCCAAAATCCTTAAAAGCAGCGCAGTAAGCTCTGCCCTTGAAATGTTCCTCCTGGGCTCAAACCTTTGCCCTGAAGCATCTGTTTTTATCCCTTCCATCAGTCCCTGCTCAGAGGCCTTGGCAACATACGGCAGTGCCCATTCGGAAATCGCATGAAGGTCTGAATATGCCCCATTAGGAACCTGCAGGGAATAAAGCTTGCCTGAACCGTTAACATACATGCTGTATGAAGTGATGGCCATTAAAGCCTGTTCCGTGGCCATTTCATCACTGTCTCCATCCAATGTATGTGAAAATCCGCCGTCCTCCTTTTTATATTTCAGCAGGCAGGTCAGCAAATCCCCATCATACATGCCGAACTGTATGCTTCCCGGATCCTTACCAAGAGATGTAAGAGCTATGATAATCTGTGAAATGCTCTCACTGGTTTGCTCCTCTTCCGGTTTCAGGTTAGATAACCAATCAATAGCTTTCTCTACGGATGAAGCAGCGCTTTCGCTGCTGTAACCGGACAGTGATTGCAGTGCCATAGCTGTCAAATCTATGTCGCTTTTCTCATCTTTTGCAAGGCAGAAGCCTCCGTCTTCATTCTGGTATTCAAGTATCAGTGAAACAAGCTTATCTCTCGTCCACCTTGCGCCTGACGGAATACTGTAAGGTCCGCTGTCCAATGCTATCAGCGCAAAAACCGGCCCTGTGACTCCCTGCCTGTCGATTTTCTCCATGCTGAACAGCTTTTCAATCAGATTATTTCCGTCTATGTTCGCAGGATTCATTCCTGCTGCACTTGCAGCCAGAACCATCCTTGCAATATCGGTTGCACTTCCGGAACCCGCTGCATGTTCATTAATGTATACCTTTAGGGATTCAATATATTTTTCGGGTATGCTCCGGCCTGCCCTTTGCAGTGCGAAAACAGACCAATCCGAAATGTTTTCCTGTGTGAGTATTTTATTAGCTGAATTCTGAATATTCTCTGACAATGCTTTCTTTATTGCCTCATTTGACGTGCTGCTGATTTCCGCGCTGCTATTCCCTGACTGTGCAGTTCCTGTCTGACCGGTTGCACCCAAGCTCTCATTGGAATCGGATGAATAATACCAATTGACAACATCCTTATCCTTCAATACATAGGCAGAAGCGCTAATATCAGGATTTCTCCCGTTGACCTCAAACATCCAGCCGCTTGACGGACCCCTGTCAAACTCAGCCAAGCCGTCAATCTCATAGACATATATGTTTGAGCCGGAGCCTTTAGCCTTTACCTTACTTCCCATTTTTCTTGCAAGTATGCTGTAAGCAGTATCCCCATCCCGCAATAATACTTGGACAGCAGGCAATATCGTACCTTTACGGCTGTCACCTTCCACTGATAATGTTGCAGTTTCTGCAGAGCCGCCGCTGCCGGAACCGCTGCCTCCGCTGCCGCTGCCTCCGCCGCCATTACCATTCGCCCTATATATAACATTAATACCTGGGATGCGGACGATGCTGGGATAACTGCCATCGTTATCCTTACTTACTTTCAAGGTGTATGTACCCTTATCAGCCGGACTTGGCACAATTGCCTGCCCATTGGCATCCGTGGCATAGGTCTTGCCGTTGAAGCTTATTTCAGCATTTTGAACTTTAAGCTCAACCGTACTGCCGGTATTCCAGTCATAATAGCTTGAAGTGACAGTAATCGTTAAATTGTCTCCTACCTTAGGATTTACAGGTTGTATATCCACTTGGGGAATCAAAGTATCCGGTGGATACATGCCATAATAAAATACCAGTTCATCTCCGTCTTCGATTTTATATTCACCTACACCCACCGATGCCATTTCTCCGTTAACCAGATATAACCAACCGTCATAACCACCGAACTTTCCTGCGGTTTCTCCGTCAATGCCATTAATATACTGTCCCCACACGCCGTCTTGTATATCATAGGTGATATTTTCGGAATCCAATACCTGCTTCAAGGCATCTACCGCATACACTGCAGAGGTTACTGTTATTTCCTTATTTACCATGCTATAGCTGCTGCCTTCTACCCGAATCCTGACTTTCTCTCCATCCGTGGGCTGCTGAGAAATGCTCAATCTTTGGAATATACTCTTATTCTCAATTATGTCTCCCAGTGCTATAAGGGACTGTGCGGTAGAAAGGAAATTTGTAGCGCCGCCTTTCTGATAACTGAATGTATTGTCAGGCAGCCTATATTCCAGCAGCGCATCAAGAATGGAGCTGCTCACACCCTGGCCGGCAGAAACAAGCCCCGAAATAACCATCGCCGCACTGTTGGAATTTTCGATGCCCCATGAGCTGTAGCCTCCTGATTCGCACTGGGCATTTTCCAGATATTCAACTGCCTGAGATACAGCACTGCTTACATCAGCCTGATTTATATATGGAGATAATGCCAGCAGCGCCATTCCTGTCATATCAGGATCGCCGTTGATGCCGGACAGAGCAAAACCCCCATCGGCCTTCTGATTGCTCAGTAACCATTCAACGGCGCTTTCCCTGTCATAATTCTCCTCTGCTGCATCTAACGCAACCATTGACCATATATGCATATTAATTGCACCATTGCCAAAAGCGCCGCCCTCCTCCTGCCTGCCTGCCAATTCCTCCGTCAGGTTCCTGCCTCCAAGGGCATTTTGCGGATTTTCATCCATTGCCATAAGCCCCAGTATAAATCCTGAATAATCTGCCGGATTTGCAGCTGCGGCAGGCAAATCCTCGCTTTCCCACTGAGGAAGTATCCAGCTGTCATCACTCAGGTTCTGTCCCGTACCTTTTAACGCCACAAGCTCCCACCATGAATCAAGGCCGGGCTTATCTGACTTATAATAATTAACAACATCGTCAAGCACTCCTGTATAATCAGTTCCATACAAATCAACAGGAGCAATTACCGTTAGAAATATCATTATCAGCATAATAGCTGATACACGCCTGTATGAATACGCCTTGCCCATACAAATACAACCTCCATGCTTTCTTTCTTAATAAAAAGATAAACCTCTTAACTAAATAGTTAAGAGGTTATGTGACAAAATGACTATAATCATCCTGCATATAAGAACACCCCCCTATCTCTCGTAGAGTATTTAGTGTTATAAACCAGGTAGGTCTTCTGGCTCAAGCATCATCATTCTCCTTGCCTTCCCAATCTACTCAGTGACATCTTAAGGAGAACTCCTCTTTTACAGCGGCGGGACCGCGCGGGATTTTCACCCGACTTCCCTTTTAGCCGGCAGATTATTCATAAACAAACCGGCACCTGATCAGTATTAAGTTATAGTTTTATTATATATGCTTCATTCAATCCTATCAATAGTATTATCATATATAAATAAAAATATATTGCATAACAGGGCGGCCGATGATGGCCGCCCCTGTATTTTAACGGATTCAGCTGATCTTCTCAGCTTCTCCGTTGATTTTTATTCTGATCTTGTGAAGGGGAATATTCTTGCCTGACATCTCCAGGGCAGTTTCAGCCGCCCTTACAATTCCGCCGCAGCAGGGGACCTCCATAAATGTCACTGTTACGCTTTTTATATCATTATTTCTTATTATCCCTGTAAGCTTCTCCATATAATAGCCTATATCGTCCAGCTTGGGGCATCCCACTACAACCTTCTTACCCTTCAACAGCTCCAGATGATAGTTGGGATAAGCAAAGGGCACACAGTCTGCAGTAATCAAAAGGTCCGCATTTTCAAAATACGGTGCTTTTTGGGGAGCCAGCATCAATTGTACCGGCCACTGAGTCAGTTGTGACTTAATCTTTACTTCGATATCTCCGGAAGTCACTGCTGCTGCTTCTGCGGGATTCTCGCGTAATTTTATTTCCCTTGCCATGCTTCCCGGGCATCCGCCGCCAATATGTGCATGCCCGCTGCAGGAATGGGCTTCCTGCTTCACTTCAGGTTTTGCTTCCTTCCTGTCAAGATGCTCATGTACAGCTGTTTCGTCAAATTCATCCGCTTCTCTTTCAGTAATTGTGATTGCACCGCGGGGACATTCTCCAAGACATGCACCCAGGCCGTCGCAAAGATTATCTGCTATGAGCCTTGCTTTTCCGTCTATTATCTTTATGGCACCTTCAGCGCAGTTGGGCACACAAAGCCCGCAGCCGTTGCATTTATCTTCATCAATCTTAACAATTTTTCTTATCATTTTATTTACCTCCAAATTTTTTCTTTGGTTTTATTATATCCCCGTTAAAATAACTTAGCTGTGATATATGTCACTTAAGCGTGTATTATTAATCACAAAATACCGGCGGAAAAAAATCTTTATAGTAAAAAATAAAGCCCTTTTCAGGACTTTCAGTTTGCAGACAAATCTCAGAATAGGAACAGCAATGTATAGTCAGAGCATGCTTATGCAAAAATTGTTAATGGCTCAAATCTCGCTCGACTTAGAAACAACCGTATGCGAGGCATGGAGGCCGAGCAAGCTGTCACGGTCACGGACGACCTTTGACAGCGTTAGGTTTTTCTTAGTTGAGTGGAATTAGAGCCATCAATTTTTGTATACCTATGCGAGACTATACATTGCTGTTCTTATATCGGAGGTTTTTCATCAGTCTCAAAGCCCCTTACGGGACTTTGCAATAAGTTCAATGATTTAATCTTTTTTCCCTATGTCTTTCCTGTAATGGGCTTTTTCAAAAGCTATACTGCTAATTGCGCTATATGCTTTATCTCTTGCTTCTTTATAATTTTTTGCAGCAGCGCTTATTACAAGCACCCGGCCTCCGGCAGTAACAGTTTTTCCGGAAGCCTTTTTTGTTCCCGCATGGAAAACCGTTACTCCGTCAATTTCAGCGGCTTCATCCAGGCCTTTTATTTCATAGCCCTTTTCGTAATGCTCCGGATACCCGCCGGATGCCATTACAACACAGACTGCCTGCTCATCTTTCCATTGGATTTTCTGAGCTTCAAGCTTTTCGTCTATTACCGAATTCATTATTTCAACCAAGTCCGACTCAAGCCTCAGAAGCACCACCTCTGTCTCGGGATCCCCGAACCTGGCGTTGTATTCCAATACCTTGGGGCCCTTCTCGGTTATCATGATTCCGAAGTATAATACTCCTTTGTAACAGATGCCTTCTGCCTTTAAAGCATCTACAGTACGCCGGATTATATCCCTTTCCACTACAGCAGCCGTTTTTTCATCATAATAGAATGCGGGAGATACTGCGCCCATTCCTCCTGTGTTCAGCCCTTCGTCATTGTCCAATGCCCTTTTGTAATCCTGGGCGCTTACCATGGGCACTGCAGTTTTTCCGTCAACAAAAGCAAGTATCGAAGCTTCTTTGCCAACAAGAAACTCCTCGATGACAATCTTTGAGCCTGCTTCGCCAAACTTCCTGACCATGAGCATATCATCAATGGCGGAGATTGCTTCTTCTCTGTTCTGGGCTATTATTACACCCTTTCCTGCCGCAAGCCCGTCAGCCTTGATAACAACAGGAAAACCAAAATCATCAAGCCCTGCCTTGGCTTTTTCAGCTTCATAATATACCTTATAAGCTGCGGTAGGTATTTTGTTTCTTATCATAAAGTCCTTTGAAAAGGCCTTACTGCTTTCAAGCATTGCGCCCTTCCGGCAAGGCCCGAATATTCTCATGCCATTTTCCTCAAAGCAATCTACAATACCCAGGCTCAAAGGCACCTCGGGACCAACCACCGTAAGCCCGATCCCTTCGGTTTTGGCAAATTCCAAAAGTCCGTCAATATCGTCGGCCTTTATGTCCACGCATTCGGCCAGTTCACTGATTCCGCCGTTCCCCGGCGCGCAGTACACTTTATCCGCCAGCTTGCTCTGAGCTATCTTCCATACAAGGGTATGTTCCCTTCCGCCGCTTCCGACCACAAGTACCTTCATATTATCACCTCTTCTAATGCTTAAAATGCCGCACCCCAGTAAAAATCATCGCAATTCCATGCTTGTTGCATCCGTCTATGGACTCCTGATCCCTTAAGGAGCCTCCCGGCTGGATAATTGCCGTTATTCCTGCCTTTGCGGCGGATTCCACCACATCCCCGAAGGGGAAGAATGCATCTGAGGCTATTATAGCTCCTTTTGCCTTTTCCCCGGAACGCTCAAGACTCATATTTGCAGACCATATCCTGTTGGTCTGGCCGGGTCCTATGCCAAGAGTCATACCGTCTTTGGCCACTACAATGGCATTGGACTTCACATGCTTTACCACCTTCCATGCGAAAAGCATATCCTGCATTTCCTTCTCGGTAGGTTTTCTATCGGTAATATAATTTATATCAGCCATATTAAAATCCGCCCAATCCGCATCCTGAATAAGCAGGCCGCCTCCTACCTTCTTCACATCTATGTCTGCCTCCGGCTTGCGGCTTATATCCTCAAGTTTCATTATTCTGATGTTCTTCTTGCCGGTAAGGACATTCATGGCTTCTTCCGAATAGGAGGGTGCAATCACTATTTCCACAAATATCTTTCCGATTTCCGACGCCGTCTTTTCATCCACTTCCCTGTTAAGGGCTACTATACCGCCGAATATGGATACGGGATCCCCTTCATAAGCTTTCATATATGCCTCATATATGCTGCTTCCGACACCTACTCCGCAGGGATTTGCATGCTTTAGTGCAACAACTGCGGGCTCGTCGAATTCCTTCAGGGTTTCCAGTGCTGCATTGGCATCGTTTATATTATTAAAGGAAAGCTCCTTGCCGTGAAGCTGCACTGCTGCGGCAATACTGCCGCTGACCTTTTTCATTTCCTTGTAATATGCTGCCCCTTGATGAGGATTTTCTCCATATCTCAGGTCCTGAACCTTTTCAAAGGTCATGGTCACTGTCTCCGGATACTTCGGCAATTCGGCCTTAGACCATAAATAATTGCCTATCAAAGCATCATAGCTGGCAGTATGTGAAAAAACCTTGGCAGCAAGCTCAAACCTTGTTGCTTCAGTTGTATCTCCGCTGTTATTGATTTCGGAAAGCACCTTAGAATAGTCCTTGGGATCCACAACAACCGTTACATACTTGTAGTTCTTGGCTGCCGCCCTGAGCATCGAAGGGCCGCCGATGTCTATGTTTTCTATAGCTTCCGGAAGCTCTGTGCCTTCTTTTTCTATGGTTTTTCTGAAGGGATAAAGATTGACGACCACCATGTCAATAGTCCCGATCCCCAATTCACGGAGCTTATCCATATGCTCCGCCTTGTCCCTTATTGCCAGAAGCCCGCCGTGAATATTGGGATGCAGTGTCTTTACCCTTCCGTCAAGACACTCGGGATAGCCTGTTATATCTGATATCCCAATAACCTTTATTCCTGCCTCCTCAAGAGCCTTGGCAGTACCCCCTGTTGAGATTATCTCCACCCCTTGCTTTGCCAGTTCCCTGGCCAGATCAACTATTCCGGTTTTGTCCGAAACGCTTATAAGCGCCCTCTTAATCATACCGGCATCACACCTCTTCCTTTAATATTTTAACCTTCCGCCCCTCTATGCGGAGCCTTCCTTCGCAAAACAGCCCTACCGCAGCCGGCAGCAGCCTGTGTTCCACCTGAAGCACTCTCGCAGCCAGAGTTTCAGAAGTATCTTCAAAATAAACCGGCACAGCCTCTTGGAATATTATTGGGCCGCTGTCGGTGCCTTCATCTACAAAGTGGACGGTAGCCCCCGATACTTTTACCCCGTATTCCAAAGCTGCCTTATGTACTCTTTCCCCGTAAAATCCCTTGCCGCAGAAAGACGGTATCAATGAAGGATGTATGTTTATTATCCGCCCTTCATAGGCTTTTACCAACTCCCTGTCCAGTATGGAAAGGAAACCCGCCAGAACCACCAGTTCAATATCCAGCTTTTGAAGTTCCGCCATGAGCCTTTCGGCAAGCAGTTTCCTGTTGATATAAATTGCCTTGATGCCGTGCTTCCTTGCCCTTTCCAGGGCATATGCATTTTCGTTATCGGATATCACTGCTGCTATTTCCCCGTTGATATCACCTTTGTCCACGGCATCAATCAAGGTCTGCAGGTTTGTTCCGCCTCCCGATACGAGAACAGCTATCCTTACCTTCCGCAAAATTCTATACCCCCTTCACCTCCGGCAACACTGCCTATGATACAGGCTTTTTCCCCCAGCTCCTCAAGAGTGCCGAGAATTCCTTCCGCGTCCTGTTTTCCGACTGCCAGTACCAATCCGATGCCCATATTGAAGGTGTTGAACATTTCTTTTTCCTCTATGCTTCCCAACCTCTGCATCAGCCTGAACACCGGAGGGATATACCAGCTTCCGAGGTCTATCTGAGCCTTAAGCCCTGCGGGCAGTGTCCTGGGGATATTTTCTATGAAGCCGCCGCCGGTAATATGGGCTATACCGTTTATCCTGTGTTTTACTATCAGGGACTGTACTGTCCTCACGTATATTTTTGTAGGCTTCAGCAATTCTTCTCCAAGGGTGCCCTCCAGTTCGTCAAATCTGGTATTTATATCAAAATTGTTTATCCCGAAAAAGATTTTTCTTACCAGGGAATACCCGTTGCTGTGTATGCCGCTGGAAGCAATGCCTATCAGCACATCTCCCTCTTTAACATTGGAGCCGTTTATCACATTGCCCTTGTCCACTATTCCTACGGCAAAACCGGCCAGGTCATATTCCCCATCCTTATAGAAGCCCGGCATTTCTGCGGTTTCTCCCCCAATCAAAGCGCAGCCTGCTTCAACACAACCGTCGCACACGCCCTTTACTATATCAGCCGCTATGTTCGGCATAAGCTTGCCTGTCCCGATGTAATCAAGAAAGAACAGGGGTTTTGCTCCGTGACAGGCTACGTCATTGACACACATTGCCACACAATCAATCCCAATTGTATCATGCTTTCCTGTCATAAAAGCGATCTGAAGCTTGGTTCCTACTCCGTCAGTTCCGGAAACCAGGACAGGGTTCTTATAGCTTTCCCTGTCTATCTCGAAAAACCCGCCGAAGCTGCCCAATTCTCCAAGCACTCCGGGTATCATGGTGCGTTTTGTATGCTGCTTCATCAGCTTCACTGCTTCATAGCCTGCCTCCACATCTACTCCCGCAGCCTTGTATGTCAATTTTTCATCCATAGGATCCCACACCTCTGTTTCAAAATTATTTTTTCCTCTCGAAAACATCCTTGCTGCAATTTTCCGGTATATCCATAGGATACCTTCCTGAGAAGCATGCGGTACAGAAGCCCTCCCCCGTGCTTCCCACCGACCGCAGGATTCCGTTATAGCTGAGATATCCAAGGCTGTCCGCTCCTATTTTTTCCCTTATTGCTTCCAATACACTGGTCGCGCCCACAAGCTCATCCCTGTTTGAAGTTTCTATTCCGAAATGGCAGGAATGGGTAATTACCGGGGAGCTTACCCTAACATGAACCTCTTTTGCCCCCGCAGCCTTCAGGGCCTGCACAATCTTCCTGCTGGTAGTACCTCTCACTATGCTGTCGTCAACCATTACAACACGCTTTCCTTCGATATTCGCCTTTAAAGGATTCAGTTTCAAGGCTACCCCTATTTCCCTGGTAACCTGGGAAGGCTGTATGAAGGTCCTTCCTATATATCTGTTCTTTATCAAACCTATTGCATAGGGAATTCCTGACTGAAGCGAATAACCTATTGCCGCAGGAGTCCCCGAATCGGGCACGCTGATAACAACATCCGCGTCGGCAGGCTGTTCCTCCGCCAGTATCCTGCCTGCCTTTTCCCTGGCCTGGTATACGCTAATGCCGTCCATGACGCTGTCCGGCCTTGCAAAATAAATATATTCAAAAATGCATCCGGCCTGCTTCCCTGTTGACCTGCACTGTATGCTCCGCATACCGTTTTCATCAATGATTATTATCTCCCCTGGCCTTACATCTCTTATGAAGCTTGCACCTATGGTGTCCAGGGCACAGGTTTCGGAAGCCAGCACGTAACCGTTTCCTATCCTTCCTATAACCAGCGGCCTCAGCCCGTGACTGTCCCTCACCCCTATAAGCTTGTCATCGGTCATTATAACCAGGGAATAAGAGCCCCGGATAATGTCCATGGTATCCAGTATGGCATCCTCAATGCCTTTGCTGCAGCTTCTTGCTATAAGGCCTGCAATAACCTCGCTGTCTATAGTGGTGGTAAAAATCATACCCTGGTCCTCCAGCTCTTCCCGCACCGAACCTGCATTCACCAGATTCCCGTTATGGGCAAGGGCTATGCTCCCCTTCTTGTACTTGACCAAAAGGGGCTGTGCATTGTGGGCAAAACTGTCCCCGGTTGTTGAATACCTTACATGGCCGATGCTGATATCCCCCTTTAAAAGGTTCAATATCTTGTCATCAAAAACCTCGGACACCAGGCCCATTTCCTTATAACAGGTTATGACCCCGTCCCTGTTGACGGCAATCCCTGCGCTCTCCTGCCCCCTGTGCTGCAAGGCAATGAGGCCGTAATAGGTAAGGCTTTCTATTTCCATATTGCCTTTGTCGTAGATACCTATTATTCCGCATTCTTCCTTAAGTTTGTCCATGGCTTATCTCCTAACACAACCTTTTTACTACTTCCATATATCCTTCTTCTACCTTGCCCATATCCCTTCTGAACCTATCCTTATCCATCTTTTCAAGGGTCACCGCATCCCAAAGCCTGCAGGTATCCGGGGAAATCTCATCTGCCAGGATTATTTTCCCGTCGGGAGTCTTGCCGAATTCAAGCTTGAAATCCACCAGCAGAATGCCTTTGGTAAGCATAAATTCACTCAGAATCTCATTGATTTTCAGAGCCATTTCGGTAATCTTTGCTACTTCCTGCTCTGTTGCTATACCTATTGCCTTTATATGATAATCATTTACCATGGGATCTCCCAGTTCGTCATTCTTGTAGGAAAACTCCAGCACTGTGGAATTAAGCTTAACACCTTCCTCAAGGCCTAATCTCTTTGAAAGGGAGCCGGCAGCATAATTCCTGGCCAGCACTTCCAGAGGAATTATTTTTACCTTCTTGACGACTACCTCTCTGTCACTTATCCTTTCAACCTGATGAGTGTCTATGCCTTTTTCTTCAAGAAGCCTGAAGAGCTTTTCCGATATCCGGTTGTTCATAACACCCTTATTTATTATGGTTCCTTTTTTAAGGCCGTTGAATGCCGTCGCATCATCTTTGTACTCAACTATATACAGTGCTTCATCATCTGTTTTGTATACTTTTTTTGCTTTTCCTTCATATATCATTTCCAGCCTTTTCATCAGAAAACCTCCTCTTTTATCTTCTCGTCCTTCTTAATTACATCCTGTTTCATCTTTTCCTTGTAGGCCTTAAGCTTATCCTTTAAATTGCCGTACTTTACCGATAGGATCTGAACTGCCAGAAGCCCTGCGTTTTCTGCGCCGTCAACGGCAACAGTGGCCACAGGTATTCCTGAAGGCATCTGTACTATTGACAAAAGAGAATCCAAGCCGTCCAAAACCGACGATTTTATAGGTACCCCTATAACCGGAAGCGTTGTGAATGCCGCCAAAACCCCGGGAAGATGCGCCGCCTTCCCTGCCGCGGCAATTATAACCTCAAAACCGTTTTCTTCCGCTTTTTTTGCATATTCCGCAGCCCTGTCCGGTGTCCTGTGCGCAGATATTACATTAACCTCATAGTCTACTTCAAAAGCCTTTAAAATTTCAATTGCCTTTCTTACAACGGACAGATCCGAGTCACTGCCCATTATGACCGCAGCCTTTGGTTTATCTGAAGACACAAGCATCACTCCTTCTTATTGCTATTTATTTTATCAGCTGAAATACTCCACTCCCGCCTTGAATATCAGCTGTTCCTTGTCTCCGGGCACATTCTTGCCGACGTTGGCCCCGGTTCTTTCCGAATGCCCCATCTTGCCGAAAATCCTTCCGTCGGGACTTGTTATTCCTTCTACAGCTTCTATGGAGCCGTTTGGATTAAAGGCAGAATCGTATGTCGGATTGCCGTTTAAATCCACATATTGTGTGGCAACCTGGCCGTTTTTTATAAGGCTGTCCATAATTTCCCTGCTTGCTGCGAACCTTCCTTCCCCGTGGGATACCGCTATGGTGTGAATATCCCCGACTTTGGACTTGCTGAGCCACGGAGACAGTGAGGATACCACCTTTGTCCTTACCATACAGGATACGTGCCGCCCTATCTTGTTGAAGGTCAGGGTCGGTGAGCTTTCGTCCATGTCCATGATTTCTCCGTAGGGCAGAAGCCCCAGCTTAATAAGCACCTGGAAGCCGTTGCAGATTCCAAGCATCAAGCCGTCCTTCTCCCGCAGGAATTTCATAACCGCTTCCTTAACCCGGGGGTTCCTGAATACTGTCGCAATGAATTTGCCTGAACCGTCCGGCTCGTCGCCGCTGCTGAAGCCTCCCGGAAGTGCTATTATCTGAGTATTTCCAATTAGCCTTACCATTTCATTTATTGAGGCTTCTATATCTGAAGGGCCGATATTTCTGAATACGAAAATTGAAGGCTCGCCTCCTGCTTTTTCAAAGGCTCTTGCAGTATCGTACTCGCAGTTTGTACCGGGGAATACCGGTATGAATACCTTGGGCCGTGCAATTTTCGCGGAGGATTTGACAATATTTGTACTATTATAGTATATATTCTGCGGTTTGTCATCATTATCCCCTGAATGGGTTGGGAATATCCTCTCCAAAGGAGCTTTCCATGCCTTAAGCGCTTCTTCAAGCTCAATTTTTATACCTTTTATGCTTATATATCCGGTGCTTTCCGTGACTCCGATAATTTCATAATCCATGCCGCTGAATACGCCGTTCAGGTCGCAGGACTGATCCATCTCCAGAATAATTGAACCGTATTCGGGAGTAAACAGATCC
>Ga0116144_10000657_pt1 | contig 45566 bp, 39 predicted proteins | sample AD_UKC035_MetaG_FD_89746 | JGI IMG/M metagenome (GOLD analysis project Ga0116144, IMG submission 89746) | Active sludge microbial communities of municipal wastewater-treating anaerobic digesters from USA - AD_UKC035_MetaG | ecosystem: Engineered > Bioreactor > Anaerobic > Digestate | place: USA...
CGATGGCGTCATCCTGGCAAATCTGGACGATGGAGAGAGGAAAATCCACCTCCAACGCCGGCGGCTCATCGTCTTCCGTTTGCAGCGCCACCATCAAATCGTCCTCCGCCGTGCCTACCCGCAGTTCCATCCACACCAGCCCCGGATAAACGGTCCCTAACTTGGGGTACAAATCGCGCAAAGGGGGGCGCAAAATCAGGCAGTCGTCCACGGGGTACACGTCATGACTGCGCGCCGAGAGGAAGCCCAGCCGGCCCTCGGCGTTGGGGCGGAACAGCGCGTGGTTGCGATATTCCCAGCCGACTTCGTCGGGCAGCGGCTCCAGGATGGGCGGCTCCGGGAACTTGCCCACCCGGCGGAATTGATCCACCACAATCAGCCCTTTGAGCTGCGCCTGCACAGCATAGTCAATGTGCTGGAACTGACAGCCGCCGCAAGCGTTTGCCCCAAAGTGTGGGCATAGCGGCGTCACCCGCGCCGGCGACGGTTGCAATACGTCCAGCAGCCGGGCGCGAGCGTAGCGGCCCTTGTCCTCCTCGATTTGCACCCGCACCACCTCGCCGGGGATGGCGTAGGGTACAAAAATCGCGCGGTTGTCGTAACGGCCAATGGCTTCGCCGCCGTGCGCCATAGAATCCAGTTTGACGTCGAAAGTATCTTTCATAGTATCTCCCATTCCATACAGGACTTACGCAAACGAAGGGAAATTCACCGCAGAGTACGCAGAAATCGCAGAGATTCTTTGCAGTTCCTCAGCGTCCTCGGCGCTCTCGGCGGTGAAAACCGAGAACTGCGTAATGACTACCATTACATTATCATCGTCGCGGCCCAAACGACGAACAATTCCACAAAGAGATGAATCAGGAAGGGGTAGAGGAAAGATTGGGTCTTCCACGCCACCCACCCGAACGCGCTGCCGCCGGCGATACAGCTCAACACTTCCAGCTCCGGCTTGCTCAAGTGCCCAAAGGTGAAGAGGATCGCCTGCAACAGGATCGCCCACGGTCCGGCAATCTCGGCGAAGGTAAAGAGCAAGAAACCCCGGAAAAAGAATTCCCAGCCGAACAGGTCTTGCACGGCCCAACTCACCACGCCGCCCCACCCACTTTGACGCCAGATGTCACCGTAATAAGCGTTGACGGACGGAATCTGTGCTGCCCACCACAATAACGGCGCGACCAGCGCGCAGCCGCCCACCGTCAGCAACAGGCCGCGCCGCCAATCACCCCACCGGAAGCCATACGTGGCCGGGGAGACGCGAAACAGCAGCAGCAGCGCCAGCGGGATGATCAGATAGAAGATGTGGGAATCCCATTCCTCTTTGCCGAAAACCGTGCGGTAATGGTCTATCACCAACGCGAGGGTGGCGTAGATCAGGATGATCGCGTTTTGCCAGACGGGCTTTGTCGGAACCGATGGAGAAGATTGCATAATCACCTCAGCCCCCATTATACTAACCTTCCTGTAAGAATGAAAATTTTTCTCAACGGATTCAACGGATTTTAACGGATGTCCCTTCCGTCGAATCCGCTGAATCCGTTGAACCTGGTTTTGGAGGAGAAGTCCGCCCGTGAAAAGTTGTCAAAAACAACGACTATGGTATACTCCTCTGCGTAGACGACCACTGACCGATGCGAAGTTCAAAACGGTTGGCCGGTTCTCATAATTTAAGGAGTAAGCTAAAGTGTTAACGAAAGAACAAAAAACGGAGATTATTAAGACGTATGCCTTGTCAGACGATGACACAGGGTCGCCGGAAGTGCAGGTAGCCCTGCTGACCGAGCGCATCAACACTCTGACCGAGCATCTCAAGGCCCATAAGCACGACGAGCACTCACGCCGAGGGCTGCTCAAAATGGTCGGCCAACGCCGTCGGCAGTTGGTTTACCTGCAAAGCGTCAGCCCGCAGCGCTACCGCGACCTGATTCAACGGCTCGGTCTCCGCAAGTAATTGCAAAGTGTGGTTTCAGCTTCACAACAAGCGAGTAGAGGTGGAAATTCCCTTCTACTCGCTTGTACTGTAACGAAGAAAGTTAGCTGCCTGGCGACTGTCGTGGGTTGTCGGGTGGTTGATCTTTAAAAATCTATTCTTTTTAGGAACTCCGGCCAACGGCAGAGGAGAAGGTGGGAATTGGGGAGTGCGGCGCCAACAGGAGAGTGACGCCATAGTTCCCAGTTTCTGACCTTCTGCTGCCGCCACGCCGGAACAGGAGGTAACAATGTTAGAGGAACATACATTTACAACACGACTGGGTGAAGACACGATCACCCTGTCCACCGGCAAGATTGCGCGTCTGGCCGGCGGCGCTGTCATCGCCCGCAGCGGCGAGACAGTCTTGCTCGCCACCGCCACGATGTCCCCGGAACCCCGCGAGGGGATTGACTTCTTCCCCCTGACGGTGGATTTTGAGGAACGGCTCTACGCCGGCGGGCGCATTCCCGGCTCATTCTTCCGCCGCGAGGGCAAACCGTCCACGCAAGCCATTCTCACCAGCCGGCTCATTGACCGCCCGCTGCGCCCGCTGTTCCCCGCTGATATGCGCAACGACGTACAAATCGTCGTCCAGGCGTTGTCGCGGGGCGATGAGCAGCACATGGACATCCTAGGCATCATCGCCGCCTCTGCCGCGCTGATGATCTCGGACGCGCCCTTCGAGGGGCCGGTGGGCGCGGCGCGGATCGGCTGCATTGACGGGAAGTTGGTGGTCAACCCCACCATTTCCCAGATGCTCACCAGCACACTGGATTTGCGGGTCGCCGGCAGCGCGGACGCCATCATCATGGTCGAAGCCGGCGCCAACGAGATTGACGAAGCGCAGATGGTAGAAGCGCTGATGCTGGCGCACGCGTCCTTCCAGGACGTGCTTCGCGTCCAAAACGAGATGCGCGCCGCCGTCGGTAAGCCCAAGCAGACCTATCCCAGCTTCACCCTGCCAACGGCTCTGGCCGAGCGCGTTCACACTTTGATGGCGGCCCCCCTCACCGACCTGGTGAAGGCGGCCATGCTCAAGGGCGAGCGCATTGCCGCATTGGATGCGCTGCGCCACGACTTGAAGGCCGGCCTGGCCGAAGAAGCCGCCGCCAACGGGTGGACCAACGGCATGATCGGCGAGGCGTTTGACGACGAACTCAAAGCCGTCGTGCGCGCGCGCATCCTCAACGAGGGCATCCGCCCGGATGGCCGCGATCAGCGCACCATCCGCCCGCTGGACGCCGAAGTGGGACTGTTCCCCCGCACGCACGGCACCGGCCTGTTCACGCGCGGCGAGACGCAGGTGTTGAGCGTCGCCACGCTGGGGATGCCGGGCGAGGAGCAGGAATTGGACGACTTGTTCCCCGAAGACAGCAAACGCTACATCCATCACTACAACTTCCCGCCGTTCTCCACCGGCGAAGTGTCGCCGCTGCGCGGCCCGAAACGCCGGGAGATCGGCCACGGCGCGCTGGCCGAGCGCGCGTTGGAACCGGTGCTGCCGCCCAAAGCGCAGTTCCCGTACACCATCCGCGTCGTCAGCGACGTGATGTCCTCCAACGGCAGCACCTCGATGGCTTCCACCTGCGGCAGCACGCTCGCGTTGATGGACGCCGGGGTGCCGATCAAGGCCCCCGTCGGCGGCATTGCGATGGGTCTCGTGTCCGATGGCGCGCGCTACCGCGTGCTGACCGACATCCAGGGGATGGAAGATCACTTGGGCGACATGGATTTCAAAGTCACCGGCACGCGCCTGGGCATCACGGCGCTGCAAATGGACATCAAGATCAAGGGTGTGACCCGCGAGATTCTGACCGAGGCGCTGGCCCAGGCCAAAGTGGCCCGCGAGCAGATCATTGACGTGATCGAGGCGACGCTGCCGGCGCCGCGCGCGGAACTGTCGCAGTACGCGCCCAAGATGCTGACCACCCACATCAACGTGGACAAAATCGGCGCGCTCATCGGGCCGGGCGGCAAGAACATCCGCGCGATCCAGGCCGATTACAACGTCAAGGTGGACGTGGAAGAGGACGGCACCGTCTTTGTGGCCGCCGTCAGCGGCGACGGCGCACAGCGCGCGCTGGCCTATATCCAGGGGATGATGACTGAACCGGAGAAGGGCAAGATTTACAGCGGCAAGGTCGTGCGTGTCGAAAGCTTTGGCGCGTTTGTCGAGATCATGCCCGGCATTGATGGGATGGTCCACATCTCGCAACTGTCCGACACGCGGGTCAACGAGGTCACGGACGTCGTCAACATCGGCGATGAGGTGATGGTGATGCTGACCGATATCGCCGACGGGAAGCTGCGCCTTTCGCGCCGGGCCGTGTTGGAAGGCTGGACGCTGGAAGAAGCGCAGGCGCAGGATAGCCCGCGTAGCGGCGGCGGTGGGCGTCGCGGCGGCGATTCGCGCGGCGGTGATTCGCGCGGTGGGGGCCGTCCGCGTCGGAACTAAGTAGCGTATTCCCTTTTTACTTTTTCAGCCCGTAGGAGCGAAAAGGTAAAGAGAAACCATTGTAAAGTACCATTTTAAGGAGAACTATGCATAAGAACGCTGACATTCAAATGTTGGGTGAGACCGAAACGTACGCGGTCTGGGTATCGGAAGAAGAAGAAGAAGATAACCTGGTTTACCACCTGGAGTTGGGCAATATCACCGTCCATCTCTTCCCGGAGGAATGGGAAGAGTTTATGGACTTGATGCGCCAGGCAATGCGCTAACTGCGGCGCAAGCGCTTCGCTGATTTAAACCAAGCACGGGAGGTTGCCTCCCGTGCTTTTGTTTATTGGCAACAACCATAGGTTTTATGTTATAATGAAATCAGACAAGGCGGATTTCCAATTGGCGGGAAGATCGTGGGATACTTAAAGGACGGATACTATGGCAGACCCTCTTGAAAAATTCACGCCCGCGGCTCAGGAGATATTACGCTTTGCCCAGATCGAGGCTACGCGGATGCGCCACGCCACGATTGGGCCGGAACATATCCTTCTGGGACTGCTCTTAGAAAGCGAAGGCGTTGCCGGGCGCGTCCTGCGGGACATGGGCTTGCGTCCACAGCAAGCGCAGCAGACCGTTGCCCGCCTCTCCAGCGCGTTCCCGTTGCGCACGCCTGAGCCGGAACTGCGCCAATCCACCAAAGCCTTGTTACAAATGGCTCTAGAGGAGTCGCAGCGCCACAACAGCGCCACTGTAGACACTCAACACATCCTCCTGGCGCTGTTGCGCCAACATGAAGGCGTCATCATCGCGGTGTTAACGCACGGTGGGTTGTCGGCGGAGGCCATCCGTCGCCGTATCGAGCGTTTTATGCCGGTGCGGCCTGCCAAGCCCACGCCGCCGCAGACTGCCGGATCGCAGCCGCAGCGAGAGCGTGAGCGCGAGCGCCGGTCGAAAAAGGAGTCGGTCCTGGACCAGGTGGCCGTGGACCTGACGCAACTGGCGCAGGACAATCGCCTCGATCCGGTGATCGGGCGGCAGCAGGAAGTGGAGCGGGTCATCCAGGTGTTGGCGCGTCGCACGAAGAACAACCCCGCGCTCATCGGCGAGCCGGGCGTCGGCAAGACGGCCATCGTCGAAGGATTGGCGCAGCGCATCGTGTCCGGCGGCGTCCCCGGCCCGATTCTGGGCAAGCGGTTGGTGCAACTGGACGTTGGGTCGTTGGTCGCCGGGACGATGTACCGGGGACAATTTGAGGAGCGGTTGAAGAAAGTCCTTCACGAATTGAAAGACGGTGATACGATTGTCTTCATTGACGAAGTCCATATGTTGGTGGGCGCCGGGTCGGCGGGGTCGTCACTGGATGCGGCGAACATCTTGAAGCCGGCCCTGGCGCGCGGCGAATTGCAATGTATTGGCGCGACCACGCTGGACGAGTACCGCAAGTACATCGAATCGGACCCCGCGTTGGAACGACGTTTCCAGCCGGTGATAGTGAATGAGCCGACGATTGATCAAACGATTGATATTCTCCGTGGCGTCAAACACACCTACGAGCAGCATCATAATTTACAAATTAGCGACGCCGCGTTGCAAGCCGCCGCCCGCCTGTCCGCCCGGTACGTGCCGGATCGCTATTTGCCGGACAAGGCTATTGATGTGATGGACGAGGGCGCGTCGCGCGTCAGGATGTATAAGTCCCCCATTTCGTTGCAATTGCGAGACGTGTTTGAGCAATTGCAGGATACACGGCTCAAGCAAGCGCAGCTTGCAGCGCAAAACCGCACAGAAGAGGTCAACGACCTTAAACTGGAAGAGCAAGTCCTGGAGGCGCGGATGGCGGAACTTCGCTCGCGTCGAGAGGAGGAAGAAGAGCAACTGGTGGTCGGCCCGGAAGACATGGCCGAAATCGTTGCTATGTGGACAGGAATCCCGATGACGCAGTTGGCTGAGGCGGAAACGCAGCGGCTTTTGGAGATGGAGGCAGCTTTGCGCCGCCGGATCATTGGCCAGGACGAGGCCATCGAATCGGTCGCCAAGGCGGTGCGTCGCGCGCGCGCCGGGCTGAAGGACCCGCATCGTCCCATCGGCTCGTTTATTTTCCTGGGGCCGACCGGCGTGGGGAAGACGGAGTTAGCGAAGGCCCTGGCCGAATTCCTCTTCGGCAGCGAGGAGGCGCTTATCCAGCTCGATATGTCCGAGTTTATGGAGCGACACGCGGTCGCGCGGCTCGTCGGCGCGCCGCCCGGTTACATCGGCTACGACGACGCCGGGCAACTCACCGAAACCATTCGGCGGCGGCCTTACTCCATCGTCGTGTTCGATGAGATCGAAAAGGCGCACCCGGATACCTTCAATATGCTGCTGCAAATTATGGAAGAGGGGATGCTCACGGACGCCCGCGGGCGTAAGGTGGATTTCCGCAACGCCATCATCATTATGACCTCCAACGTTGGGGCAGATGAGATTTTACGGCAGGGTAGACTGGGCTTCGCGTTGGAAACGTTGGACACCGATGCGGCACACGCCTACCAGGATATGCGCCAGCGGCTCCTCAATCAGTTGTCCAAGCTGTTTCGCCCGGAGTTCATCAACCGGCTGGATGCCACGATTGTCTTCCATGCCCTGAGCCAGGAGGACATCCGGCAGATTGTGAATCTGGAGATGGGCAAGCTGCGTTCGCGTGTTCAAGACAGCGCCATGGACATCGAGTTGACCAACGAGGCGCGGGATTGGTTGTGCGAAAAGGGGTACAGCTCCGAATTTGGCGCGCGGCCTTTGCGCCGGTTGATTCAGCAGGATGTCGAGACATTGCTTTCCGACGAGATTCTGAGCGGCGGGCTGCACAGCGGCGATACCATTGTGATTGATCTCGATGGCGCTGGCATTGTCATCCGGCGGGTTGCGGAAAAGGAAACCTTTCTGGAAACGCTGTGAGGCGTTGCGCAGATGAGAAAACGCCGGGACGTTGTACAACTGTCCGGCGTTTTTGGTCAATCATCTTGATTCTTTGATGTCACCCAAGGTCTCAGGGCGTTTCTCCGGCGCGGGGATGGGTTTGTTGGTACACCTCGCGCGCGCGCCGCTGCGAGACGTGGGCGTAAATCTGGGTCGTGGCCGGATTCTCGTGCCCCAACAATTCCTGCACCACGCGCAAGTTCGCGCCGCCGTCCAGCAAATGGGTGGCGAAGGTGTGCCGCAGCAAGTGCGGTGTGACCGTCTGTGCGATCCCTGCCGCGATTCCGGCCTCGCGCACCATCTCACTGACCGAGCGCACTGACAACTGCCCGCCAAAACGATTCAAGAACAGCGCGTTGCAGGCGCGCTTCCCTACCAGCGCCGTCCGCCCGTCGCTGAGGTAGACGCGCAGGGCTGCTACTGCGGGTTGTCCCAACAGCGCCAGCCGTTCTTTGTTCCCCTTGCCGATAACGCGCAGTTCGCCTACATTCAAATGGACATCGCGCAGGTTTAGCCCCACCAATTCACTGACCCGGACGCCGGCGGCGTATAGGGTTTCCAAAATGGCCGCATCCCGTTGTCCCTGGGGTAGGCTGCGGTTCGGTACGGCTAACAATTGTTCGACTTCTGCAAGGGTGAGGTAGCGCGGCAACCGGCGGGGGACGCGCGGCGCGTGGATGCGCCGGAACACATTTTCTTCCCAGGCTTTGGCGTGCAACAGATAGTCGCCAAAAGCGCGCAGTTCAAAAACCCGGCGGGCAATGCTGGCTTCGGCGTATCCCACGTCGTTCAGTTCGGCCAGGTAATCCCGCACGACCTCCCGATCCAATCCCGGCAAGGTTGTGATGTTGCGCTCGGCGCAATAGTCCAGAAATTGCCCAATGTCTGTGCCGTAATTTTTGACGGTGTAGGGCGAAGCGTTGTCCCGTTCCAACGATTTGAGGTACTGAATGAGTGCGTGATCTAACATGGACATCCCTGGGGGCTTTGTGCGATGATTGGAATGTTGGCGGGGCCAGGCCGCGCCCGACCCCGAAGGGTTTCTTAAGGAAAATGTTTGATGGGCGAAGCTATGAGGACGATGCGGCTTTCAACTTATCATAAACGCTCAATAAGTTGGCGACGTGTAGCCGATGACTGGCGATGCCCAGGGGCACCCGTTCCAGGCCGCAATCTTCCAGGGGGATGTTCCAAAGCTGCTTGCGCTCTCTGCCCAGGCGCAGCACGCGGGCGGCTTTGTCGCGCACACATTCCAGGTACGTGATGTAACGGTTGAGGACGGTCTTCACTTCTCCGCGCAAGATGACTTCCCCGTGTCCTTGAATAATGGTCTCCGGGGACATTTCACGGATGTATTTCAAGCTGTCCAACGCCTGTTGCCAGTCCCCATCGGCGATGATGGGGATGGCCATCACAGCATCTCCGGCTATGAGAATGCGCTCTTCTTCCATAAAGATGCCGATGTTGTCGTCGGTATGCCCCGGTAGCGGAAAGAGCCGGAAAACCTTGTCGCCGGCGTTGAGCGACATTTCACCTTCAGTGAACGTGACTGTCGGTATTCGCAGCGTGACCTGGTCGAAGATCGGATCGCTCTGACGCGCCTCTTGTAGCGAGGTTTCCCCTACATCCAACAGCTTTTGCCGACAGCGCTCGTGCGCGATGATATCCAGGGACTCCGGGAAGGCAAAGAGGCCATAGACGTGATCCATGTGATGGTGGGTTAAAATCATGGAATGAAATTTTAGCCCAGTGCGCAGCGCCAGAAATCGGGCAATCTGTTCGGCCTCATCCGGGAAAGGGAGCGCATCTACTACAATGATCCCGGCTTCCGTAAGAACCGCGACCGAGTTAACCAGCGCGTAACGGTCGCTGGTAAAAAGGTAAATTTTTTCGGAAACACGTTCCCAATACATACAACTCTCAGTCATTGCTGCCTATCCAACCCGCTTGGGCTAGGGGGATAGGGGAAGCAAAATGAATTTGATTAACGTTTTGAGCATAACACATTCACAATGGAAAGTCAAGACCACTTTACATAACATGATGGCGAGGCAGTATTGGATGGGAGTATGTTTCGTTATCAGCTGGCGGGCCAGGTGTTTTGTGATTCATACTCTGCGGATTGTATGTTATCCGTCGCGCCTAACCCAGGCGAAATACGCGCTTTCGGTTTCAATGCGGAAATTGCATTTTAACTGAATTGTTATTATAAATTTTTAAAAAGAGTCATACTATAAAGAATACGACAACGGCGCAGGCCGTCAATATTTTCAGAGGAATTACCCCTTAACCGGCGGTTCACCAGCGGTTGGATGAAAATGTCACGCAAAGACGCCAAACTCGCCAAGGCTTTGTTTTTTTTACTTTGCGTCTTTGCGCCTTTGCGTGAAACAGACTTTATTTTCAGAGGAGGCGGTTATGCGTTACTGGCGATTGGGGATTGTCGTTGGTTTGAGTTTTCTGGCATTGGGGATGATGGCAACGCAAACAGCGCCGACGCGCGCGGCGGCGCTTCCGGCCACATCCCCCGCAGTTTTGTCGAATGGGGCTATCACCGAAACCGCGCGCTTTTACACTACTACGATCACTATTCCCACTTACCCTTACCATACTTATTTGCGCGAAGTGTTCGCCCCCACGTACAATATGACCTATACCGTCTTGGATTGGAACGCTTATCCTCATGCCAACCCGATCCCCTGGGAGTATACCTTGTTGGTGATGGAGAACGACTACTTGACGGTCACGGTGATGCCGGAGTTGGGCGGGCGTGTGTATCAAATTATAGACAAGGCCACCGGTGAAAACCATCTTTATCAAAATCCCGTGGTTAAACCGACGCATTGGGGGCCGCCGGAACAGGGTTGGTGGCTGGCCGTCGGTGGCATCGAGTGGTGTCTGCCGGTCGAGGAACATGGCTATGAATGGGGAATTCCATGGCATTGGGAGGCTATCACTTCTACAGCCGGCGTGACCATTACGGTCTGGGATACAGACCGCGCCGACCGGCTGCGCGCAACGATTGCCCTGCGCCTGCCGGCGGATCGCGCGTATCTCGCGGTGACGCCGCGCCTGGAAAACCCGACTGCCGCGCCTATCGCTTACAAATTTTGGAGCAACGCCGCGCTTGCTCCCGGCGCGCTCAATCGTCCATCGGGCGATTTGACTTTTCTGTTTCATGCGGACGCAATGACGTTACACTCCACGGGCGATGGTCGGATTTTGCCTCCCGGTCAGCCGGTTCCGACCGGCCCGGATTACCAATTCAACTGGCCGATCCACAATGGCGTGGATTACTCGCGCCTGGATAACTGGCATGAATGGCTCGGCTTCTTTGAATATCCCCAGGCCGCGGCCGATTTTTCCGGTGTGTATAGCCAGGAGGGGGGCGCCGGGATGTTTCGCATCTTTCCCTCGGATGTGGCGCGTGGCGTCAAGGGCTTTGGCTATGGTTGGAGCAGCCCGCTGCCCTCGATCTCTTGGACGGATGACGGCTCCGGCGGCGTGGAATTGCACGGCGGCGTCGCGCCCACGTTTTGGGACACGGCGGTCTTGACCGGCGAGCAGGTACTCTCGTGGACGGAGTTCTGGTATCCGTTGCGGAATGTAAGCGGCGCCACGCAAGCCACCCCAGAAGGCGCCTTGCACCTCACGGAGCACAACGGCGTTGCCCAAGTCGCGCTGCATACCACGGCCTCCTATCCCATCAGTGCGACTACGCTGGCTGTGTGGGATCGGTTGACGTGCGTTCCCTTGGAACAGCGTATCTTGCCCGCCTTACAGCCTTTCACACCTTACACCTTAACAACGGCGACCGGCAGTCGCCCCCTATCACAGCTTTCAGCGGCCTTCATAGGCGCTGACGGTGAGGTTCTGCTCGTCATCAACGAAGCCGGCTGCCAGCACACCGTCTTGCCGGCTCCCCACCTGGGTTACGGCATGAACGTTCGTCGCTACGACCGGGCCAACGCCCTGGTCGCGCCGTTGGAATTTGAGTGGATCAAGTTGTGGGAAGAATACATGCGGCAAGAGTACGACGCGCTGATGCCGCCCGAAAAGTTGCCATATCATACCCTGTATCTGATTGAATGTAAGGAAGACCGCATCACCGACCTCGCGGTCTGGGGCGATCACGTCGAAACGATTGCGCGCGCCGGTTTGGGGAAAGTGGCTGCTTACGAAATCTGTAACGAACCCAACCTGGATGCCTTCTGGAATGAGACCCCGCCCGATCCGGCGCGGTTTGCCGAGATGTTGTGCGTGGCCCGCGACCGCATCCACGCGGTTGACCCCGACGCCTTCATGATCAGCGGCGGATTGGCGCCGACCGGCCGCATTTCCGGCACAGTGAACGGCTGGCCGGGCAATAATGGAACCGTGATGGATGAACGCACTTATCTCCAGGCGATGTTGGCAAATGGCGCCGGCAACTGCATAGATGCTTTTGGGTATCATCCTTACGGCTTCGTTTATGCGCCCGAACAAGACCCGGCGGCGGTGGAAAACAGCTTCGCTTTCCGGGGCGTCGAAGCGCTGCACGACATCCTGGTGCAGGCGGGGCATACTGACATGCCGGTTTGGGCGACCGAGTTCAATTGGATTCGCCATCCAGAAGAGGCTGGGATGGAAACATGTTACGGAAACAGTCACTATGAGACGCACTTCCGCTGGCAGGAAGTCAGCGGTCAACAACAGGCTGACTATTTGGTGCGCGCGTATCAGTACGCCGACCGCTACTGGCCCTGGATGCAGGGCATGTTTATCTGGAACCTGGATTGGCATGATTTTTTCCTGGGACTATCCTGTCTGCACAGCCGTTACTACGCGCTCCGTTACGATGACGGAACCTATCTGGGGGCGCCCACACTGGCCTACACCGCAGTTCAGATGCTGGCTAAACGGCCTGGTATAACCATCACGCCCACCTTGACCATCACGCCATTGCAGCAGACCCTGTTTGTAGATTTAAGCGCCCCCCGCGTTTTGACCGCAGCCTTCCATGTGAACAACGCCGGTCATGGAACGTTCACCTGGACGGCGCAGGTTGCGCCGGAGAGCTTATTTACTCCGACGCTGCCGGTCATATCTGGCGTGCCGGGAGAACCTTTGTGGGTAGTGGTTGAACCGACCGCGATTCACATTTCTCCCTACAGCAATACCACCATGTTTTGGGCCGGCGATTTTACGGCTACCTTGCGGGTTTCCACTACCCCAACGTATGTCCTGAACGCGCCGCAACTGATCACCGTGGTCGTTCAGGCGCGGCCCCATCGGACACGCATCTATCTGCCGCTGACCCTGCGCAAGTATTCCCGCTTGCCCTACTCGGATACGCCCCACGGCCCGTCCAAGTTGGGGATCCACGCGATTTCTGACGATGGAACTACCGACTTCGTGCGGGCCGTTGCGGAGGGCGGCGCACACGTTGCGGTTGTCAAGGGACTGAGCTTCGGCTATTTGCAGCAGATTAAGCAAATTTCCCCCGAAACCATCACCATCGGGCGTTGGTGTGACCGCGACTGGGAGACGGTACACACCAGCGGCGACGTCCAGGAGGCTGCCGCGCGTTACATGGAGAAACACATGTCTCTATGGGCGCCGCATCAAGCCTACGTAGACTATTGGGAAATGCTCAACGAAGTAGACCCGCCCAGCATTGAAGGTCATGTCTGGTTGGCGCAATTCTTTATAGAGGCCATGAATATCGCCGAACGCCATGGCTACAAACTGGCGCTTTTTTCCTACAGCATGGGCGTCCCAGAGATTTACGAATGGCAGGCCATCGCGGAAACCGGCGTTTTTGCCCGCGCCAAGCAGGGAGGGCACATCCTCGCCTTGCACGAGTATGCCTATCCGATGAGCCAGGGCTGGGGCAACCCCTTGCCGCAATATCCGGGACAGTCCCTCGACGATCCCACTATTCCCCGTTACCCAGATCGCGGCGACCTGACCGGTCGCTATCGCCATCTGTACCGCGACATCCTGATCCCACGTAATGAAGTTATCCCGCTGGTGATCAGTGAATGTAATTTATTGTTAACCGATGACCCCGTGACGCGCCGCGAGATCTTTGTAGAGGAGATGAGTTGGTATGATGACCGCCTGCGTGAAGATGACTACGTCCTGGGTATGACCATCTTTACCTTGGGCGGCGACTGGGGGGAGTTAAACTATAGCGCCTACCTCCCCGACCTGGCTGCCCGCATCATTGCCTTGAAGGAGCAGTGAGGCGGAAATCGCTTGCCTATTTCGTGAAACCCCTCCGCGGGGTGGTTGTTTCACTGTCCGAGTGTGATACAATCAGGGCATAGTGTTGTGGAGGCATACTCACCATGAACGATTTTCTCAATAAAGCCCTCAAAATAGTCAGCGGATTTCTGGCAGAACGCAAGGGATTACCGGTGTTGGTCGGCGCGGGATTGATGGCCCTGAGCCTGCTGTTTAACTTGCTGCCTCCCTGGCCGCTCATCAAGTGGCTGGCTGACACCGATCTCCTCTTACACCTGGGCGGCATCCTTGGCCTGCTCGGCATCTTGATCGGCGACGCCTTATAATGACCGTGGAATTGTCCTCAAAACCTCCCGTAATCACCTCACGCCGGATTCTGTGGGGATTGGTCGGCGCGACCGGCGGACTGGGCCTTCTGGGCGGGTTGCTCGGCATCGCGCTGGCCTTCTGGCTGCCGCTGAATGCCGGCGATTCCATTGGCGTTATGCTGTCCAGCGTCGGCTTGCTTACGGCGCTCTTCGGGAGCGGCTTGCTGTGGGCAGGGTTGACCGGTTGGCGGCAATCCCCCGCGCCAAACAGCCACACACGCTGGGGCTGGCTGGTCTTCTTGGGTCTTTCCATCATAGCGTTGGTCATAGGTGCGCTCATCCCTGGCGACCGCCATTACAATCCGGCCTTCGCTCTGTTGCACGTGGGCGTGATGTTCTTTCCTGCGGCAACTCTGATGGCGCTGATCTTACAGGCTGCCGGGCGCACGGTCGCTCCCACACTGCGCCAAATGGCGCTCACCGTCGTTGGCGGCGCAACCTCGGTCATTCTGGCGCTCCCCCTGGAATTGTTCGCATTTGTTGTGTGCGTGCTGTTGGTCTTTGGCGTTGCCGCGGTCGTCCCCGGCGGCGCGGACGAGGTGGCGCGCTTGTCGGCCATGCTAGAACAGTGGCAGACACAGCCCCCCGCCGACGCCGATGCGGTTTTGACATTGGTTGGTTCGCCGCTGGTCCTGATTACGCTTACCATGATCTTTGCGATCGTTGCGCCGTTGATTGAGGAATTCGGGAAGACTTTGGTGCTGGGACTGATGGGCATTTGGCAGCGCCCTGGATTGCTCGGCGCGTTCCTGTGGGGCGCGATGTGCGGCCTGGGGTTCGCCGTTTTGGAAAACATCACCAACGGCGCGATGGGTCTGGGGGAGGTTGCCGGCTGGTTGAGCGGTACCGGGGCGCGCATGCTGGCAACGGGGATGCACATCCTCACCAGCGGCCTCCTGGGGCTGGGCTGGGCCGGACTGTGGCAGCGGCGCTGGTGGGCGCTGCCGTTGGCCTATTGCGTCGCCGTCTTCTATCATGGCCTGTGGAACCTCAACATTGTCCTGGCGGTAAGTGGCGCTGCGTTAGGCCTGACCACTTCCTCGGCGGCTTACGTTCTTATGCTCATTGGCGTTGGCTTTGAGATCGTCCTGATCCTCGCTATGCCTCTATTGCTTTTTGGAATTCCTATCTGGCTGCGTCGGTATACAAAACAGGAAATTTGAAACATCAAGCGTGAAATGGGGTAGTCTTACATTTCACGCTTGACGCAGTCAGCCCCTGCACATCCTCCCGGATGGCTTGCATCGTCTCAATCATCACTATCACGGTTGGATTTCCCTCTTCAGTGACCTGTTATCGCCGGTTGCTCTTTTCAGCCGGTATGTTATACTCCTTGTTGCAACTATTTGCAATAAGAAAAAAGGGGCGAGGATGTCTTGCGAGAAGCTGCTGCGTGACTATTTGCGCAAACGGGGATTGCGCCTGACCCATCAACGGGAACTGGTGCTCTCGGTTCTGCATGAACTGGAGGCCCCCGCCACCGCCGAAGAGATTTTCGCGCGCGTTCGCACCCGCAGCCAGAACGTGGACATTTCGACGGTCTACCGCACGTTAGAACTGTTCCAGGAACTTCGCCTGGTCAGTGGGTTCGATGCGGGGGATGGCATCCGCCGTTACGAACATCTGGGCGTCGCTGCCCCCCACCATCACTTGGTCTGCCAGACGTGTGGAAAGTCGCTGTCGGTGCCGCTGGCCGAATTAGCCTCTCTGACCGCTTATCTGGCCGAGACCTATCACTTTACGACCGATCCCGGCGGATTAACCCTCTCCGGTGTTTGCGCCACATGCCAAAAAGCGTGAAACGTGATGCTCTCACTGTGAGAGCATCACGTTTTATGTTTCAGGACAATCATTTTTAACCCAAAGGAGAATTCTAATCAATGTTACTTTCACCTGTTCCTATGCACATTCCCGATGGCTTTCTTTCAGTAGCGGTCTCTTTGGTCTTATGGGCGATTTCACTGGTCGCGGTCGGTTACGCTCTCAAGCGCGTCAACGCGGACGTGGATGAACGGCGCGTGCCCTTGATGGGCGTGCTGGCGGCCTGTATCTTCGCCGGGCAGATGCTCAACTTCACCGTGACCGGCGGCACGTCGGGCCACCTGATGGGCGCGGCGTTGGCGACGATCTTGCTCGGCCCCTGGGCGGCGCTTCTGGTGATGACGTGCGTGGTCGGCGTTCAGGCGCTCGTGTTTCAGGATGGCGGGTTGCTGGCGTTGGGCGCGAATATCTTCAACATGGGCGTCGTCGGCGTGACCGTCTCCTATTTTGCCTCCCAGGCCCTGCGGCGGCTGTTCCAAAAGGTAGCGCCCGATGCGCGCTGGACGCTGCCGGTAAACGGCTTCGCGACGGGCTGGCTCTCGATTCTCGTAGCGTCGCTGGCCTGCGCGCTGCAACTCGCGCTGTCGGGAACGTCCCCGGCCAACGTCGCCATCCCCGCGATGGCCGGCATACACGCGCTCATCGGCGTCGGCGAGGGCTTGATCACGGCCGGCGCGTTGGTCTTCCTGGTCGCCGCCCGGCGCGACCTGGTGCAGCCGGAGAACGCGGCGCCCGTCGTCGCGGGAAAAGCCGTGTGGGGCGCGGGTCTGATCATCGCCGCGCTGCTCGCCATCGCTTCGCCGCTGGCGTCGGCGCACCCCGACGGCCTGGAATGGGTAGCCGAGCAGAAAGGCTTTCTGGATGGCGCGCAGGCTTCCATCTACGACTTGATTCCCGACTACGTGCTGCCCGGCGTCGCCAACGAAAGCCTGGCGACCATTTTGGCCGGGATTATCGGGCTGCTGATCGTCGCCGGCGCCGCCACAGCGGTCGCCTACGCGCGCCGCAAGCGGCAAGTCATTGCCCGGTGATCTCAGACCCCTATCGTTTTCGCGCCAGTATGATTCACGGCCTTGACGCCCGCGTCAAGGCCGTGTTGTCGTTAGGCTTCATTTTGATGCTGGCGCTCTTGCGGCCGGGCGCGTGGCCGATCTACATCCTGTGCTTTGCGCTGTTGTGGGCGGCGGCGCTGCTCTCCGAGTTGGGCGTGCGGTTCATCTGGACGCGCGCGTTGCTTGCCCTGCCCTTTGCGCTGGCCGCGCTGCCGCTGCTGTTCACTGTCGCCGGGCCGTCTCTGATCGCCTGGAACGTCTTTGGATGGACAGTGACGGTCACGACGAACGGTACCGAGCGGCTGCTCAGCATCGTGATGAAGTCGTGGCTGTCGGTGCAGGTGGGCGTGATGCTGGTGTCCGCCACCCCCTTCCCGCAGTTATTGGCGGCGTTGCGCGCCCTCCGTATGCCGCGCCTGCTCGTCGCCATCGTGGGGCTGATGTGGCGCTATCTGTTTGTGCTGAGCGACGAGGCGCTGCGCCTGCTGCGCGCCCGCGCGGCGCGCAGCGGCGATCCCGACGGGCGGCGGCGCGTCGGCGGCAGCGTGCTGTGGCGGGCGCACGTCACCGGCGGGATGGCCGGCAACCTCTTCCTGCGCGCCTTTGACCGCGCCGACCGCATCTACGCCGCCATGCTCGCGCGCGGCTATGACGGCGAAATCCACACTTTGCCCTTTCCGCCGCTCACCGCCGGTGATTGGAGCCTTTTGGGGATTGGGATCGGCGTCTTGGGGCTATTGGGGACGCTCAGCTTGCTGTGGTAGGAAGATGTCCACCACAGAAGTTTCGTCAACGGATTAAACGGATGGAACGGATTTTTGTTTTCTTAATCCGTTGAATCCGTTAAATCCGTTGAGATTTTTTCAAGGAAATCAAGAATCGTTATATGCACCACACGATTGAGGTTGAAAATCTTTCGTTCACGTATCCCGACGGGCGGCAGGCCTTGCGGAATGTTTCGCTGCGCATCGGACCGGGGGAGAAGGCGGCGCTGGTTGGGCCGAATGGAGCGGGTAAGTCCACGCTGCTGCTGCACCTGAACGGCACGCTGTATCCGCAGACGGGCCAGGTGCGCGTGTGCCACCTGGCCGTGGAGAAGGGCAACCTGGGCCGCGTCCGCGCGGCGGTGGGCATCGTCTTCCAGAACCCGGACGACCAGCTTTTCTCGCCGACGGTCTTTGACGATGTGGCCTACGGGCCGCTTTACCAGGGGTTGCCGGAAGCTGAGGTGCGGGCGCGGGTGGCGCGCGCGTTGGAGGCCGTCCACATGGAGGGGTACGCGCCGCGCCATTCTTACCACCTCAGCCAGGGGGAAAAGAAGCGGATCGCCATCGCTACGGTGCTGGTGATGGAGCCGGAAATTCTGGTGTTGGACGAACCCACCGGCGGCCTCGATCCGCGCGGGCGGCGTGAATTCATCGCCCTGCTGCGGGAACTGCCGCAGACGATGCTCATCATCACCCACGATCTGCGGATGGCAGCGGACTTGCTGCCGCGCATGATCGTGATGGACGGCGGCCAGGTGGTCGCTGACGGCCCGACGGACGCGCTGCTGGCGGATACGGCGCTGCTGGCGGCGCATGGGCTGATGTAGGTGAAGATTTTCTCAACGAATTGAACGGACTTTTCCGTTTCATCCATTAAAGCGGTATAATGTCACGGCAATGGGAGGAGCATTGCAGGGAGTAGGGAGTAAGGAGTAGGAAGTAGGAGCAGGTTTCTTGCCTCTTGCTCCTTGCATCCTAACTCCTCACCCCTAACTCGCAACTCCTAACTCCTAACTCGCTTGGGGGACACTTTTGGTACAGACATTACGGGCCACATTATCGAAGCCGCACGTCGCGCACGAACCGGGGACGCCGATTCTGGCCGTCGCGGGGCTGACGGTGCGTTATGACGGATACGTCGCGCTGGAGGACATGACGTTTGAGCTGCACGCCGGCGAGCAGGTCGCCGTCGTCGGGCCAAACGGCGCCGGCAAGAGCACGCTGTTCAAGGCGCTGGCCGGCGTCCAACCGCCGACGCGGGGAACGATCCGCGTTTACGGGCACGGGCCGGAAGGGCATATCTGCATCGCCTACGTGCCGCAGCGCAGCGCCGTGGATTGGAGCTTCCCCGTCACCGTGAGCGACGTAGTGATGATGGGGCGCATTGGCAAGATGGGGCTGTTCCGCCATCCCGGCAAAGAGGACGCCCGGCGCGTGCAGGAGAGCCTGGCGCTGGTGGGCATCGGCGACTTGGCGGGGCGCCAGATTGAGGCGCTCTCCGGCGGGCAGCAGCAGCGGATGTTCATCGCCCGCGCGCTGGCGCAGGAGGCCGCGCTGATGTTGATGGACGAGCCGCTGACAGGCCTCGATCTGCCCTCCCAGGACGGCATTTTTGCGATCCTGCAAGAACTGCGGCGGCGCAACGTGACGGTGATGCTTTCCACCCACGATCTGAACCAGGCCGCCGAGCGCTTCGACCGCGCCATGCTGCTCAACCGTCGGTTGGTGGGCTTCGGCCCGCCCTCCGAGGTCTTCACGCAGGAGCGCCTGCTGGCCGCCTACAGCGGTCAACTGCGCCTGCTGCCGGTGACCGACGGCGTGTTGGCCGTGAGCGACACCTGCTGCGAAGGGGATCACGATGGACATACTCATTGAACCGCTGCGCTACGCCTTTATGGCGCGCGGGTTGCTGGCCGCCGTGATGGTCGGCGCGGTGTGCGCGGTGGTGGGGACTTACGTGGTGCTGCGCGGCATGGCCTTCTTTGGCGACGCGCTGGCGCACTCTATCCTGCCAGGTGTTGCCATCGGCTACCTTGTCGGCGGCGGCGCGCGCGGCCCGGTCTTCTGGGGCGGGTTGATCACTGCCGTGTTGACGTCGCTGGGCATCGGCGCGGTCGCCAAGCGCGCGGAGGTCAAGGAGGACACCGCCATCGGCATCCTCTTTGCCGGGATGTTCGCCCTGGGGATCGCCCTGATCTCGACGGTGCGGACGTACACCGCCGATCTGACGCATTTTCTCTTCGGCGATGTGCTCGGCGTCTCCTCCGGCGATTTGCTTTTGACCGCCGCTTTCGGTGGGCTGGTGCTGTTGACGGTGGCGGCATTCTACAAAGAATTCCTGGTGTTGTCCTTCGACCCCGTTCTGGCGGCGACGCTGCGCCTGCCGGTCCGCTTTTTCGAGTACTTGCTGCTCATCCTCATTGCCGTCACCATCGTGGTGGCGCTGCAAACGGTGGGCGTCGCGCTGATGGTGGCGATGCTCGTCACCCCGGCGGCCACCGCGTATCTGCTGACCCAGCGGCTGCCGGTCATGATGCTGCTGGCGGCCTTGATCGCCGCCGTCTCCGGCGTGGTGGGACTGTACCTCTCCTACTACCTTGGCATCGCGTCCGGCGCGGCCATCGTGCTGACCTGCACGGCGTTTTTCCTGCTGGCGCTGGCGCTCGCCCCACGTCGGGGCTGGATATGGCAGCGACGCCATTAACCCTGCACACGTTGACGTTGGGGGCGGAGCGGCTGGTCTACGCCACTTGCGGCTCCCCGGCGGCTCCCCCTTTGCTCTTGGTGCATGGCTGGATGGGCGCGATGGGGGACTGGCGCTTGCTGCTCCCCACGCTGGCGGAAACGCACTTCTGTATCCTGCCAGATTTGTTGGGCCACGGCGACAGCGACAAATCCGCCGATGGCGACTACAGCATCGCGGCGCAGGCCCGGCGCGTCCTCGCCGTCGCCGACGACGTGGGAGCGACGCAATTTGCGCTGTGCGGCCATTCAATGGGCGGGATGATCGCGCTGACCCTCGCCGCAAAGCTGGCTCTGGCGCGCGTGACGCGGGTGGTGAACCTGGCCGGCATCGCCCATCTGCGCTCGCCCTTCTTGCGCGGCGGGGTGTGGCTGATGCGTCGCGCCGGTTTCCTGCTCACAGCCGGGTTCCGCATTGCGCGGCGGTTGGCGCGGCGGCGATGGGGCGCGTGGTTGTTGACGGCGGGCATCTTCCACAACTGGCCGCGCCCGGAGGGGTACATTGAGACCAATCTGCGCTACGCCATCCAGCCGGGAATGGAAATCGCCTTTGAACGCGGCCTGGCGGCGGTGTTGGCGATGGAACTGCTGCCCCATCTGGCCGACGTCCATTGCCCGGTGTTGACCGTTTTCGGGCGGCAGGATCGGCTGGTGTCGCCACAGCAGGGGCCATGGGTTGCCGCGCGAGTACGCAACCATCGCCTGCACTGGATTGAGCGGTGCGGGCATTACCTGATGCTGGAGAATCCGCAAGAGTGCCTGGCGGTGATACAGCCCTTCTTAGCTGAGTAATAGAGAAATGAGTAAAGAGAAATGAGAAATGAGTGAAGATGTTGCAACTCACTGCCCATTACTCATTACCCATTACTCATTACCCATTCCTATTTTTCGGAGGACTCTATGGACTTATACCAAGCGATCCTAGCGCGGCGGTCGGTGCGCCGGTATGCGCCGACGCCGCTCAATAAACAACTGTTGGCGCAGATAGACGAAATTGTGAACCACGCCAGGCCGCTCGTGCCGGGCAACCGCTTCCGGGTGATGCGCCGTGACGTGTTTGCCGGGGAAGACTTGATCTTTGCGATGGGCGGATACGGGCAAGTCCTCACCCCGCCGCATTATCTGGTCGGCTCTATCGTTGGAGACCATCATCCTTTGGTGGATATGGGTTTTCGGATGGAGCAGATGGCGGTAGAAATGACGCAATTGGGAATTGGGACCTGTTTCATCGGCAGCCTGGGGCAGGAGCACAACGTGCGGGTGCGATTTCGGTTGCCGGCGGAGACGCGCATCGGCGCGTTCTTGCTTTTTGGCGCGCCCGCCGAGGACGCGGGCGGGCGGATGATCAACGCGGTGATGCGGCGCAAGGTCGGCGCGACGGCCAAGCTGGCGGCCAAGAGCCTGTTCTTCAATGGCTCGTTCCACAGCCCTTCGACCCCGCCAGCGCATTTGGCGCGCCTCATTGAGGCAGCGCGTAACGCCCCTTCGGCCAACAACGCGCAGCCCTGGCGTTTCCTCTGGTATGATGGAGCGCTGTATCTTTTTGTGCGCCGCCAGAATCTTGCTTACGGGGCGGGGATTGGCGTGCAGGAGTACCGCTTTTTCGACGGCGGCGTCTGCATGAGCAACCTCAGCATGGCGCTGGACGCCTCCTTGCAGATAGCCTCGTGGACGCTGCTCAACGGGTCAGAGCCGGACATTCCCGACTATCCAGACACCTTGCAACCGCTGGCGAAGTTGGTGTTTGCCTGACTTTTTTGATGGTGGACTATGTCTGCCATCGAAAAATAAAAAACAACTCCGAGAGCGAACCTCTCGGAGTTGTTTTTTGTACTATCAGCCGGATTACTTCGTTTCCCGGTAAACGACGTGCTTGCGCACGAAGGGATCGTAGCGGCGCAGCTCCAACCGCTGCGTGTCATTGCGCCGATTTTTCTGGGTGTAGTACATGTGCCCACTCTCGGTGCTCTTCATTTTGATGAGAATCCGATTCCCTTTCTTCTTGCTCGCCATAGTTCTGCCTCCTGCCCCAAACTTTTATACCCTAAAGTGGCGTCATTATAACGTGGATGGGAGGAGTGTCAAGCGTGAAAGACAGGATGGGATGGATGCGCCCAACACTCGCGGCTTGACAGTTTCGCGGACTTGCTTACAATATGACTAGGTAGTCACGTGACTGATCGGTCATATTATCTCAGGAGGCAAAAATGGAATTCCTTAACGATTTTCTCGCGTGGGCATGGGCGCGCCATCACAATGTTTTGAGTTGGTACATCCGTCCGCTGTTTATCCTTCCCTATATTTATTTCGCCTACAAACGCAGTTGGAAAGGGATGCTCGTGACTGTTATCGCGCTGGCGACCAGCATGTTCTGGTTTCCTGCCCCCACAACGGTCGATCCAATGGTCGCGCAATTTCTGGAAGTTGAGAGGGAATACATCCTCGGCCCGCTGACCGCGGCAAAGATTCTGCTCTGGCTTACCGTACCTGCGTTTTTCGTTTTCATCGCGATTGCTTTCTGGAAACGTTCGTGGTGGTGGGGGCTGGCGATCATTACCCTTGCTGCGTTCGGCAAGGTCGCGTGGGGTGTATTCGAGGGCGGGCAGGCGGGATGGGCGATCCTGATCCCCGCCGCGGTCGGGCTGCTTGTTTGCGATGTCGCCATCTACTTTGGCGTAAAATGCGTCAATAGCAGGAAGCACAGCGATGCGGCGCTATAGCTGCCTGCGGTGGGGGCGAAGGGGGTAACGGTATGCCAAAACAGACGTTCCTGAATCTTCCTGAAGAAAAACGCCAGGCTCTCACCGACATTGCGCTGGATGAATTTGCCAACCACGACTACAACACGGCGTCTGTCTCAAAAATTGTCGAAAAGGCGGGTATTGCTAAGGGGAGTGTCTATCAGTATTTTGAAAACAAGCAGGATTTGTTCATGTATCTGTTGGAGGTCGCCAATCAAGAAATGCTCCAATTCATCCAACAGACCGCGCCGCCCAATCCCGAGGCCGATTTCTTTGAGATGTTACGCTGGCAAATGTCCGCGACCGTACAGGCGTCCCAAAAATATCCCGTTCATGCCAAACTGGCGCAAAGGGCCTACGCCTCTCCGTTGCCGTTCCGCGATGCAATCCTGGAAAGAATGAAGCAAGTACGCCAGGCTCATTTCCAGGCGCTGGTGGCGCAGGCGCAATCGGCGGGGTGTCTTGACCCCCGGCTAGACCCCGCCGTTGTCAGTTTCATGGTGCAGGGACTTATCAGCGAACTGGGGCCATTTCTACAATCAAAATTCTGCGCGCGCGGACATGATTGGGTCGCGCTGCCCGAAGTGGGTGAGGTTTTCGATCAAGTGATTGAAGTTCTCCGACGCGGGCTAGAGTCCAGGTCTGGCTCATGAAGTGGCGCTGAACCGGCTTTTAATTTAAGCCATTAGCCTTCTGGGAGCGCGTACCTCGTCCAGAAACGCTCGGTGATTTCGTCGTCCAGCCGCTCGCGCAGGTGCGCCAGGGGGACACGCTCGATGATGGGGTGGATGGCGCCCTGGACGATCAGCCGCGCCGCTTCCGCCTTGGGCAGGCCCCGCGCTTGCAGGTAGAAGAGCTGTTCGTCGTCGAGCCGCGCGAGGGTGGCGCCGTGGCTACAGCGGACGGCGTTGCATTTGATTTCCAGGCCGGGGATGGCGTGGGCGCGCGCTTTTGACGTTCCCTCGTCGCCCAGCAGCAGGTTGTGGTTGGCCTGATAGCCTTCCATATCTACCGCCTCCGGCTCGGCGCGAACCATCCCGTAGAAGACCGTGGTGGCCGCATCCCGCAGCACGTTGCGGAACAACAGATCGCTGTAGGTGTTCGGAGCCTGGTGATGCTGGTACGTGCTCTGGTCAATGTGCTGCGTGTCGGCAGCGAAGGTGAAGCCCTGCATCTGCGCGCGCGCGCCGGGTTCGACGAGCGTGCTGCGTAGAAAGTCCTTGGTCATCCGACTGCCGAGCGCGCCGTTGACCCACACGACGTTGGCGTTTTCGCGGAGTTGCGCGTCCTGCACGGTGATGGAGTAGCGTTGGTTGCCCCAGTGATGCAGGCTGACGTACCGCACCCACGCGCCCTTTTCGGCATAGATTTCGACGACTTCCACGTTGAGGGCCGGCTGCGTTTCCTGCGAGACGCGATCTTGAATCAGGGTGACGTGGCTGCCGGCTTCCGCGATGACCAGCGTGTGATGCAGACTGCTCCCCGCCGCGCCGTCGTAGGAGACAAGCGATTGCAAGGGGCGCTGTACTCGCACGCCCGCCGGGACGTAGACGAAGGTGCCGCCGCGCCAGAGGGCCGCGTGCAGGGCGGTGAATTTGTCGTGATCCGGGCGGACGGCGCTGCCGCGCATCCAATAGCGGCGGATGATCTCGTCGTAAGTGTCCAGCGCCTCGTGCAGACCGTCGAAGACGACGCCATGCACCTGGTCGTCGCGCCGCATGGCGTGGTAGGAGCGGGCGCCGTTGCAATGCACCAGCGTGCCGGAGACCTGATCCTCCGGCGCGAGGTTGGCGTGCCAGCAGATGGGCAGTTCGTTCAGTCCAGAGAGGTGTATCGGCGAGACGCCGACGCTCAGCGAATCCCACGGGTAGTGCGCGATGGGCGTGCGCCGCCACGCTTCCTCGGTGGAAAGCGGCATGGGCAGCGCCGCGTAGCGCGCCCACGCTTCCTGACGGGCCTCGCGCATCCAGCCTGGCTCGCCGTAGAGGTCGGAAAGCACAGTCGGCGTGTCCGCCGTGGCCGGGAGCAATTGCATCGGTTCGGTCGAGAATAACGGGCCGGTCATCTTAACCCACCCCGCCTTCCATTTGCAGCGCAATCAGGCGATTCAGTTCCACCGCATATTCCATCGGCAACTCCTTGATAAACGGTTCGAGGAAGCCGCTGACGATCATCGCTGCCGCGCGCTCCTCGGTCAGCCCCCGGCTCATCAGGTAGAAGAGCTGATCTTCGCTGATTTTGCTGACGGTGGCCTCGTGTTCGATTTTGACATCGTCTTCCTGCACGTCCATGTAGGGATAGGTGCTGGTCTGCGATTCTGGGTCGAGCAGGAGCGCGTCGCAGCGGACTTTCGCCTGCGCGCCGACCGCGCCCGGGTTTACTTTGATCAGCCCCCGGTAGTCGGCCCGCCCGTTGTCCTTGCTGATGGACTTGGAATTGATGAGCGAGGTGGTGTGGGGGGCCAGGTGGATGGCCTTGGCGCCGGCGTCGTAGTGCTGGTCGCGCCCGGCGAAGGCGATGGAGAGAATTTCGCCGTGGGCGCGCTCCCCGCGCAGCACGACGGCGGGGTACTTCATCGTGCGCCCGGAGCCGAGGTTGCCGTCGGTCCAAAACATCGCGCCATCTTCCCACACCATCGCCCGCTGCGTGACCAGATTGTAGACGTTGCGCGACCAGTTCTGGATAGTAGTGTACCGCGCCCGCGCCCCGCGCTTGACGAAGATTTCGATCACGCCGGTATGCAGGGCGGCGGTGGTGTACTGAGGCGCGGTGCAGCCCTCAATATAATGTACATTGCTACCTTCTTCTGCAATAATTATAGTCCTCTCAAATTGCCCCAGGCTTTGCGCGTTGATGCGGAAGTACGCCTGCAAGGGGATTTCCACCTGGACGCCGGCGGGCACGTAGACGAAGCTGCCGCCCGACCAGAACGCGCTGTTGAGCGCGGCAAACTTGTTGTCGCCGATGGGGACGACTTTGCTGATGTGCTCGCGCACCAGGTCGGGGTACTGGCGCACGGCGGTGTCCATGTCCACAAAGATGATGCCGTGCCGCTCCCACTCTTCTTTGAGCGAACTGTACACGGATTCCGAATCCATCTGCGTCTCGACGCCGGCCAGGAATTTGCGCTCGGCTTCGGGGATGCCCAGTTTTTCAAAGGTGTCCTTGATGGCGTCGGGCACGTCGTCCCAGGAGCGGGCCTTCTCCGGCGTGGCGCGCATGTAGTAGTAGAATTCTTCGAAATCCAGCGGGCCTAAGTCCACACCCCAGGTTGGCATCGGCATCCGGTTGAAAACGTCCAGCGCCTTGAGGCGGAAGTCGAGCATCCACTGCGGCTCGCCCTTGTACGCCGAAATCTGCCGCACCACATCCTCGCCGATTCCCCGCCGCGAGGTCTGCGCGTACTCAATCTCGGTGGTGAAGTCGTAACGGTCCTGCTCTTTCAGATCGCGTAACGCATCGTGATTGGTTGCCATTTTTGCTCCTAACGGAGAAATGAGAAATGAGTAATGAGTAATGAGTAATGAGTGAGGTGCCACTTATTACTCATTTCCCATTACTCATTTCTCCTTTCCACTTACCCAATTTCTTCCCGTACCCAATCGTAGCCTTTTTCCTCAAGCACATCCACCAGCTTCGCGTCGCCGGATTTGACGATGCGGCCTTCGTAGAAGATGTGGACGAACTGCGGGTAGATGTAGTTGAGGATGCGCTGATAATGCGTGATGATCAGGACGCCCATCGTCAATTCTTGTTGGAGCCGGGTCACGTTTTCGGAGACGACGCGCAGCGCGTCAATGTCCAGGCCGGAGTCCAACTCGTCCAGGACGGTGAAGCGAGGTTTGAGCAGCGCCATTTGCAGCACTTCCGCGCGCTTCTTCTCGCCGCCGGAGAAACCTTCGTTCAGGTAGCGGGTGAGGAAGGCGGGGTCCATCTTCAGCATGTCTAGCTTTTCGTTCAATTCTTTGCGGAACTCGCGCATGGGGATGAGGTGCGCGTTGAGCCGCCCCCGCTGGCCCTCGCGCGGTTGATAGCCCCGGATAGCGCTGGTGGCCGCGTGCAGGAACGAATACAACGTCACGCCGGGCACGGCGACGGGATACTGCATCGCCAGGAACAGGCCGCGTCGCGCGCGCTCGTCCGGCGCCAGGCTCAGGATGCTTTCGCCCTGCACGCGCACGTCCCCCTGCGTGATGGTGTAGCTGGGATGGCCCATCAGGGCATACGAGAGGGTACTTTTCCCTGACCCGTTCGGCCCCATCAGCGCGTGGACTTCTCCCTGCTTGATCGTCAGGTTGACGCCTTTCAAGATTTCCTTGCCCTCTACGGTGACGTGGAGGTTATCAATTTCCAGGAAGTTGGATTCCATCCACCTGCTCCTTGTTGTGCTATTTCAACGAGAATTATCTTCTAAATTATACCATAGAAAAGATTTTTTATATATTTTTGGGCGCGCACTGCGCGTCCCAAAATATGTGACCCACAAAAAACCGGCGCTTCTAAGGAAGCGCCGGTTTTTGGGGACGAGTGATCCGTTGGCTAGCCGCTGAACGCTCCGCTGAGCGCACCGATGCCGACTGCGCCGATGCCCAAAACGGACAGCAGGATCATATTGAGGACAAATACAATGACCCAGCCGATGGCGACTGTGGCGATGGCCTTGCCCATGTCGAAGTCCAGCCCCTCACGGACGGCGACGACGCCGGCGGCCAGCGCCCAAATCGCGCCGACAATGCCGCCAATGCAGGGGATGATTTGCAGCATCAACGGCGCCTGCGAGAATCCAATCACCCGCAGCATTTCGCCCATGTCTGCCTCGCCGCCGAAGAGCTTCGCGCCAACGAAGAACGTCACTGCCGACCAGACAACCCAGGCAATGAACGTCCACACCAGGGAGAAAATAACACTGCCCAGGAAACCGCTTCCGCCGATGGCGGCGCCTATGCCGCTGCCGATGGCGCTGAGCACCGCGACTATCGCAACGACCATCGCCGCCTGTGTCGTGGCCGTCTGATCGGCCTCGATCTCGGCAAATACCTGTGTGTCCAGTTTGAAAACGCCAATGATTCGCTCTAACATGGTGACTCTCCTTTATGAGCTATGAAGTGAATAAGATACATCTTTCATTATAGACAAACTTAGTTTTTTGTATAGCATTCTGGCTGCTCGCTAGAACCACCTTTTTCGTCAGCAGATTTAGCAGATTAAGCAGATTTTTGGCTGGTTTATGTACAATCTGCTCAATCCGCTTAATCTGCTGATAGAAAAATCAGCCCTGCCCACGCTGCTGACTGGCCTGCCAGATCGTCCAGTTGCCGGAGACTTCGCGGACCTGCCCTTTGTCGGCAAACAGCAACATCCGCGTCGCCACCTTGTCAATGAAGAAGCGGTCGTGACTGACGACGATGACCGCGCCGGGGAAGTGCGCCAGGGCGCGTTCCATCACTTGCGCCGTCGTCATATCCAGGTGATTCGTCGGCTCATCCAGGAGGATGAGCGGCGCGCCGGAGAGCAGCGCCTGCGCCAGCGCCACCCGCGCCCGCTGCCCGCCGGAGAGCGTCCCGATGCGCTGCGTCAAGTCCATTTCGGAAAATTGCATCAGCGAGAGGAAGCGGTTGACCTGCTTGCGCGGCGCGAGGTACGCCAGCCCGACGACGTTGACGGCGTGCGTCACAGTGTCGTTCAAATCCAGATCGGCGAAGACCTGGTTGTAGTACACGTAGCGGACGCCGGACGCCCACACCACGCGGCCCGCGTCCGGCGGCTCGGACTCGACCAGCACTCGTAGGAGCGTCGTCTTGCCGCAGCCGTTTGGCCCGACGATGGCGATGCGGTCGCCGCTGTGGACTTCAAAGGTCAGATCGTGGAAGAGCGTCTGGTCGCCGTAGGCTTTGGCAAGGCGTTCCACCCGGAGCAGGTTGCTGGGCGCGTGCAGGCGTTGGTAGATGTTGGTGATGATCGTATCTACCGGGCGCGGCGCGACTTGCTTCTTGATGTTCGCCAGCTTTCTCTTCAATGCCTGATCGGGATTTTTGAGGGCTTCCCGCCGGTCAGCGATGGCCTCGGCTTCAAAGGCCAGCAGTTCTTCCTCGTGTTCAAACTGCCGTTCCAAAGATTTGAGGCGCAGCGGCTTTTCTCGCACGTACTGAGTATAATTCCCGGCGTATTCCTGGAAGTGGTGATTTTCGATTTCGATGATGCGCGTGACCACCCGATCCAGAAACTGCCGGTCGTGGGAAACGAGCAGCAGCGCGCCAGGGAAAGCGGCGAGCCATTCTTCTAGCCACGCCAGCCCCGTCACGTCGAGGTAATTCGTCGGTTCGTCCAGCAGCAGCACGTCGGGGGCTTCCAGCAGAAGCTTCGCCAGCGCGGCCCGGTTCCGCCAGCCGCCGGAAAGCTGCTCGATGGGGCAGGTGCGGTGCGCCGCTGCAAATCCCAGGCGGGTCAGCGCCACGTCAATCTTGCGGGTGTAATCCCAGCCTTCCCGCCGCTCCATCTCGTCCAACAACTCCGCCTGCCGTTGCAAGAGACGCTCCATTGCGTCGTCGTCCGGCGCAGCACCCAGCGCGCCTTCGACTTCATCCAGCGCCGCCTCCAGCGTGTGGATGTCGGCGAACAGCGCATCCAGCACGTCCTCGACGCTCTGCGCGCCGTCGAGGGTTGCGAATTGCGAGAAGTAGCCGATGCGGACGCCCGCGTCTACCTCGACTGTCCCCTCCGTCGGCTCTTCCTGGCCCAGGATCAGCTTGAGGATCGTCGTCTTGCCCGACCCATTCTTGCCGATCAGCCCCACGCGCTCGCCCTTTTCCAGGCGGAAAAAGACCTCGCGCAGCACCGGCGCGGCGTCGTAGGATTTAGAAACGTTGTGCAAGCGAATCAAACTCATTGGGTAAACTCCGAGGAATTTTACCGCAGAGGACGCTGAGAACGCTGAGAAATTATAAAACCTCTGCGAACTCCGCGCACTCTGCGGTGCAAAAAACAGGGCTACATCGTGAGGGCAGTGCGATCCACAAAGCGCGTGGCGAATTCTACAAAGCGGGCCACGTCCGCAAAATTGCTGACCAATCCGACCGAGACGCGGACGGCGCCGGTGCTCTTGTTGTCAATGCAGCGGCGGAAGTCGTCGAACGTCAGCCGCTGCGGCGCCTGCCTGAAGCAGGCCGCCAGCTCCGGGCGCGAAATCCCCAGCGCGGTCTCGCCGCCGCCGGGATTGCAGAAACAGCCCGTGCGCACGGAAATGTTGAGCGCGCCGGCCTCCGCCTCGATCAACTGGTGGTCGAAGAAGCGCCCCTGTGGGTCATAGAAATTCATCGTCACCGTGCCGCCGCGCAGCTCGGTGTCCACCGGGCCGTAAATTCGCACCACCGGCGCGCCATTCGAGTGATGCAGCGCGGTCAACTGCGCCAGCAGCCACCCCGTCAGACACATCACCCGTGTGTGGATGGCGTCCATCCCGATGTTTGTCAGGTGGCGCAGCCCGATCTCCACCGCCGGCAACGCGAGATAATTCACCGTGCCATCCTCAAAAGCGGGCGCGCCCTCCGCCAGATAGTGCGTGTCCCCTTGCACCGAGGCGACCGTGATCGTCCCGCCCGCGAACCAGGGGCGATGCAGCTTGCCCAGGGCGGCGCGGCGCGCGATCAGGCAGCCCACGCCCGTCGGATAGCCGAACATCTTGTAGAACGACAGCGGCACGAAATCCGGTTTCCACAGGCTCAAATCCAGGCGGTTGGTGGGGACGTAGGCCGCCGCGTCGAGCAGCACGTCCCAGCCCCATGCCTGCGCCCGCGCGATCCACGTCAGCGGATGCTGCACGCCTGAAAAGTTGGACTGCGCAGGATAGGCGAAGAGCTTGTGCTTGCCGGGGCAGGGCAGCGCCAGCCGCTCCAACAGGCCGGCTTCGTCTACGCGCAAGTCGGGCAGCGCCAGGGGGATGTAGGTGATCTGCGCTCTGTGGCCGCGGGAAAACTCGCGGATGCCGTTGACGGAGTTGTGGTTGTCGAAGGTCAGCACGTACTGACAGCCGGCATCGAAAGGATACGATTCCCCGACGATCTTCAGCGCGCCGCTGGCGTTGGCGGTGAAGATGACTTCGTACTCGTCCGGCGGCGCGTTGAAAAATTCCAACACGGCCGCGCGCGCCCGCTCGACTTGCTCAGTGGCGGCCCATGAAGTGGGATTGAACGAGTGCGGGTTGCCGAAGACATTGTCCCGCAGCAGCGCCATGTGCGCCGCCAATTGCGAGTCCCCGTACAATCCGCCGCCGGTGTAGTCGAGATACACGCAGCCGCGCGCGTCCAGCCGGCCATACTCGGCCTGCCGCAGCGCATCTATGGCCCGCGTATCCGCGAACGCCGGATACTCCCGCAAAAACTCAGCAAACGCCGTTTCCAGGGCGTCCATCCTTCTCTCCAAAAGGCGGCTCAGACAAAAATTCGCCGTAGCGCGGTTAGCCACCGGCTACAGTATAGGGCAGGAGCTTTTGTTTCACGCAAAGGCGCCAAGACGTAAAGCAAACTCTTAGCGCTTTTGCGCCTTTGCGTGAAATGTTTTGGTTTTACCGACTGTCGCGGCGGCGCAGGAAAGCTGGGATCTCGATATTCTCGCGATCCACCATGCCTGTGCTGAAAATATCGTGATGTTCCGGGCGGCGCTGCGGTTGGGTGCGCGGACGTTCCTGCATAACTTGTGTGTGCAGGTCCTCACTATCGAAACCGGTGGCGATGACCGTGATGCGCACCTCGTCGTTCATCTGCTCGTCCACGACTGCGCCGAAGATGAGGTTGACATCGGGATGCGCCGTCTCGCGGATGATGGAGGCCGCTTCGTTGACCTCGAACAACGTCATGTTGGCGCCGCCGGTGATGTTGAAGAGGATGCCGCGCGCGCCGTCAATGGTGATGTCGAGCAGCCGGCTCGAAATGGCCTGCTGCGCGGCTTCAATCGCGCGATTTTCGCCGGCAGCGTGCCCCACGGCCATCAACGCGGCGCCGCCTTCCTGCATGATCGCCTTCACGTCGGCGAAGTCCAGGTTGATGAGGCCCGGCACGGTGATGACTTCGGTGATGCCCTGGATGCCCTGGCGCAGCACGTCGTCGGCCACGCGGAAGGCGTCCGTGAGGCTCACACGCTTCTCGGTGATTTCCAGCAGCCGGTCGTTGGGGATCACGATGAGCGTATCCACCACCTGCTTGAGCGCCTCGATGCCCTCAGCCGCCGAGCGCGAGCGCTTCGCGCCCTCAAACGTGAAGGGCCGCGTCACGACGCCAATGGTCAGCGCCTTCAGCTCTTCCTTGGCGATGCGCGCGATGACCGGCGCCGCCCCGGTGCCCGTCCCGCCGCCCATGCCGGCGGTGACGAAGACCATGTCCGAGCCTTGCAGCATTTGGCGGATCTCGTCCTGCGACTCTTCGGCGGCTTTGCGGCCTTCTTCGGGATGGCCGCCCGCGCCCAGGCCGCGCGTCACCGTGTCGCCAATGCGCAGCCGCTTCGGCGACTGGCATAACACTAACGCTTGCGCGTCCGTGTTCACGCTGATGAAGTCCACACCCTGTAGACCCTCCGCAATCATCCGGTTCACGGCATTGCTGCCGCCTCCGCCAACACCAATGACCCGAATCTGCGCGAAATTTTCACCAATCGTACCCATTCCTCTACCTCCTGCATATTGATTGCGCAACATAGAAACAATGTCCTGTTCTGCCATACTCCACCTCGTTCCCACTGATCTGTATAAAACTAAGTTTTTTAGAAAAATTATTCCAGATACGTGAAACGTGAAGATTTTATAATGACAGCCTCACGTTTTACCTTTCACGTTTCATTACCCCGGCAGCAACGTCCGCAGCCACGGCAGCAGTCGCTTCCACCACGGCGTGTGGACGGTTCGCCAGCCGCGCCCGCCCTCTTCCCACAACGGCTTCCACTGCACCAATCCCACGGCCACTGCCGCGTCCGCGCCGGTGACTTGATCGGTCAGGCCCGTGATATTCTTGGGCACACCCACTTGCACCGGCAACTCGAACATATCGCGGGCCAACTCGCGCAGTCCGGGGAGTTGCGCCGTCCCACCGCACAGCACCAGGCCCGCCGGCAGCAGGCCGTCGTACCCAGAGCGTTTGATTTCTTGTTGGATGTTCTCCAAAATTTCCTCACAGCGCGCCTGGACGATCTGGGCCAGCTTCCAGCGCGGCACGACGACCGGGTTGTTCTCGCCGTAGGGCGAGATGGTGAACCGTTCATCCTCCGCCACCAGGGAAGCCCGCGCGTGTCCATGCTTCAACTTCACCTGCTCGGCGATCTCCGGCGGCAGCCGCAGACCGATGGCGATGTCGTTGGTGATGTATTCGCCGCCCATCGAGAGGGAGCGCGTGTGCCATACGGTGCCTTCAATGAAAATGGCGATGTCGGTCGAGCCTTCACCGATGTCCACCAGGACCACCCCCATCTCCTTCTCGGTCTCGGAGAGGACCGCTTTGCCGGCCGCCAGGCTGGTCAACACCAACTCGCTTACTTCCAACCCGGCGCCTTGCACGCATTTGGTCAGGTTTTGGACGGCGGTGGTGGACCCCATCACCACGTGCGCTTCCACTTCCAGGCGGAACCCATGCATTCCCAACGGATCGCGCACGCCCTCCTGCCCATCTACCGTGTAGACGCGCGGCAGAATGTGGACGAGCTCCTGGTTCTGCGGCAGGACGATGGCGCCGGCGGCTTCCAACACCCGATCCACGTCATCGGGCGTGATACCCCGGTCGCACCACGCCACGCCGACCACCCCCTGGCTGTTGCGCGAGGCGATATGCGAGCCGGCTACGCCGACGTAGGCGCGCTCGATCTGATAGCCGGAGCTTTGCTCCGCGCGCTCCACCGCTTCCGCGATGGCCGCAGTGGCCTCCGTCACGTTGACGACCACTCCCTTCTTGATGCCTCGCGCCGGAACTTTGCCCACCCCTACAATGCGGATGCCTTCGGTCTCGGTGATTTCCGCTACCAGCACCAGGATACGATGACTCCCAATATCAATGCCGACGACTGAACGTTCCACTATATACCCCCTTTACCAGGAGCGATTAAGAGAATAGGTTGGCCCTGTCGGGAAGCGCACATCCACCGTCCAGGGGAAAACCCCGCTTTCATCCAGGTGCGCCACCAACGCTTGATACATTTGCCAGCGCATAGGCATCTCCGGCCCATCGCCAAAGGCCACGCGCCTTCCTTCGGGGTCGGTCCAGATGAAGCCGTGCTGTGTGTCATATTCCAACGCGCTGGTGGAAATGGGCAGCTCCGCCAGCGCCGCTAACCCTTCCATCACCGCCGCCGGCACTTCCTCACCGTCCTCAAGGGGCAATGGCCCGCGCACGGTTGGTAAATCGGCGCGTTCTTGCAGCGCCATAAACAATGTCCCATTGCGATCTACCCAATAGGTTCCCGCGTCGGTGATCCAGGCCAGGTGTGGGGTGCGTTCCTCGATCTCAATGACACAACTCGCCGGGAAGCGCTGGCAGGTCGCCTGCGCCGCCAGCACGCCAGGCACTTTTTCTAAAATCAGGTCGCCGGCGGCCCCAGGACGTAATAGAAAGCCGTGCCATCCCAACAAATCCGAAGCCAGCGCCGCTTCCTTCGCCAGGCTGTTTGAGGTGGTGCCAATGACTTGCAAATTCTCCCCCATCAAATACCAGCGATTATCCACTAATACCCACAGCGCCATGCCGAGAATCAGGAGCAGTGGAACGATTATTTTCCACGTCATGCGCGGTCTTGCCGGGCGCTGCGCCGACGTCGCATAATGTATGCGGGGCTGCGCGCCCAACAGCGCGGCAGTGCGTTGATATGTGCGGGGCCTTTTCCTTTTCATCGCCGATCTCCTGTTACTCGTTGCTTGCTGCTGGCGCATATTCCAGCTTCGAACTTGCCATTTCACTTCTCTCGCGGGCGGAAAATACGCTCCGAGGCCGCATTTTCCTGGAAACGTTCCAGCGCCAGATCCATCAACCACTCCAACAAACGCGGGTAGGCCACGCCCGACGCTTCCCACAGTTTCGGGTACATGCTGATGGCCGTGAATCCCGGAATGGTGTTGATTTCGTTCAGATAGAGCGCGCCGTTTGCGCGGCTCAACAGAAAATCCACCCGCGCCATCCCGGCGCCATCAATGGCCCGATACGCGCGCACCGCCAGGTCGCGTACTTGCTGCGTCAGCGCCTCGTCCAACGGCGCCGGGATGAGGAGGTCGGAAAGCTCCTCTTCTGAGGCCAGGTATTTGGCCGTGTAGTCGTAGAATTGACGGCGCGGCACAATTTCGCCGGGAACGGACGCCAGCGGCGACTCATTGCCGAGCACGCTGACTTCGATTTCGCGCGCGGATGGCACCGCCCACTCGATCAGGATGCGCCGGTCATAGCGCGCGGCCTCCGCGATCCCCTCCTGTAATTCGGCGCGGTCGTGGCATTTGCTGATGCCCACGCTCGACCCCAGATTGGCGGGCTTGGTGAAGACCGGATAGCCTAACTTGGCTTCGGCTTCGTCCATGATCGCTTGGGGGGCTTTTGCCCAATGCTGTCGCGTCGTCCAAACGTAGTCGGCGATCGGCAAACCCTGCGCCTGCGCCACTGCCTTGAACGCGATCTTGTCCATCGCCAGCGCCGAGTTGAGCACGCCCCCACCCACGTAGGGCACGCCGGCCAACTCCAATAAGCCCTGCACCGTTCCATCCTCGCCAAAAGTACCGTGCAGAACCGGGAAGACGATGTCCACTTCGGCCAGGGATGCGAGCTGCGTCGCTGCGGACTGCGGGGTGAGCACTAACGCGTTGCCGACCGCCGCGTCCTCCGCCGGCTCCGCCCAGAGGCCCTTGCGCGATGGATCGGCAAAAATGGCCGCCGCGCGGACGCCGGTGAAGTCCTCGTCTTCCAGGGCTTTCATTGGATCGGCGCCGATGATCCACGCGCCCTGCCGCGTGATGCCGACCGGAATCACGTCATACTTTTCCGGGTCTAGCGCGCGCATCACTGACCGCGCCGACATGATGCTGACTTCGTGTTCCCCCGACCGTCCACCGAACAACACGGCGACTTTGCGTTTCTCTGACATAGTTGGATGTACCTCTAAGATAATTTCGGTTTCGTTAAACGTGAGTTTCAAGAATTCCCTGATCCGCTGATCCGCTGATCCGCTGATCCAAAATCCAGAATCTCAATTTCTGGCTCCAGCATCACCCCAAAGCGCGCCTGGACTTCCGTTTGCGCCAGGCCGACGAGCGCTAGAAAATCGGCGGCAGTTCCGCTGCCCTCATTGATGAGAAAGTTCGCATGCTGCGTCGAGATGCAGCACCCGCCCTGGCGCGCGCCCTTCAGCCCGGCTGCCTCGATCAGGCGTCCGGCGTAATCGCCCGGCGGATTCTTGAACGTCGAGCCAAGCGTTTTACCCGGCGGCTGCGTACGCTGACGTCGCGCCGTATAGTCGGCGGCTTTTTCCGCCAACCCTGCCGGATCGCGGGGGGTGAGTTGCAAGGTGGCCGCCAGCACCAGCCAGCCTGCCCCCGCTTCCTTGAGGCGGCTGGCGCGATACCGGAACGCGAACCAGTCCGGCCCGACTTCCTGAGCCGCGCCATCCGGCCCGACCACTTCTGCTGATGTTAAAATGCCGGCAATCTCGCCGCCAAACGCGCCAGCGTTGTTGATCACTGCGCCGCCGACTGTGCCGGGCAATCCTACCGCCCACGTCAGCCCGCCCAGGCCGCGTCGCACCGCCTCGTGCGCCACTTTGACGACGATGGCCCCAGATTCAGCGTGAAGTTGCTGCGTGTCTGTAAAGGTCGCTGCCCGCGCGTGATTGAGAATCGTGACGCCTCGCAGGCCGGCGTCGGGCAGCAGGACGTTGGATAGGCTCCCGAAGACGCGCCACGGCAATTCTGCCGCCTGCGCCCCCTGCATGGCCGTGAGTAACGCGGCGCGACTGTGCGCGATGACCAACATATCCGCCGGGCCGCCGATTCCCACCCAAGCATAGCGGGACAAGGGCGCATTGTTGATGAGGGTGACCTCGGGTGTTGCGGCCAGCGTCTGCGCCAGCGCTGTTAATTGAGCGCGCCGAGTTTTGTTCACTTCTCTGGTTTTGGTTTTTTGCGCTGCGGCTGCTCGCGCGCTTTCTCGACCTGTTCCAGCTTGACCGAAAGCACTTCGCACTCGTATACCTGATAGCGCACTTTCTTGCGCTTGCGCACTGTGTTAAACTGCCGCGCTAATTCACTCAACCGTGACATATCCCCCTCCTCACGCTATATTCCTTGTTTGCAACTGCTCCAACAGCCGTTGCCCTATGACGTATTCATCCCCTGCGCCCAGCAGCAGCACCACATCCCCCGGTCGGGCGTGCGCCAACAGCACCTGCACGGCTTCGTCTTGCGACGTGGTCGCCGTGACCTCCGGGTGGATGATTTCCGCCGCCAGTTGTTGCGCTGTAAGCGTGCCATCATCTTTTTCCCGCGCAGCGTAGATGGGCAGCACGATGACCTCGTCCGCTTCGGCGAAGGCTTTCATAAAATCGCTGTGCAGGGCGCGGATGCGGCTGAACGTGTGCGGCTCCCACGCGACGACGATGCGGCGGTCAGGATAGCGTTGCGTGGCCGCGGCGATCACAGCCGCGATCTGGGTGGGGTGGTGGGCGTAATCGTCCACCACGACGACGCCGCTCACATCCCCCAACACCTCGAAGCGCCGCGCCGTGCCCTCGAATTTCTCCAGAGCCAGTCGCGTGTAGACCCAATCCAGGCCCAGCGCCGATGTGACGGTGAGCGTCGCCAGGGCATTGAGCACATTGAAGGCGCCCGGTACTCGCAGGCGTATCTGGCCCATCGGGACTTCATCGTGAATTGCCAGGAAGGTCAACCCTCCGAACTCATTGGGATGCAGCCCGGCCGCTTGCCAGGCTAACCCCACGCCCGCGTGAATGCCGTAGAGCAGCAGATGGCCGCCGTTGGCGTGAAACGACGCCCCCACCGCGTGCGCGATCTTGTCATCATTGCACGCAATGAGCGTGCCGTCGGGGCGGATGTTGTCCACGAAATCGCCAAATGCCAGCCGCAAGTAGCGCAGACTCTTGAACGAGTCCGGGTGGTCGTATTCGATGTTGGTGATCACGGCGACCTGGGGCTTGAGCGCCAGGAACGTGCTGCGATATTCGTCTGCTTCAATGATAAAGTGCTTGCCCGCGCCCACACGGGCGTTAGTTCCCAGGCCTGCCACGACGCCGCCAATGATGAAGGTGGGATCAAGCCCGGCTTCCAGCAACGCCAGCGTGGTCATCCCCGTCACCGTCGTTTTGCCGTGCGCCCCGGCGATGGCGATGAGATCGTAGCCCTCGGTCAATTCGCCGAGAAAGTCCGGGCGGCGCATCACCGGGATGTTCCGCTCACGCGCGGCCAACACTTCCACGTTATCCTCCGGCACAGCGGAGGAGGCCAGCACCAGATCGGCGGCGCCCAGGTTCTCGGCTGCTTGCCCGATGGTGATGGCGATCCCTTCCGCCTGCAAGTCGGCGGTCAGCGGCGACGCGCGCCGATCCGTCCCCTGCACCTGGAAGCCGCGCCCCCGCAGCACCCGCGCGATGGCCGACATGCCCGCGCCGCCGATACCGATGATGTGAATCTTCTGATGGGCTTGTAAGTGATTCATACCTCTCCCCGGAAAATAGTTACAAGGTGTAAGTTGAAAGTGATAAGTTACTGAAAGGTGTCGTCAAAAGCCGGAAGTCGCAAGTTACAAATCTACGACCCTGAAAATCCGTTCAAATTCGTTCGACTGTTGACAAATTTCCCACAGCCGCGCCTACACAAACACGATCAACACAAAAGCGAAGGCAATGGCCACCGCCACCAGCAGCGCCGGCCCTTCCAACCAACTGATGGGCAGGTATTCCAGCAGCCCCATAGCGGCGACGCTGGCCGGCGGCGTGATATTCCATAGACCATAGTTCAGTTCATGCAAGAATCCCCACAACATCCCCACCACCAGAAAGCCATTGACGGCGCCGAGAAAAAAGCCCAGCAGGGTGTCCTGGAACTTTTCCTTGCGCGCGCGCGCGCCTAGCGCTGATGAGATGGTGGTGGTGGCATAACCAAAGGACACCAGGAGGACGAACAACAACGCCCGGATGTAAAACCAGGTGTCCGGTTGTTCCATCGCCAGTGTTTGCAGTGATTTGTTAATGATCGGGAAGTATTGCCAGAGCACAAATTCCACAAATCGCGCCAGCACCACGCTGAACACGACCAGCAGCTCTTTTGCCCAGCCGCGCAGCGCGCCGATCATACCGAACATCAGCACCAAACCCCAAAACAGTGTTTCCAGGGGAACCATTTTATTGCCTCCGGGCCAACGACAGGAGTTCTGCCGCTAGGTGTTGCGCTGCGTCAGGCCGCGCCAGCGCGCGCGCAGCCGCGCTCATTGCCGCGCGTTGCGCGGTATTTGTCAACAGCGCCTGCACTTGTGGGACAAGCTGTGTCGGCAAATCGGCATCCTCCACCACGACCGCCGCCCCGCGCGCCGCCAACCAATCCGCGTTCACCCGCTGGTAGCGCCACGCATGGGGATACGGAACCAGAATCGCGGGCAGGCCAAAATAGGGGAATTCCCCCAATGTCGAAGCGCCCGCCCGGCATACCACCAAATCGGCGGCAGCCATAGCCGCCCCCATCTCTTCGTGGAGGTAGGGATAAGCGTGATACCGCGCCTGGACCGCTTCCGGCAGCGTGGCCCGCGCCGCCTCAATTTCCGCCCAATCCAATGTCCCACTGACGTGAACGATGTGCGCCAGCAGTGTCAACTCCGGCAGATGCGGCAACAGCGCCCGGTTGATCGAGCGCGCGCCCCGACTGCCGCCAAACACCAAGAGCACCGGCGCGTATTCCTCCAGCCCCAGCGCGGCGCGGCCCGCAGCCTGTGTCCAGCGCGTGATGCGTTCGCCCAGCGGATAGCCGGTCACGACTACCTTGTCGGCCGGCAAGAACTGCCGCGAGTCTTCCACCGTTACGGCGACGCGGGCCGCCAGGCGGGCCGCCGCCTTCACCGATTGCGCCGGTTCGATGTCGGGCAGGTACACCAGGAGCGGGACGTGTTGCCAGTTGGCCGCCGTCGCCGCCGGGCCGCTGACGTAGCCGCCGGTGGTGAGGATGGCGTCGGGCCGCTCGCGTTGCATCAGCCGCCGCACCTCGACCAGCCCGTGCACCAACTCCCAACCGTGGCGCACCGCGTTGAGGAGCGCCACGCCGTGCAGGCCGCCGCCGGAGATCGCGTGGAAGGCGATCCCTTCCCGCGTCACCAGCGCCTCCTCCATCCCGCCAACCGTGCCGATCCAGGTCAGGGCGGCGTCAGGCGCGACGGTTTGCAAGGCTTGCGCTGCGGCCAGTGCGGGGTAGACGTGCCCGCCAGTCCCGCCACCAACGATCCAAAAGCGCATCCCAATCTCCTTTGGGGCGTCCCCGTGAAACGCCGAGCAGTAAACCAATCCCGGCCATCGTCACCAACATTTCCGAACCACCGTAGCTGAAGAAGGGCAGGGCCGTCCCGGTGAACGGCGCCAGGCCGGTCATCACCAGCACATTCAGCAGGGCTTCCGTGGCGATCATCGTCGCCACCCCGAAGCCGATCAGCGAGCCGAACGGATCCGGCGTTTCCAGCGTGATCCGGTAGCCCCGGTAGATCAGCAAAATAAACAAGCCAATGACCAACAAGCAGCCCAACATTCCCATTTCCTCGCCAACGACGGCGAAGATGCTATCGGTGTGAGGGAAGGGCAGATACCCGGACTTCAGCCGTCCCGCGCCAATTCCGACCCCAAACAACCCGCCCTCGCCGATGGCGAGAATGGCGCGGTGGACGTGGTAGGGCATCTGTGTCGGATCGCGCAAGGACCCCAGGTAGTCTACCAGCCGGGCGCGCGCGTGCGGCAGTTGCCACGCCAGAAATGCGAACGCTGACCCGCCGGAGACGAGCGATAGGAAAATCTGGATAGGATCGCCGCCAGCAAAGAAAAACATTGCCAGCCCCGTTACCGCGAGCAGCAGGGCCGTGCTTAAATCTGGTTGGAGAGCCACCAACCCGGCCACCACGCCAATGATGACGGCAAACGGAATCAAGCCGTAGCGCACCCGGTTGAGTTGCTCGCCCTTTGAGGAGAGCCATGCAGCGATGTAGATCACGGCGACCAGCCGCGCCAATACCCCAGGCTGCACGGACGCGCCAAACAGCGACCGCTGCGCGCCGAACACCTGTTCGCCGAGGAACAACACGATCACCAATGCCGTCAGCGTGACGCCCATCAGCGGCAGCGCCAATTTCTGCCAGAGGGGGTAGGGGATGCGGACCATGGCCCACATCACCAATAGCCCTAGCCCCGTCCAAAGTAACTGCTGCCGCCAAAAGTTCACGCCGACGTAAAACGTAGCGCTGTACAACACCAGCAACCCGTAGGCCAACAGCGCCAGGCTCGTCGCCAGCAACATATAATCAATCGTGTTGTCTTTTTTCGTCTTACGTTGTTTCATTGTTAGTCCTCGGTCGTTAGTCGAGTAGTCGGGTAGTCGGTAGTCGGGTAGTCGGTAGTCGGGTAGTCGGTGGTCGAGTGGTCGGTCGTCGGAATGCCGCTAGATTACCAGACTACCCGACTATCTGTATTTGACTACCAGACTATAAATTCTGCACCAGTTCGCGGAAGCGTTCGCCGCGCTCGGCAAAATCTTTAAATGCGTCAAAGCTCGTGCCGCCGGGCGAGAGCAGCACCACGTCACCGGGATGCACTCGCTCCGCCGCTGCCCGCACCGCTTCCTCCAAAGTTCCCGCTGCCACGATCTCCTCCAACACCCCTGCCCCTCCGCTCCCCTGCTCCCATGCCCGCGCCACATGTCCCTCAATCAACGGCGCCGCTTCGCCAAACGTGATCAGCACGCGCACGCGCGCTACGACGCGCCGGGCAAACTCGTCCCACTCCAAATCCTTGTCGCGTCCCCCGGTCAGCAAAATCAACGGCTCGTCGAAGGCCGTCAGCTCCGCCATCACCCGCTCCGGCGCGGTGGCGATGGAGTCATTGATCCACAGCGCGCCGCCCCACCGCCGGACTTCCTCCAGGCGATGCTCGACGCCGGTGAACGCGCCGATGGCCTCCCGGAGCGCGGCGACGGGCGCGCCGGCGGCGTCGGCCAGGGCGCAGGCTGCGAGCACGTTGAGCACATTGTGGAAACCCCGCAGCCGGATTTCGTCCCGCCGGCAAACCGGCGCTTCGCCCGCGTTCCCCCGGAGCCACAGCTCGTCGCCCTGCAAGAACGCGCCGCTTTCCGGCTCGATCTGCCCGCTGAAATACCGCACTTGCGCCGCCGTATCCGCCGCGAGCGCGCGGGCATTTGGCTCGTCGTAGCTCAACACCGCCACGTCCTGCGCCGTCTGGTGCGTCACCAGGTTGCGCTTCGCCGCGATGTAGGCCGCCATCGTCTTGTGCCGATCCAGGTGGTTCGGCGTGATGTTCAGCACCCCTGCAACGGCCACTCCCACGCGCATCACCTCCAACTGGAAGCTGGAAAGCTCTATCACCACCCGGTGGTCAGGACGCATCGCCGGCAACTCGTTGATGAGCGGGTTGCCGATGTTGCCGCCCACCCAGGTTGTGAAGCCGGCCGCCGCCAGCATCTTGCCGACGAGCGCGGTCGTGGTCGTCTTGCCGGCCGCGCCGGTGATGCCCACCACCGGCGCCGGGCAGCGCCGCAGAAATTCCTGCGCGTCGTTGCTCACCGGGAGGCCGCGCCGCAGCGCTTCCTGCACAATCGGCAGGTCGGCGGGGACGCCGCCGCTGAGGCAGAACAGCTCGCAGCCGTCCAGCAGGCTCAGCGGATGCGCGCCCAACTCGTAGCGGATGGGCAGGTCGGCCAGATCGGTCAGGGTGGACTGCAAGGCGGCGGCGTCCTGCCGGTCGGAAACCGTCACCCGCGCGCCGCGCTCGGCGAAGAAGCGCGCCAGCGCCTTGCCTTGCCGGGCCAGGCCCAGGATGACGACCGAAGCGGGGAGTGCGCCGTCTATTGAGCGCATCCTGAAATCCCCTTTTTTATCAGCAGATTAAGCGGATGAAGCAGATTTGGGCGCAGTCTATCATGAGTAATCTGCTCAATCTGCTCAATCTGCTGACAAAGAATAGCGTGTTGGACGAGGTTCATCTGTCAAAGTGCCTTTACGGGTTGCCGAGCAGGGCCAATGCGACGCCGACCATCGCAGCCAAAAGCTGCACCAGCCAGAAACGCTGGACGATCTGCGTCTCGGACCAGCCGAGCAATTCAAAGTGATGGTGCAGCGGCGCCATCTTGAAAAAGCGCCGCCCTGCGCCAAAGCGTTTTTTCGTATATTTGAAATAGCTGATCTGGATGATGACGGAGAGCGCCTCCGCCACCGGGATCAACATCACCACCGGCAGTATCAACCACTGCCCGGTCATCAGGGCCACGACGCCCAACGTCGAACCGAGCGCCAGCGAGCCGGTGTCGCCCATAAACAACGTCGCCGGGTGCGCGTTGAACCACAGAAACGCGAAGGATGCGCCGACGATGGTGAAACAGAAACGCTCCAGGTAAATCTGCCCCTGCAAGTGGGCGATGACGCCGTAGGCCGCAAATGCGCTGGACATAATGATGCCTGCCAGTCCATCCAGCCCATCGGTGAAGTTGGCCGCGTTGGCTGAACCAATGATGATGAACATGGCGATGGGGATGTAGAACAGCCCGATGTCAATCTTCTCCGCGATGCCCGGTACGGCTATACTGCGTAAATCCATCCCAAAATACAGCACCAGCGCCACCGCCAGCGTGAACAGCAACTCAATCTGCAACTTGAAGCGCGCCGTGAACCCCTCGCCGCGCCGCATCCCCCGCACTCCCGCCATATCGTCGAAAGCGCCCAACACCGCGTAGGCGATCATCACGCCCAGCGGCACCAGGATGGAGGCGCCCAGTACCGTCTGCCCCATCAGGTTGTAAAGGTTCAACGCCAGGGTAATCAACAGCACTGGCGCTGTAATCAACATCCCGCCCATCGTAGGTGTTCCCATCTTGGTGAAGTGGCCTTCGGGGCCATCTATCCGGATCGGCTTGCCGACTTTCCAGCGCCGCAGCAGTCCGATGTACGGCCCTCCCCAAAAGACCACCATCAGGAACGAGATGCTGGCGAGAATCAGCGCGAAGCTCATGCTGGCATCTCCTCTGGCAGCGCGCACGCCGTGTCGCGCAGGGCCGCGAGCGCCGCTACAATGCTCTCCATCTTCATTGCCCGCGAGCCTTTGATGAGGATCACATCATGGGGTTGAAGGATTTCGCATAACAGCGTAATCGCCGCCCCGGCGTCCGGCGCGATGTGAATGTGCGTTGGCTCCAGGCCGCATAATTCCGCGCCCCGCGCCAGCAAGGGCGCCAGATTGCCTACTGCGATCAACTCCTGCGCCACACTGGCGACGCGGCACCCCACTTTGAGATGTCCGGCTTCTTCGTAGTCGCCCAGTTCTAACATATCGCCCAACACGGCAATCTTGCGTCCTGGCTGCCGGCCTTCCCCCGATTGCAAGTCGCGCAGCAAGTTCAGCGCGGCCAGCGTCGAGGGCGGGCTGGCGTTATAGGTGTCGTCCAAAATCAATGAATTGTAAGGCCCGGGCGAGGCGACCAACCGCAATTGTGTGTTTGAAGTGCGCAACCCCTCCACAATGGCCTGCCAATCCAGCCCGGCGACCAACCCGGCTGCCGTCGCCCGCAGCACCGTGTGCGCGCTGTGCCGCCCCAACAGCGGCGCCTTGATGTAAAGCTGCTCTTTCCCGTAGTGCAGGCGCAGCCGGATGCCCTCCAGACCCAGGCTTTCGACCTCGTCTGTCCACAGATCGGCTTTGGAGGAAAACCCGTAGAAGAAGGGCCGTGCCACGGTGAAGTCTGCCATCGCCCGCACCCGCCGGTCGTCGTAGTTCAGAATCGCCACCCCTTCTGGCGCGGCGGGCAGTGCTTCGACCAGTTCACGCTTTCCCAGCGCGATAGCCTCAATGCTGCCGGCGCGCTCGATGTGAACCGACTCCACGTTGGTGATGATGCCGATGTGCGGTTGGGCGATCTCCGCCAGGAAGCGGATATCACCCGGCACGTACATCCCCATCTCCAGGACGAGGTATTCGTGTGCGTTAGTCAGCGCCAGCAGCGTCAACGGCAGGCCGATTTCGTTGTTAAAGGAGCCGGTACTATACAACACCCGGTATTGGCTTTCCAGAACGTGCGCCGTCACTTCTTTTGTGGTTGTCTTGCCGACGCTGCCGGTAATGCCGATAACGCGCGGGTCAAGTTGCTGCCGCCAGAAGCGCGCCGCCGCCTGGAGTGCTTCCAGGCTGCTGGGGACGCGGATGAGCAGCGGCAGGCTCAGCGTATCCGGTAAGATCTCGTCGCCCACCATGATTTGATCTGCTTCTA
>Ga0116144_10000659_pt1 | contig 45488 bp, 41 predicted proteins | sample AD_UKC035_MetaG_FD_89746 | JGI IMG/M metagenome (GOLD analysis project Ga0116144, IMG submission 89746) | Active sludge microbial communities of municipal wastewater-treating anaerobic digesters from USA - AD_UKC035_MetaG | ecosystem: Engineered > Bioreactor > Anaerobic > Digestate | place: USA...
CGAGGGGCGCGGCTGGCAGCCGCAGGAGAAGAAGCGGCGGCTCGGTGCCGACATCGTGACCGGCATGGACGAACTCGGCGTATTGCTCGCCGGGCACAGCCGCAACGCCTACTGGTATGGCTCGCAGCTCACGATCGAGGAGGCGCGCCGCCACGTGCCGTTCGCCAACGCGACCACGCTGCAGGTCGCCGCCGGCGCGCTCGCGGCAATCGTGTGGGCGATGCGCAATCCCCGGCGCGGCATCGTCGAACCGGACGACCTCGATTTCGAGGACTGCCTCGATACGGCCATACCCTATCTCGGCAGGATGACCGGCGAGTTCACCAACTGGACGCCGCTGCAGGGTCGCGGCGAACTTTTCGAGGAGCGCCTCGATATCGACCGGCCTTGGCAGCTGCAGAATGTGCGCAGCCGCCAGTGGCGCGGCTGAGCTGAACCGTTTCCGTTCAGGCGGTGCGCTCGGCCAGGAACGGCGCGAGCGCAGCGCCGGTGTGCGAGGTCTTCGCGCGGGCGATCCGTGCCGGCGGGCCTTGCGCGACGATGCGCCCGCCCGCAGTCCCGGCCTCGGGCCCGAGATCGATCACCCAGTCGGCTTCGGCGATCACGTCGAGATTGTGTTCGACGAGCACCACGGTGTTGCCCGCATCGACCAGGCGGTGCAGCGTCGCGATCAGCTTCTCCACGTCCGCCATGTGCAGTCCCACCGTAGGCTCGTCCAGCACATAGAGTGTGTGCACCGGCTGGGCGCGCAGCCGCGCGCCCGCAGAAGTGCGTGCCTTGGCGAGTTCGGTGACCAGCTTGATGCGCTGCGCCTCGCCGCCCGAGAGCGTCGGGCTCTGCTGGCCGAGCGTGAGGTAGCCGAGCCCGACGTCCTGCATCAGCGACAGGGCATGGTGTACCTTCGCGTGCGCGCTGAAGAACTCCACCGCCGCGTCGATGCTCATCGCGAGTACGTCGCCGATGCTTCGCCCGCGCCAGGTGACCGACAGCGTCTCCGGATTGAAGCGCTGCCCGCGGCACACGTCACAGGGCACCTTCACATCGGGCAGAAAGCTCATCTCGATGGTCTGCGAGCCCTGGCCTTCGCAGGCCTCGCAGCGCCCACCCGCCGTGTTGAAGGAGAAGCGGCTCGCCGAGTAGCCGCGCAGCTTCGACTCGGGCGCCGCCGCGTAGATGCGGCGGATATCGTCCCAGAACCCGACGTAAGTGGCGGGACACGAGCGCGGCGTCTTGCCGATCGGCGTCTGGTCGACTTCGAGCACGCGGCCGATCGCCTCGCTGCCGCGAATCGCCCCGCAGCCCGTGAGTGTCGCACGGGCGCGTGATCGCGTGCGTCCGCCGGCGACGATGCGTTGCAGATTGGCGTGCAGGACGTCGCGCGCGAGCGTCGACTTGCCGGACCCCGACACGCCGGTCACCACGACCAGGCGCCCGAGGGGCACGCGTACGCTCACGCCCTGCAGGTTGTGCAGCGTGGCGCGCTCGATCGCGAGCGCGGGCGAGCGGGTGCTGGTCGCGCGACGCGGGCGCGCCGGGTGGTGCAGCGGGTTCGCGAGATAGCGGCCGGTGACCGATTCGGGCGAGCGCTCGAGATCGCGCGCGCGACCCTCTGCGACGATGCGACCGCCGCGCGTGCCGGCGCCGGGCCCCAGGTCGATGACGTGATCGGCGCGCAGGATCGTCTCCTCGTCGTGCTCGACGACGACGAGCGTGTTGCGGTGCGTGACCAGCTCATCGAGCGCGGCGAGCAGCACCGCGTTGTCGCGCGGATGCAGGCCGATGGTGGGCTCATCGAGCACGTAGCACACGCCCTGCAGGTTCGAGCCGAGCTGCGCGGCGAGGCGGATGCGCTGCGCCTCGCCGCCCGAGAGGGTGGGCGCCGCGCGATCGAGCGCGAGATAGCCGAGGCCCACGCGCTGCAGGAAGGCCAGCCGGTCGCGGATCTCGGTGAGCAGGTCGCGCGCGATCGCGGCCTCGCGTCCCGCCAGGCGCAGGGTCCTGAAGTATTGCGCGAGAGCATCGACGGCATCGCGGGTGAGGGCCGGCAGCGAGCGATCGCGCAGACGCACGTGGCGCGCGATGCGGTTCAGTCGCTCGCCGTCGCACTCGCTGCACACCGGGCGATCCTCGTCTGCGAACTCGTCGCCGTCGTCACCCGGTTCGGTGCCCGCGCCCTGGCAGTGCGGGCACCAGCCGTGCGGCGAATTGAACGAGAACAGGCGCGGATCGAGCTCGGCGAAGCTCGCACCGCAGCCGGGGCAGGCGCGCCGGGTCGAGAACACCGCCACCTTGCCGGCGCGCCGCGCATCGAGGTCGAGCAGGTGCACGAGGCCCTTGCCGTACTCCAGCGCGCGATCGAGGGCGGCGCGCAGCTGGGCGTTGCGCGCGGGCTCGACCCGCAGGTCGCCGATCGGCAGTTCGATCGTGTGTTCCTTGAAGCGCGACAGGCGCGGCCAGCGCGCCGTCGGCGTATCGATGCCATCGACGCGCAGCTCGCGAAAGCCCTTCTTTGCCGCCCACTTCGCGAGATCCGTGTAATAGCCCTTGCGCGACACGACGAGCGGGGCGAGCACGCGCACCCGCTGGCCGCGATATTCGCGGGCGATCGTGGCGGCGAGCGCGTCGGCACCCTGCGGCTTGATCGCGAGGTCGCAGTCCGGGCAGTACTGTGTGCCGAGCTTCACCCACGCGAGGCGCAGGAAGTGGTAGATCTCGGTGAGCGTTGCGACGGTGCTCTTGCGTCCGCCGCGGCTGGTTCGCTGCTCGATCGCAACCGTGGGCGGAATGCCGTAGATCGCATCGACATCGGGCCGGGCGGCCGGCTGCACGAACTGGCGCGCGTAGGCATTCAGCGATTCGAGGTAACGGCGCTGGCCTTCGTTGAACAGGATGTCGAAAGCCAGCGTGGACTTGCCCGAGCCGGACACGCCGGTCACCACGGTGAAGGCGTCGCGCGGGATGCGCACGTGCACGTTCTGCAGGTTGTGCTCGCGCGCATTGTGCACGACGATCGCGTTGTCGCGTCGCGGGCGGGGCGCGCGTGCGGGAGTGTCGGCGACTGCGAGCACCGGGCGGCCGAGCGCCGCCTCGTAGTCCCGCAGCGCACGCGCCGTGTGCGAACGCGCATGCGTGCGCACCTCCTGTGGTGTGCCGCTGCAGACGACCTCGCCACCGCGATCGCCGCCGTCCGGGCCGAGATCGATGATCCAGTCGGCGGCGCGGATCACGTCGAGGTTGTGCTCGATTACGAGCAGCGAGTGGCCCGCCGACAGCAGCCCGCGCAGTGCGCGCAGCAGTTTCGCGACGTCATCGAAGTGCAGCCCGGTCGTAGGCTCGTCGAACAGGAAGAGTTTGCCGCGCGTGCGCACCTCGGCGGCGCGCTTCGGCGCGGGCGAAACCAGTTCAGCGAGATGCCCGGCGAGCTTCAGGCGCTGCGCCTCGCCGCCCGACAGGGTGGGCACCGGCTGGCCGAGCTTCACGTACTCGAGGCCGACCTCCTGCAGCGGCTTCACCAGCGCGCGCACCGCGCTCGCCTGTGCGAAGAACTCGAGCGCCTCGGTCACGGTCATGTCGAGCACGTCGGCGATGTTCGCGTGCCGTCCGTGTGCGCCCTCGAGCCGCACCTCGAGCACCTCGTCCCGGAAGCGCTTGCCGTCGCAGCTCGCACAGCGGAGGTACACGTCGGAGAGGAACTGCATTTCGATGTGCTCGAAGCCGTTGCCGCCGCAGGTGGGGCAGCGGCCCGTGCCGGAGTTGAAGCTGAAGGTGCCGGGTGTGTAGCGGCGCACGAGTGATTCGGGCGCGGCGGCGAACAGCTCGCGAATCACGTCGAGGGCACCGACGTAGCTTGCAGGCGTGGAGCGGGTAGTGCGGCCGATGCGGCTCTGGTCGACCAGTACGACGTCATCGAGGTAGCCCGCGCCTTCGAGGCTCTCGAACGTTCCGGGCGCATCGGCCGCCTTGCCGAAGGCCTTCGCGAGAGCCGGATGGAGCACGTTTCCAACCAGCGTCGACTTGCCCGATCCCGACACACCGGTGATGCACACGAAGCGGCGCAGCGGGATCGTGACGTCGATGTTCTTCAGGTTGTGCTCGCGCGCCCCGCGCAGCACCAGCGAGCCGCTCGCACGCACGGCATGCGCGACGCCGGGCATGGCGACGGGCGCGGCGGCGGGAGCCGTGCGCTGCGGCTCGGACACGGTGCGCTCCCCGGAAAGGTACGCGCCGGTCAGCGACCCGGCTGCGCTGCGAATGCCTTCCGGCGTGCCGTAGTAGACGATCTCGCCGCCGCGTTCGCCGGCGCCCGGGCCGAGATCGAGCAGCCGATCGGCCTCGAGCATGATCTGCGGATCGTGCTCGACGACCAGCAGCGAATTGCCGGCATCGCGCAGGCGGTGCATCACGTCGATCACGCGTCCCATGTCGCGCGGGTGCAGGCCAATCGAGGGCTCATCAAGCACGAACAGCGTATTGACGAGCGAGGTGCCGAGCGCCGTCGTCAGGTTGATGCGCTGGACTTCGCCGCCCGAGAGCGTGCGCGATTGCCGGTCGAGCGTCAGGTAGCCGAGTCCCACGTCGACGAGATAGCGCATGCGCGTGCGGATCTCGCCGAGCAGCTGGTCGGTGGCGACATCGAGCGCACCGGGCAGCACGAGCGCGTCGATGAACTCGCGCACCCGCTCGAGCGGCAGCAGCATCAGGTCGTGGATCGACAGGCCGGGTAGCGCTTCGAGCTGCGCGTCGCTCCATGCGACGCCATGCGGCATGAAACGCGTGCGTGCGGCCGGCCCGCCGGTACCCAGTGCCGCATCGGCCAGTTCGTGACTGCCGATGCGGGCGAGCAGCGCCGGCAGCTTCAGCCGCGCGCCGCCGCAGGCCTCGCAGGGTGTGTAGGCGCGGTACTTCGAGAGCAGGACCCGCACGTGCATCCGGTAGGCGCGGCTTTCGAGCCAGGCGAAGAACCGCCTGACGCCATACCAGACCTTCTTGCGCCAGCTGCCTTCGCCCTCGATCACCCAGCTGCGCTGAGCGGGTGTGAGACTGTGCCACGGCGTGTCGAGCGGAATGCCGCGCAGCTGCGCGTACTTCTCGAGGTCTTCCTGGCACTCGCGGTTCGATTCGGTCTGGAAGGGCTTGATCGCCCCGCCACGCAGGGTCTTCGTCTCATCCGGGATCACGAGCCCGTAGTCGACGCCGATCACGCGGCCGAAGCCGCGGCACGTCTCGCAGGCGCCGAGCGGCGAGTTGAACGAGAACATGCTCGGCGCGGGTTCGCGACAGGCGATGTCGCAGTGCGCGCACGCGAGTTCTCGCGAGTAGTGCCAGGTGTCGTCCGGCGTGCGCACCGTGATGCGCCCGGTGCCATGGCGCAGCGCCGCCTCCAGGCTGTCGATCACGCGCGCGCGCTCGGCCTGACTCACCAGGAAACGGTCCTGCACGACCTCGAGCGGCGCGCCGGCGCCCGCGCGATCGAGGATGCGCGTATAGCCCTGGCGCGCGAGCAGGGCGCGTACTTCGGCCTCCGCGAAATTCTTCGGGACCGGTACCGCGAAAGTCAGCACCAGGCGCGGATCGGCGGCGGCCGCGGCGCGCCGTTCGATGTCGGCGTAGATCGTGTCGGGCGTGTCGCGACGCACCGGCTCGGCGCAGCGTTCGCAGTACAGCGTGGCGGCGCGCGCATACAGCAGCTTCAGGTGATCGTTCAGCTCGGTCATCGTCCCGACGGTGGAGCGCGAGCTGCGCACGGGGTTCGTCTGGTCGATCGCGATCGCGGGTGGGATGCCCTCGACGCGCTCCACCTGTGGCTTGTCCATGCGGTCGAGGAACTGGCGCGCGTATGGCGAGAAAGTCTCGACGTAGCGGCGCTGGCCCTCGGCATACAGCGTGTCGAACACGAGCGAGGACTTGCCGGAGCCGGAAACGCCTGTCACGACGACGAGCTCGCCGAGCGGGATCTCGAGGTCGAGGTTCTTCAGGTTGTTCTGGCGCGCGCCGTGGACGGCGATGACGCCGGGCCCAGTCTTCGCCATGGTTGCCTGCAGTGATTGTGGTGGCGGTGGAGGCAAACCCCCAAGTCTACACGCGCCGTCAAGCGGTTGCCCGCGGCGCGGACGGCGGTGCCGCGGCGCGTGCTCCGGCGTGCCGGTTCGGCATCATGTGTGCATGAGAAACTTGCGGATCGCACTGGTCGGCGGGGGCATTGCGGGCTTGAGCGCAGCCTGTGCGCTTCAGCAGCGCGGCTTTCGCGTGCGCGTGTACGAGCAGGCCGAGCGGCTCGCCGAGGTGGGCGCGGGGCTCACGGTCACACCCAATGCGACCCATGTCCTGCTCGCGCTCGGCTTGGGCGATGAGCTCGCGCGCCACGGCATGCAGCCCGCGCGCGGCGGCGCGCGGCACTGGCGCACGGGCAGACTGCTGGCCGAATTCGAGCGCGGCGCGGGCCTCACTGAGCGCTACGGTGCGCCGTATCTGCAGATCCATCGCGCCGACCTGCACGACGCTCTGGCGCGCAGCGTGCTGGCGCACGATCCGCAGTGCCTGCTGCTCGACCATCGCTTCGAGAGCCTGAGCCAGGACGCCGACGGCGTCACGATCCGCTTCGCGAACGGTGCGCGGGCCGAGGCCGATGTCGCCATCGGCGCCGACGGCATCCGCTCCGCGGTGCGCGCCCAACTGTTCGGTGCCGGGCAGCCGCGCTTCACCGGCTACATCGCCTGGCGCGGCCTCGTGCCGATCGACGCATTGCCGCCGGGACTGGTCGATCCGGCGTCCTGCGTTTCGATCGGGCCGCAGCACACATTCGCGCGCTACCTGATTCGCGCCGGGCGCGTCCTCAATTACGTGGCGTTGGCCGAGCGCAGCGACTGGCAGGTCGAGAGCTGGTCGGTGCGCTCGGAGGTCGGCGAGTTGCTCGCCGAGTTCAAGGCTTGGCACCCGGAAGTACGCACGATCATTGCGGCGACGCCACCCGAGTTGTGCTTCAAGTGGGCGCTGTTCGACCGCGAACCGCTGGCGAGCTGGACACGCGGCCGCGTCACGCTGCTCGGCGATGCCGCGCACCCGATGCTGCCGTTCCTCGGCCAGGGCGCGGCGATGGGCATCGAGGACGCCATGGTGCTCGCGCGCGCGTTCGAGCTCGCGGGGAGCCATGACGAGGCGCTGCGCCTGTACGAGGCCACACGGATCGGGCGCACCACGTTCGTAATGGGCAAATCCCGCGAAACCGGCCTCGAATACCACCGTGCCGACGCCGAAGACCGGGCGACTCACCCGCATACCACCGCCGAGTCGGTCGGCCTCTTCTCCTACAATCCGGTCGTGGCTCCCCTGCAGGGCATATAATTCCCTCCCTCAAAGTCGCGGGCCCGGCCCGCAAGAACTGGGGAATTCCATGTCCAAGTGTTCGCCTCTGGCGCTCGCAGGAGCCTTGTTGATGTCGTCATCATTCGTTTCCGCCGTCGCCGCCGAGCCCGGCCCGCTGATCCCGCGCTCGGCCCTGTTCGGCAATCCCACCCAGACCCAGGCGCGCCTGTCGCCTGACGGCAAGCACATCTCGTACATCGCGCCGCGCGATGGCGTGCTGAACGTCTGGGTGGCGCCTTTCGGCAAGCTGGCCGAGGCAAGGCCCGTCACCCGGGACACGAAGCGCGGCATCCGCCAGCACTTCTGGTCCTACGACAACAAGCACGTGTTGTACCTGCAGGACCAGGGCGGCGACGAGAACTGGCGCGTGCACAGCGTAGACATCGCCACCGGCAATGACATCGACCTCACGCCGATCGACGGCGTACAGGCGCAGGTGATCGGCGTCAGCGAGCGGCGGCCCGGTCTGGTGCTCGTGGGGCTGAACGACCGCAAGCGTGAATGGCACGACCTGTACGAGATCGAGATCGCGACCGGTGAGCGCAAGCTCGTCGAGCAGAACGACCAGGAGTTCGGTGGTTATCTCGAGGATGCCAGCCTCCAGCCGCGCATCGCCGTGAAGCCCGGCGCCGAATACGACGAGATGTTCGTGCGCAACGCCAAGGGCGGCTGGGACAGCCTGATGAAGTACGGCCCCGAGGACACCGCAACCACCGGCCCGCTGATCGTCGAAGGGGAGGGCACGACCGCGCTGATCCGCTCCTCGGTGGGCCGCGATACCGCGGCGCTCGTGCGCGTCGACCTCGGCAGCGGCGCGCAGACCGTGATCGCCGCGAGCGACAGGGCCGACGTCGCCGGCGTGTGGATCGAGCCGCTGTCGCGCAAGCCGCAGGCCTGGTCGGCGAACTATCTCGTCGACACGCTCACCGCGCTCACGCCGCTCGTGCAGAAGGACATCGATCTGCTGACGAAGACGCTCGGTCCACAGTTCGACGTCGTGAGCCGCACGCTCGATGACCGCAAGTGGATCGTGGTGGTCGACGATCCGGTCAGCGCGCTTTCGAGCCACCTGTACGACCGTGACAGCGGCAGCGTGGTGAAGCTGTTCGACCAGCGCCCGGCGCTGGTCGGTGCGCCGCTCGCGCCGATGACACCGCTCGAAATCAGGTCGCGCGACGGCCTTACGCTCGTGTCCTACCTCACGCTGCCGAAGGGCAGCGACGCGGACGGCAACGGGCGTCCCGAGGCGCCGCTGCCGCTCGTGCTGAACGTGCACGGCGGCCCCTGGGCGCGCGACGCGTACGGCTTCGATCCCGAGCACCAGTGGCTCGCGAACCGCGGCTATGCGGTGCTGTCGGTGAACTATCGCGGCTCGGTCGGTTTCGGCAAGAAGTTCGTCAACGCGGGCAACCTCGAGTGGGCCGCGAAGATGCATGATGACCTGATCGACGCGGTCGACTTCGCCGTGCGCGAGAAGATCACCAATGCCGACAGCGTCGCGATCTACGGCGGTTCCTATGGCGGTTACGCGACCCTCGTGGGCCTCACCTTCACGCCCGATCGCTTCGCTTGCGGCGTCGACATTGTCGGACCCTCGAACCTCGCGACGCTGCTCGCCTCGATTCCGCCGTACTGGAAGGCGTTCTTCGAGCAACTCGCGCAGCGAGTCGGCGATCCGCGCACGCCCGAGGGCAGGAAACTGCTCGAGGAGCGCTCGCCGCTGACCCGCGTTTCCGCGATCGCGAAGCCGTTGCTGATCATGCAGGGCGCGAACGATCCGCGCGTCAAGCAGGCCGAGTCCGACCAGATCGTGGCGGCGATGAAGGCCAAGGGCCTGCCGGTCACCTATGTGCTGTTCCCGGACGAGGGCCACGGCTTCGCGCGGCCGCAGAATCGCACTTCGGCGTATGCGATCTCCGAGGGCTTCCTCGCCAAGTGCCTCGGCGGGCGCTACGAGGCGGTCGGCGACGACTTCGTCGGGTCGAGCGTGCAGGTGCCGGAAGGCGCGGCGTTTGTTCCAGGCCTCGCGGGCGCGCTCGAGGCGGCGGGCGGCAAGGACTGAGATGGAGCCGGCGCGCGATATCACGGCGTATCGCAGGTACTGGGCCGCGCGCTTCGGGCCGGCTCCGTACCTGCCGATGTCGCGCGCGGAGATGGAGGCGCTCGGTTGGGATTCGTGCGACGTGATCCTGGTCACCGGTGACGCGTACGTCGATCACCCGAGCTTCGGCATGGCGATCGTCGGGCGCACGCTCGAAGCGCAGGGCTTCCGGGTCGGCATCATCGCCCAGCCCGACTGGCACGATGCCGAACCGTTCAAGGCGCTCGGCCGCCCGAACCTGTTCTTCGGCGTCACCGCCGGCAACATGGATTCGATGGTCAACCGCTACACCTCCGACCGGCGGGTGCGCAGCGATGACGCGTACACGCCGAATGGCGCGGGCGGCAGGCGGCCGGATCGTTCGGTGATCGTCTATGCGCAGCGCGTACGCGAGGGGTTCCGCGACGTGCCGATCGTGATCGGCGGCATCGAGGCATCACTGCGCCGCATCGCGCACTTCGACTACTGGTCGGAAAAGGTACGCCGTTCGATCCTGCTCGACGCCAAGGCCGACCTGCTGGTCTACGGCAACGGCGAGCGCCAGATCTGCGAGATCGCGCACCGCCTCGCCGCGGGCGAGTCGATCGATGCGCTCACCGACCTGCGTGGCACCGCGTTCATGCGCCGGGGCATGCCGCAGGGCTGGACGGAAATCGACGCGACGACACTCGAGCTGCGCCGGGAAGGCGCTGCCGCGTCGCCTGGCGTGCGCCGGGCCGACCGGGCCCATACGGTCATCAGGATGCCGTCGTTCGAGCAGGTCGCCGCCGATTCCGACCTGTACGCGCACGCCTCGCGCATCCTGCACACCGAGTCCAATCCGGGCAATGCGCGCGCGCTGGTGCAGCGCCATGGCGACGTCGACGTGTGGCTGAATCCGCCGCCGATCCCGCTCACCACGAAAGAAATGGACTGGGTGTACGAGCGCCCGTATCAGCGCCGGCCGCACCCGACCTACGGCGACGCCGAGATTCCCGCGTACAAGATGATCCGCTTCTCGATCTCGATCCAGCGCGGCTGCTTCGGTGGCTGCACGTTCTGCTCGATCACCGAGCACGAGGGTCGCATCATCCAGAACCGCTCGGAGGATTCGGTGATCCGCGAGATCGGGCAGGTGCGTGACACCGTGCCAGGCTTCACCGGCGTGATCTCGGACCTCGGTGGGCCGACCGCCAACATGTATCGCATCGCCTGCAGGAGCCGCGAGATCGAGGCGGCGTGCCGGCGTCCGTCCTGCGTGTATCCCGGCATCTGCCCGAACCTCGATACCGACCACTCGGCGCTGATCGGCCTGTACCGGCGCGCGCGCGAAGTGCCGGGCGTCAAGAAGGTACTGATCGCCTCGGGCGTGCGCTACGACCTCGCGATCGAATCGCCCGAGTACGTGAAGGAACTGGTCCAGCACCACGTCGGCGGCTACCTCAAGATCGCGCCCGAGGCGATCAGCGAAGGGCCGCTGTCGAAAATGATGAAGCCGGGAATCGCGACCTACGACCGCTTCAAGGAGCTGTTCGAGCGCTATTCGAAGGAGGCGGGCAAGGAGCAGTACCTGATCCCGTACTTCATCGCCGCGCATCCGGGCACGACCGACGAGGACATGCTCGAGCTGGCGCTATGGCTCAAGAAGAACGGTTTTCGCGCCGACCAGGTGCAGGCGTTCCTGCCCTCGCCGATGGCGACGGCAACCGCGATGTACCACAGCGGCAGGAATCCGCTGCATCGGGTGACGCGCAGCTCGGAGAAGGTCGTGGTGCCGAAGGGTCTCAAGGTTCGACGGCTGCACAAGGCCTTCCTGCGTTACCACGACGCCAACAACTGGCCGGTACTGCGCGAGGCGCTGCGCCGCATGGGGCGCGCGGATCTCATCGGCAACGGCAGGCACCAGCTGGTGCCCGCATGGCAGCCCGCCGGCACCGGCACGGCGGGCGAGGGACGGCGCGCGGCGGCGAACACCCGACCCTTTCGCACCCAGCACACGCGGCCGAGGCCCGCACGGGCCAAGCCGGCGCCGCGGAACCAGCCGCGTGGCAGATGAGCGTCGGCGCGCCCGCCATCACGGCCTTCCACGATGCGGCGACCGGCACCTGCAGTTACATCGTTTCGGATCCTGCCACGCGCCGGGCAGCGATCATCGATCCGGTACTCGATTTCGACGCGAAGTCCGGCCGCACCGCGACACGCTCGGCCGATGCGCTGCTCGCGGCATTGCGCGCGCGCGGCGATACGCTCGAGTGGATCTGCGAGACGCATGCGCACGCCGATCACCTGACGGCGGCGGCCTACCTCAGGGCGCAGGCCGGCGGGCGAATCGCGATCGGTGCCGGCATCCGCCACGTGCTGTGCGAGTTCGCGCCGCTGTTCGGCTTCGGGCCCGAATGCCCGGTGGACGGTTCGCAGTTCGATCATCTGTTCGCCGACGGCGAGTGCTTCGCCATCGGCACACTCGAAGCGAGGGTGATCGCAGTACCGGGGCACACCATCGACAGCCTCGCCTACCTGGTGGGCGATGCGGCTTTCATCGGCGACACGCTGTTCCTGCCGCAGGCCGGCACTGCGCGCACCGACTTTCCCGGCGGCGACGCGGGACGGCTGTACGACTCCATCGGGCTGCTTTACGCACTGCCCGAGGCGACGCGGCTCTTCATGTGCCACGTCTATCCGCAGCCGGGCGAGGCGCCGCAGTTCGCAACCACGGTGGGCGAACAGCGCAGCAGCAATATCCATCTGCGCGCCGGCACGAGCCGCGAAGAATTCGTCGCGCTGCGTACTGCGCGCGACCGCGAGCTCGCGTTGCCGGCATTGATCATTCCGGCGCTGCAGGTGAATATCCGCGCCGGCGCACTGCCTGCGCCGCAGGCCAACGGCATCGCTTACCTGCGCATACCGCTCGACGTGTTCGGTACGCCGTGACTTCGGAGCAGCAAGCATGAACAACGACGCCCGCCGGACCCTCGCCATCGCAGCGCTGCTCGTCGCGCTGGCCACGGCGCTCGGCGCATTCGGCGCCCACGGCCTGCGGGACGTGCTCACGCCGGAACGCCTCGACGTGTTCGAGACCGGAGTGCGCTACCACTTCTATCACACGCTCGGGCTGCTCGCGCTCGGCGTGCTGGCGCAGCTGCGTCCCGCGCGCGGGCTGCGGCTCGCCACGAAACTGATCGTCGCCGGCATCGTGGTTTTCTCGGGCAGCATCTACGCGCTCACGTTCGGCGCGCCCTTGGCGCTCGGCATGGTGACGCCGCTCGGCGGCCTGCTGCTGATGCTCGGCTGGATTCTGGTCGCACTGACCGTCTGGTCCGCGCGCTGACGATCCGTTCAGCGCGCTGCGAAGGTATCGCAGGATTCGAGTCTGCCGCTCTCGAAGCCGCGCATGAACCAGCTCATGCGCTGCTCGGCCGAACCGTGCGTGAACGATTCGGGCACCACATGACCCTGCATGCGGCGCTGGATCGTGTCGTCGCCGACAGCTGATGCCGCCCGCAGGCCCTCGTCGATGTCGCCCGGCTCGAGGATGCCGCTCGATCTTTCGGCATAGTGCGCCCAGATGCCGGCATAGCAGTCGGCCTGCAGTTCCACGCGCACCTGCAGCTGGTTCTGCTCGCCTTCGCTGAGGCGCTGCTTCGCCGACTGCACCTGGCCGAGCGTGCCGACGAGGTTCTGCACGTGGTGACCGACTTCGTGCGCGAGTACGTAGGCCTGCGCGAAATCGCCGGGCGCCTGGAACCGGGTCGCGAGCTCGTCGTAGAAGGCGAGGTCGAGATAGACCTTGCGGTCGCCCGGACAATAGAACGGCCCGGCCGCGGAGGTCGCGAAGCCGCAGGCCGAATTGACCGACTGGCGAAACAGCACCAGGGTGGGAGGCAGGTACTGCGAGCCGCCCTGGCGGAAGATGCCGCCCCAGGTGTCCTCGGTTTCGGCGAGCACCGCCGCGATGAGGTCGGCTTCCGCGTCGGTGGGCGTGCCGACGACGGGCGGCGCGGCGGGGCCTGCGCCCTCGAGGCCTCCCACGAGCCCGAGGAGCGTGGCCGGATTGATGCCCATGAAATAACCGATCAGCAGCACCACGAGCGTGCCGATGCCGAACTTCATGCCGGTGCCGCCACCGGGGCTCGCGCGGCGGTCTTCGATGTTGGTGCTGCGACGGCTGCGTCCAAGGCGCATTGCAGTCTCCCCTGGCGATGGCAGAGAGCATACCGCATGGCGCTCGATAGAATGACCGTGTGTCATATGCCCCGCCTGCAGAGCTGCCGGTCACCGAGGTGCTTCCCGCGCTGCGCGCCGCGCTGCGAGAGCAGCGCAGCGCGATCCTGCAGGCGCCCCCGGGCGCGGGCAAGAGCACGGTGGTGCCACTGGCGTTGCTCGCCGAGCCATGGCTCGCCGGACGCAAGCTGCTGGTCCTCGAGCCGCGGCGGCTCGCCGCCCGCGCCGTCGCCGAGCGCATGGCCGCCTCGCTCGGCGAGCGGGTGGGTGAGCAGGTCGGCTATCGCATGCGCCTCGAAACGCGCGTGTCGCGCGCAACGCGCATCGAGGTGATCACCGAGGGCGTGTTGACGCGGCGCCTGCAGCACGATCCGGCACTCGAGGACACGGCCGCCGTACTGTTCGACGAGTTCCACGAGCGCAGCCTGCACGCGGACCTCGGGCTCGCGCTCACGCTCGAGGCGCGCGCCGCGCTGCGGGCGGACCTGCGCATCGTCGTGATGTCGGCGACGCTCGACGGCGAGGCCGTCGCGAAGCTGATCGGAGCGGCTCCGATCGTCACCGCGCAGGGGCGCCAGTTCGCGGTCGAGACCCGGTACCTGCGCAGCGGCCTGCCGGTGCTGCCTGGCGAGGCGGACTCCCCGGAGCGGCTCACGTCGCTTGCGGTACTGCGTGCGCTGCGCGAGGAGACGGGCGATATCCTGGTCTTCCTGCCGGGAGCCGGGGAGATACGCCGCGTCGCCGCCACGCTCGAGGCGTCGACCGGCGCCGATGTCGACATCCGCGCACTCTATGGCGAGCTGACAGGCGAGGCGCAGCTCGCGGCACTGGCCCCCGCGGGTGACGGGCGCCGCCGGATCGTGCTCGCCACCAACCTGGCCGAGACGAGCCTCACGATTCCGGGCGTGCGCGTCGTCGTCGACAGCGGCCTCGTGCGCCGCGCGATCTTCGACCCCGCGAGCGGCATGGGGCGTCTCGAGACGCGACGCATCTCGCGCGCCTCCGCCGATCAGCGGCAGGGCCGTGCCGGGCGCACCGCGCCGGGCGTGTGCTACCGGCTGTGGGGCGAGGGCGCACACCGCAGCCTCGCCGCGTACACACCCGCGGAGATCCTCGAGGCCGACCTCGCGCCGCTCGCGCTCGAGCTCGCCGTGTGGGGCGCGCAGGACGCCGCACAGCTGGCATGGCTCGACCCGCCGCCCGCGGCCCAGCTGGCGAGCGCACGCGACCTGCTGCGCTGGCTCGGTGCGCTCGATCGCGAGCATCGCGTTACCGCCCATGGCCGCGCGATGGCCGATCTGCCCGTGCATCCGCGCCTCGCGCACATGTTGCTGCGCTCGCGGGGACTGCAGGCGACGGCGCTCGCCGCCGACATCGCGGCGCTGCTCGGCGAGCGTGACCTGCTGCGCGGCGCGGGCCGCGATGCGGACCTGCGCACGCGACTGGAGGCGCTGCGCGATCGGGGGCACGGCGCGCAGGATGTGGATCGCGGCGCGCTCGAGCGCGTGCGCCGCGCTGCGCAGCAATTGCGCACGCAGATCGGCGCCGGCGGACATGCCGGTGCTGCGGGTGGCGCCGGCGATTCCTCCGACGTCGAACCCGGTGAGCTGCTGGCGCTCGCCTATCCCGACCGGATCGGGCGCCGGCGCGGGGAGGGCGAGGGCCGCTATGCGCTCGCGAACGGACGCGGCGCGCAGTTCACGCGACCGGACACGGTCTCGGGCAGCGAGTTCATCGCCATCGCGGCGATCGACGATGCCGCCCGCGACGCGCGCATACGGCTCGCGGCCCCGTTGTCGCGCGCGGCGCTCGAGGCGCTGTTCACTGACGCGATCGAGACGCGCGATGTGGTCGAGTGGGATGCGCGCACCGAGGCGGTCATCGCCAGGCGCCTGCGCACGCTCGGCGCGCTCACTCTCGACGAGCGTGCGCTGCGCGAGCTGCCTGCCGGTGCCGCCGAGGCGGCGATGCTGGCGGGAGTGGTGTCGCTCGGACTCGATGCGTTGCCCTGGACCGCCGCCGCCCGCGGTCTGCAGCAGCGCGTGGCATTCGTTCGCGCGCACGTGCCGGATCCCGCCGAGTGGCCGGATCTCGGCGACGCCGCGCTCGCGGCGCATCTCGGGGAATGGCTCGCGCCCTGGCTCGGGGGCATCACGCGGCGCGCGCACCTTGCGCGCCTGCCGATGAGCGAGATCCTCGGCGCGCAGCTCACGCACGCGCAGCGCGCGGCACTCTCCCGGCTCGCGCCGACACACCTGACGATGCCGACGGGTTCCACGCTGCCGGTGGACTACACCGATCCCGCCTCACCGACGGTCGCGGTGCGGCTGCAGGAAGTGTTCGGGCTCGCGGCGACGCCGCGCATCGCGGACGGCGCGCTGCCCGTGACCTTCACACTTCTGTCTCCGGCGCGCCGGCCGGTGCAGGTGACGCGCGATCTCGAGAGCTTCTGGCGCAGCGGTTACGCCGAGGTGCGCAAGGATCTGCGCGGCCGCTATCCGAGGCACTACTGGCCCGAGAACCCGCTCGAGGCGGAGCCCACGCGCGGCGTGAAGCGCCGCCGCTAGATGCGGCGGTTCACGTGCACGAAGCGGTCGGTGCTGCCGCGCACCTTCGGGTCGAACACGCCCACATCGTGCCGGTCGGCCTCGTTGCGCAGGCCATCCCAGGTCTTCTCCAGCCTGAAGCCGTGACTCTCGATGTCGAGCTTCGCGAATGCCTCGTCGATGCGATGCAGTTCCTGCGCAGCGCTGTGGCCGGTGCCGCGGGCCGCGGCGTGATCGACGATCAGGAACACGCCGCCCGGCTTCAGCGCCGCGTGGATCTGGTCGAGGAACCTGCCGGCGTTGATCGGTGCCCAGCCGCCGGCTTCGTCCGCGTAGTAGAGGTCGTGATACGACATCACGATCAGCGCGCCGTCGAGATCGTCGTTGCCGAGGCGCAGGTCGCAGCTTTCGATCAGCATCGGCTTGACGTTCGCGAGGCGCCCGTCCTTGAGCCGCTCCTTCAGCTCCTCGCGCGCGAAGTGCTGGTAGGCGGTGTTGTTCAGCATCAGCACGCTGCCGCCGGGGCCGACCACGTCGCCCAGCAGTTCGGAGTAGTAGCCGCCACCGGCAAAGATGTCGGCGACCTTCATGCCGGGCCCGAAGCCGGCGAGCGCGAGCACTTCGGCGGGCTTGTCGCGCGCGTCGCGCTCGCGGTCCTTCGCGGGGCGGGCCGGGTCGGCCACGGCGCGCGAGTAGATCGAATCCGCGGCAGCATCGGTGGCCAGGGCGACCGGTACGACGAGCGGCAATGTGGCCAGAAGCAGGATGGTGGTGCGCATGGTGTCCCTTTCGCGACAGCGGAGCGATCATGCGCGCCCGCGGCGCCGAAGCGAATACCGGCTGCGCCGATGCGATCGGCGGGTGCGACGAGCCGACTGGTCGGCGGGGTCGCGCTGTAGCCGAAGCCGCACTTGGGGCATGCTAGCGGCGTGGTGACCCTGTCACGGCTGGTCGAGGCTCTGTCGAGACGCTGGCTCGCGCTCGGGCTGCTCGCGCTGGCGATTCTCTTCATGGCGCGGCGCCTGCTCGAGTACAGCGCCCGGATGCGCCTGCTCACCGGCCACGACGTCTTCGACCTGCAGGGCACGCTTGCGCTCGCCGACATCGCCGCGCAGCTCACCCACTACACGCCCGAGGCGGTGCGCCTCTATGGTCGCTATTCGGGCATCGATTTCCCGTTTCCGTTCCTGACCGCGCTCTTCTGGGCGGCGCTGGCGGTCTGGGGTCTGCGGCGCGCGCGCCCCGATCTGCTCGCGTCGGGCGCCTGGCGGCGCTGGGTGCCGTGGTGCTTCGTCGGCTGCGTGTGCGACTGGATCGAGAATGTCGCCAACGCCTGGGTCATCGGCCGCTACCCCCCGCTGCACGGCGGTATCGCGACCATCGCGCTGCTGGCGAAGTACGGCAAGACTGTGGCGGTCGGCATTACCGTCGTGGTCTCGATGGCATTTGCGCTCTGGGGCGCGTACACATCGATCTCGCGCTTCGTGCAACGGAGGCTGACATGAACGGACGGCGCGTATTCCGCTGGTGCATGGTCGGTGCGGCGCTGATCATCGGCGGTGTCGCGGTCTATTTCGCGTTCGCTTATGTCGCGACCTCGATCGCGGTTGGCAACAGCGGCCTCAAGCCCTTCTACCAGCAGTCGGTGCGCGCGATGTGGCTCGCCTTCTGTGCGCAGCTCGGGCTGCTCGCCATCGTGCTGCTGTACGCGGCGGCTCACCCGCGCGGCATCTCGAGGCAGATGGTCACCGTGCTCGCATTCATGCCCATGCTGAGCACCGTGATGCTGTTCTGGTCGGCCGCGAGTCGCCTCGGCGGCGTCCTGCTGGGTGCTGCCGCGCTGCTGATGCTGGTCGCGGCATTCGCCTGGCCCGCGGGCCCGAGCGACGCCGAGGCGGCGATCGAATCGCAGCCGCCTGTCAGGTCCCCGGGAGGCCCTCGAGGACCGTGACGAAGAAATGCCCCTTGCCGGCGCGCAGCGCCTTTGCCGCCGTGTACTCGGGCGAGTTCCAGAACGCGAGCGCGGCTTCCTTCGACGGAAACCTCGAGATGACGATGCTGCGGCTCTCGGGCTCGCCTTCGACCACCTGCACCTTCGCGGCCGGCGTGAGGCTCACGTGGGCGCCACCGAACTTTGCGTAGATCGGCGGCAGCGCGGCGTTGTAGGCCTTGAAGCCCTCGGGATCGGTGACGACGCCCTGAACCAGCAGGTAGGCGGGGCGCGGCGGTATCTCTCCGGACATGGGCGGCTCCTCGAAAAAGCTCATGCTAGCTTGGGGCATTCGCACGTCGCCACCGTATTGGTCCCTGGTCGCGGTTAGAATGTGCCGCTACCCGGCGGGCCTGTAGCACAGCGGTTAGTGCAGGGGACTCATAATCCCTTGGTCCCTGGTTCGAATCCAGGCAGGCCCATCATCGGGCGGACTGCGGGTGAAGGGGAGACGCATGAGAATGCACGGACTGGTTGCGATGAGCATCACTCTTGCCGCGGCTGCCGCGATCGCGGGCTGCATCAGCGAGCCCGCGCCGGGCGGCGACGCGCCTCCCGGCACCGCCGCGCGAGCCGTGGCCGATGCCTCGAAGGGCGCCAGGGTATTTGCCGAGTGCGCCGGCTGCCACGGCATGACGGGGCAGGGCACGCCCGATGGCCAGGTGCCCGCGATTGCCGGGCAGCACGCGTCGGTCATCGTGAAGCAGCTGCGGGACTACCGCGAAGGCGAGCGCTGGGATGCGCGCATGGAAAGCATCATGCAGGAACACCGCTTCAGCGACGATGCGCAGATCGCGAATGTCGCGGCTTATCTCGCCGGCCTGCGCATGCCGCCGGCCGGCGGCGGACCGGGCGGGGAGACCGAGATCCGCGCGCGTGGCGAGCGCGTGTACGCGCAGAGCTGCGCCGCCTGCCACGGCCCTCGCGCCGAAGGCAGCGACGCACAGCTCATGCCGCGCCTGGCCGGCCAGCAGTACATGTACCTGCGCCGCCAGTTGCACGACGTGGTGGACGGACGCAGGCCCAACATCGCACCGGATCACATCAAGGTGCTCGCGCCGCTCGACGTCGATGACATCGACGGACTCTCCGAGTACCTTTCGGAGCTCGCGCCATAGCGCCACGACCCCGGACTTCACATGACACAGCTGCCCAATTGCCCCGCCTGCGGTTCCGCGCTCACCTACCAGGACGGCGAACTCCTCGTCTGCCCCGAATGCGCCCATGAATGGGCACCGGGCGCTGCCGCCGTGCCCGAAGAGGGACCGCCCGTGCACAGGGACGCGGTGGGCAACGTGCTCGCGGACGGGGATACGGTGACCGTCATCAAGGACCTCAAGGTCAAGGGGGCGGGCGCCCCGCTCAAGGTCGGGACCAAGGTGCGCAACATCCGCCTCGTCGACGAGGACCACAACATCGACTGCAGGATCGAGGGCTTCGGTCCCATGAAGCTGAAGTCGGAGTTTGTCCGGAAAGCCTAGGCAGCAGCCGGAAGCGGGGGCACGATGAGCGATCATCCGGTCGACAGATGGCACGGGATCCTCGAGCGCCGTGACCTGCAGGGGCTCAGGGAGCTGCTGGCCGCAGATGCGGTGTTCTTCTCGCCGATCGTCCACAGGGCGCAGTCGGGCCGCGAGTTGACGCTCCGCTACCTGACCGCGGCCTTCGGCGTCTTCTTCAACGACAGCTTCCATTATGTGCGGCAGATTATCGGACCGCAGGACGCCATGCTCGAGTTCGAGGTCACGATCGACGACACGCTCGTGAACGGCGCCGACATCATCAGGTGGAATGCGCGGGGCGAGATCGCGGAATTCAAGGTGATGGTTCGTCCGCTCAAGGCGATCCATCTCATTCACGAGCGCATGGCAGCCGCGCTGCAGGCGCACGGCCAGGAGGCCACATGAGCACGCACGACGTATCGGATGCGGATCGGACCTTTCGCGCCGACTTCGACCACGAAGCCCACGTGCGCCTCGCCTATGTCTATCTGGTCGGGGGTGATGTCGATGAGGCCGTTCAGCGGATCCGCGCGGCGCTGCTCGCCTTCCTGCAACACCATGGCATCCCGGCGACCAAGTACCACGAAACGCTCACTCGCGCCTGGGTGCTGGCGGTGCGTCACTTCATGGACAAGGGCCCGGCGTCGTCGGCCGCCGATTTCATCGCCAGCAATCCGGAGCTTCTGGACAGCCGGATCATGCTGACCCACTATTCGGCGAGCGTGCTCTTCTCGCCCGAAGCCAGGGCCGGCTTCGTCGAACCGGATCTCGATCCGATCCCGCGCGCGCACCGTTGAAGCCGGAAAACCGACAGGGAGTCAGTCATGGCGAGGATCACGGGCATCGGCGGCGTATTCTTCAAGAGCAAGGGTGATCCGGGGGCGCTGGCGGCGTGGTACCAGAAGCACCTGGGGCTCGTCCTGGAGGAGTTCGGCGGCGCCATCCTGAAATGGCCCGAAGACAAGGCCGAGGACCAGGGGCTCACGGTGTGGTGCCTCGCATCGGCGGACAGCCAATGGTTCAGTCCGAGCGAGTCGCCATTCATGATCAACTATCGCGTCGACGATATCGGGGAACTGCTCACCCAGCTGCGCGCCGCCGGCGTTGCGATTCTCCAGGGGCCCGAATCGCACGAGAACGGCAAGTTCGCCTGGATCATGGATCCGGACGGCAACAAGGTCGAGCTCTGGGAGCCGAAGATCTGGGACGACAGGAACAAGGCTTTCTGAGCCGCCTGCCGGCAGCACGGGAACGAAGATGGATATCAACGTATCGCACGAAGAGCACGGTCATCGCGGCGCCTTTTTCGTCATGCAGGACGGCAAGCGCCTGGCCGAAATGACCTACAGCCGCGCGAGCCCGACCCTGGTCATCATCGACCACACCGAAGTGGACGGGAGCCTCGGCGGAAAAGGCGTGGGCCGCCGCCTGCTGGATGCCGCCGTGCAATGGGCCCGCGACACCGGCACCAGGGTCATGGCCACCTGTCCGTTCGCGAAAGCGCAATTCGACCGCGACCCGTCGATTGGCGATGTCCTCGCCTGATCCGCGCGCGAACGACGCGCAAGTGGATCAGCTCCGCGGGCTCGCCGCGGATACGGTATAAAAGAATCCGGGCGCCTCCTGAGTGGGTATTCGATGCTGGTGGCAAGACAGGCGTTGCAGCGGCTGAAGGACGGCAACAGGCGCTTCGTTTCCGAAACACTGGGCAGTGAAGCCGTGGCGACGCCATCGCGCCGCCGGGAGGTGGCCGCGGCGCAGGAGCCCTTCGCCATCATCCTCGGCTGTTCCGATTCGCGCGTGCCGGCCGAGATCATCTTCGACCAGGGTCTCGGCGACCTGTTCGTGATCCGCGTCGCCGGCAACATCGTCGCGCCCTCGCAGGTCGACAGCGTCGAGTTCGCCGCCGGACGCTACGACACGCGGCTGGTCGTGGTGCTCGGGCATTCCAGCTGCGGGGCGATCCTCGCGACCATCGAAGAACTCGATCGCGCGCCCGATGACCAGTCGCGCAAGCTGCGCTCGATCGTCGATCGGGTCCGGCCCTCCGTCGAGCCATTGCTCGGCACGCCGATCGCCGCCGATCGCGATGCACTGGTGCGCAGGGCCGTGCGGGCCAACATCCGCTCGTCGGTGAGCCAGCTGCGGCACGGATCGCAGCTGCTCGAGGACATGATCCGGCGCAAGGGCCTGTTGGTCGTTGGCGCGGAATACAATCTCGACAGCGGCGTCGTCGAGTTCTTCGACGAGGACTGATATGGCAGCGGGCGGCTGGCCGATCGCGTTCCTCGGCCTCGTGCTGCATTTCGCGATGATGCTGCTGATCGCCTGGATTTACTGCGCCTTCGCACGGCGATTGGCATGGACGCGCCAGCGACACTCGCCATCGGCATCGCAGTGCATATCATTTGCATTGGTGTGCCGATGGCATGGGTCGCGACCCGGTGGAGCAGGCGTCTGGCGGCGTAGTCGGCGGTGCGCACGATGCTAAGATACTTTATGCGCAGCAGACATCACCTGGAGGGGCACTCGGGGCGCCGCACCGGCTTGCTGCGAGCGGCCGTGCTCGGTGCCAATGACGGCATCGTGTCCACCGCCAGCCTGATCGTCGGCGTAGCCGCCGCCAGTACCACGCGCGACCCGGTAGTGATCGCGGCGGTTGCCGGCATGGTCTCAGGTGCGATCTCGATGGCCGCGGGCGAGTACGTTTCGGTCAGCTCGCAGGCCGATGCGGAGCAAGCGGATCTCGAGCGCGAACGCCTCGAGCTCGAGAAGGACGTGGAGTCCGAGCGCAGGGAACTCGCCTCGATCTACGTGCGGCGCGGACTGCAGCCGGAGCTCGCGAGGCAGGTCGCGGAGCAGCTGATGGAAAAGGATGCCCTGCACGCCCACGCGCGCGACGAACTTGGGCACAGCGAGATCACTGCTGCCCAGCCCGTGCACGCGGCGGTCATCTCGGCCGTGAGTTTCGCGATCGGCGCGGCGCTGCCGCTCGCCGGCGTGCTGGTCAGTACCCGGCAGACCGTCATCCCGATCGTCGCCGCAAGCTGCCTCTTCGCGCTGGCCTGCACCGGTGCGCTCGCGGCGCGCGCGGGCGGTGCGAGCATGCTCAAGGGCTCGGCGCGCGTCACCTTCTGGGGCATCTTCGCCATGGCCGCCACGGCGGCCGTGGGCTCCCTGTTCGGCGGCGTGTTTTGAGTCGCCTGCAGGTGAAGGTGGTGCCCGGTGCGTCGCGCGACAGTATCGCCGGCTGGCTGGGCGATGCGCTGAAAGTGCGGGTCAGCGCGCCCCCGGAGAAGGGCAAGGCGAATGCGGCCGTCGAAGCGCTGCTTGCCGAGGCGCTCGGCGTGGCGCCGCCAAGCGTGCGGATCGTCGCGGGACAGTCCTCGGCACGCAAGCAGGTCGAGGTCGCGGGGCTCACTGCCGCGCAGATTCGCGAGCGACTCGAAGAGTCGTCCGGCGTGATGTCCGGGTAAGATCCGCATCGGTATCCCCTCTACGATCCTCACCACCCGGGGTGGCTGACATGTTGCGCAATTCAAACGAACGCTACGGCACGCTCTCGGTGTCGCTGCACTGGCTGATGCTGTTGCTGATCGCCGCGGTCTATGCGTGCATCGAGCTGCGGGTGAATTTCCCGCGCGGCAGCGATACGCGCGAGGCACTCAAGAACTGGCACTTCATGCTGGGGCTCGGGGTGCTGCTGCTTGCGCTCGTGCGCCTCGCGGTCCACCTGTGGGGCCCCAAGCCCCGCATCCAGCCCGATCCCGGACGCCTGCAGGATCTCGCGTCACGGGTCGGGCACTTCGCGCTCTACGTCCTGATGCTCGGCATGCCGCTGGCGGGCTGGCTGATTCTGAGCGCGGAGGGCGATCCGATTCCGTTCTTCGGCCTGCAGCTGCCGCCGCTCCTGGCGCCGAACGAGGCACTCGCGAAAGACATCGAGGAGATTCACGCGACGGCGGGGACCGTGGGCTACTGGCTCATCGGCCTGCATGCCGCCGCGGCGCTGTTCCACCATTACGTGCAGCGCGACAACACGTTGACGCGCATGTTGCCGCTCTGGCGCCGGGGCGCATAGCCACCGCGCCGGCGCCACTTTCGTCGGCAGCGCGACACAGGAGGTGTGCGATGGCTCGGCAAGCAGCTGGCGGCCTGGCGAAAATCGGCCAGATCGCGATCCCGGTATCGGAACTCGACCGCGCGATCGTCTTCTATCGCGACACGCTCGGCATGCGCTTCATGTTCCAGGCGCCCTCGGGGCTCGCTTTCTTCGACTGTGGTGGCGTGCGCCTGATGCTGGACGTGGCGGCGAAGTCCTCGCCCGAGATCCGCTCTTCGCTGCTCTACTTCAGTGTCGATGATATCGACGCGAACCACGAGCTGTTGGTGTCACGCGGCGTCGAGTTCGAGGCGCCGCCCCATCTCGTGGCGAAGCTGCCCGACCACGAGCTCTGGATGGCGTTCTTCAGGGATCCCGACCGGAATCTCCTCGCGCTGATGTGCGAGAAGCGCTGACGCGAACGGGCACGGGGTACCGACCCGTGCCCGCCAGTCGCGTCAGTCTTCCATCAGGAAGCTGCGCAGCTGCTCCGAGCGGGACGGATGGCGCAGCTTGCGCAGCGCCTTCGCCTCGATCTGGCGGATGCGCTCGCGGGTGACATCGAACTGCTTGCCCACTTCCTCGAGGGTGTGGTCGGTGTTCATGTCGATGCCGAAGCGCATGCGCAGCACCTTCGCCTCCCGGGGCGTGAGCTGCGCAAGCACCGAGTGCGTGGTCTCGCGCAGCGATTCCATCGTCGCCTGGTCGATCGGCGAGGCGACCGACTGGTCCTCGATGAAGTCGCCGAGGTGCGAATCCTCGTCGTCGCCGATCGGCGTTTCCATCGAGATCGGCTCCTTGGCGATCTTGAGCACCTTCCTGACCTTGTCCTCGGGCATCTCCATGCGCACGGCGAGCTCTTCCGGCGTCGGCTCGCGGCCCATCTCCTGCAGCATCTGCCGCGAAATGCGGTTCAGCTTGTTGATGGTCTCGATCATGTGCACGGGAATGCGGATCGTGCGCGCCTGGTCGGCGATCGAGCGGGTGATGGCCTGGCGGATCCACCAGGTCGCGTAGGTCGAGAACTTGTAACCGCGGCGATACTCGAACTTGTCGACGGCCTTCATCAGGCCGATGTTGCCTTCCTGGATCAGGTCCAGGAACTGCAGGCCGCGGTTGGTGTACTTCTTCGCAATCGAGATCACGAGGCGCAGGTTGGCCTCGACCATTTCCTTCTTCGCGCGGCGCGCCTTGGCCTCGCCGATCGAGACCTCTCGGTTCACTTCCTTGATGTCGTTGATCGACAGGTGCAGCGCTTCCTCGAGCGTGACCAGCTTGCGCTGGCGGCGCTCGATGTCGTCCTTCAACCTGGCGATGCCGGCCGAATACTTCTTGCCGGCCTTGATGTGCTTCGCGATCCAGCGCGGGCTGGTCTCGTTCTTCGGGAAGGTGGTGATGAAGTCCTTGCGCGGCATGCCGGCATCGCGCACCGCGAGCACCATGATTTCCTTCTCGAGCTGGCGCACTTCGCCGACCTGCGCGCGCAGGTTGCCGATCAGCGCCTCGAACATGCGCGGCGCGAGCTTGAGCTCCATGAACTCGCCCGAGAGCTTCTTCCTGATCTTGAGGGTCTTCGGGTCCTTGGCGCCGTGCTTGGCGATCGCATTCAGCGCCTGTGCGTGCAGTTTGGCGATCGAGGCGAAGCGGCGTGCCGCTTCCTCCGGATCCGGGCCGGTGTCCACGACTTCCTCTTCGGCTTCCTCGTCTTCCGCCTCTTCGTCGTCCTTGTCCTTCGCGGCGGCGGCCGGGTCCGGTCGCGTCGGGTTCTGCGGCTGCGCGATCACGTCGGGCGCGTTCGGGTCGATGAAGCCGACGATGATGTCGACGAGGCGAGTCTGGCCCGCCTTCACCGGCTCGTAGGCACGGCCGAGGAAATCCAGGGTGGGCGGATACATCGACAGCGCGAGGCGCACGGCATCGAGGCCTTCCTCGATGCGCTTGGCGATGCGGATCTCGCCCTCGCGGGTCAGCAGTTCGACGGTGCCCATCTCGCGCATGTACATGCGCACGGGATCGGTGGTGCGGCCGAGTTCGGCGTCGAGCGCGGCCAGCGCGGCGGCCGCTTCCTCGATCGCTTCCTCATCGGTCGGCGCCGACGGCTCGGAGGCGAGCAGGGCTTCGGTATCCGGTGCCTTCTCGTACACCGGGATGCCCATGTCGTTGATCGTGTTGACGATCTCTTCGATCTGCTCGGGGTCGACGATCTCCGACGGCAGGTGGTCGTTCACCTGCGAGTAGGTGAGGTAACCCTGTTCCTTGCCGCGCGCGATCAGCAGCTTGAGCTGCGACTGGCGCTCCTCGGGCATCGCCGCGGGACGACGCTCGATGCTGGTCGGCACGGCCGCGGTCCTGCGCGCCTCGTCCTTGCTCTTCGCCTTCGGTTCGGCCTTGCGCGGCAGTTCGACGACCTTGCGCGCGGGCTCGGCCTTGTGTGCGTTCGCCTTGCGGGCCTCAACCTTGCGTGCCGGTGCGGCGCGCTGTACCCGGGCCTTCGGCTCCGCCTTGCGCGCCACGGCCTTGCGGGACGCGGTCTTGGCGACGGTCCGGGGAGCTTTCCTGGGGGCGCTCGGCTTCTTGGCGGTTTTGTTTGGCTTTTGCTTGCGTGTCATGTTCCGTGCCAAATATATGCTCGCACCCTCCCGCGCGGTCGGGGACGGTAATCAAGGGGTGGCGAGGAAAAGCTCATCATTATACTAAAGACCCGCCGGCACTTCCCGAATTCCACTGATTTCGTCGTCAATGGCTGCCGAGGCCCCGGCCACCGGCCGCTCCAGTCGGCGCCTTGGCTGACATAAGCCCTTGAAGTTCAAGCTTTTCTTCTGCCGTCAGGTCTCCCTGGCGGCTGCGGACGAGCAGCTCGTCGATACGGCGCTCGCGGGCCCCGACCACCAGGCGCTCGAGCGCTGTCGCGATTTCGCGCTCCGCGGCGCGGGACTCGGCGACCAGCACCTCCTCGGCGGCGAGCTCGGCGAGGCGCGGGCCCTCGGGCCGCTCCCGCCAGCGCTCGAGGATCTGCGCCGTGTTCGTGGCCGGCCGCGCGCGCAACTCCCCGAGCAGTTCGCGCAGGAAGGGCATGCCGGGCTCCTCGACCTGTTCGAGGGCACGGATCAGTGCCTCGTCTACATTCGCGGCCGCGGCCGGATGATGCAGCAGGACCTGCACCGCCTGGCCGACCAGTCCGCGCCGTCCCGCACCGCGATGTCGCGCGCGCGCTCTGGCGGCAGCGCGCGCCGCCGGCGCGCGCGGGTCGGGGCCGCTGTGCGCCGGTGCCGCGCCGCCTGCTTTCCACAGCTCCGCGAGCCGTGTCGCCGGCAGCTTGATCGCCTCCGCGACACGCCCGATCAGCAGCTCGCGGTACACGCCGGCGGGAACCCGCGCGACCAGCGGTCGCGCGAGTTCGGCGAAGCGCGCCCGCCCGTCGGCGTGCGCGAGATCGGCCTGAGTGGCCAGCTCGCGCACCAGATACTCGGACAGCGGCAGCGCCGCCTCGAGGCGACGCTCGAAGGCTTCGGCGCCCTCCTGCGCGACGAGCGTGTCGGGGTCGTGGCCCTCCGGCAGGAACAGGAAGCGGATCTCGCGGCCCTCACGCACTTCGGGCAGGGCATTCAGCAAGGCGCGCCAGGCCGCCGCGCGGCCGGCGCGATCGCCGTCGAACGCGAATACCACTTCGCTCACCAGGCGGAAGATGCGCTTCAGGTGCTCGGGCGTCGTCGCCGTGCCGAGCGTCGCGACCGCATAGCGCACGCCCGCCTGGTGCAGGCGCACCACGTCGATATAACCCTCGACGACGAGCAGCCGCGTGAGCTTGACGCGGCTCTGGCGCACTTCGTACATCCCGTAGAGTTCGCGGCCCTTGTGGAACAGCGCCGTCTCGGGTGAATTGAGGTACTTCGGCTCGCCCTCGCCGATCACGCGCCCGCCGAAGGCGATCACGCGCCCGCGCGCATCGCGGATCGGGAACATCAGCCGGTCGCGGAAGCGGTCGTAATGGCGTTCGCCGTCGCGGATCTGCCCGCCCTCGCGTTCGATGACGAGCCCGAGTTCGGCGAGCTGGCGGACCTTCCCGGCATCGCCCCCGAAGCGGCGCAGCGCATCGTTCCAGGAATTGGTCGCGAAACCGAGCTGGAAGCGAGCCACCGATTCGGCGTCGAGGCCGCGCTTCGCGACGTATTCGCGCGCGCGCGCATCCCCGGCGAGTGTCGTGGCGAAGTAGCCGGCAACGCGCGCATTGAGTTCGTACAGCGCGTCGCTCGAGTCGCCGTCGCGGTCGGACGCGCCGGCTTCGCGCGGCACTTCGACCCCGGCGCGCGAGGCGAGCTCCTCGACCGCCTCGGGAAAGCTGAGCCGGTCGTAGTTCATCAGGAAGCCGAGCGCCGTGCCGTGCGCGCCGCAGCCGAAGCAGTGGTAGAACTGCTTGTCGGGGCTCACCCAGAACGAGGGTGACTTCTCGTCGTGGAATGGGCAGCAGGCCTTGAACTCGCGGCCCGCCTTCTTCAGCGGCACGCGCGCGCCGATCAGTTCGACGATGTCGGTCCGCCCGATCAGGTCGTCGATGAAGTTCTGGGGGATCCGGCCGGCCATGCCGAATAGTAAGCCACGCGGCGCGCGGCAGCCGGGATCAGCCGGCGGCGCCGAGCTTCGCCTTGATGCGGGCACCGACGGCGCCCATGTCGGCGCGGCCCGCGGCCTGGCCTTTCACGAGGCCCATGACCTTGCCCATGTCCTTGATCGAACTTGCGCCGGTCTGCGCGATCGCGGCATTCACCAGCGCGTCGAGCTCGGCGTCGGACAGTTGCTCGGGCAGGTAAGCCTGCAGCAGTTCGAGCTCCGCGGTCTCCTTTGCGACGAGGTCGGCGCGGCCGCCCGCCGTGAACTGCGTGATCGATTCCTTGCGCTGCTTGACCATCTTCTCGAGGACCGCGAGCACCTGGCTGTCATCCAGCGTGATGCGCTCGTCGACCTCGCGCTGCTTGATGGCAGCCTGCAGCATGCGGATCGTGCCCAGGCGCTCTTTCTCGCCGGCACGCATCGCGGCCTTCATGTCTTCGGTGATGCGCTCCTTGAGCGTCATCGCGGGTGTCAGCGCCGTGGCGCGCTGTCGCGGGAGTTGCGCTTCAGGTGGCGCTTCACGGCCGCCGCCTTCTTGCGTTTCCGTTCCTGGGTCGGCTTTTCGTAGAATTCCCGACGGCGCAGCTCCGTGAGGACGCCCGCTTTCTCGCACGCCCGCTTGAAACGGCGCAACGCGGCGTCGAAGAACTCGTTTTCGCGGACACGAACGCTCGGCATCGGAACCTCAACTCTTTGAATTTACAGAAATTTCGCTCGCGGCCCATGGGCGCAAGGGCGGCAATTCTAATGATCTCCCGGTAAAAACGCAAAATGCGTGTGCTCGCCATCGAATCGTCCTGCGACGAGAGTGCGGTGGCGGTCCTCGACGAGGACCGCGGCCTGCTCGCGCACGTCCTGCACTCGCAGATCGACCTGCACCGCGTCTATGGCGGCGTCGTGCCGGAACTCGCCTCGCGCGACCATGTGCGCCGGCTCGTGCCACTCGTGCGCACTGCGCTCGCGGATGCCGCATCCACCCCGGCCGACCTCGACGGCGTGGCCTATACCTGCGGACCGGGGCTGATCGGCGCCCTGCTGACCGGCGCGGCACTCGCACGCAGCCTCGCCTACGCCTGGGGGCTGCCGGCGGTCAATGTGCATCACCTCGAAGGCCACCTGCTGGCCCCGCTCCTCGAGCCGGATCCACCGGGCTTCCCGCACGTGGCGCTGCTCGTTTCGGGCGGGCACACGATGCTGGTCGAAGTGCGCGGCATCGGCGACTACCGCGTGCTCGGCGAGACGCGCGACGACGCGGCCGGCGAAGCCTTCGACAAGACCGCGAAGTTGCTCGGTCTGCCGTATCCCGGGGGCCCCGAACTCGCACGGCTCGCGCTCGAGGGCCGGCCTGGCGCGTACCGGTTCCCGCGTCCGATGCTCGACCGGCCCGGTCTCGAATTCAGCTTCTCGGGCCTCAAGACCGCCGTGAGCCTCGTCGTGAGGGCGCCGGACTTCGATCCCGCGCGGCGCGCCGACGTGGCCCACGGCGTCGAGACGGCGATCGTCGCCACGCTGGTCGCGAAGGCGCTGCGCGCGCTCGAGGCCACCGGCCTCGACACGCTGGTCGTCTCCGGCGGCGTCGGCGCCAATCGCCGGTTGCGCGCCGAGCTCACCGCCGCGGCTGCGCGGCGCGGCGCGCGTGTGCACTATCCACGCATCGAGTTCTGCACCGACAATGCGGCCATGGTCGCGGTCGCGGGCCTCGCGCGGCTGCGCGCGGGCGAGCGCTCGGGACTCACCATCGATGCACGCGCACGGTGGCCGCTCGACAGCCTCGCGCCGCTCGCGCAACAAGGAACAGCCTGATGACCGACGACGTGACCGACCGGATCTTCCTGCACGGCCTCGCCGTCGACTGCGTGATCGGCTTCATCGAGTGGGAGCGGCGAATCAAGCAGACGGTGGTCATCGACCTCGAGATGCCGGTGGATTGTGCCCGCGCCGCGCAGCGCGACGCCGTCGAGGACACGCTCGACTACAAGAAGGTCGCCAAGCGCGTGATCGCCTTCGTCGAGGCGAGCGAGTTCCAGCTGGTCGAGACGCTCGCGGAGCGCATCGCGCAGCTGATCCTCGCCGACTTCGGGCTCGAGTGGGTGCGCCTGTCCGTCAACAAGCCCGGCGCTATCCGCGGCTCGCGTGACGTCGGCGTCAGCATCGAGCGCCGGCGGGCCGCCGCCCAATGACGCAGGTCCTCGTCGCAGCCGGCAGCAACATTGACCCCGAACGCCATCTCGCCGTCGCGATGCGCGAGCTGGCGCGCGCCTTTCCCGGCACGCGCTTCTCGCGCGCGTACCGCAATGCCGCCGTGGGCTTCAAGGGCGAGGACTTCATCAACCTGGTCGCCGCGTTCGAGACCGATCTCGCCCCGCCCGCCATCCTCGAGCACCTGCACCGGATCGAGACGGGCTGCGGGCGCGAGCGCGATGCGCCGAAGTGGGCGCCGCGTTCGATGGACCTCGACCTGCTGCTGTATGGCGACCTCGAGTGCGAGGCTCCCGGCTACCGTCTGCCGCGCCCGGATCTCGTGAAGCGCCCCTACATGCTCGGGCCCGCGGCCGAGGTCGCGCCCGGGATGCGCCATCCCACGCTGGGTGCGACGCTCGGCGAACTGTGGGAGCGCTTCGATCGCGCGGCGCACGAGCTTCGGCCCATGCCGCTCGCGCCGGCGGAGTGAGCGGGCGTGCGCCTAGTCGCCGAGGCTGCGGCCGCCGTCGATCGCCAGGATCTGCCCGGTGACGAACGGCGCATCGGCCGCGAAATAGCGCGCCGCGAGCGCCACGTCGCGCGGCGAGCCGAGGCGCTTCAACTGGGTGCGGGCGACGATCTCGGCCTTGAGCTTCTCGTCGACGCCGCCCGCGGGCCACATCACCGGGCCCGGTGCGATGCCGTTCACCCGCACCTCGGGGGCCAGCTCACGCGCCAGCGAGCGGGTGAGCATCGCAAGTCCCGCCTTGGCGATCGAGTAGGTCGTGTGCCGCCGCAGCGGCCGCTGGCCGTGGATGTCGACGAGGTTCAGGATGAGTCCGCTCGACCGGCGCAGTGCGGGCGCAGCCGCCTGCGAGAGGAACAGCGGCACCTTGAGATTGGTGCCGAGCAGGTCGTCCCAGTGCGCCGGCGTAATCTCGCCGACCGGCGTCGCATAGAAGGTCGAGGCGTTGTTGACGAGCACGTCGAGCCGGCCGAAGGCGCCGAGCGTGGTGTCGATGAGCCGCGGCAGGTTGGCGATGTCGAGCAGGTCGGCCTCGATGCCGACCGCCGAGTGCGGGCGCTGCGTATTCAGCTCGCCGACGAGCGCCTGCGCCTCGGCTGCCGAAGTGCGGTAGTGCAGGGCGACGTGGGCGCCGGCGGCGTGCAGCGTGCGGGCGATCTCGGCCCCCACGCGCCGAGCCGCGCCGGTGATCAATACTGTCTTGCCCGTGAGTGCGCCCATGCAGGCTGAGCTTACACCGGGTCCGGACGAGCGGGCACACGGGCAGCGCGTGCTCGCCGCGGTACACGACGCCATTGCGGCGGCCGGCGGGGCGATCCCGTTCTCGCAGTTCATGGCGCTCGCGCTCTATGCGCCGGGGCTCGGCTATTACAGCGCCGGCGCGCGCAAGTTCGGTCCGGGCGGCGATTTCACGACGGCGCCCGAGATCTCGCCGCTGTTCGGCCGCTGCATCGCGCGCCAGTGCAGCGAGGTACTCGCCGCGACCGGCGGGGCTATCCTCGAGTTCGGCGCCGGCACGGGCGCGCTCGCCGAGACGGTGCTCGAGGCGCTCGCCGCGCGCGAGGCGCTGCCGGAGCGCTACCTGATCCTCGAGGTGAGCGCCGAGCTGCGCGCGCGCCAGCAGCAGCGCCTTGCCGCGCTCGCGCCGGCGCTCGCCGCGCGCGTCGCGTGGCTCGACCGGCTGCCCGATGCACCGTTCACCGGCGTGATGCTGGCCAACGAAGTGCTCGATGCGCTGCCCTGTGAGCGCTTCGTCGTGCGCGCAGGCAAGGCGCTGCGGCTCGGTGTCACACGCGATCCGCACTCGGGCGCGCTGCGCGAGGCGGTGCTCGCCGAGGGAGGCGCCGTGCAGGCGGGCGTGCCGGGTCTGCCGGCGGACCTCGACCTCGCGGCCCTGCCCGAAGGCTACCGCGGCGAGTGCTGCCCGCAGTTGCAGGCGTGGATCGCGACGGTCGGCGCGACCCTCGGGCGCGGACTCGTGCTCGCGCTCGACTACGGTCTGCCGCGCGGCGCCCTGTACCACCCCGACCGGCGCGACGGCACGCTGCTGTGCCACGCGAGGCATCGCGCGCATGGCGATGCGCTGCGCGATGTCGGCCTGCAGGACATCACCGCCTGGGTCGATTTCACGGCGGTCGCAGAGGCGGCGGCCGATGCGGGGCTCACCGTCGCGGGGTTCTCGACGCAGGCGGCATTCCTGCTCGCGCTCGGCATCGAGGCCGACGTCGCGCGCGAGACTGACACCGCCCGGCGCGCGGCACGCGCCGGCGAGGCGCGGCGATTGCTGATGCCGGACGAAATGGGCGAGATCTTCAAGGCGATCGCGCTCACGCGCGATCTCGATGCACCGCTCAGCGGATTTGCACTGCAGGATCTACGACGCCAACTCTAGCTTTCTGTGCGGCGATCGCCTGTGCGCGCAGCTCGTGCAGGCGGATCCCGATCTGCGGACCCTCGAGGCCCGCGCGCGTGACTTCATCCAGCACTGCGCCGCGCGCCGCGGCCTGGCAGCGGCGCAGGTAGGTCGCCTGCGGATAGGGACGCTCCTCGAAGCCCTGGCGACCGCGGGCATCGGCCTCGCAGGCGAGCAGCAGTTCCTCGAAGCGTTCGGGGCGGCGGAATGCGTCGCAGCGCTCGAGCATGCCGAGGATCGTCGCGGCGCGCAGGTCGAAGGCGCGGTGCACGTCGCAGTGATAGCGCGCCACGAGGCGCGCCAGGTCGCGGTGATCGTTCGGCACGCGCAGCCGCTCGCACAGGGCATCGACGAGCTCGACGCCCGCGGCCTCGTGACCGTGGTGCATCGGCCAGCGCTCGCGCGCCGTGCGGCCCTTGCCGAGGTCGTGGGTCAGTGCGGCGAAGCGCACCGTGTTGGCCTCGCTCAGCAGCGCAGCCTGGCGCAGCACCATCAGTGTGTGCACGCCGGCATCGATCTCGGGATGCCACTTCTGCGGCTGCGGCACGCCGAACAGCGCGTCGACTTCGGGGAACACTACCGCGAGCGCGCCGCAGTCGCGCAGCACCTGGAAATAGACGTCGGGGCGCTCGGTGGCCAGGGCGCGCGCGGTTTCCTGCCATGTGCGCTCGGCGACCAGCGCATCGGCTTCGCCATTCGCGACCATCTCGCGCATCAGCGCGAGCGTCTCAGCGGCCACCGAGAAGCCGAGCGGCGCGAAGCGTGCCGCGAAGCGCGCCACGCGCAGGATGCGCACCGGATCCTCGACGAAGGCCGGCGACACGTGGCGCAGCACGCGCGCCTCGAGGTCGCGCTGCCCGCCGTGGGGATCGATGAGCTCCCCGCTCTCGCTGCGCGCCATCGCATTCACGGTCAGGTCGCGGCGCGCCAGGTCGTCCTCGAGCGTCACTTCGGGCGAAAACTCGGTGACGAAGCCGCGGTAGCCAGGCGCGGTCTTGCGCTCGAGGCGCGCCAGCGCGTACTCCTCCCTGGTCCGCGGATGCAGGAAAACGGGGAATTCCCGCCCCACCGGGGTGTAGCCCGCGCTGGTGAGCTGCTCCGGGGTCGCGCCGACGACGACCCAGTCCCGTTCGCGGACAGGCAGGCCGAGGGCCTCGTCCCGAACGGCGCCACCGACCAAGTAGACTCGCATGCACGCATGTTACTCGACGTCCGCATCTTCGCGTTGCTGCTCTTGCTGCCGCTCTCCGGGTGCGGGTCGCTGTATCTCGCGCAGGCGGCCGCCGGCCAGTGGGGAGTGATGGCGGCACGAGAACCGATCGAGACAGTGGTTGCCGATCCGGCCACGCCGCAGGAGCTGCGTGCACGACTCGAGCAGGTGATGGCGGCCCGCGAATTCGCCTCGCGCGAACTCGCGCTGCCCGACAACGCGAGCTACCGGCAGTACGCCGCGCTCGATCGGCCCTACGTGGTATGGAACGTCGTCGCGGTGCCGGAGTTCGCGATCGAGCCGAAGGAATGGTGCTTTCCGATCGCCGGCTGCATCGCCTATCGCGGCTACTTCAGCGAGCAGCGCGCACGCAACTATGCCCTCACGCTCGAATCGCGCGGCTACGACGTCGTGGTCGGCGGCGTCGCGGCGTATTCCACGCTCGGGCGCTTCGCCGACCCGGTGCTCTCGACGATGATGGGCTACGGCGATGCCCAGCTCGTGGGCGTGATCTTCCACGAGCTCGCCCACCAGGTCGTCTACGTGGCCGGGGATTCGGCGTTCAACGAGGCCTTCGCGGTTGCGGTCGAACAGGAAGGGCTCGCACGCTGGCTGGCGTGGCGCGGCGAGCTCGGCCAGCTCGACGCCTGGCGCAGGTCGCGCGCGGCGCAGACGCAGCTCGCGGCATTGTTCGCGACCCATCGCGAGTTGCTGCAGCGCCTATATGCCAGCGACCTTGACGCGCCCGCGATGCGCGAGCGCAAGCGCGCGATCCTCGCCGGGCTAGCCGCCGAGGTGCGCGCCCTCGAGGCGCGCAGCGGGATGCGCATCGGCTACGGACACATCGATGCCGGCCTCAATAACGCGCACCTCGCCTCCGTCGCGACCTATTTCGATTGCGTGCCGGGCTTCGAGCGGCTGTTCGCGGCGCAGGGCGGCGACCTGCCGCGCTTCTATGCCGCGGTCAAGGCGCTCGCCAGGGAGCCGCTGGCAGCGCGACACGCGGCGGTGTGCGGCGCGCTCGCGCGCAACTAGCGCAGCGGAATGAGCAGCGCGGTGCTGCCGCGGCGGATCGTGAGCACCAGCGAATTGGCACCGCGGGCCGCCTCGCGCAGGTGGCGCAGGTTGCCGACCTGCGTGCGGTTCGCGTTCACGATCACGTCATTCGAGCGCAGGCCCGCGAGCGATGCGGGACTGCCGGCCTCGACCGCGCGTACCAGCACGCCGCCGGCGTTGGGCGCATCGGCGAGTTGCGCGCCGACGAGGCCGCGATGGATCTCGGGCGCGTCGGCGTCTTCGGTTTCGACGCGCGCGGTGGCTTCATTCGGCGTCTCGGCGATCACCGCGGTCACCTTGCGCGGTTTGCCGTCGCGGATGATGCCGACATCGACCGTCTCGCCGACGCGCAGCAGGCCGATCGCGTTCTGCAGATCGGTGCTCGACTTGACGCTCTGGTTGTTGAGCGAGGTGATCACGTCACCCGGCCGGATGCCGGCCTTGTCGGCCGGCGAGCCCTGCACGACCTCGGAGACGAGCGCGCCGCTCGCGTCCTTGAGGGCGAGCGACTGCGCGATATCGGGCGTGACGCTGTAGATGCTGACGCCGAGCAGGCCGCGTTTCACCGAGCCGTACTTCACCAGCTGCTCCATGACGTTCTTCGCCATGTTGGCCGGGATCGCGAAGCCGATGCCGATGTTGCCGCCGCTGCGCGAGAGGATCGCGGTGTTGATGCCGACGAGTTCGCCGCGCAGGTTCACCAGCGCGCCGCCGGAATTTCCCGGATTGATCGACGCGTCGGTCTGGATGAAATCCTCATAGCCGTCGGTGATTCCCGAGCGCGACAGGCCGCTGACGATGCCCTGCGTCACCGTGTGCTGCAGGCCGAACGGATTGCCGATCGCGACCACGTAGTCGCCGACCTCGAGCCGGCTCGAATCGCCGAAGGAGAGCTGCACGAGGCGGTCGTGTTCGACCTTGAGCACCGCGACGTCGGACGGCGCATCGCTGCCGATCACCTCGGCCTTGATGTCGGTGCCGTCCTGCAGGGTCACGGTGATCTCGCTGGCGTTCTCGATCACGTGCGCATTGGTCAGCACGTAGCCTCTCTTCGCGTCGATGATCACGCCGGAGCCGGCGCTCTGGAACTGGCGTTCGCGCGTGCCGCCGCCCGGGGGCACATCGAAGAAGCGGCGGAAGAAGGGGTCGTCGAGCAGCGGATTCTGCGGTCCGCGCTGCTTGATGGTGCCGCGCGTGGCGATATTCACGACCGCGGGCGAAACCCGCTTGATCATCGGCGCGAGCGAGGGCAGCGGCGAGGAGGCGCTCTGGGCCATTGCCGGAGCTCCCGGGAGACCAGCGGCGAGGCCCAGGAGGAGGGCGGTGATGGCAACGAGACTTGTGGGGCGGAAGCGGTTCATGGCGTGGATTCTAAACGGTGCCGGTATTTCGGTATTTCGGTTATTGGCAGCCAGCGGCCCGATGACCGAAATACCGAAATTCCGGCAGCGGGCAGAAAAATCAAGCCCCTGCGCAGCCACAAGATATAGATATAGGCCCGTTCCGACGGGGGCTGTGCGCGCGCAGCAAACTTTGCGGTCTTTATCTGCAGAAGTTCATATAAGTTATTGATATTTAATGCGCTAACCGAATTATGGAAGTCGTCTCCCAAAGCCTTGACGGGGTCATTTCGCATAATTAGGCTCTTCTACCCAACACAACATCTTGTGTCGCGTCGCGCGATCGAGAACCCGGGTTGGGGGCAACCGGGAGGCACCGCAGCTGCCAGCGGCCTTCCCGATTTGAGAGAAGAAAACTGGGGAGAGCGGACCGTTGAACAGCGTAGTGAAGATCGAGCCCAAGGACGTCAGCACCATTCCGTTCCAGGATGCCTCGCTCGACATCTGGGACAAGAAATACCGTCTGACCGCGAAGGATGGCACGCCGCTCGATGCGACCATGGACGACACCTACAAGCGTGTCGCCCGTGCGCTCGCCGATGTCGAGGCGCCCGAAGTGCGCGGCGAGTGGTACGAGCGCTTCCTCTGGGCGCTGCGCCGGGGCGCGATCCCGGCTGGCCGGGTGACTTCGAATGCCGGCGCATTGGAGCACAAACCGGCCACTTCCACTATAAACTGTACCGTATCTGGAACAATAACCGACTCGATGGACGACATCCTGAACAAGGTCCACGAGGCCGGTCTCACGCTCAAGGCGGGCTGCGGCATCGGCTATGAGTTCTCGACCCTGCGCCCTCGCGGGGCGTACGTGAGCGGTGCAGGTGCCTATACCTCGGGCCCGCTGTCGTTCATGGATATCTACGACAAGATGTGTTTCACCGTGTCGTCGGCCGGCGGCCGGCGCGGCGCGCAGATGGGCACGTTCGACGTGAGCCATCCGGATGCGATGGAGTTCATCCGCGCCAAGCGCGAGAACGGCCGCCTGCGCCAGTTCAATCTCTCGCTGCTGATCACCGACGAATTCATGCAGGCCGTGCGCGCGGATGCCGACTGGCAGCTCGCGTTCCCGCTGTCCATCAGGGAATTCGAGAGCGAGCAGCCCGACCTCACCGACACCGGCAAGTACATCTGGCGGGAGTGGCCGAACAGCGCGGGCTACGTGACCTCGGACGAAGGCCTCGTCGCCTGCAAGATCTACAAGACACTGCCGGCGCGGCGCATGTGGGACGTCATCATGTCGTCCACCTACGATTTCGCGGAGCCGGGCTTCATCCTGATCGACCGCGTCAACGAGATGAACAACAACTGGTGGTGCGAGAACATCCGCGCAACCAACCCCTGCGGCGAGCAGCCGCTGCCGCCCTACGGTTCGTGCCTGCTCGGCTCGGTGAACCTCACGCAGTTCGTCCGCAATCCGTTCACCGAGTTTGCGGAGTTCGACTGGAACGAGTACCGCGAGGTCGTCAAGGTGTTCACGCGCATGCTCGACAACGTGGTCGAGGTGAACGGCCTGCCGCTCGAGCAGCAGCGCAACGAGATCAAGCGCAAGCGCCGCCACGGCATGGGCTTCCTCGGCCTCGGCAGCACCATCACGCTGCTCGGCATGAAGTACGGTTCGCCCGAATCGGTCAGCTTCACCGAGGACGTGGCGCGCGAGATGGCGGTGGCCGGCTGGGAAGCGGGGCTCGATCTGGCACGCGAGAAGGGCCCCGCGCCGATCATGAACGAGGAGTTCGAGGTCACCAGGGCAATGCTGCGCAAGCGTCCCGAAATGGTCGAGGACGGCTGGAAAGTGGGCGCACACATCCCGGGCCGCATCCTGCACGCCAAGTACAGCCGCTACATGCAGCGTGTCGCCGAAGTGGCGCCGCGACTCGTCGAGCAGCTCGCCGAGGTGGGCGCGCGCTTCACCCATCACAGCTCGATCGCGCCGACCGGCACGATTTCGCTGTCGCTCGCGAACAATGCCTCGAACGGAATCGAGCCGTCCTTCGCGCATCACTATTTCAGGAACGTGATCCGCCCGGGCCGCAAGACCAAGGAGAAGGTCGACGTGTTTTCGTTCGAGCTGCTCGCCTATCGCGAACTCGTCAATCCGCGCGCGATGCCGGGCGCGGAGACCGAGGCGGAGAGGCTGCCCGCGTACTTCACCACCGCCGAGGACATCTCGCCGCGCGAACACGTTGATATCCAGGCCGCCGCGCAGAAGTGGATCGACTCGTCGATCTCGAAGACCGCGAACGTGCCGACCGACTACAAGTACGCCGACTTCAAGGACATCTACCTGTACGCCCACGAGAAGGACCTCAAGGGCTGCACTACCTTCCGCTTCAACCCGGAGGCGTTCCAGGGCGTGCTCGTGAAGGAGGAAGATCTCAGGAACACGACCTACGTGTTCACGCTCGAGGACGGCAGCGAAATCGAGGTGCGGGGCGATGAGGAAATCGAATACGACGGCGAGAAACACACCGCCGCCAATCTGTTCGATGCCCTCAAGGAAGGCTATTACGGAAAATTCTGAGCATGAATGCCATGAAGCTGGACAAGAAGATCATCAAGTACCGCGTGAAGAAGGACGAGGAGAAGGCTTCCGAGGAGAAGGCTCCCGAGGCGAAGGCCGCCGCCGGATCGGCGAAGGTCATCCGCATGCACGAGGAGATCCAGCGCCCCGAGGTGCTGATCGGCTCGACCTACAAGATCAAGACGCCGGTGTCCGACCATGCGATGTACGTCACGATCAACGACATCGTGCTGAACGAGGGCACCGAGTTCGAGCAGCGCCGTCCGTTCGAGGTGTTCATCAACTCGAAGAACCTCGACCACTATCAGTGGATCGTGGCGCTCACCCGCATCATTTCGGCGGTGTTCAGGAAGGATGGTGACGTCACCTTCCTGGTCGATGAGCTGAAGGCGGTGTTCGACCCGCGCGGCGGCTACTGGCAGCCGGGCGGCAAGTTCATGCCGTCGATCATCGCCGAGCTCGGCCACGTGATCGAGAAGCACCTGCAGACGATCGGCCTGCTGCGCGTGCCGGAACTCGACGTGCACCAGCAGCAGTTCATCGCCGAGAAGCGCGCCGAATACGAGGAGCGCCAGAAGCAGGCCGACGCCTTCTCCAAATCGCACTTCCCGGATGGCGCGCAGCTGTGTTCGAAGTGCAGCACCGCGGCGCTGGTCATGATGGACGGCTGCATGACCTGCCTGAACTGCGGCGATTCGAAGTGCGGTTGAGGGGCTGCCCCCCCGCCACGCTGCGCGCGTCCCACCATCGGCGATGTGTCACCGGACGCAACCGCGTCCAGGTGGCTCCCTCCGCTCGCCGCGCAGGCGCGGCCAAAAAAACGGCCCCGCTCACAACGGGGCCATGGTCGCTTGCTTGCTTGCTGAGGAGTGCTTCTTCTTGTCGTTATCCTGCGCTATGACGGCGGCGCGCAAAGCCGAGGCCCACTAGGCCGAGGCCGAGCAGCGCGAGCGTGCCGGGTTCCGGTACGCTGACCACGCCGTTCACCGATTCAACCATCACCACGAAATCGTTGTAGTCGTAGTCCCAGGAGCCGAGCGGCAGGTCTTCCCAGGCCATCACGAACTCGTTGCTGCCCCAGAGGCCGGGCGCCGTATTGCCGATCTTGACCGTGTCGCCGGCGCCCTGGTACGCGAGCATGTGATCGGCGCCATCGCTGTTGAGCGCGGCATCCGAGAACCAGGTGTTGCCGACCGATGCGAGGTAGAAGCCGAACACGTTGGCGGCGAAGTACACGCCGGTCTCGTCGAACAGATTGCGCACCACGTGGCCGTCATCGAGGATCGAGAACACCGCGCGGCCCGAGCTCGAGCCCGCCGAGGCGGAGCCGGAGAAGAGTTCGACGCGCCGCGTCGGATCGAGGGCGTCGTAGATGCCGAAGCTGTTGACGTTGGCGTAGCCGGCCAGCTCGATCACGATCTGCGAGAACGAACCGCCCGAGCCGCCGAGGCTCCACAGGCTGTCGTGGGCGTACTGGTCGTTCACGACATCGATGCTGCTCGGACCGCCGACGGTGATGCCGTCGAGGATCTGCTGCAGGTTGTGCTCGCCATTGGCACCGGTGATGTTGATCGGTGCGGCATGGGCTGCTGCGGCGAGTGCAAGCGACGCACAGGCAAGCGGTAGGGAGAATCTGACCATTATCGAGAGGGCCTCTCTGCGTTGCGGGCGGCCAAATCGGCCGCGCTTCACCCGGAGAGGAGCAAGGCTTGTGCCATGCTTCACAAATTCGGGATTATGTCCTCAGCCGGTGCGCGAACCGGTGCGAAGATGTGACCGGTACCGCATTTCGTGGCCGCAGCGCGCTGCGCAACGCGCACATGTCGCGCGAGGCGCCGGTTCGACTGTCAATTATTCCGACAGATGAGGCGGGCATGGCATCGATGAAGAGACTGGTGGCGCTGCTGCTGTGTATCGCGACGGGCGTCGTGCACGCGCAGTCCGCGGCCGACGTGATTCCGCGCCCGCCCGAACTGCAGGCCGACGTCGACTTCTGGATCCGCGTCTATTCGCAGATCACCACCAACGAAGGCTTCCTGCACGATGAGCGCGACCTGTCGGTCGTGTACGAGACGCTGCGCTTTGCGCCGAATACCCAGCCGAAGCAGCGTTCGGAGATCGTCGACGAGGCGCGCAAGCGTTACCAGGCCGTGTTCGACCGGCTGCTGACCGATCCGCCGGTCGCTGAGCTGACGGGCGAAGAGAAACGCGTGCGCGAGCTGTGGAGCAAGGCGGGCCACGAGCGCCTGAAGAGCGCGCGCGAGGGCATCCGCTTCCAGCTCGGGCAGGCCGATCGCTTCCGCGCCGGCCTGGTGCGCGCCGGCACCTGGGAGGCGCACATCGCGCAGACGCTCGCCAATCTCGGTCTGCCGCCGGAGATCGCGGCGCTGCCGCACGTCGAGTCCTCGTTCAATCCGGCCGTGTACTCAAAGGTGGGCGCGGCAGGGCTGTGGCAGTTCATGCGCTCGACGGGCCGGCGCTACATGCGTATCGACAGCGCGGTCGATGAACGCATGGATCCGTTCCGTTCCACCGAGGCCGCCGCGCAGCTGCTCGCCTACAACTACCGCCTGCTCGGCACCTGGCCGCTGGCCCTCACGGCCTACAACCACGGCGCGGCGGGCATGCGTCGCGCGGCCAAGGCCACCGGCACGACCGATTTCGTGCGCATCAATCGCAGCTACCGCAGCCAGTCCTTCGGCTTCGCGTCGCGCAATTTCTATCCGTCGTTCCTGGCGGCGCTCACCATCGACCAGAATCCGGAGAAATACTTCGGTCCGATCGAGCGCGCGTCCGAACTGGAGTTCACCGAGGTCGCGATGCCGTCCTATGCGCCGGTCAAGGCGCTCGAGCGCTCCCTGTCGATCGATCGCGCGACGCTGCGCGAGCTGAACCCCGCGCTCCTGCCCACGGTGTGGAATGGCGAGCGCCTCGTGCCGCGCGGCTATCGTCTGCGCCTGCCGGGCAACGGCAGGTCGCTCTCGAGCGAAGAGCTCGCCCGGCTGCTGCCGGATACCGAGCAGTACGTCGCGCAGATCGAGTCGCGCTCCCACCGCGTGAAAAAGGGCGAGACACTCGCGAGTGTCGCGCAGCGCTACGGCATCTCGACGCAGCGACTCGCCTCGCTGAACGGTCTGCGGGTCGATGCGGGAGTCAGACAGGGCCGTAGGCTGCGACTCCCGGAGCGCATGCCCGCACTGGTGTCGGCCCGCGCGGCCGCGGCTGCCGTCGCGAGCACCGCGGAGCCGGGGCGTGTGTACGTGGTCAAGCGTGGTGATTCGCTCTCCGCCATCGCCGCGCGCAGCGGAGTCAGCGAACGCGAGGTGATGCGCATCAACGGGCTGCGCAATCCGAACTACATTTTCGAGGGCCAGCGCCTGCGCCTCTCCGTGGACGACGACGAGGCACCTGCCGCGGTGGTCGCGGCGGCCGAGCCGGCGGCAACGCCCGCCGCCGTCGAGCCCGCGTCGCCGGAGCCGGTGGACGCGCCGGCGGCGGCCGTCGCCGATACCGCAGCGGTGCGCGAGAGCAGGGAGGACGAAGCGGCGGCGATCGCGAGCGCGCGGCGCGCGAGCCGCGCAGAGCCGGTGTCGGCCCGCGAAGCCGAGGCGCTGGGCCCCGCGCTGGTCACGGGTGGGGAAAGCGTGCCCTCGTCGGTCGACGCAGTCGACTACAGCGTGGCGAGCGACGGCTCGATCCGCGTCGTCGCGGCCGAGACACTCGGCCACTACGCCGACTGGCTCGGCGTCAGCGCCTCGCGCCTGCGCCAGATCAACAAGCTGCGCGGCGGCCAGCCCGTCCTGCTCGGCAACAGACTGAAACTGGATCTCGGCAAGACGACTGCCGCGGAGTTCGAGCAGAAGCGGCGCGACTACCATTACGCGCTGCAGGCCAACTTCTTTAACGTGCACCGCATCCTCGGCACCGAGGTCTACGTCGTGCGCCGCGGCGACTCGATGTGGCGCATCACGCAGCGTTACGCGCGTGTGCCGGCGTGGCTGCTGCAGCAGTACAACCCGGATCTGAACCTTGGCGAACTGCGGCCGGGTGCGCAGATCGTCGTGCCGAAGGTCGAGGCGGTGGCGGAGGGGAGCGGCTGAGGCGCGCGGCGCGCGCCGCTGCTGCGCCCCCGGTCCGGTGGCCGGGCCGCTCCTCGCCGCTACGGCCGCACCCGCTCCCGGAACGCCGCGAGATCGCCGCTCCGCGCGCCGTCACTCGCGAACCGGTCCTCGCCGACCTCGACCTCGAGGCGCGCATCGCTCGCCAGGCAGTCGAGCCAGATCGCGTCGATCGGTATCACGTGCACGGCGCTCCAGGCAGCCAGCGCGCGATAGGGCAGGCGAGTCAATCCCATGCCGACCGTCGGCATGCCGCCCGCGAGCGGTGCCTCGAGCGACGCGGCCAGCTCACCGCAATGCAGCCTCGGCATCGCCGCACTGTCGCCCGGCACGGACGCCCACAGGAACAGCCGCCGCTCGCCCACGCGATTGGTCTCGAACGGCGCAAGATACGCGAACGGATCGGCATTGCGTCCGCGCGGCGCCGTGGCGAGCAGTTCGACCGGACGCCCGAGGCGGGTAATGGTGGTGCCGGTGTCGCGATCGAGCTGTTCGTCAACCGGATCGATCGCGGGGGTCGCGCAGGCGGCGAGCAGGCCGGCGGCCAGCAGCAATGCGGCATGCAGGATCCCCATGCGCCGATCGTGACGTGGCTCACGTCCTGCCGCAATCCCGGCGCCTCGTCGCCGCCTGGTGACAGCCGCACGGTCGCGTCCGCCGGCGAGCGCACCTATAATCTGCGCCATGAGTTCCAAGTGCCTGCGCGCGCTACCGTTTCTGGCCGCCCTCGTGGGGGGGCTGCTGGCCGGGCCAGCCGCCGCCGACGCGCTGGTTCCGGCGCAGCGCGTGTCGATCGTGCAGCCGGTGGCGGAGAGCCTGCCGCTCGCCGACCGCGTGGTCGTCAGGAAAGGCGAGCGCAGCCTGCAGCTGCTGCGCAATGGCAACGTGCTGCGCGAGTACAAGATCGCGCTCGGCCTGAACCCCACCGGCCACAAGGAGCGCTCGGGCGACTTCCGTACTCCCGAGGGCAGCTACCAGCTCACGCGCCGCAATCCGCGCAGCGACTACTTCCTGTCGATCGAAGTCTCGTACCCGAACGCGACCGACGTGCGCAATGCGCGCCGTAACGGCTGGCAGGCGGGCGGCGCGATCATGATCCACGGCCTGCCGAACGAGCTGAAGCGCACGCCCGAATACTACGAGCGCACCGACTGGACCGACGGCTGCATCGCGGTGACCAACTCCGAGATGCTCGAGATCTGGCTGCTCACGCCTGACAATGTACCGATCGACATCCTGCCCTGACACGCGCTAGCGTGGCAGGGATGGAAACCAGGATCGTCGTACCCGATCTCGTCGATGCCCGCGTGGGTCCGCGCGGCAGCCTCGAGACACTTTCCCAGGAAGAGGTCGACCAGCTGCTCGATTCGAGCCAGGCCGGCCTCTATCCGCTGTTTCGCCAGTGCGTGCTGGCGGTGCTCAATTCCGGCAGCGAGACCGACAACGCGCGCGAGATCTTCGAGCGCTACCGCGACTTCGACATCGAGATCGTGCGCCACCCCTGGGGCATCAAGCTCGAGATCAGGAATGCCCCGGCGATGTCCTTCGTCGACGGCGAGATGATCCGCGGCATCAAGGAGCACGTGTTCGCGGTGCTGCGCGACGTGGTGTTCATCTCGAACGAAATCAACGACAGCACGCGTTTCGATCTGACTCGGCCGGAGTCGATCACCAACGCGGTATTCCACATCCTGCGCAACGCCCACCTGCTGGATCACAAGGTGCCGCCGAACCTGGTGGTCTGCTGGGGCGGGCACTCGATCAGCCGCGAGGAGTACGACTACACGAAGAAGGTCGGCTACGAGCTAGGGCTGCGCGAGCTCGATATCTGCACCGGCTGCGGTCCCGGCGCGATGAAGGGGCCGATGAAGGGCGGCAATATCGGACATGCCAAGCAGCGCGTGCGCGGCGGACGCTACATCGGCATCACCGAGCCCGGCATCATCGCCGCCGAGCCGCCGAACCCGATCGTCAACCAGCTCGTGATCATGCCGGACATCGAAAAGCGCCTCGAGGCGTTCGTGCGCCTGGGCCACGGCGTCATGGTCTTTCCCGGTGGCGCCGGCACGGCCGAGGAAATCCTGTACCTGCTCGGCATCCTGCTCGATCCGGAGAACGCGCAGCAGCCGCTGCCGGTGATCCTGACCGGCCCG
>Ga0116144_10000667_pt1 | contig 45141 bp, 42 predicted proteins | sample AD_UKC035_MetaG_FD_89746 | JGI IMG/M metagenome (GOLD analysis project Ga0116144, IMG submission 89746) | Active sludge microbial communities of municipal wastewater-treating anaerobic digesters from USA - AD_UKC035_MetaG | ecosystem: Engineered > Bioreactor > Anaerobic > Digestate | place: USA...
CGGGGGCGCGTTCCAGCTGACCTCGTTCGCGGCGGCGCAGTCGCTGGTCGCGGCGATCAAGGCGGTGGGCGACGATCCGGCCAAGGTCGCGGACTACCTGCACAAGTCGACGGTCGACACCGTGATCGGCCCGATCTCCTGGAACAAGCAGGGCGACCTCAACAGCTTCCAGTTCGACGTCTTCACCTGGCACAAGGACGGGTCGAAGACGCTGGCGACGAAGTAAGACGGAGCAGGCGAGCGGCCGGCGCGCCCAGCCGCCGATCGCTCGCCCAGGGCGAGGGCACGCGTGCCCCGGTCATCGCGCCGACCCCGCCTTTCCTCCCCGCTTCCTTGGACAGTCCGCTCGCGGGCTTCGGCTTCGCGAATCGGTCCGGGGACCACAGCCGCACCGGCTGAACGGCGCTGCGGCATGGTCGGCCCGGCAGCGAGAAAGATGCCATGTCCGATCTCCTGCCCCAGCTCGTCCAGCAGCTCTTCAACGGCCTGTCGCTGGGCGCGATCTACGCGCTGATCGCGATCGGCTACACGATGGTGTACGGCATCATCGGCATGATCAACTTCGCGCACGGCGAGATCTACATGATCGGCGCCTACGTCGGGTTGGTCACGCTCTCGGCGATCGGCGTGCAGGGCGGCCTGCCGATCGGGATCGTCGTGCTGCTGATGCTGCTGGTCGCGGCGCTGGTGACCGGCTTCTACGGCTATGCCGTCGACCAGCTCGCGTACAAGCCGCTGCGCGGCAGCCCGCGCCTGATCCCGCTGATCTCGGCGATCGGGATGTCGATCTTCCTGCAGAACTGGGTGGCGCTCGGGCAGGGCGCGCGCGACATGGCGGTGCCAGCCCTCGTCCCCGGCGCCTTCAGCTTTCGCCTGGGCGGCGACTTCGAGGTCTTCGTCCCCTATGCGCGCGTGCTCGTGATCGTCGTCACCGTCGCGCTGATGGCGGCGCTGACGCTCTACATCCGCCATTCGCGCATGGGGCGCGCCTCGCGCGCGTGCTCGCAAGACATGCACATGGCCAACCTGCTGGGCATCGACACCAACCGCGTCATCTCCTTCACCTTCGTGCTCGGCGCGATGCTCGCGGCCGTCGGCGGCGTGCTGATCGCGCTCGCGGTGGGCAAGCTCAACCCCTTCATCGGCTTCATCGCCGGCATCAAGGCCTTCACCGCCGCGGTGCTCGGCGGCATCGGCAGCATCCCCGGCGCGATGCTCGGCGGCGTCATCCTCGGCGTTGCCGAAACGCTCGCCGCGGCCTACATCTCGTCCGAGTACAAGGACATCGTCGCCTTCACGCTGCTCGTGCTGATCCTGCTCGTGCGGCCGACCGGGCTGCTCGGCAAGCCCGAAGTGGAGAAGGTGTGATGTCGGCGCTGCGCGCACGCCTGGGGCCGGCGCTGATCGCGGCGCTGATGAGCGTCGTGCTGATCGCGCCGATCTTCGGGCTGAAGCTGCAGCGCGTGGGCGCGCGCACGGTGCTCGCGCCGCACTGGGACTTCGTGCTCTGGGGTGCGCTGGCGGTCTTCGCCTGGCAGCTGCTGCGGCCGGCGGCGGCGCTGGCCACGGGCGGCCTGCGCCTGCCGACGCTGCCCGAGTTCTCCGCGCGCCGGCACCCGCTGGTGCTGGCGCTGATCCTGCTGCTGGCCTTCGCCTGGCCGTTCTTCGCCGGACGCAGCGCGGTCGACATCGCGACGCTGGTGATGATTTACGTGATGCTGGGCCTGGGCCTGAACATCGTCGTTGGCTTTGCCGGGCTGCTCGATCTGGGCTTCGTCGGCTTCTATGCCACCGGCGCCTACACCTTCGCAATGCTCTATCACTGGGCCGGCTGGAGCTTCTGGGAGGCGCTGCCGCTGGCCGGCGCGATCTCGGCCTTCTTCGGCTTCATCCTCGGCTTCCCGGTGCTGCGGCTGCGCGGCGACTATCTCGCGATCGTGACGCTCGGCTTCGGCGAGATCATCCGTCTGCTGCTCGTCAACCTCACCGACTGGACCGGCGGGCCCGACGGCATCTCCGGCCTGCCCAAGCCGACGGTGCTGGGCCTGCCGATGACGCGCAGCCCGCTCGTCGAGGGCGGGACCACCTTCCACCAGTTCTTCGGCCTGGAGTTCGACACCATGCACATGGTGATCGCGCTCTACCTGATGGCCCTGCTGCTCGCGCTGATCACGCTTCTGGTCAGCAACCGCCTGATCCGCATGCCGATCGGCCGTGCCTGGGAGGCGCTGCGCGAGGACGAGATCGCGTGCCGCTCGCTCGGCATGAACCCGATGCGTATCAAGCTCTCGGCGTTCACGCTCGGCGCGATGTTCGCGGGCTTCGGCGGCGCCTTCTTCGCCGCGCGCCAGGGCATCGTGAACCCGGAGTCCTTCACCTTCATCGAGTCGGCGCTGATCCTCTCGATCGTCGTGCTCGGCGGCATGGGCTCGCAGCTCGGCGTGATTCTGGCGGCGATCGTGCTCATCGTGCTGCCCGAGCTCGCGCGCGAATTCTCCGAGTACCGCATGCTGGTCTTCGGCCTCGTGCTCGTGCTGATGATGATCTGGCGGCCGCAGGGTCTGCTGCCGGTCAAGCGCCGCCACGTGCAGGTCGACGAAGGCGCTGCGCGTGAGGGTGCAGCTCGATGACTGCGGCGAGCACGATGGGCGCGATGGGTGCGATGGGTACGAGCGCCGGCCACCTGCTCGAGGTCCGGGACCTCAGCATGCGCTTCGGCGGCCTGCTCGCCGTCGACGGCGTGGCGCTCGCGGTCAAGGCGCGCGAGATCTTCGCGATCATCGGGCCCAACGGCGCCGGCAAGACGACGGTGTTCAACTGCGTCAGCGGCTTCTACCGGCCGACGACCGGCAGCATCCGGCTCGACGGCCAGTCGCTCGTCGGCCTGGGCAGCCACCGCGTCGCACGCCGCGGCGTCGTGCGCACCTTCCAGAACGTGCGTCTCTTCAAGAGCATGACCGTGCTCGAGAACCTGCTCGCGGCGCAGCACGCGCAGCTCAGCCGCTCGGTGCTCGGCGGGCTCTTCAACACCGCCGGCTACCGCCGCCTCGAGCGCGAAGCGATCGCGCGTGCGCTCACCTGGCTGGACTTCATGGGCCTGCGCGAGTTCGTCAACCGCGAGGCCGGCAACCTCGCCTACGGCCACCAGCGCCGGCTGGAGATCGCGCGCTGCATGATCACCGAGCCGCGGCTGCTGCTGCTGGACGAGCCGGCCGCCGGCCTCAACCCGCAGGAGAAGAAGGACCTGCAGCAGCTCATCGGCCGGCTGCGCGACGAGTTCGGCGTCACCGTGCTGCTGATCGAGCACGACATGGGGCTGGTGATGGGCGTCTCCGAGCGCATCCTCGTGCTCGAGCACGGCCGGCCGATCGCCGAAGGCACGCCCGACGAGGTGCGCCGCAACGAGCAGGTCATCAAGGCCTACCTGGGGGAGGCATGACGGCCGCCGCGCACATGCTGCAGCTCGAGCAGGTGTCGACGCACTACGGCGCGATCTGCGCCGTCAACGGCGTCAGCCTGCACGTCGACGAAGGCGAGATCGTCACGCTGATCGGCAGCAACGGCGCGGGCAAGACCTCGCTGCTGATGACCGTCTGCGGCAACCCGCGCGCCAGCGGCGGCACGATCCGCTTCAACGGCGAGGACATCACGCGCCAGCCCACGCACCTGATCATGCAGAAGGGCATCGCCGTCTCGCCCGAGGGCCGGCGCGTGTTCCCGGCGCTGACGGTGACCGAGAACCTGAAGATGGGCGGCTTCTTCCTCGACCGCGCGCAGGTCGACGCCGGCATCGAGCATGTCTACGGACTCTTCCCGCGCCTGCGCGAGCGCGCCGCGCAGCGCGCGGGCACGCTCTCCGGCGGCGAGCAGCAGATGCTGGCGATCGGCCGTGCGCTGATGAGCAAGCCGCGCCTGCTGCTGCTGGACGAACCCACACTGGGCCTTGCGCCGATCATCATCGGCCAGATCTTCGAGATCATCCAGGCGATCCGCGCCGGCGGCGTCACCGTCTTCCTCGTCGAGCAGAACGCCAACCGCGCGCTGCAGGTCGCCGACCGCGGCTACGTGCTCGAGACCGGCAGCGTCGTGCTGCAGGACAGCGGCGCGAACCTGCTGAAGAACGACGAGGTGCGCAAAGCCTACCTCGGCGCCTGACCGGCAGCGGATTCGGCAGCGGCTAACATGGCCGCATGAACGAGACAGCGACGCTGCCGCCCGCGGCCCGCGAGGTGCTGCACTTCTGGTTCGGCGACGAGGACGTCGCGCGGCCGGAGTGGTTCCGCAAGGATCCCGCCTTCGACGACGCGATCCGGCAGCGCTTCGGCGCCCTGGTCGAGCAGGCGTTGGCCGGCGGGCTTGCCGAGTGGGCGGCCACGCCCGAGGGAGCGCTCGCGCGCATCCTGCTGCTCGACCAGTTCACGCGCAACATCTTCCGCGACACGCCGCGCGCCTTCCAGGGAGACCCCCTCGCGCTGGCCGCCGCGCACGCCCTGGTCGAAAGCGGTGCCGAGCGCACGCTCACGCCGCGCCAACGGACCTTCGTCTACCTGCCCCTCGAGCACGCCGAGAGCCGCGAGATGCAGGCCGAGGCGATGCGGCTCTTCGGCGCGCTTGCAGAGGAGCACCCGCAGACCGCGGACTCGCTGGAATGGGCGGCCAAGCACCAGGTGATCATCGAGCGCTTCGGCCGCTTCCCGCACCGCAACCTGCAGCTCGGGCGCGTCAGCACCGACGAGGAGCGCGCCTTCCTGCTCGGGCCCGATTTGAGTTTCTAGTCCCGCCGAGGAAGGGGGCCGACCGCCCGGCGGGTTACGCGCTCAACCGGTCAGCCGCATCGCCAGGCGCTGCCACAGCGGCCGGCGCCGCCAGGCCTTGCAGGCGCGGTCGGCGAACTCGCGCCCGCGCTCGGTGAGCCGGTAGTAGCGCGCGTTGGCGAAACCGTGCGGGTTGTCGAACTCGCGGATCAGGTCGTAGCGCGCCAGCGTCGGGTACGAGTGGTAGACCGGGCTGCCGTCGAGCACGCAGCCGCCGGCGGCCTCGCTCACGCGCACCAGCACGTGGCCCTTGCGCAGCAGGTGCAGCGCGTCGACGAATTCGCCGCGGTGGGCGATGATGGTGCGCGGTCTCATCGGCGGGGCGGGGTTCGAGTCGTCAATGGCTGAGCCATCGGCAGATCCTGAGCTCGATTGAGACCCGTCAAGGGCCGAACAAGTGCCCGAAGGCGCGGCTATCCCGTATCCTGGGCCGTGTCGTGAATCACGTCTCGCTGCTTCTTTTTTGATGTCCTCAGTGTCTCGAACCGGAACCGAACCCATGCCCGCACCCGTCACGCTCAAGCAAGCGGCGCTAGGCGCCGAGCCGACCGCCGCCGTCACGCTGCAATGGCGCCTGCGGGGCGACGCCCTGGCGCTGTGGCGCGCCTTGCAGGCCCTGCACCAGCCGGGTGCGGTGATCGGCATCGGCGCATCGCTCGTCACCGCGGTCGGCGCGCAAGTGCCGGGGCTGCGCGCCTTCGAGCGTCTGCAGCGCGGGCGCTACACGATGCCGGCCACGCCGCTGGACGTGTTCGCGCTCGTGCCGGCGCACGACCCTGGCCAGGCCTTCGACAACGCCGATGCGCTCGTGCAGGCGCTGGACCCGCACGCGGAGCTCGTCGAGTCCTTGCCGCTCTTTCGCTACCGCCGCGGACACGATCTCACCGGCTACCTCGACGGCATCGAGAACCCGCAGGGCGACGAGGCCTGGGCGACGGCGCTGGCCGCCGACGGCAGCAGCTTCGTCTTCGTGCAGCGCTGGCTGCACCTGCGCGACCGCTTCGCGGCGCAGCCGCCGCAGGCACGCGACGACATCTTCGGCCGCCGCGCCAGCGACGACGAGGAGATCCCCGAGGCGCCCGAGAGCGCGCACGTCAAGCGCACCGCGCAGGAGGACTTCGATCCGCCGGCCTTCCTGCTGCGCCGCTCGATGCCCTGGGGCGACGCGCGCCGTCACGGCCTGCAGTTCATTGCCTACGCGGCCACGCTGGACCCGATCCAGCGCCAGCTCGAGCGCATGATGGGCTTGGACGACGGCCTGCAGGACGCGCTGCTCGCGCACAGCCAGGCCGAGACCGGCGCCTACTACTGGTGCCCGCCCTGGGACGGGCAGCGGCTGGTGCTGCCCGCGGTCTCGGCTTCGGTCGTGCCGGCGGCGCCGCTGCCCCCGCCTGCGCCCTGCACGGTGCGCGTCTGCACCGACGGGCCGCTCGAGTTCAGCGGCGCGCTGATGATCGCCGGCACCCCGGCGACGAGCGCACGCCTGTGCCGCTGCGGCCAGTCGGGCACCAAGCCCTTCTGCGACGACAGTCACGAACGCAGCGGTTTCCGTGCGGCGGGGGAGGTGCCGCCGATCGACGAGCCGCAGGCCGAGGTCCCGCCCGGGCGCACCCGCGTGCAACCGATCGCCGACGGCCCGCTCGCGGTCTGGGGGCCGGTGCGCATCGTCAGCGACAGCGGCCGGGTCATCACGAACTGCGTCGGCCCGACGCTGTGCCGTTGCGGGCACTCGGCGAACAAGCCCTTCTGCGACGGCTCGCACGCGACAGCGGGCTTTCGCGCGCCGGCCTGAGCACCGGGCCTTGCCGGCCATGTCGACGGTGAGCCACCTCGGGCTCTCGCTGGCGCAGGTCCTCGTCGAGGCGGCGGCGATCGTCGCCTTCGCGCTCTCGGGGCTGATCGAGGCGGCGCGCAAGCGGCTCGATGCCGTGGGCGTCGTCGTCGTCGCCGGGCTCACCGCCTTTGGCGGCGGCACGCTGCGCGACGTGCTGCTGGACCGGCGCCCCTTCTTCTGGGTGCAGCACGCCAACTGGCTCTGGGCGCTGCTGGCGCTGTGCGTGGCCGCGATGCTCTTCATGCGCGCGCGCCACCTGCAGATCACCGCGCGCGCGATGCAGTGGCCCGATGCGCTCGGGATGGGGCTCTTCGCGGCCACCGGCACCCAGCTCGCGGTGCAGATGCAGATGCCCGCGATCGTCGCGGTGCTGATGGGCGTCGTCACCGCGGTCTGCGGCGGCGTGCTGCGGGACATGGTCTGCAACGAGATCCCGAGCGCGTTCCGCGATCACCGTCCCTATGCGCTCTGCGCCTTCGTCGGCGGCTGGGTGCTGGTGATCGTGACCCTGCTCGGCGGCTCCGACGAGACGGCGCTCGTGCTCGCCGCCGGGGTTGCGGCCGCGCTGCGTGTTGCCGTGCTGCTCGGCGACTACAGCCTGCCCGCGTGGACCGCCGGCGAGGGCGACGAGAGGCTGGAGTGACCGTGGCGGGCGGAGCGTCGAGCCTCGGCAGCCGCGAGGGCGGTGGCTACCCGCACCTGCTCGCCGACATCGGCGGCACGAATGCGCGGCTGGCCTGGGTCGAAGGGCCGGAAAGCCCGATCGCCCATGTGCAGACGCTGCCGGTGGCGGCGCACGCGACCCCGGCGGACGCCGTTCGCGCGTACCTGCAGACACTGGGCGCGGCGATGGCCGAGCGCTGGCGGCCGCCACGGCGGGCAGCCTTCGCGGTCGCGACGCCGGTTACCGGCGACGCGGTGCGTTTCACGAACAGCCCCTGGTCCTTCTCGATCGAGGCACTGCGGCGTGAGCTCGGCCTCGAACGGCTCGTTGTCGTCAACGATTTCGAGGCGCTCGCGCTGGCGTTGCCGGGGCTCGCGCCGACGCAATGGCGCACGCTGGGCGGCCCGGCGCCGCGGCCGCTGGCTTCGGCGCCGCGCGGGACGGTGCTCGCCGTGCTCGGTCCGGGCACCGGCCTGGGTGTGGCCTCGGTGCTGCGCACTGCCAGCGGCTGGCAGGCGCTGCCCGGCGAAGGCGGCCATGCGACGCTGGCCGCGGCCGACGATCTGCAGGCCGAGGTCATCGCGCAGGTCCGGCGTGAGCACGCGCACGTCTCGGCCGAGCGGCTGCTCTCGGGCACCGGGCTGCCGCTGCTGCACCGGGCGCTGGCCGCGGTGCTGGGGCGGCCGGAACCGGCGCAGGCAAGCGCCGCGGCGATCGTGCAGGCGGCGCAGCAGGACGACGACGAGCTCGCGGGCCGCGCGCTGGACCTCTTCGCGGCCTTCCTCGGCGGCTTTGCCGGCGACCTCGCGCTGACCCTGGGCGCGCGCGGCGGCGTCTTCGTCGGCGGCGGCGTCGTGCCGCGCTTCGCCGACCGGGTGATCGTCGCCGGCTTTCGCGCCCGGTTCGAGGCCAAGGGGCGCTTCGCCGGCTACCTGTCGGCGGTGCCGACGATGCTGATCACGGACACGCTCGCCGCACTCGGCGGGGCGCGGCTGGCGCTCGCGCAAGACCCCTGAGCCGGTGCGGCTGGCGCTGCTGTCCGCACGCGGCACCCTTAGCCTTGGGCGCAGCAATCGCCACAGTGACCCTGTTCGCGTGCGGCGGGCCGCTTTGCCGCGACAACCCCTGGAGCAGACCGCATGACGCTGGACTACCGATGGCTGCACGACACCGTGCGCAAGCGCTTCGAATCGGACGCGGCGATGGAGGCCTTCCTGCCCCATCCGCTGTCCGCGGCCGAGCTGCGGGCCAAGGGCGACGACCGTTACCTCTCGGCGATGACGCAGCGCGTCTTCCAGGCCGGCATGCAGCACAGCATGGTCGACGCCAAGTGGCCGGCGTTCGAGGAAGCCCTGCAGGGCTTCGAGCCGAAGGCGATGGCCGCGCTCTCGCCGGAGCGGATCGACGCGCTGATGAAGGATGCACGCCTCATTCGCCACCGCGCCAAGCTGGAGACGATCCCGAAGAACGCGGCCTTCGTGCTGGAGAAGGCTCGCGAGCACGGCAGCTTCGGTGCCTTCATCGCCGGCTGGCCGGCCAGCAACATCATCGGCCTGTGGGACGTGCTCGCCAGGCAGGGCGCCCGCCTGGGTGGGCGCTCATCGGCCGGTTTCCTGCGCCTGGTGGGCAAGGACACCTTCCTGCCCACCAGCCACGTCGTCGAGCGCCTCGAACGGGCCAGCGTCATCCAAGGCAACCCACACACACAGCGCAACTTGCAGGCTGCACAGGCCGCGTTCAATGCCCTGCACGAGGCCTCGGGCCGACCGCTGTCACAACTCTCGGCGATGCTCGCACTCAGCATTCATCCGATGTTCTGAATGCGGAAGCACACCCCAGTGTATGGCGATCGATATGGGTGAAAATATGGCTGATGCGGTACGTTCGCGTTAGCATCTATTCACGATGGCGAAAGCTCGCTTCGAGTGGGACACAACGAAGGACGTCGAGAATCAGCGCAAGCACGGGGTGGCGTTCGTCCGCGCCCAGTACGCTTTCGCCGACCGACGGCGGGTGATCGCCAGGGATCTGGCGCACAGCGGCAGCGAGGAGCGCTTCTACTGCTTCGGTGATGTGGATGGCGGGGTTCTGACCGTGCGCTTCACGTATCGCGGCGAGGTCATCCGCATCATCGGTGCAGGCTACTGGCGCAAGGGGAAGCAGATCTATGAGCGCGAAAATCAAATACAGCGATGAGCCCTTGGGGCCGGTCGAGATCATCGCCGACTTCCTCCCCTCGCCCGAAGAACTGGCCTGGCGCGAGGAAGGCGTCAAGGTGACGCTTGCGCTCAGCCGTAAGAGCGTCGAATTCTTCAAGGCCGAGGCCGCGAAGCACCAGACGCAGTACCAGCGCATGATCCGGCGGCTGCTCGACGCCTATGTCGAGCAACAGGCGGGGCGAGCGGCGTCAACCGGTACCCGACGTAGCGGGCGCAAGATCGGCAGCTGAACCGCCTGGCCCTGTTCCTAGCCGCCGCGCGACGAGCTCTCGTCAACGAACTCGTGCACGCCCTGGCGCCCTTCGGCGCGCGCCTGGGCTTCCTGCTGGCGCAGCTCGACGCGGCGGATCTTGCCGGAGATGGTCTTGGGCAGTTCGGCGAATTCCAGCCGGCGCACGCGCTGGTAGGGCGCCAGCCGGCCGCGCAGGAAGGTGAAGATGCTCTGCGCGGTGGCCTCGCTGGGTTCGTGGCCGGCGCGCAGCGTGACGAAGGCCTTGGGCACGGCCAGGCGCACCGGGTCGGGGCTGGGGACGATCGCCGCCTCCGCCACCGCCGGGTGCTCGATCAGCACGCTCTCGAGCTCGAAGGGGCTGATGCGGTAGTCGCTCGCCTTGAAGACGTCGTCGGCGCGGCCGACGTAGGTGATGTAGCCGTCCTTGTCGCGCATCGCGACGTCGCCGGTGCGGTACCAGCCCTGGCGCATCACGTCGGCGGTCTTCTCGGCGTCGCCCCAGTAGCCGGGCATGAGCCCCGTGGGCCGCGGGTCCAGCGCGATCGCGATCTCGCCCTCGTCGACCTCGCGGCCTTCGTCGTCCAGCAGCGCGATGCGAAAGCCCGGCAGCGGCTTGCCCATCGAGCCGGGGACGACCGGCTGCCCCGGCGCGTTGCCGATCTGCGCGGTCGTCTCGGTCTGGCCGTAGCCGTCGCGGATGGTCAGGCCCCAGGCGCGGCGCACCTGCTCGATGACCTCGGGGTTCAGCGGCTCGCCGGCGCCGATCAGCTCGCGCAGCTTCAGTTGCCCGCGCACGGCGGCGAGATCCTGCTGGATCAGCATGCGCCAGACGGTGGGCGGTGCGCACAGCGAGCTCACCGGGTGCGTGGCCAGCACCTGCAGCAGCGCCGCGGCGTCGAAGCGCGCCTGGTTGAAGATGAAGACGCAAGCCTGCGCATTCCACGGCGCGAAGAAGCAGCTCCAGGCGTGCTTGGCCCAGCCGGGCGACGAGATGTTGAGGTGCACGTCGCCGGGCTTGAGGCCGATCCAGTACATCGTCGACAGGTGCCCGACCGGGTAGCTCTCGTGCGTGTGCATCACGAGCTTGGGCCGCGCCGTGGTGCCCGAGGTGAAGTAGAGCAGCAGCGGGTCGCTGGCCTGCGTCGTCCCGTCGGGCGTGAAATCGTCGGATGCGGCCAGCGCCGCGTCGAAGGCCTGCCAGCCGGCCGGTGCCTTGCTCTGCGCGACGCCGGTGGCGATGCGCGTGTAGTCGCCGGGCAGCTCGGCGAAGCGCTCGGAGAGGCTCGCGTCGACGACGACGTGGCGTACGCCGCCGCGCTCGAAGCGGTCCTGCAGGTCGATCCTGGAGAGCAGCGTGGTTGCCGGCACGACGACGGCGCCGAGCTTCATGCAGGCCAGGAGCGTGAGCCACAGCGCCGGCTCGTTGCCCATCATCAGCAGCACCGCATCGCCGCGCCTGACCCCGAGCGAGCGGAAGTGGTTGGCCACCGCGTTGGACTGGCGGCGCAGCTGGTCGAAGCTGTAGCGCCGCTCGCTGCCGTCCTCGTCGACGATCCACAGGCCCGGCGCGTCGTTGCCGCGCGCCATCGCGTCGAAGTGATCCAGCGCCCAGTTGAACGCGCCAAGCTGCGGCCAGCGGAAACCCGCCGACGCCGCGGGCTGATCCTCGCGCTGCTGGATCAGGAAGTCACGGGCGGCGAGGAAGGCGGTGGCGGATGCGTTCATGGGGACCTCGTGACTTCGCTTCGGGTTTCAGGCTTGTCGTGGCGCCCAGCCGAGCACGGCACGCACTTCGAGGAACTCGCCGAAGGCGAGCTCGCCCCACTCGCGGCCGTTGCCGCTCTGCTTGAAGCCGCCAAACGGCGCCATCAGGTCCGGCGGCGCGCCGTTGAGCGTGACCTGCCCGGCGCGAAGCTGCGAGGCCACGCGCCGCACTTCGTCCATGTCGCTGCCCGAGACGTAGGCCGAGAGGCCGTAGGGCGTGTCGTTGGCGATCGCGATCGCCTCGTCCACCGTGTCGTAGCCGAGGATGACCAGCACCGGGCCGAAGATCTCCTCGCGCGCGATCGTCATGTCGTTCTTCACGCCGCCAAAGATCGTCGGCTTGACGTACCAGCCCTTCTCCAGGCCCTCGGGTCGCCCCGGGCCTCCGGCCACGAGCTTCGCGCCCTCGGCGATGCCGCGGTTGATCAGCGTCTGGATCTTGTCCCACTGCGCGGCCGAGACCACCGGGCCGATCACCGCGCCGCTGTCGGGCGCGCCCACCGTCGTCGCCTCGGCGGCGGCCTTGGCGATCGCCAGCGCCTCGTCCATGCGCGCGTTGGGAACCAGCATGCGCGTCGGGGCGTTGCAGCTCTGGCCGCTGTTGGTCATCACCGCGCGCACGCCGCCGGTGACGGCGCGCTGGAAGTCGGCGTCGGGCAGGATGATGTTCGGGCTCTTGCCGCCGAGCTCCTGGTGCACGCGCTTGACCGTCGGGGCCGCGGCGCGCGCGACCTCGATGCCGGCGCGCGTGCTGCCGGTGAAGGACACCATGTCGACCTCGGGGTGCGCGGAGATCGCGGCACCGACGCTCGGGCCGTCGCCGTTGACGAGGTTGAAGACCCCCGCCGGCACGCCCGCGGCGTGCAGGATCTCGGCGAAGATGATCGCCGAGAAGGGGGCGATTTCGCTGGGCTTCAAGATCATCGTGCAGCCGGTGGCCAGCGCCGGCGCGACCTTGCACGCGATCTGGTTCATCGGCCAGTTCCAGGGCGTGATCAGGCCGCAGACGCCGATCGGCGCCTTCTGCAGCATCGTCGTGCCGCGCAGCTCCTCGAAGGCGTAGCTGCGCAGCACCGTCAGCGCGCTCTGCAGGTGGCCGATGCCGATCGGCGCCTGCGCCTTCTGCGAGAGCAGGGCCGGCGCGCCCATCTCCTCGCTGATCGCGGCGGCGAGATCCGCGTGACGGCGCTTGTACTCGGCGATGATCGCCTCCAGCAGCGCGATGCGCTCGGGCACCGTCGTCTGCGAATACGATTGGAAGGCGCGGCGCGCGGCCGCGGCGGCGCGGTCGACGTCGGCCGAGCTTCCCATCGAGATGCGGCCGGCGACGGCCTCGGTGGCGGGGTTGAGCACGTCGAGCGTGCGCGCAGCCGCCGGCGGCACCCACTGGCCGTCGATGTAGAAATTGAGGTGTTCGCGCATGGCAGGGCTCCACGGGTTCTCGAAACCGCCCATTCTAGGGAGCCGACTCCAGCGCGGGGTTCATCCGATGACATACCCCACCCATTGACGTTACCGTCCCGACCCGCCACGGCGGCGTGCCGGGGCGAGCACAGAGCCCTCTCCAAAGGACCGACATGAGCGACAAGGCACCGAATACCAAGCTGATCCTGGATCTCGTCTACGAACACGAAACCAAGCGTGCGTCCCAGATCTACCTGACCCAGCCGATCGGCGGCGGGCAGGTCGCGGACTACACCTGGGCGCAGGTGATGGACCAGGCACGCCGCATGGCGGCGCACCTGCAGGGCCTGGGCTTCCCGCGCGGCTCGCGCGTCGCGATCCTGTCGAAGAACTGCGCGCACTTCTTCATGACCGACCTGGCCGTCTGGATGGCGGGTTACACCACGGTGGCGATCTTTCCGGCCGAGACCGCCGAGACCATCCGCTACGTGCTCGAGCACAGCGAGGCGAGCCTGCTCTTCGTCGGCAAGCTCGACACCTGGGAGGAGCAGAAGTCCGGCGTGCCGCAGGGCCTGCCCCGCATCGCCTATCCGCTGGCGCCGGAGAGTGCGCTGAAGGAGTACGACACCTGGGACGCGATCGCCGCGCGCACGCAGCCGCTCTCGGGCAAGCCCGCGCGCAGCGGCGACGAGCTGGCGATGCTGATCTACACCTCGGGCAGCACCGGCACGCCCAAGGGCGTGATGCAGAGCTTCAACGCGGTCACCGCCGCGGCCACGGGCTTTGCCGCCTTCACGCGCAAGCAGATCGGCCCCGGCACCGAAGGGCGTGTGCTGTCCTACCTGCCGCTGGCGCACACCTTCGAGCGCAGCTGCGTCGAGATGTCGTCGATGGTCTCCGGCGACATCCACGTCTTCTTCTCCGAGTCGCTCGAGACCTTCGTGAAGGACCTGCAGCGTGCGCGGCCCACGCTCTTCATCAGCGTGCCGCGCCTCTACGCCAAGTTCCAGCAGGGGGTGCTGGCCAAGATGCCGGCGAAGAAGCTCGACCGGCTGCTCTCGCTGCCGATCATCGGCAAGATCGTCGGCAAGAAGGTGCGCAAGGGCCTGGGGCTGGACCACGTGCTCTACGCGGCCAGCGGCTCGGCGCCGCTCACGCCCGAGATCATCCGCTGGTACCGGCGCATCGGCCTGCGGCTCTACGAGGGCTACGGCATGACCGAGGACAACTCCTACTCGCATGCCTCCTGGGGCGAGTTCTCGGAGCCCGGCTACGTCGGCCCGCCGATGGAGGGCGTGCAGGTGCGGCTCGCGGAGGACGGCGAGGTGCTGATCAAGTCGCCGGCCACCTGCAGCGGCTACTTCAAGCAGCCCGAGCTGACCAAGGAGTCGTTCACCGAGGACGGCTTCTTCCGCACCGGCGACCTCGGCGAGCGCAAGCCCAACGGCATGCTCAAGATCACCGGCCGCGCCAAGGAGCTCTTCAAGACCGCCAAGGGCAAGTACGTCGCGCCGGCGCCGATCGAGAACCTGCTCAATGCGCACCCGATGGTCGAGATGTCGATGGTCTCGGGCGTGGGCCAGCCCTCGGCCTTCGCGATGGTCGTGCTCGCCGAGGACCTGCGGCCGCGCCAGGGCGACCCGACCGTGCGCAGCCAGGTCGAGACCGAGCTCGGCGCGCTGCTCGAGAGCGTCAACGCCGAAGTCGCCGACTACGAGCAGCTGCGCATGATCGTCGTCGCGGGCGACGCCTGGTCGATCGAGAACGGCATGCTGACGCCGACGATGAAGATCCGCCGCGCGCGCATCGAGAAGGCCGTCGGCGGCCAGATCGCACGCTGGTACGCGGCCAAGGGCGCGGTGATCTGGGCGTAAGCGTGGGGCGCTTCGCTCCTCACGCCGGGGCGGTCGTCGCCCCTTGCGCCGGGTCCCTTTCCTTCCGCAGGCCCGCCGTCAGTGTGCGCAGCGCGGTCTCGTCCAGCGTCTCGCGCGCGAGCAGCTCGCGCGCGCCGCGATCGAGCACCGCGCGGTTGCGCTGCAGCAGCGCGGTCGTGCGCTCGAAGCAGTCCATCACGATCCCGCGCACGGTGTTGTCGATGTGCTGCTGCGTCTGCGGGCTGCGCGGGCAACCGCCGCTCTCGAAGCCGGGCAGCTCCATCATCGTCTGGCGCTGCGGTTCCCAGGAGACGTAGCCGATGGCCTCGTCCATGCCGTAGCGCGTGACCATGTCGCGTGCGATGTCGGTGACCTTGGCGAGGTCGTCGGCCGCACCTGTCGAGAGATGGCCGAAGACGAGCTTCTCCGCCGCGCGGCCGCCCAGCAGCACCATGATCTTGTGCTCGAGCTCCTCGCGCGTCATCAGGAAGCGGTCCTCGGTCGGGCGCTGGATCGTGTAGCCGAGCGCGCCGATGCCGCGCGGGATGATCGAGACCTTGTGCACCGCGTCGCTGCCCGGCAGGGCGAGGCCGACGAGCGCGTGCCCCATCTCGTGGAAGGCGACGACCTCGCGCTCGCGCGGGTTGAGCACGCGGTTCTTGCGCTCGAGCCCGGCGACGATGCGCTCGACCGCGACGGTGAAGTCGGCAAGCGTCACTTCCTGCGCGCCGCGGCGCGTGGCGGCCAGTGCCGCCTCGTTGCACAGGTTGGCGAGATCCGCGCCGGAAAAGCCGGTGGTGAGCTGCGCCACCTGCTCGAGGTCCGTGCCCGCCGCGAGGCGAATCTTCTTCACGTGCACCTGCAGGATCTGCACGCGCCCGGCGCGGTCGGGGCGATCGACGAGCACCTGACGGTCGAAGCGGCCGGCGCGCAGCAGCGCCGGGTCGAGGATCTCGGGGCGGTTGGTCGCGGCCAGCAGCACGAGGCCGGTCGAGCTGTCGAAGCCGTCGAGCTCGACCAGCAGCTGCTGCAGCGTCTGCTCGCGTTCGTCGTGCCCGGCCACCGGCCCCATCGCGCCGCGGGCGCGCCCGAGCGCATCGATCTCGTCGATGAAGATGATCGCCGGCGCCTTGGCGCGCGCCTGCTCGAAGAGGTCGCGCACGCGCGCGGCGCCGACGCCGACGAACATCTCGACGAACTCGCTGCCGCTGATGCTGAAGAAGGGCACGCCGGCCTCGCCGGCGACCGCCTTGGCCAGCAGCGTCTTGCCGGTGCCCGGCGGGCCGACGAGCAGCACGCCGCGCGGCATGCGTGCGCCCAGGCGCCCGTAGGCCTGCGGGTCCTTGAGGAAGGAGACCATTTCCTGAAGCTCGGCCTTGGCCTCGTCGACGCCGGCGACGTCGGCAAAGGTCACGCCGGTGTTCTTCTCGACGTAGACCTTGGCGCGGCTCTTGCCGATGCTCATGAAGCCGCCGATGCCGCCACCCTGCTTCTCGAGGACGCGGCGGATCAGGAAGAACCACAGCGCGAAGAAGATCGCCGCCGGCGCGATCCAGGACAGCAGGTCGCGCAGGAAGGTGCTCTCGACGACGCGCGTGTAGGGCACGTTGTACTTCGAGAGCCGCTCGGCCAGCTCGGGGTCGACGCGGTTGGCGACGATCACCGTCTTGCCGCCGGGGTCCGGGCTCTTGAGCTTGCCGGTGATCGTCGTGTCACCGACGATGATCTCCGAGACATGCCCTTCCGCCAGCTCCTTCTCGAACTGGCTGTAGGGCACGGGCTCGATCGTGCGTGCGGCCTGCCAGGCCGACTGGATCCAGACCAGCGCCAGGGCCGCGAGCAGCCAGTAGCCGACGTTCCAGGTGGTGGTGCGGGGGTTGTTGTTCATGCTGTGCCCATCATCGACCGAAATCGGCATCGAGGCCGCCCAGTGCCTGCAGCCGCCGCCGCAGGCGCTCGATCTCGGCTTCCATGTCGGCGACCAGCGCGGCCAGCTCGGGCACCGCGTCGAAGTCGCGCTCGAAATGCACCATCGTGCGCACCCGGCGCAGCATCGCGGCGTCGAAGCGGAGCTCGTCGTGCGCGCCCAGCGGTGGCGCGGGCAGCAGGCCGGCGGTGGTGCGTTCGCGGACCCAGCCGGCATCGACGCCGGCGGCGCGGCAGAGGGCATCCATGTCGAGCCAGAGCTCCTCGAGCAGCGCCTCGACGGGCAGCGGGCGGGACGGGCGGCGGGTCATCGGGCCTCCTCCGCGCTGGCGCGCTCGGCCTCGGCGGCAGCCACCCGGCGCGCGTCGAAATCGGTCAGCTCCGCGGCCATGCGCTCGTAGAGCGCGCGGGCGCGCGGATCCCAGGCGCTGGGCAGCACGACGCGCACGACCAGCTCCAGGTCGCCGCGCTTGCTGCCGGGCCAGCCCTTGCCGGGCACGCGCAGGATGCGCCCGCCCTGCGCGTCCGCCGGCACGCGCACCTTGAGCGTGCTGCCGTCGGGCAGCTGCACCGGCAGCACCGCGCCGAGCGCGGCCTCCCAGGGCGCCACCGGCAGCTCGGCCACCAGCGTGTCGCCATCGACGCGCCAGCGCGGGTGCGGGCGCAGCAGCACTTCGAGGAAGAGGTCGCCCGCGGCGCCGCCCCCCAGGCCCGGGCCGCCCTGGCCGGCCAGGCGGATCATCTGCCCGGGCTTGACGCCGGCGGGGATGCGCACTTCGAGCGTGCGCTCGGCCAGGCGCACGTGCCCGTCGGGCTGCAGCTGCGGCATGCGCAGCTCGATCTGGCGCGTGGCACCGCGCCAGGCGTCCTCGAGGTCGAGCAGCACGCGCGCGTGGTGGTCCTCGCCGCGCATCGAGCCGCTTGCGCCGCGGCCGCCGCTGGCGCCGCGTGCACGCGAGCGCGCACTGCGCGCGGCATGGCCGAAGAGCTCGGAGAAGAAGTCGCTGAAGTCGTGGCCGCCGTGGCCGCCAGGGCCGAACTCGCCATCGAAGCCGCGGCCGCTGAACTCGAAGCCGGCGTCCCAGCCCGGCGGCGGCGTGAAGGATTCGCCCGCTCGATGGCCGCGGCCGAGCGCGTCGTAGGCGGCGCGCTTCTCGGGGTCGGAGAGCACGGTGTGCGCCTCGTTGACCTCGCTCATGCGCGCCGCGGCGTCGGGCTCCTTGCTGACGTCCGGGTGGTACTTGCGCGCCAGGCTGCGGTAGGCCTTCTTGATCTGCTCGGCCGTCGCGTCGCGCGGCACGCCCAGCACCTGGTAATAGTCCTTGTACTCCACGTCGTGCGGTCCCCCAGCGGGCTCAGTTGGCGATGCTACCCAGCGCTTTCAAGCCCGGGCAAGCGGGGTCGGCCAGCGTCCGCCGAGCTGTGCGGTCAGGTCGGCGGCGACCTGCTGCATCAGCTGCGCCGGCGTGCCGGCCGGGCGCGTGTCCAGCGTCGCGCCGGGCCCGATAACCGTCAGGCCCAGCACCATCGACCCGTTGGCGTCGAAGACCGGGGCGGCCAGCGCGCTGACGCCGGCCAGCGCCGAATCGCTCGCCTGCGCGATGCCGCAGGTGCGCGCCTGCTCGACCTCGCGCTGGAAGACGGCCTCGGTCTGCGCGTCCGCCGGATCCGCGGCCAGCACCGGCTGCACCCGCCCGGGCGGCAGGAAGGCAGCGAACAGGCGGCCGGTCGCGGTGCCGCGCACGCTCATCACGGTGCCGTGCCGCATGTCGACGTAGACGGCAGTGGGTGGCGCCTCGGTGCGCACGATCGTCGGTCCCTGGTTGCCCCAGACCGCGATCGCCACCAGGTGCCCGAGCTGCCGCGCCAGCTCGGGCAGGCGGGCGCTGGCCAGGCGCAGCGGGTCGTACTGCTGCAGGCTGATCAGGCCGAGCTGCATCGCCTGCGGCCCGAGGCTGTAGCGGCCGCTGCCCGCCTCCTGCGCGATCAGGCCCAGCTTGCCAAAGCTCACGAGGTAGGGATGCGCCTTGGGCGGCGTCATGTCCGCGGCCAGCGCCAGTTCCTTGAGCGCCATCGGCCGCCCGGCGGCCGCCAGCGCCAGCAGCAGCCGGCCGCCGACCTCGATGCTCTGGATGCCGCGCTGGACGCGGGCGTCCTCGATGGCGTCGGGGCTCGAGAAGCTGAGCATACGTAGTTCTACTTAGATGAATCCGTTAGACATTATCAAACGTTCTGATTAAAATCAACATCGATCGATGAGACCGGACGATTCCCGCGGTTTCAGCGTCGATCCCGCTTTGCCGGGCGCGTCGGTACGGAACGGAGCTCCGTGCGGCTGCCGCCCGACCTTCCCCGACCTGCCCCGGGGCCCGCCAGACCCGGAGCCCAAGGCTCACGATGAAAACCCTCAGCGAAAGACCGAAGACGTGAACACCCCGACCAAAGCCTTTGCCAGCCAGGCCGACCTCGAAGAAAAGAAGGTCAGCTTCACCAAGCTCTCCGAGCATGCCTACGCCTACACCGCCGAAGGCGATCCCAACACCGGCATCGTGATCGGCGACGACGCGGTGATGGTGATCGACACCCAGGCCACGCCGGTGATGGCGCAGGACGTGATCCGCCGCATCCGCGAGGTCACCGACAAGCCGATCCGCTACGTGGTGCTGAGCCACTACCACGCGGTGCGCGTGCTGGGCGCGTCGGCCTACGGCGCCGACCACATCATCGCCAGCGAGGACACGCTGTCGATGATCCGCGAGCGTGGCGAGCAGGACAAGGCCAGCGAGATCGGCCGCTTCCCGCGGCTCTTCCGCGCCGTCGAGAGCGTGCCCCCGGGCCTGACCTGGCCGACGCTCACCTTCACCGGCAAGATGACGCTGTGGCTGGGCAAGCTCGAGGTGCAGATCCTGCAGCTCGGCCGCGGGCACACCAAGGGCGACACCGTCGTCTGGCTGCCTGCCGAGCGCATCCTCTTCAGCGGCGACCTGGTCGAGTACGACGCCACGCCCTACGCCGGCGACGCCTATTTCCAGGACTGGCCGCAGACGCTGGACAACATCGCGGCACTCAAGCCCGCCAAGCTCGTCCCCGGCCGCGGCGCGGCACTGCAGACCGAGGCCGAGGTGGCGGCCGGCCTGGCGGGCACGCGCGCGTTCATCGCCGACGTGTTCGGCGCGGTCAAGGCCGGTGCCGCCGCCGGCAAGGACCTGAAGACCGTCTACCGCGAGACCGTCGACGCGGTGCGCCCCAAGTACGGCCACTGGGTGATCTTCGATCACTGCATGCCCTTCGACGTCACCCGCGCCTACGACGAGGCGACGCAATACGCCGACCCGCGCATCTGGACCGCCGAGCGCGACCTCGAGATGTGGAAGACGCTGGAAGGCTGAGGTGCACATGAGCCAGACAGCGACCCCGGACATCGACTACCAGAAGCTCGAGTTCGAATACCGCCGGAGCGCAGACCAGTCGGCGGCCTCGCCGGCGCACCACCCGGTCGTCGTGGTCGGCGCCGGCCCGGTCGGGCTGACGCTGGCGATCGACCTCGCGCAGCGCGGGCAGCCCGTGCTGCTGCTGGACGACGACCACAAGCTCTCGACCGGATCGCGCGCGATCTGCTTTGCCAAGCGCACGCTCGAGATCTGGGACCGCATCGGCGTCGGGCAGCGCATGGTCGACAAGGGCGTGTCCTGGAACGTCGGGCGCGTCTTCTTCCGCGACCAGGAGGTCTACAGCTTCGACCTGCTGCCCGAGCCGGGCCACGAGCGGCCGGCCTTCATCAACCTGCAGCAGTACTACGCCGAGGGCTTCCTCGTCGAGCGCGCGGCCGAGCTGCCGAAGCTCGAGATCCGCTGGAAGAACAAGGTCACCGCGCTGACGCAGGACGGCGAGCGCGTCACGCTTGCCATCGACACGCCCGATGGGCCGTACACGATCACCGCGTCCTACGTTGCGGCCTGCGACGGCTCGCGCTCGCCGCTGCGCGGCATGCTCGGTCAGGAGAGCAAGGGCCGCATCTTCCGCGACCGCTTCCTGATCGCCGACCTGAAGCTGCCCGGGCCGCTGTTCCCGAATGACGCCACCGAGCGCTGGTACTGGTTCGACCCGCCGTTTCACCGCGGGCAGTCGGTGCTGCTGCACAAGCAGGCCGACAACGTCTGGCGCATCGACTTCCAGCTCGGCTGGGACGCCGACCCCGACGAGGAGAGGAAGCCCGAGCGCATCCTGCCGCGCGTGCAGGCGCTCCTGCGCCAGGGCTTCAAGCGCGAGGTGCCGTTCACGCTCGAGTGGGCGAGCATCTACACCTTCGCCTGCCTGCGCATGGACCGCTTCCGGCACGGTCGCGTGATCTTCGCCGGCGACTCGGCGCACGGCGTCTCGCCGTTCGGCGCGCGCGGCGCGAACTCGGGCGTGCAGGACGCCGAGAACCTCGCGTGGAAGCTCGACGCGGTGCTGCGCGGCCAGGCGCCCGACGTGCTGCTCGACAGTTATGCCAGCGAGCGCGAGTACGCGGCCGACGAGAACATCCTCAACAGTACGCGCGCGACCGACTTCATCACGCCCAAGAGCGAGGCCAGCCGCATCTTCCGCGACGCGGTGCTGGGCTTGGCGCGCGAGTACGAGTTCGCGCGCCGCATCGTCAACAGCGGGCGGCTCTCGGTGCCGGCGACCCTCGACGGCTCGACGCTCAACACCGCCGACAGCGACGGCTTCACCGCGCTCACGCGGCCCGGCGCGGTCGCTGCCGACGCGCCGATGACCCGGGACGGCCGCAAGGTCTGGCTGCTGCGCGAGCTGGGCGAGGGCTTCACGCTGCTCGTGTTCGGCCCGGCGCCGACCTGGGCCGCCGACCTGGGGGTGCAGGTGCTCGAGGTCGCCGCGCAGGGCCTGCAGGACAGCGAGGGGCTGGCCGCGCAGCGCTACGACGCGCGGCCTGGCACCAGCTACCTGGTCCGCCCCGACCACCACGTCGCTGCCCGCTGGCGCGCCCCCACCGCGGCGGCCGTGCGCGCCGCGATCGCCCACGCCCTAGCCAAGGCCTGAACATGCTCAAGACCGAACCCTGCATCGAGCGCCCGGACGACTTCTACGAGGCGCTGCTGGCGGCCCACCAGGGCCTGACGACCGAACAGAGCCACGACCTGAACGCGCGCCTGGTGCTGATCCTGGCCAACCAGGTCGGCAGCTACGACGTGCTGCAGGCAGCACTCGCCGCCGCGCGCGGCAACCTCGACCGGACGATGGAAGGAGCATCCCAGTGAGCGAGCTGCGCTACCAGAGCGGTTTTGGCAACGAGTTCGCGAGCGAGGCCGTCCCCGGCACGCTGCCGATCGGCCGCAACAGCCCGCAGAAGGTCGCCAAGGGCCTCTACGCCGAACTGCTCTCGGGCACGGCCTTCACCGCGCCGCGTGCGACCAACCGGCGCACCTGGATGTACCGGCGCCAGCCTGGTGTCGCGGTCGCGGGCATCGCACACGAGCCGATGCCGCACCCGGGCTGGAAGACCGGCGCCGCGATGGGCGTCGTCACGCCGCCCGACCCGCTGCGCTGGAACCCGGTGCCGGTGCCGACCGATCGCGCGCTCGACTTCGTCGACGGCGTGCACACCATCGTCGTCAACGGCGACGCCGACGCGCAGGTCGGCATCGCTGCGCATCTGGTGCTGTTCAACACGAGCATGGAACGCGCCTTCGTCAACGCCGACGGCGAGATGCTGATCGTGCCGCAGGAAGGGGCGCTGACGATCCGCACCGAGCTCGGCGTGCTCGCGGTGCGGCCGGGCGAGATCGCGCTCATCCCGCGCGGCCTCGTGTTCCAGGTGCGGGTGCAGGGGGCGAGCCGCGCCTACGTCTGCGAGAACTACGGCGCGCACTTCCGCCTGCCCGAGCTCGGGCCGATCGGCAGCAACGGGCTGGCCAATGCGCGCGATTTCCTGGCGCCGGTGGCCGCGTTCGACGCCGACCCGCAGCCGATGGAGATCGTGCGCAAGTTCGGCGGCGCCTTCTGGCGCACGCGCGTCGCGGCCAGCCCCTTCAATGTCGTCGCCTGGCACGGCAACCTGGTGCCGATGAAGTACGACACCGCGAACTTCATGACGATCGGAACGATCAGCTACGACCACCCCGACCCGTCGATCTTCACCGTGCTCACGAGCCCGAGCGACACCCCGGGCGTGGCCAACTGCGACTTCGTGATCTTCCCGCCGCGCTGGATGGTCGCCGAGGACACCTTCCGCCCGCCCTGGTACCACCGCAACATCATGAGCGAGTTCATGGGCCTGGTGCATGGGCAGTACGACGCCAAGCCCGAAGGCTTCAAGCCCGGCGGCATGAGCCTGCACAACGCGATGGTGCCGCACGGCCCGGATGCCGAGGCCTTCGAGCAGGCATCGAACGCGCCGCTTGCGCCGCACAAGCTCGACCACACGCTGGCCTTCATGTTCGAGAGCCGCTGGCGCTTTTCCTGCACCGAGTTCGCGCTGCGCGGCGGCGCGCTGGATGCAGACTACGCGTCGTGCTGGGCGCCGCTGGCCGACCGCTTCCAGCCCTGAACCGCGAGGGCCGCACGATGAGCACACGTACCGACCTGACCAACGCGACGCACGACCCGGCGCTGCGCTCCTGGGTCGAGAGCGCCAACGACGGCGCGACCGACTTCCCGATCCAGAACCTGCCCTATGGGCGCTTTCGCCGTGCCGGCAGCGACGAGGCCTTTCGCATCGGCGTGGCGATCGGCGACCAGGTGCTGGACCTGAAGCTCGCCTCGGCGCAGGCGCCCTGGGCCGACGAGGTCGTGCCGCTGCTCGCGCCGCTGGCCGCGGGCGACCTCAACGCCTTCATGGCGCTGGGCGCCCCGGCCTGGAGCCGCATGCGCGCCGCGCTCTCGGCTGCCCTGGCCGCGGACAGCCTGCAGGCGCCGTTCCTCGAACTCTGCCTGCTGCCGCAGTCGGCCTGCGAGATGGCGCTGCCCTGCCGCATCGGCGACTACACCGACTTCTACGCCGGCATCCACCACGCGACCACCATCGGCAAGCTCTTCCGGCCCGACAACCCGCTGCTGCCCAACTACAAGTGGGTGCCGATCGGCTACCACGGCCGCGCGTCGAGCATCGGCCTCTCGGGCCCCGTCAAGCGCCCGCACGGGCAGACGATGGCGCCCGGGGCGAGCGCGCCCGTCTTCGGCCCCTCGGCCAAGCTCGACTACGAGCTCGAGGTCGGTGCCTTCGTCGGCCGCGCCAACCGGCTTGGCGAACCGGTGCCGATAGCCGAAGCCGAGGACGCGCTCTTTGGCCTCGTGCTGCTCAACGACTGGTCGGCGCGCGACATCCAGGCCTGGGAATACCAGCCGCTCGGACCGTTCCTCGCGAAGAACTTCGCGAGCTCGATCTCGCCGTGGATCGTGACGATGGAGGCACTGGCCCCCTTCCGCCGGCCCTTCACCCGCCCCGCGGGCGACCCGCAGCCGCTGCCCTACCTGGACGGTGCCTTCAACCGCGCCGCCGGCGCGATCGACATCGTGCTCGAGGTCTGGCTGCAGACCGCGGCGATGCGCGCCGCGGGCCAGAACGCGATGCGGCTGTCGCAATCGAACATGAGCGACGCCTACTGGACCTGGGCGCAGATGCTCACGCACCACGCCAGCAACGGCTGCAACCTGCAGCCCGGCGACCTGCTGGGCAGCGGCACGCTTTCCGGCGCCGACGCCGGCGGGCGCGGTTCGCTGATGGAGCTCTCCAGCAACGGCCGTGCGCCGCTCACCCTGCCCAGCGGCGAGCAGCGCAGCTTCCTGCAGGACGGCGACACGCTGACGCTGCGCGCCTACTGCCAGCAGAGCGGCGCGGTGCGCATCGGCCTTGGCGAGGTCAGCGGGACGATCGTCGGCTGAGGCACCGATCGCAACCCGGCCACGCCGACGCGGCGCTCGAGCAAATGCGGCTCTGCCACTTTGCTTGATCCCCCACGGGAGGCCGGCTGGGCGCAGCCGGACCTTGAGGGCGCTCAGAATCCTCGCAAATCGTCGACCGGTGCCACGAGTGCGGCACCGGTGATGCGCTCGAGCGTGCGCGTGAACACGGCCAGGTCGTTGTCGAAGCTTCCGTGCGCCGCGTCGATGCGGCGCTCCGGGCTGCGGCGGACGAGCACCTGGTCATCGTCGAGGATCTGCAGGCGGCTGCTGCCCTTGCCGCCGCCGAGCCCCGCGGCCGACGCCGCGCTGCGCCAGGCGCGCAGCGCCTCGCCGGTGGCCGAGGTGCCGTCCCAGCCGCCGTAGTCCAGGTCCAGCACCCGCGCCATGCCCAGCAGCGGCGTGCGCAGGTCGATCTCGAGCGCGTTCGAGACGAGGTAGAGCAGCGACTTGCGGTAGATGGTCGCGACCTGGTCGGCGCGCTCGAGCCGGTCCGAGAGCATGTCGATGTAGAGCCGCTTCATCAGCTCGGGCTGCGTCGCGTAGTGGCGATTGGCAAAGGCCACCGAGCACGCCGGCGCGTAGAGGTGAACCGACTTCACGAGGCTCTGTGACTGGCGCGCCGCCATCGCGGTGAGCAGGTGGCCGAGCAGGATGGAGCCGGCCGAATGCCCGACCAGGTGGACTTCGAGCGCGTCGCCCCAGGTCTCGGCGAGCTTGCGCAGCGCGGTGATCAGCAGGTCGCCGCCGCGGCCGGAGTCGAAGTCGAAGGCGGCGTTTTCCTTCATCTCGCTCCACACCGGCCGTGCCATCGGCCGTCCGATCGTCTTCTCGATCAGCACGTCGGTGCGCTCGCTGATCCATTCACCGACGCCGGCGGCAGGGGTCGGCTTCTTGCGCCACGCGTCCTCGAGCAGATTGCAGATCGTCTCGCGCAGGCCGGTCTTCCAGACGATGAACAGCGGGTAGCAGCCGTTGGCGACGAAGTGCCGCCCCATCGCGCGCGCGCGGGTGATCGCGTCGTCCTCGCTGTTGAGCCCGCCGTGCGCGTAGATGACGAGGCGCTTGGCGCCGTTGCCGCCCTGGGCACGGAACCAGGCGTCGGGCAGGTCGGCGACCTGATGCAGCAGCGTGCGCGTGACCTCGTCCTCGGCGAGATAGCGGTCGACCCGGCCATCGTGGCCGAGCACGACGCTGTGGCGGTAGGCCTGCTGCGAGTCCCACCACAGCCGCGTGTCGGCCCCGGCCGCGCGCGGCGCGGCGGCGGCCGTCGCGCCCGTCTCCAGCAGGCGGCCGACGACGACACCGGGAACACCCAGCGTCGCCACCCAGGCGTCCATGCCGTTGGCCAGCCAGTCGGCGTAGCTCAGCACCGCGAAGCCGCCGAGTCCCCAGCCGCTGCCCCAGCTGTTCTGCACGACGAAGCCCTGGCGGTTGAAGCCGACGAGCGCGAACGCGTGCCCGTCGGTCTGCGAGGGTCGCCCGTCGAAGGGGATCATCGGCAGCTCGTCGTGCCCGCGCGGCACGCGCGTGCGTGCCGGCAGCCGCGTCCAGCCGTCGTGGGTGAAGGCCGAGACGTAGACCGCGCCCACATCCTGGATCGCGGCCTGCAGGTCGGTGATCGAACGCAGCTCGATGCGGTAGTAGACGCCCAGCGGGTTCTCGGTGGCGCGCTGTGCCCAGCCGTAGCGCGGGCGCTGCGACGGGTCCCCATAGGGCCAGTCCGACTCGAGGCAGACGCCGCGATGGAACCAGCCCTTGAGCGCGCCGCGGCAGCTCGAGCCTTCGTAGTCCTCGCCGTTGTACTCGTCGTAGCGTCGCGCGAAGTTGTAGAGCATGCGCGGGCTCACCGACTCGAAACGGTCCGGGCAGTCGGCCTTGCGCCAGCGCAGATAGTTGACGACGCAGGCAAGACCGAACCCGGTGCACGCGCCCTCCTGCCCCTGATCGAGGATCAGCCCGGCGCGCGTGTAGCGCGGCAGCAGAGCCTTCACGTCCTCGTCGAACGGAAAGACCGGATACAGGCTCGCCGCCGGTGGCTGGTAGGGGCGGTCGCGCAGGTCGATCGGATCCTTGCGCGCGGTCAGCGGCGGATGTGCCGGCGCGGGGGCCGGCGCGGCGCCCACGGTCGGCACCGCGGCAGCGCGGCGGCGCGGGCGCGCCCCCGCGGCTGCGTGCGGCGCGGCCATAGGCGCGGCCACAGGCGCGGCAGCCGGCGGCCAGACCTTGTCCGCGCGTGCGAACACATCGCGGAAGCGGTCCAGGCCATGACGCCCGCCGTTGACCAGCTTGCGCGCCCGCGCGAGATCGCCCGCGTCGATCGCCGCGCGCATCGCGTCGGCCTTGTCGGCGAGGAAATGCGCCAGCAGCAGTGCCGCCACCTCCGGCGCGTTCGCGAGGTCCGGGTTGGCCGCCAGGTCGATGCCCAGGCGCTGGCCGTAGCGCGCGTAGTTGGATCGGCCGGTGAGCTGCACGAAACCGCGGCCCTTGAAGAGAGGGCCGTCGCCCGGCTTCGTGTTGCCGATGTCGGCGCGGCCCTCGTAGGCGCTGAACGGCCCGAGTCCCGCCTTGGTGTTGAAGATCGAGGGCATCTCCGAGATCGGGACGAAGCCCTCGCTCTCGGCGCGGATCGTCCCGAGTGCCGCGCAGATCATTGGCCGGTCGGTCAGGCCGACCGCCTGCAGCGCCGCCGAGACGTAGGGCAGGTAGCGGTCGATGTTGGCCGGCTTGGTCGCGGGGAAGAGGCTTCGCACCGTCGAGAGGCTTAAGCGCACCGCCATCGGGCGTTCGCTGCGCAGGCCCAGCAGCTGCTGGCAGCGCGGACCGACGATGCCATCGGCGACCAGCCCGACGCCCGCCTGCCAGCGCCGTGCCGCCGCCTCCGCCGCGGCGTCGAGCACGTCGTCGTCGGCGAGCTCGCTGAAGAGCGCGGCATCCGCGCCGAGCTCGCGCACCAGCGCCTTGCGCAGTGCTGCGACATCGGCGCCCTGGACGTTGCGAACCAGCAGCTCGATCATGGTGCAAGCTCCTATGTCCTATGCGAGGTCTGCGACAGGGTGGAGTCTGACGCATCGGCTTGCTTGATGTGTCGTTCAGACTAGGGAGGAGCCGGCGAGCACAGCCCGCAGTGACAATGCGCTGATGCGCAGGGCTTTGCGATCCGTCCTTTCGCGCTCATCGCGCGCATGGGCGCTGCTCCCGGCAGCGGGTGCGCTGCTGCTGGCTGCCTGCAGTGCGCCCGGCCCCTTGTCCGAGCCCTCCGGTCTCGGCCCCACCGAGGCGAAGGCGGTCGTCGTGCAACTGCTGCCCGAGCGCGTGCGCGACCGGCCCGGCTGGGCGGCGGATGTGCACGCCGCGCTCTCGGCGCTGGAGCTGCCGTCCACGCCGCAGAACCTGTGCGCGGTGCTGGCGGTGACCGAGCAGGAGTCGGGCTACCAGGCCGACCCGGTGGTGCCCGGGCTCGCGGCGATCGCGCGCAAGGAGATCGACCGCCGGGCCGAGCAGATCGGCATCCCGCAGATCGCGGTGCGTGCGGCGCTGGCGCTGTCGTCGGGTGACGGACGCAGTTACGCCGAGCGCCTGGAGGCGGTGCGGACCGAGCGTGAGCTGAGCGAGCTCTACGAGGAATTCGTCGACCAGGTGCCGCTGGTGCGCACGCTGCTCGCCGATCGCAACCCGGTGCGCACCGGCGGGCCGATGCAGGTGGGTGTGGCGTTTGCGCAGGCGCAGGCGCAGCAGCGGCGCTATCCCTACGAGGTCAAGGACAGCATCCGCGCCGAGGTCTTCACGCGGCGCGGCGGGCTGTATTTCGGCACCGCCCACCTGCTCGATTACGCCGCGCCCTATGAGCAGATGATCTACCGCTTCGCCGACTTCAACGCCGGGCGCTGGGCCAGCCGCAACGCGGCCTTTCAGCAGGCCTTGGCCACGGCCTCGGGTCTGCCGCTGGCGCTCGACGGCGACTTGCTGCCGCCTGCGGCAAGCAAGCGCGTCGGCGAGACCGAGCGCGCCGCGTACACGCTTGCCGGGCGGCTCGGGATGGACGAGGCGACGATCCGGCGCGAGCTCGCGCGCGGCGACGAACCCGGCTTCGAGCGCAGCGAGCTCTACCGTCGCGTCTTCGAATACGCGGAGAAGCTCGACCGCCGCGCGCTGCCGCGCGCGGTGCTGCCGCAGATCGCGCTCGAGAGCCCGAAGTTCACGCGCAAGCTCACCACCGAGTGGTTCGCGCGGCGCGTCGACGAGCGCTATGCGCGCTGCCTGGCGCGCGCGCAGGCGCTGGCCGACGCCTGAAGGTGCATCCGCGAAGCGGGCGCTGCTGCGCGAGAATGCGCCGCATGGACTACCGCACCCTGATCCAGGCCCCAGAACTCGACGCGCTGCTGAACGCGCGCCCTCGCCGCACCATCGTCTTCGATTGCAGTTTCGAACTGACGAACCCCGGTGCCGGGCACCAGCAATACCTGGAGGCGCACGTACCGTGGGCGCAGTACCTGGATCTGGAGCGCGATCTCAGCGGCCCTCCGAACGGCCACAACGGGCGGCATCCCTTGCCCTACCCGGCAGCCTTCGCGATTGCGATGGCGGCACAGGGGGTGTGCGCCAGCACGCAGGTGGTTTGCTACGACAACTCGGCGAACGCCTGCGCAGCACGAGCCTGGTGGATGCTGCGCTGGATCGGTCATGAGAAGGTCGCCGTCCTCGACGGCGGCTTGGCGGCCTGGACGGCGGCGGGCCTGCCGCTGGAAAAGGGCGCACGCACCACGCCGCTGCGCGGTGATATCCAGCTCAAGCCGTCGCTCGGGAAGACGGTCGACCGGCAGGCCTTGCTGGCGAACCTGGACGGCGGCCCGCTGCTGGTGCTGGACGCGCGCTCGCACGAGCGCTTCATCGGTGAGTCCGATCCGTTCGAGCAGATCCGGGGTCACATTCCGGGCGCGCGCAATCGCGTCTTTCGCGACAACCTCGACGCCAGCGGCCGCTTCAAGCCTGGCTCACAGCTCAAGGCCGAGTTCGATGCCTTGACCGAGGGCCGCGCTCCCGACCAGCTCGTGACGTCCTGCGGCAGCGGCGTCACGGCCTGCCACAACCTGCTGGCGCTCGAGATCGCCGGGCTCTCGGGGGCGGCGCTTTACCCGGGGAGCTGGAGCGAGTGGAGCAATTCCGGCGCGCCTGTTGCGACCGGGCCTGCCTGAGATCGGACCGTTTCGGTCCAGGCGGCCAACGCTGCCGGGACGACAGCGCGTTCAACGCCCGTCGGGAAAGACCTCGGTGTCGACGTCGGCCTGCGACGCCGCGCTGTAGCGTGGGCCGGCCACGCGCTCGTGGTTGATCATCGCGTCCAGCCGGCGCAGATGCTCCGGCTCGAGGCGCACGTTCAGGGCGCCCATGTTCTCCTCGAGGTGCTCCGGATTCGTCGTCCCCGGGATCGCGACGATGTGCTCGCCTTGCGCCAGCACCCAGGCCAGCGCCAGCTGCGCCGGCGTGCAGCCGAGCTCTGCGGCGAGCGCAACGAAGGACGGCAGGAGCTCGAGGTTGGCGGCGTAGGTCGCGGGCGCGAAGCGCGGCATGTTGCGGCGGATGTCGCCCGGGTGCAGCGTCGAGACGTCGTGCAGCGTGTTCGTGAGAAAGCTGCGCGCAAGCGGGCTGAAGGCGACGAACGCGGCCCCCAGCTCGCGGCAGGCATCGAGCACGCCGATCTCGGGGTTGCGCGTCCACAGCGAGTACTCGGTCTGCACCGCGGCGATCGGGTGCACCGCGTGTGCACGCTTGAGTGTCGCGGCCGAGACTTCGGACAAACCGATCGCGCCGAGCTTGCCGGCAGCCACCAGGCGGCCGAGCTCGCCGACCGAGTCCTCGATCGGCACCGACTTGTCCCAGCGGTGCAGATAGTAGAGGTCGATGCGATCGGTGCGCAGGCGCGCGAGGCTCGCGTCCACGTGCCGGCGCAGCGCCTCGGGCCGACCGTCGACGGTGCGCTTCTTCGTGCCCTCGGGCTGCGGCTCCATCGCGAGGCCGCCCTTGCTGCAGAGCGTGATCCGGTCGCGCACCGGCGCGAGCATGCGGCCGACGAGCTCCTCGTTCGCGCCACCGCCGTAGAGTGCCGCGGTGTCGAAGCAGTCGACGCCGAGCTCGATTGCGCGGCGCAGCAGCGCCTCGCCCTCGGCTGCGCTTGGCGGCGCGCCGTAGGCGTGGCTCAGGTTCATGCAGCCCAGGCCGATGGGCGTCACCCGGCGGCCCGCCAATGCGCGAGGCCTCATGCGCGGCGGAATCTCAGTCCGCGAGCTGCTGCTCGAGCGCGTGCAGCACCTCGTAGCAGGGCAGCACCTGTGCGACGCTGGCGTTGGGCTCGCGCCCCTCGCGGATCGCGGCGAAGAACTCACGGTCCTGGAGCTCGATGCCATTCATCGAGACGTCGACCTTGGAGACGTCGATCTTCTCGTCCTTGCCGGTGAAGAGGTCGTCGTAGCGCGCGATGTAGGTGCCGGTGTCGCCGATGTAGCGGAAGAAGGTGCCAAGCGGCCCCTCGTTGTTGAACGACAGCGAAAGCGTGCAGATGGCGCCGTTCTGCGCTTTCAGCTGGATGCTCATGTCCATCGCGATGCCGAGCGTGGGGTGGATCGGCCCCTGGATCGCGTTGGCCTTGACGATCGGCGAGCGCGCCTGGTAGGCGAAGAGGTCGACGGTGTGCGCCGCGTGGTGCCACAGCAGGTGGTCGGTCCAGCTGCGCGCCTGGCCCAGCGCGTTCATGTTGGTGCGGCGGAAGAAGTAGGTCTGCACGTCCATCTGCTGGATGGCGTACTCGCCCTTCACGATGCGCTGGCGCACCCATTGGTGGCTCGGGTTGAAGCGCCGCGTGTGGCCGCACATGGCGACCTTGCCCGTCTCCTTCGCGCGCTGCACGACGGCCTGGCCGTCCGCCAGCACGTCGCACAGCGGGATCTCGACCTGCACGTGCTTGCCGGCTTCCAGGCACTGCAGCGTCTGCGATGCGTGCATCTGTGTCGGCGTGGCGAGGATCACCGCGTCGAGCTGGTCGATCTTCAGCGTTTCGGCAAGCTCGGTCGTCGCGTGCGCGATGCCGTACTTGTCGGCAACCTCGCGCGTCTTGTCGAGCTCGCGCCCGACGACCGAGACCACCTTGACGTCGGGGATGAGCTTGATCGCGTCCAGGTGCTTCTGGCCGAAGGCGCCGGCACCGGCAAGGGCGACGTGGATGGTCATGCGTTCTCCAGGATCAGGTGGCCGACGGCGGTGTTGCTCGCCGGCACGTGATAGAAGCGGTGCGCCACGCGCGGCCTGGCGCCGCCGGCGACATCGGCCATCGCGCCGCGCGCGATCAGCCACATCACGAGTTCGATACCCTCGCTGCCGGCCTCGCGCACGTATTCGATGTGCGGCATCTGCGACAGCCCGGCCGGATCGGCGATCAGGCGGTCGAGGAAGGCGTTGTCCCACTCGCGGTTGATAAGCCCCGCGCGCGAACCCTGCAGCTGGTGGCTCATGCCGCCGGTGCCCCAGATCTGCACCTTCAGCGGCTCGTCATAGGACTCGACCGCGCGACGGATCGCCTGCCCGAGCGCGAAGCAGCGCCGCCCCGCGGGGACCGGGTACTGCACGACGTTGACGGCGAACGGGATCACCGGGCAGGGCCATTCGTCGACCTGACCGCACATCAGCGACATCGGCACCGTGAGGCCGTGGTCGACGTCCATCCGGTTGACGATCGTGAGGTCGAAGTCGTCCTGGATCACGCTCTGCGCGATGTGGCTCGCAAGCTGCGGATGGCCCTTGACGACCGGCACCGGCCGCGGGCCCCAGCCTTCGTCGGCCGGCTGGAACTCGGCCGCGGTGCCGATCGCGAAGGTCGGTATCAGCTCGAGGCTGAAGGCGGTGGCGTGGTCGTTGTAGACAAGGAAGACGACGTCGGGCTTGTTCTCCTTCATCCACTGCTTGGAGAACTCGTAGCCGGCGAAGACCTTCTGCCAGTAGGGCTCGCCGGTCTTGCCGAGGTCGAGCGCGGCGCCGATCGCCGGGACGTGGCTGGTGTAGACGGAAGCGGTGATGCGCGCCATGGCTTACGCCCTCCCGCCCTTGGCCGCACCCGAGCCCTGGGGCTGGTGCTGCGGCTGCGCGTTTCCGTCCTCGCCGAGGTAGCGGTTGCCCTCGATCGAGCGGCCGCCGGCAACCATCATGTCGCGGTATTCCTCCTCGCTCATCCCGGTCATGCTGCCGGCCATCTGCTGGAAGCTCTTGCCGTCGGTGGCGCCGATGCGCGCGAGGAAGTAGATGTTGCCGCCGGCGGCGATGCAGCGGTTGAGGTCGCGCGCCAGCACCGCCTGCTTCTGCTCCTCGGTCATCGGCCACTCGTCGAGGTAGGCGCGCTCGTTGGCCTTGAAGCGCGCGCGGTTCTCGGCCTTCATCAGGCTGAAGCAGAACTGGTTCAACCAGTAGCCCTTGCGGGACTGCTCCGCGTCGAAGATCGTGGTTCCGGGGATGTCGATATAGGGTTTGTGCAGGGCCATCAGCGTTCCTCCGGCCAGTAAAGGCGCATGGGATTGTCGACCAGCAGCTTGCGCTGCAGGTCGGGGGTGGGAGCGATGTGCGGAATGAAGTCGACCAGCAGGCCGTCGTCGGGCATGTGGTCCTTCAGGTTGGGGTGCGGCCAGTCGGTGCCCCAGAGCACGCGCTCGGGGAAGGCCTCGACGACCTTGCGCGCGAAGGGCACGACGTCGCGGTAGGCGGCCTGCTCGCCATTGAGCGCTGGCGGGCCGCTCTTGCTCAGGCGCTCGGGGCAGCTCACCTTGCTCCAGACGTTCTCGTGCTCGCGCATGAACTTCAGGAAGAGCACGAACTCGGGCCCGTCCAGGGGTTTGCCGACGTCGGGGCGGCCCATGTGGTCGACGACGACGGTGGTCGGCAGCGCGGTGAAGAAGTCCCAGAGCTCGGGCAGGTCCTGCGCCTCGAAGTAGATGACGACGTGCCAGCCCAGCGCCTTGATGCGGCTGGCGATCTCCATCAGCTCGTCCTTGGGCGTGAAGTCGACGAGCCGCTTGACGAAGTTGAAGCGCACGCCGCGCACGCCGGCCTCGTGCAGCGCCTGCAGCTCGGCGTCGCTGACGCTGCGCCGAACCGTGGCGACCCCGCGCGCGCGGCCGCCGCTGCTGGCGCAGGCATCGGCCATCGCGCGGTTGTCGGCGCCGTGGCAGGTCGCCTGCACGATGACGTTGCGCGCGAAGCCCAGGTGGTCGCGCAGCGCGAAGAGCTGCGCCTTGCTCGCATCGCAGGGCGTGTACTTGCGCTCGGGGGCGAAGGGGAACTCATGCCCGGGGCCGAAGACGTGGCAGTGCGCGTCGACGCTGCCGGCCGGGAGCTGGAAGCGGGGCTTGCTCGGGCCGGCGTACCAGTCGAGCCAGCCGGGGGTTTTCTCGAAGTGCATGCGTCAGTCGTCCTTTGCGGTGCTCACGTCCACCGCCGTTTCCTGTCTCGCCGCCCAGGCCAGCAGGCGGTCGGCCTCCGTGCGCCAGTTGCTGCTGCGCGCAAACGCAGGGCTGCCGCGCTCGCCGAAGAGGCCGGCGTCGGCGAGGTCAGCCATCCAGGCCTGGCGCTGCGCGGTGCCGCGGGCTGACCAGGGTTCGAGCCCGGCTTCGCGCACCGTCTCCGCGACCTCGCGCATCTCCTCGGCGCGGCGGCGGCCGTGCGCGATCACGCGCTGGAAGAAGTAGCTCGCCTGTTTCTCCCAGTCGATGCCGGGGAAGGTCTCCTGCAGCGAGGCGATCACCGCGTCCTCGACGCCGTAGTGGCGCGCGGCGCTGAAGCTCTCGATCACCATCGCCTCCAGGCCCTTGATCATCACGCTGCGGCACATCTTGGTCGCGCTGGCCACGCCCAGGCGCGCGTCGGCCACGCGCGCGGCAAAGCCGAGCGTCTGCAGCAGCGGCAGCAGGGCCTGGGCATGCGGCCCGCCCAGCAGCAGCGGCACCTTGATGCGGTAGGGCGGCACCGAAGTCATCACCGCGCCCTCGACGTAGCGTGCGCCGCCGGCATCGACGAGCCTGGCCGCGCGCTGCTTGGCGCCGGGCGAGGCGGAGTTGAGGTCGAGGAAGAAGGCGCCGTGCGCAAGGGCGGGCGCGCAGGCCTTGGCGACCGGCACCGCCTGGTTCGCGGTGACCGCGGAAATCACGAGTTCGGCGTCGCGCACTGCGTCCGCGTGCGAGGCCGCCAAGCGAACACCCTGCGCTTGCGCGTGCTGCACGAGCGGGCCTTCGGCCGCGTCGCCGAGCTTGAGGTCGTGGGCGACCACCGCCTGGCCCTGCGCCCGCAGATCCTCGGCGAGGATGCGGCCTACTTCGCCGTAGCCGATGAGCGCGATGCGCATGACCTGCACGCCTTGCTCGGGTGTGCTCAGTCGATGTAGCGCAGCCCGGCCTTTTCCAGCGGCTCGCGCATCTTGTACATGTCGAGACCGAGCACGCCGCTGGCGAGCTTGGCGCGCTTCTCGCCCTCGTTGGCCTCGCGCTTGGCGGCCGCTTCCAGCGTCCTGGCCGCGAGCGCGCGCGGCACGCAGACGACGCCGTCGTCGTCGGCGACGATGACGTCGCCCGGTGTCACCCAGGCGCCGGCGCAGACGACGGGGATGTTGACCGAGCCGAGTGTGGCCTTGACCGTGCCGCGGCTGCTGATCGCCTTGCTCCAGACCGGGAAGCCCATCTCGGTGAGCGCCTTCACGTCGCGCACGCCGGCGTCGATGACGAGCGCTCGCGCGCCCTGCGCCTTGAAGCTGGTCGCCAGCAGGTCGCCGAAATAGCCGTCGGTGCACGCCGTCGTCACCGCGGCGACGACGATGTCGCCTTCGCGGATCTGCTCGGCCACGACGTGCATCATCCAGTTGTCACCGGGCTGCAGCAGCACCGTCACCGCGGTGCCGGAAACCTGCGCGCCGGCGTAGATCGGACGCATGTAGGGCTGCATCAGGCCGACGCGGCCCATCGCCTCGTGCACGGTCGCGCTGCCGAACTTCGCCAGCGCATCGGCGGTGGCAGCCTCGGTGCGCTCGATCCGGCGGTGGACGACCCCGAGTTCGTACATCTCACTTCCCCTTCTTCTTCAGCGCGGCGTCGAGCCGCGGGTAGACGCGCCGCGCGTTGCCTTCGTAGATCGCGTGCTTCTGCTCGGGCGTGAGCTGCGTGCTCGCCTCGATGTAGCGCTTGGTGTCGTCGTAGTTGAACCCGGTCTCGGGGTCGACGCCGCGCACCGCGCCGATCATCTCGCTGGCAAAGAGGATGTTCTCGACCGGAACCACCTTGGTCAGCAGGTCGATGCCCGGCTGGTGGTAGACGCAGGTGTCGAAGAAGACGTTCTTCAGCAGGTGCTCGGAGAGCAGCGGTTTCTTCAGCTCCTGCGCCAGGCCCCGGTAGCGACCCCAGTGGTAGGGCGCCGCACCGCCGCCGTGCGGGATGATGAATTTCAGTGTCGGGAAGTCCTTGAACAGATCGCCCTGGATGAGCTGCATGAACGCCGTCGTGTCGGCGTTGATGTAGTGCGCGCCGGTGGTGTGAAAGCACGCGTTGCAGCTCGTGCTCACGTGCACCATCGCCGGGACCTCGTACTCGACCAGCTTCTCGTAGATCGGGTACCAGTGGCGGTCGGTCAGCGGCGGCTCCTTCCAGTGGCCGCCCGACGGATCGGGGTTGAGGTTGATCGCGACGTTGCCGTACTGCTCGACGCACTTGACGAGCTCCGGGATGCAGGTCTTGGGATCGACGCCGGGGCTTTGCGGCAACATCGCCGCGGGGATGAAGTGCTCGGGGAAGAGCTGGCTGACGCGAAAGCAGAGTTCGTTGCAGATCGCGGCCCAGGTGCTGCTGACCTGGAAGTCGCCGATGTGGTGCGCCATGAAGCTGGCGCGCGGGCTGAAGATCGTGAGGTCCGACCCGCGTTGGCGCATCAGCTTGAGCTGGTTGTTCTCGATCGTCTCGCGGATGTCGTCGTCGCTGATCCGCAGGTCCGAGGCCCTGGGCATCTTCGCCGGATCGGCGATGCCGGCGATCTGCGCGTTGCGCCAGTCGCCCAGCGCCGCGGGCGCGGTCGTGTAGTGGCCGTGGATGTCGATGATCATGGGCGCAGTCTCCTTCGCAGGCATTGTTGGCCAGACGCGATCTCGCATCAATGGGAAGGCGCCACTAGCAGCTATAGCGTTCCGGCATGGATCTGAAGCAGTACGAAAGCTACGTGCACGCCGCGGCAATAGGCAGCGTCACGCGCGCCGGGGACGGAACGCTGCAGCCTCAGTGTCGTGGCGGGTCCGACTCGTTGTCGTCCGCCGGTCCGTCGGGCGGCGATATGGCCGGCACGCGGTAGGACTCGCTTGCCCAGGCGCCGAGATCCAGACTGCGGCAGCGCTCGCTGCAGAAGGGGCGCCAGGGGTTCTCCGGCCCGTAGCGGCTGGGCTGCCGGCAGCTCGGACAGGGGACGACGATCGGCTTCCTGGCCATCGGCAAGCGCACGCGGTCGCTCAACTGCAGAGGGTGAGCTCGAAGGGCACGTCGGAACCGGCCGGGCGCAACCGGCCCTCGGTCTCGGCGCGCATCATGCGCACCGAGACCAGCAGGCGATGACCGCTGATCTCCGGCACCAGTGTCGGATCGCGAGCCATGCGCAGGCGCAGCAGCTGGTAGGTCTTGTTCTGCGGCAGGCTCTGCTGGTAGTGGCCGCCGACGGCCATCATGCGCTGCGGCGTTCCGCTGTCGCGCAGCAGCCCGAGCAGCATGTGCAGCGCGGCGGCGAGCGGGTTGAGCGCACTGGCCCAGCCCGCGAGGTCCATCCGGCGCTTCTCGGGCGGGTGCTGCTGCCAGGCGTAGTAGGAGGGCAGGTCGAACTCGCAGGTACCGCCGGGGATGCTGATGCGGCTTCGAATGCTCATCAGCCACTCGTTGCCCGCCAGTGCCTGGCCGGCCTTGCCCTGCACCTGGTTGAGCGCGCCGAAGCTGGCGTCGATGCGGGCGATCACGTCCTCGAGCGCCGCCTCCGAGATCGCCGGATTGCCGCGGTAGGCCACGTACTGGGTGCGATGGCGCTCCAGGTCCTTGAGCAGGTCGGCCTTGAGATCGGCGCGCGCGGCCACGTCCATGATCTCGAACATGGTCACCAGTGCGAAGTGGTGGTCCACCGGCTCGTCGCGGGGCGCGAGCTGCGCAAGGCGGTCGAACAGGTGCTCGAGCCGCAGCATCGTGCGGATGCTCTCGTTGAACGGGTACTCGTAGACGATCAAGGGCAGGCTCTTGCGGCTGTCGCGATTGTTTCACAGCGGTTTGCCGCGCTCCCTGCACCACAGTGTCCAAAGGGCGCCGACCTCGTCAGCGAGTGTTTCGGGGCCGATGCCGTCATTGAAGATCACGGCGTCGGCGATCGCGCGGCGCTGGGCGCGCGTGGCCTGCTGCGCGATCACCGCACGCACGGTCTCCTCGCTCCAGCCGGAGCGCTGCATCACGCGGTGGCACTGCGTCGCCTCGCTGCAGTCGACCACGAGGATGCGCGCCACGCGCCGCCGCCAGCGTGGCGATTCGGCCAGCAGCGGCACGTCGAAGACGACGACCGCGCCGCCGGCTGCCGCGGCCTGCCGGTCGGCCTCCTGGCCGATCAGCGGGTGGAGGATGCCCTCCAGCTGCGCCTTGGCGCCGGGGTCGGCGAAGACCCGGGCGCGCATCCGCTCACGGTCGAGGGCGCCGTCGGACGCGATCATCCCGGTGCCGAAGCGCGCGGCGATCGGCGCGATCGCCGCACCGCCGGGCAGGGTGAGGGCGCGCGCGATCGCGTCGGTGTCCACGAGCATCGCGCCATGGGCGACCAGAAGCTGCGCGACCGTGCTCTTGCCGCTGCCGATGCCGCCGGTCAGGCCGATGCTGCCGATGTTGCCGATGCTGCCGATGCGGGCGCTGCTGTCGCTACAGTCGATACGTGCGGCGGCGTTCATGCCCAGCCGATCCAGCCCAGCACCGTGGGCAGGCCGACCAGCAGCACGACCAGGCCGCCCCCGGCGAGGAAGGGCCCGAAGGGCACGAAGCGGCCTTCGCGCAGGCTGCCGGACATCTTCATCAGCAGGCCGACGACGGCACCGATCACCGAGGCCATCAGCACGATCGGCAGGATCGCCTGCCAGCCGAGCCACGCGCCCAAGCCCGCGAGCAGCTTGAAGTCACCGAAGCCCATGCCTTCCTTGCCGGTGGTGAGCTTGAAGAGCCAGTAGACCGACCACAGCGACAGGTAGCCGGCAACCGCGCCCCAGATCGAGGCGCGCAGGTCGACCGTCGGCAGCCAGCCGAGCGCCGCGCCGACGAGCCCGGCCCACAGCAGCGGCAGCGTGATCGCGTCGGGCAGTACGGTGGTGTCCCAGTCGATCGCGGTCAGCGCCACGAGCGCCGCGGCAAAGGCGCAATACAGCAGCGTCACCGGCTGCGCGCCGAAACGCCAGGCGACGGCGGCAAAGAGCAGGCCGGTGGCGAGCTCGACGATCGGGTAGCGCGGCGAGATCCGGGCGCCGCAGTTCGCGCAACGCCCGCGCAGCCGCAGCCACGACAGCAACGGGACGTTCTCGTACCAGCGGATGCGGTGCTTGCACGAGGGGCAGCGCGAGCCGGGGCGGATCAGCGACAGCGGCGCGAGTGTCGCCAGCGTGCGCTCCAGCGCGCCGGCAGCCTGGTCGAGCCCCGCCGGCGCCTCGGCGGCAAAGGTGCGGGCAAACGAATCGCGGTCGCGCAGTTGCGCGACGACGTCACCCCACCACTGCCGCTCCAGCATCAGCGGCAGGCGGTGGATGACGACATTGAGGAAGCTGCCCACCAGCAGGCCCAGCACCGCCAGGGACCAGGGGGAGAGGATCAGCGCGACGAGCGCGGGGTCGATCACGGACGGTCCGACTCAGACCACCGCGCCGAGCTTGAAGATCGGCAGGTACATCGAGACCACGATGCCGCCGATCACCACACCCAGGATGACGATGATGAAGGGCTCCATCAGGCTGGAGAGGCCCTTGACCATCTCGTCGACCTCCTCCTCGTAGAACTCGGCGGCCTTGGCCAGCATGTGGTCGAGTGAGCCCGACTCCTCGCCGATCGAGGCCATCTGCAGCACCATCACCGGGAACACGCCGGTGGAGGTCATCGCGGTCGTGAGCGCGGTGCCGGTGGCGACGTCCTTCTGGATCTTCTCGGTGGCGATCTGGTAGACCGCGTTGCCCGAGGCGCCGCCGACCGAGTCGAGCGCCTCGACCAGCGGCACACCCGCCGCGAACATCGTCGAGAGCGTGCGCGTCCAGCGCGCGATCACCGACTTGTTGATGAGGTCGCCGAACACCGGCACCTTCAGCAGCAGCCGGTCCATCGCCACCTGCATCTTCTCCGAGCGCTTCCAGGCCTGGAAGAAGAAGTAGAGGCCGCCGAAGAGGAAGCCGAAGATCGCCCACCAGTACGCGACGAAGAACTCCGACATCGCGATCACGAGCTGCGTGGGCGCCGGCAGCTCGCCGCCGAAGGAGGTGAAGACCTCCTTGAAGGCCGGAATCACGAAGATCATGATGACCGTGACGACGACGAAGGCGACGACGAGCACCGCGATCGGGTACATCAGCGCCGACTTGATCTTGGCCTTGATCGCCAGCGTCTTCTCCTGGTAGATCGCCAGCCGGTCGAGCAGCGCCTCCAGGATGCCGCCGGCCTCGCCGGCCTCGACCAGGTTGCAGTAGAGGCTGTCGAAGTACAGCGGATGCTTGCGGAAGGCCGCCGAGAGGCTGGTGCCGGTCTCGACGTCGGAGCGGATGTCGTTGAGCAGCTTGGTCAGGCGGGGATTCGTGCTGCCGCGGCCGACGATGTCGAAGGCCTGCAGCAGGGGCACGCCGGCCTTCATCATCGTCGCCAGCTGGCGCGTGAAGATCGCGATGTCCTTCTGCTTGATGCTGCGCCCGCCGGCGGTGCGGCGCTTCTTCACCTTCGTGATCAGGATGCCCTGGCGTCGCAGGCTCGCGTTGACCTGCGCCTCGCCGCCCGCACGCAGCTCGCCGCGCACGACCTTGCCGTTGCGGTCCTTGCCCTCCCACTCGAAGACGAAATCCTTCGGGCTCTTCGCGGCTGCTGCAGTTGCCATGCGGTCTCCGACCGGGGGCTGCGCACGCGGCCGGCGCTGTCGCCGGCCCTGCCAGGCCCCGGTACTGTTCCTATTCGTTGGTGACGGTGATCACTTCCTCGAGCGTCGTGATGCCGGCACGGACCTTCACCAGGCCCGACTGCCGCAGGTCGCGCACGCCGTCCTTCTGTGCCTGCTTGGCGATGTCGAGCGCGGTGCCTTCGGACAGGATGATGCGTTGGATCTCCTCGCTGATCGGCATCACCTGGTACAGGCCCACGCGCCCCTTGTAGCCGTTGTTGCACGCGGAACAGCCGACGGCGCGGTAGGGCTTCCAGCTGCCGTCGATATCGGCCTCGGCGAAGCCCGCCTTGAGCAGCGCCTCGCGCGGATACTCGGCCGGCGCCTTGCAGTTCTCGCACAGGCGCCGCGCCAGGCGCTGCGCCGTGATCAGCAGCACGCTCGAGGCGATGTTGAAAGCCGGCACGCCCATGTTCAGCAGCCGCGTGAGCGTCGTCGGCGCGTCGTTGGTGTGCAGCGTCGACATCACGAGGTGCCCGGTCTGTGCGGCCTTGATCGCGATGTCGGCGGTCTCGAGGTCCCGGATCTCGCCGACCATGATGATGTCCGGGTCCTGGCGCAGGAACGAGCGCAGCGCCGCGGCGAAGGTCAGGCCGGCGCGGTCGTTGACGTTGACCTGGTTGATTCCGGGCAGGTTGATTTCCGCCGGGTCCTCGACCGTCGAAATGTTCACCCCCGGCTGGTTCAGCAGGTTCAGGCAGGTGTAGAGCGACACCGTCTTGCCGCTGCCGGTCGGGCCGGTGACGAGGATCATCCCGTAGGGCCGGTGGACCGCGTTGAGCAGCCGCTCCTTCTCGGCCTTCTCGTAGCCGAGCGCGTCGATGCCGAGCTTGGCGCTGGATGGGTCCAGGATCCGGATCACGACCTTCTCGCCGAAGAGCGTGGGCAGCGTGCTGACGCGGAAGTCGATCGCCTTGCTGCCGAACTTGAGCTTCATCCGGCCGTCCTGCGGGACCCGCTTCTCGGCGATGTCCATGCGCGAGATGACCTTGATGCGCGAGGCCAGCTTCTCCTTGATCGCAATGGGCGGCTGCGTGATCTCGCGCAGCTCGCCGTCGATGCGAAAGCGCACGCGGTAGGTGTACTCGTAGGGCTCGAAGTGCAGGTCCGAGGCGCGCATGTTGATCGCGTCGACCAGCATCTTCTGCAGGAAGCGCACGACCGGCGCGTCCTCGACCTCGGTGGCGATGTCCTGCGACTCCGCGGCCGCGCTGTCTTCCTCGGTGACGTCGAAGTCGAAGTCGCCGTTGGCGATCGACTCGAGCTGCTCGGCCGCGCTGGCCGTCTGCGCCTCGATGACGCGGGTGAGCTTGTCCTGCTCGACGATCACCCATTCGGGGCTGAGCTGAGTCGCGAACTTGACGCGCTCGGCCGCCTCGCGGTCGGTCGGGTCGGCGGTTGCGACGAACAGGCGGCTGCCGCGCTTGCCCAGCACCAGCAGCTGGTACTGCGTCGCCGTCCGCGCGTCGATGACGTTCCTCGGCACCTTCTGCAGGTCGACGGCGTCCAGGTCCAGCAGCGGCAGCGCCAGCGCCTGCGACAGCGTGTGGGCCAGGTCGCGGGCCGACACCGCGCCGGCGGCCACCGCCGCCGACGAGAAGCTGGTCTTGCGCTCGCGCGCCGACTTCAGCAGGTCCTCGGCGGACTTGCCCGAGATCTTGCCGGCGTTGACGAGCACGCGGGCCACGCCCGAGAGGGCGTTCGGGGCGGAGTCGATCGTCGTTTCAGCGGCCATCGGCTGGGGTCGTGCGGCGCGTGGGAGTCAACAGTGATTGAACGATGATCGCCTATCCACCTGGGGCTGTAAACGCTGCATAAGCACGACTCGTGCCTATTGCACAAGCGCTTACAACTGCGGCGGCGTGGCGCAGGCGCGACAGCCAGTGCCTGCCGATCGCGGCCGACACCGGCTTCAGCGCCGGCGCCGGATTGTCACGCGATCAGCGCCTCGACTTCCTCCAGCCGCGAGATCCAGTGGTCCGGCGGCAACGCGGCGAAGTCGGCCTCGTCGCATTCGCCGCCGCGGATGATCGCCACGCGCACGCCTGCGGCGCGTGCGGCGCGGACGTCGGTGAGGCTGTCGCCGACGAAGAGCGCCTGCTGCAGCTCGGTGCCGATGGCCTCGAGCACGCGCCGGATGCCTTCGGGGTCCGGTTTCAGGAAGCGCACGTCCTCGCGACAGACCGTCTGCCCAAGCCAGTGTTCGATTCCGAAGCGGCCCAGCAGCCCGCTCACCGCCTGGCGTCCGCAGTTGCTGACGAGCGCGCATCGGGTGCCCGCAGCGCCCAGGCGTTCGAGCACCGCCGCGGCACCGGGGCGCAGCGACCAGCGCTGCAGCGCGTCGGCGTCCCAGCGGTCGTAGATCGGCGTCAGGACGATGCGCAGCCGTGCCAGCGCTTCGGGGTCGACAGCCACCCGCGCCGCGGCGTTCCACAGCTCCGCGTAGCTCCCGCTCGTGCCGTATCCCAGTGCCGCGTAGGCGGCGCGCAGTTCAGCCTCGGCCTCCTCGAGCCGCCACTGGAAATCGACCAGCGTTCCTTCGTGGTCGAAGATCACGAGCGTGGTTCGCCGATTCATGCCGGCCCTCCTTCCCTTGCTGCCAAGTCGAGCCAGAAAGACAAAAGCCCCTGTGTCAGGGGCTTCTACGTCCTTGATTCAAGAGGAAATTTCTGGTCGGGGTGAGAGGATTCGAACCTCCGGCCTCTACGTCCCGAACGTAGCGCTCTACCAGGCTAAGCTACACCCCGATGCCGGCTCCAGGGCGCTTGCCGCTGGCCAGTCGGGCCGTCCTTGCGCCGCCAGGAAACCGTCGCGGTCTATGACGTGCGGTTGACCGCCCGAACACATAATTCTAACAGAGCTTCGCGCGCCGGCGAGGGCCGGAGCGCGCCGATGCAACGTCGTGCGCGCTCGGCCTCGGCTTCGGCCGCGGCGCGCGTGGCGTCGAGGGCGCCGGTGCGCTGCACCAGCTCGATGATCTCCGGCAGGCGCTCGACCTCGCCGTGCTCGATGGCGCTGCGCACGAACTGGCGTTCGGCCTCGCTGCTGCGCTGCATCGCGATCAGCAGCGGCAGCGTGGGCTTGCCCTCGCGCAGGTCGTCGCCGACGTTCTTGCCCAGTTCCTCGCGCTTGCCCTGGTAATCGAGCAGATCGTCGACGAGCTGGAAGGCCGTGCCCAGCGCCTGGCCGTACTCGGCGCAGCTGTCCTCCAGCGCGCGCTCGGCGCCGCCGAGCACGGCGCCCAGGCGGGCGCTGGCCTCGAACAGCTTGGCCGTCTTGTAGCGGATCACGCGCAGGTAGTCGTCGACCGAGATGTCGGGGTCGTGCATGTTCATCAGCTGCAGGACCTCGCCCTCGGCGATGATGTTGGTCGCGTCGGCGAGCACATCGAGCACGCGCATGCGGTTGACCGAGACCATCATCTGAAACGCGCGCGAATAGAGGAAGTCGCCGACGAGCACGCTGGCCGCGTTGCCGAAGAGCGCGTTCGAGGTCGCGCGGCCGCGGCGCAGCGAGGACTCGTCGACGACGTCGTCGTGCAGCAGCGTTGCGGTGTGGATGAACTCGACCGTGGCGGCGAGCTCGTAACGCTCGGGGCCTTCGAAGCCCAGTGCCTGCGCGAAGAGCAGCACCAGGCGCGGGCGGATGCGCTTGCCGCCGGCGCTGACGATGTAGGTCGAGATCTGGTTGATGAGCGCGACCTGCGACTTCAGCCGCGCGCCGATGACGGCGTCGACCTGCCGCATCTCCGACGCCATCGGGTCGGTCGGCGGGGCGGATACGGCGTCGCGAGGGGAATGCAAGGCTGGCCCGAACGTGAGCCGGGCATTATAGGAAGCGCTGGGCGCAGCCGATCGCAGTGTGCCGGTTTGCGAGGCTGCCGACGCGGGGCCCGACGCCGGCGCGCTTGCGGTTGCCGCGCACGGTTCCCGTGCGAAGGTCTTGTGATAGCATAGAGGGCTTTTCCGTCTGCACGCCGCCTTCACTTTGCGTTCTTGCGGATCTTTCAGATCTTGCTGATCTTGCAATGGATGCCGTCGACGGCGGAGCGCGGAGGGTCGGGCCGGGCGATGCGCTGCGGCTTGGGGAGGCACCGGGAACCGGTGCCGATCGACACCAGAAAGGGCATACATGTACGCGGTCATAAAAACCGGCGGCAAGCAGTACAAGGTCGCTGCCGGCGAAAAGATCAAGGTAGAACAGATTGCTGCGGATGTGGGCCAGGAAATCACGATCGATCAAGTGCTGGCCGTGGGTAGCGGCGGCGACTTGAAGGTCGGTTCGCCCTGGGTCACGGGTGCCAGCGTCAAG
>Ga0116144_10000673_pt1 | contig 45038 bp, 42 predicted proteins | sample AD_UKC035_MetaG_FD_89746 | JGI IMG/M metagenome (GOLD analysis project Ga0116144, IMG submission 89746) | Active sludge microbial communities of municipal wastewater-treating anaerobic digesters from USA - AD_UKC035_MetaG | ecosystem: Engineered > Bioreactor > Anaerobic > Digestate | place: USA...
AGGCCCAATTTCACCACCGCTACCGCTGGCGGCATCAGCGCGACGCCGTCTTGCAGCAACGCCTCGCGGACTGGGCGGAGGCTACCTCGGCTTGTTAACGTGCTGTTTTTTCCTTAATGCGAATAATCACAGAGCAACAAGAACAAACTTGGAAATCAGCTTTATCAAATGTAAAAGGCGTGTACCTAATCGTGGATACCTCAAACGGTAAAAAATACGTAGGCAGTGCTACAAGCGAAGGTGGAATTTGGCAACGTTGGGAAGATTATGTAAACACGGGACATGGCGGTAATGATCGATTGAAAGAATTGATGCTAACTTATGGGGTAACTTACGCTGATAATTTTCAATACGCTATCCTTGAAATAGCAGATTCGCATGCGACAAAGGATTACATCTTGAGTAGAGAGGCCTACTGGAAACAAGCTCTCTTAACACGGCAATTTGGATATAACGCAAACTGAGTTGGCTAACAATGAAGGGAGAACACATCGTTTTTATATTTGTGGGCCGCCGCCCAACATCGGTTGCAGTGGACGCGGCTTCGCCGCCGGCTGGCGGAGGGGAAACGCGCACAAACGGGTCTGCTCTCGAAAACTCTGCGCCGCACCCGCCGTGCGCCTGAACCCTACCGTTGGCCGGCGAAAGCGCAGTCAAGAAACTTACGTCAATCGAAAGAAGGCTGCTTCACAACGACTGAGAGAAACGTCAGTCGAAAGGGGTATGCCTCAGAAAAGTTGAAAGAAACAGCAACCGGAAGAAGTCTGCTTCAGCAAGAAGGAGCAAACATTGCAATACAAGTTTGACTGGGACCCGCGTAAGGCTTCTACCAACATCCGCAAGCACAAAGTCACTTTTCAGCAAGCCGCCTGCGTTTTCCGCGATCCGCAGCATCTTTCAATTTATGATGAAGGACATAGCGAAGATGAAGATCGCTGGATTACATTGGGAATGGGAGAGGGGGGAGCGTTGCTGATCGTTGTACATACGTTTGAGCCACTAGATAAGGATAATGTCAGTATTCGTATGATCTCCGCGCGCAAAGCCACACCCGCCGAGATAACACACTATAAAGAGGTGAATCAATGAAAGCTGAATATGACTTCTCAAAGGCAGAGAGAGGAAAGTTTTATCATCCTGATGCGGTCTTTAGTTTCCCGATTTATCTGGAACCTGATGTCAATGACTATATGAGCCATATTGCTGAGGAAAAGCAGATTGATCTGCAAGCATTGGTCAATGAGTGGTTACGTAGCAATATCAAAGTAGTACAAACCGTACAGAATTAGCCGCCCAACATTGCATCAAGCCGACCGCGCCTTTGGCGCGTGCTGGCGGCGGGGAAACGCGCTTTGGGGCGTGCCTGCTGGCAAAGGGGTTTTCCACGCAGTCGGCGCGGCGGCTTATGCTTATCGTTAGCCCGCTCAAGCACGAGCATAAAAAAAGGCCCAGGAGCAAAAACACTATGATTCTTCTTGAAGAAAGATTCTGCAGAGTACATATCAAAAAATTGGCTTTGATCGTAATAATTGTCTCTAACATTGTATTGGTTTCCTGTAACCAGAATGACTTACTGACACCATTCCCAACTTATACACCCTACCCTACTTATACGCCATTCCCTTTGTCAAGTGAAATATTGGCATCTCATCATACACCTACTTTTGCACCTTCCCCAACACATACACCAACACTTACCCCATTGGCTACAGCTACATTATTACCAACAAACACTCCTTCTCCTACAAACACACTACTACGAACTGATACAGCAACTCCGACCATTACACCTATATGTAACCCCTTTTGGCATGATGCGAAAAACAGGAATCTGAATTTGAATATATCTACTGCCGAAGCTCGTGAAGATTTACATTATGAGCTACGACGGTGGACTCAGCAAGTTGACTATGCGCGTAATTCCTTGTACTTAACTTATCTAAGTCCCCAAGTTATTGAGGCGTTAGTAGTTTATAGAGCGGTCAATGCGGGTTTATCAGTTCAGGAAAGCCAAAATTTACTACTTGAGATCGAAAATAGATTGCAATTAGATAATTCTATAGCTTTCTTGTTTCTGCAATACTCTCTTGATGCACGTGATGGAGATACTCTTCCTCTTGTACTCGAATTCTTGCCATTGGAAAACACAATGATTCTGTACAACCAACGCCGAGAATCCTATTCCCCATTTATAGAATATACACAAAAATTAATTGCACCAATAGAAAGACGCGGCAGTTCAGTCGAAGGTTATATTCTTTTCCCTAAAAGTACAGGTAATGGATGTAATCCAACCATAGATTTGCTACATGATCATTCATTTGATGTGTACCTTACTAAAGTTGTAAGAAGTCTTGATGAAGATAGAAAATGGACAGATGATGTAGTGTTTACTTGGTCATATACTTTGATGGGTGATATGCCGTTGGAAGAAGCTTTGGGTGTTCCTATAATTGGACAGTCTGGCTCTAGCTCTAGCGGTTCAGCAGATTCGAAGAGCTTTGATATTGAAACTCTTAATGATATTCTGAGTTTGGCGGTAACGTTTATTGAATTGGTATCATTAATACCATAACAGCGGGCTAACATCGGGTTGCAGCCGACCGCGCTGGCGCGCGTGTAAGCGGCGGTCATACGCGCTTTGAAGTTGGATTTCTGGCGGGGGTACTTGCCACGCACTCGCGCGGCGGCTGAACCCTGTTAGTTGGGCGGTTTCTGCCATGGTTCTCATCTCATGCTTCTGCTTAATCCTCCTGAAAAGGATTGATTCATGATCTGGACAAAGTTGAAGAAGGCCGCCGAGTCGCTTGTGGCAGATTCTCTTCAAGGGCGCATCCAGTATCATTTGGCTCGATACGGCCCAGGGGTTAGTTATATTATGCGTCGGGGATGGATTGCATTTGATGGTCACCAGATTGGCAACTTTTCCACGATTAAGAGAATTCGGGAAAGGTTCGCCCGTACAGGCAATTGGTATTCAGAAGACGAGTCAGTAAAAGCCCGTCTGGATGGAGAGGGCTGTTTTACCCGCGATGATTTTGTAAACAGTCTTGAAGAATACATTGGCTTACAGGTGGAAGATGCAATTCGGTCTACTAATCCCATCATCAGAGCAGTTGCTATGTTTGATCGGCGACTTGGCAAAAGAAGGTTAACATCAATGTCCATAGCTGATGACGAGCATCAGTTGGTCAAGATTTCTTATCAAATCAGGATGCAAGCGGAGGGGTTTAGTTCGCAACCCAAAACCGCCTAACAAGCGCGTGCAGTCCGACGCCGCGGTCGCGGCCGGTATAGCGGCGCAAACTGGTTATGTGACGCGGCCCGAGTTGAGGTCGATCTCGGTAAACTCGCGGCGCGGCTGACGCGCAAAGCGTTAGGCGGTGGCGCTCGACGCTCCAAAGAGATGTCCAACGAAACGCATCGAAACTCTCATGAGTAAAACCTATCGTTACTGTGATATATCCAATACACGACTGAGGTACTGGCTATTATTGGCAACTTCTTTAGCCGGTTTCGTACTGTTCCTAGTCATGGCACTCCGTTGGTTCCCGCAACAATGGGCGGAAGGGTTGTTCATTCTCTGTTTGTCTTGGGTGGGTTTATCGTGCTCGTTGTATTTCATCAACCGGTATCCCCAGGTCACTGTAGATGAGCAAGGATTGTCCGTGGCCTTTATGTGGTTTCATGTGCAAGTAGCATGGAAGGATGTTGAAGCCGTTCAACTGGTAGAGACGCATTACCTGCCGCAGAATTACTCGATCTGGTTTGTGAAGACCAAACAATTGACGCCCCTCCACAAAAGGTACGGGCTGACTAAAACAGGATATGATGTTCCAGGATTTCTCGTACATTCCGATTTAGAGGGACACACCGAACTACTTCAAATCATTGAGCGTCACATCGGGACAAACCAGCAACTCACACAAGCGTAAGCAAAGGTTAGGCACAGAGCGTCGGAAGGTCACCGAACAACGGCTTCTACTAATGACGTAACGGGGTTACATCATTGTGGAAGGAAGGATGGTTCGCCGTCCGGGGAGATTGCCGGCGACGCGGCTGCGCCGCCGGCTGGCGAAGGGGAAACGCGCACAAACAGGTCTGCTCTTGAAGGCGCTATGCCGCACCCGCCGTGCGCCTGAACCCTATCGTTGGGCGGCTATCGTCGTTTCTTTACCCAATTCACAGCCGGTGACAACCTGCTTGAATGCTAAATGTACCGCCGCACATTGTTCCGGTACTCAATCCACACATCACCGAACCGATTTTCCAGGAATACTTCCTCGGCCAAGATGATTTTGTGATGAACCGTCAGTGCTATGATCACCAACATCCAATTGATGGGGTTCTGCACGTAAACGGCTGAGCCAATCGCCATCAGATAGAGTCCCAGCAACATGGGGTTCCGGCTCAAACGGTATACACCTGTTGTACGAAGCGCTGTGTTTTCTTGGGCAAGTCCAACGCGAAGCGAAAAAGTCCCTAATCCCCATATTGCCAGCGTAAAAAACATAACTCCGATGCCGAGTAGGGCAACGCAAATCCAGAAAAAGACGTCGTGCTTAGCAAATAGCGAGAGATTGACTAGAAACAACTGAACCAAGATGAGTATGAATGAGGTAAAGAGCGATATTTTTCCAAGAAAAAATATTTTCTTGTTGATTCCGATACACCCTACAGTTTCCACCCTATTTCGTTTTTGAATGATTCTTGGAACTACTGCCGCAATCAGGAATATAGCAAACAACACTACCACTACAATTTTTTGCTCCATGAGCACGCCTCCTTAGCTGTCTTTCGTTTATCAGTATTATGGTTCTGCTCCATTAACCACCATTACAACTTCAATAATTTCAAAAAAATCTTGTATATTAGTTATAATGTTCTAATACTATCGAACTATTAAACCAAAAAAAATTATCCCAAAAACTGCTGTATTGCCTTTACTGCATCCATATTTATTTCACATTTAAAGGATTGCCCATTTCTTATTATGGAAATCAATCCGGCATTTTCCAATTCTTTCATGTGATAGGAAATTGTAGATCGAGCAACACTCAAATGGTTGCAAGCCTTAGTAAACGCTTTATCAACTCCCTCAGCACAGTCTGAGTTATTATTTGAACATTGCTCCGCCTGACAATCATAAATCATTTTAAACAGCTTTAACCGCTGCTCATTTGATAAAGCTCTAAAGATTTTTGTAATATTCAACGGTTCCATAATTGTCGAACAGTATACCATATTTCTTATTTCATGCTAACAATGTTTTACTACGTACTTTAGGGACGCCCTTCAGAAATTCACATTCTTCTTTTCAGCTTGACTTATACTACTTCCGTGACATCATTTCCCCATGTCGCCCAGCATCGCTTCAAGGCCGACGCGGCTGCGCTGCTTGAATCGGCGGGGAAACGCGCACAACCGCGCCTGCGCTCGAAGGGGCTACGTCGCAGTCGCCGCGCGGCTTAAGCCGGGCGTTAGGCGAGCGTGTCACCACACACACAAATAGATAAAAGGAAATACAGTCAATGAAGTCTTCAGAAGAGTTTATCCTCAATGCAATCTATGCAAGAAGAAGCATCCGCAAGTTTGTTCAGGACAAGCCCGTGGAAAGAAATAAGCTTGAAACGTTGTTGAAAGCCGGTATGGCAGCGCCGTCGGCTTGCAATATCCAACCCTGGGATTTCATCATCATCGAAGATGCAGCAAGCATACACGCGATCCAGGACGGTATAGAGCAGTATGCGCAGTATGATCCAACCGTCATCATCGTCATTTGTGGGAATAACGAGTTCATCCCCTGGAAAGACTATGGGGTCGTGGATTGTGCGTGCGCGATGGAAAACATCATGATAGCGGCGCCGGCGATTGATCTGGGGACAGTCTGCATTGGTGGATTTGACCGGCGAAAAGTCAAGGAGCAATTAGCCATCCCAGAAGACATAGAAGCGGTGGGGATGTTATATATTGGATATCCTGATGAAGAGAAGCAACCAAGAACCAAGTATATCGAAGAAGCGGTGCACTGGGGCAAATACGACAGGGAACGCACCAGGAAACCGCGGCCAGGAAATATCCTGGAATTTGGCCCAGAAGCCTCTTTATGAATGCAAGTGGCGTGGACGCATAAAGGTGCGGTTTCCTGCGGCGCAAAGCCGCGGCTGGGCGAGATGTGGGTAGTAGGTGCACCCCACACCCGTTGGATCCGACAGCGCCTATCGGCGCACATCGCCACTTTTGGGGTTTGCTGGCCTACTTGTTCAGTGAGTCGGTTCCACCCACCCGGCGCTGCTCAGCTTTTACGTTGAGCAGCGCAGCCAGGCGTCTTGAGTTCGGAAGGGAAAAAAGAAGAAAGATGCAAACGTATCATGATCTTGCCTATGTAACCAATGGGCGTTCTCGTCAAAAACTCGATCTTTTCATCCCCGATGTGGGGAAAAAATGGCCGCTCATCATTTGGGTTCATGGGGGCGGCTTTTGCGCGGGAAGTAAAAAAGATCACGTGCCACTCGCGTATCTTGAGCACGGTTTTGCCGTGGCCAGTCTCAATTATCGCCTCAGTCAACATGCCATCTTTCCAGCTCAGATTGAAGATGTCAAAGCGGCGGTACGTTGGTTACGCGCGAATGCCAAGAAATATCGTCTCAATCCCCACCGCTTTGGGGCTTGGGGGGAATCTGCCGGTGGCCACTTGGTCGCCATGCTAGGTGTGACAGGCAACACCAACACTTTTGACGTGGGTGAGCACTTGGATATTTCCAGCCAGGTGCAAGCCGTAGTTGATCATTTTGGCCCGACCGATTTTCTACAGATGGACACACAACGGCTGCCGGGAGGGATGGTTCATGATCCTCCCGATTCGCCCGAATCAGCATTGGTTGGCGGAGCCATTCAAATGCATCAAGATCGCGTAGCTAGAGCGAACCCGATCACTTATGTCACCAGGGAGGCGCCGCCGTTTTTGATTGTGCATGGCGACCATGACCCACTGGTGCCCTACCAACAAAGTGTTATTTTGTATGAGGCCTTAGTTGCCCATGGCGTCCCCGTCTCTTTTTATACGGTCATCGGTGAAGGGCATGGTAATTTCAAAGATCCAAAGGTGGCTGAAATTACGCGGAAATTCTTTGAACAGCACTTGAAGTCTGTCAATTGAAATGAGAACGTAGCCCCCCCCACTACAGCCGACGCCGCTTCGTGGCCTTGCATCGCGGCTCGATTGGGTTATGGGCGACGACTTTGAACTGACGGGCTCGACGGATAACTCGCGCCGCGCCTGAGCTTATCCGTTAGGCAGAAAAAAAGGGGCGTTAATGACATTTATGGTAATGATTGAGACAGCCAATTTGATTCTTAGAACTGTTACTATGGCAGATATTAATGGTGTGGCTTCCAGTTGGAATTTAGATAAAGAGCCAATTTCTCGTCCAGAAGCAGAGCAGAAAATCAAATGGATGCTCTCCAATCATGCACAGAACGTATCTGGAAAAGTGATTCACCTTTGTCTTGCTGTAATTTTTAAAGATACCCATGAATTCATCGGATGGTGCGGGTTGGATCATACAAACGAAAAAGATGCTGATCTTGCATTGTTTTATTTGTTGAAGTCTAATTATTGGGGAAAAGGGTTGGCTACTGAGGCAGCAGGCGCATTACTTGACTATGCTTTTGCACAATTGAAATTAGCTAGCATTCATGGAGGCGCAGCGCCAGAAAATTTTGCATCAAAACGTGTTATGGAAAAAATCAACATGAAATATACAGGATTAGACGAAGAAGGCGGTTACGCATTCACAATCAACCGAGACGAGTATTTGTCAATTCAAAGAGGGCAAGGTTAAACCTTTCCCCTCACGGACGGCAAGTATGTTGGAACTGACATCACTTCACAACCCTGATGGGGGTTTGTTTGGCATCGAGCCGGACGCCCTTGCCCGTATTGGCGAAACCATCATCGGCTTTCCCATTCAGGAGTATGAAATCCGTTTCACACATACGCTGGCAGAAGGCTTTCAGGGAGAACGGGCTGACAAGTGTCTACCCACCCTGCATTTCATGGATCAGAGAGGGATGCCTAAAGCCATTACCTTGTTTATCAAACGTCATCACCACTACGAACAAAATGAGGCCATTCATCACCGGCATTTGGCCCTTGCAGAGGCCCCTGTTCCTCGGTTGTACGGGTATTATTCGGCGCCATCTCAGCGAGATGTGACAATCTCAGAGTTTTTGGAGCCATTGTTGATTGATGAACCATACGATGACTTTCTCCTGGACCGCCGAACATTTGGCGCATTTCTTGAGGCAACGGCGCTTTTCACTTCCATACAGGTGACTCCGCAGTATCACGCACACCTTGAACAGGGATATTTTGAACAGCGCTTTCGTTCCTATGTGCGTAATCTCGACCAACTCAACCATGTCGCGTGGCCCCCTTCACCAACAATGGCGTTGCCACCAGTGGCGATACGAACCTTGACACAGCTCCTTCACGGTTTGTGTGATCAGGCAGAGACGATGAAAAAGGGGATCTATCACTGGGATCACCGCCCATGCAATGCGGGGTGGAGCCGCCTCCAGAACGCATTGGTCATCTTTGATTTGGAAGATACCTTGCTGGCCCCACGATTTCTTGACATCGCACAATGGCTCGGCGCCCCGGACACCAGAGAAACTCGGTATGCCAGCCAAGAACATCTTGCCGAAGGATTTCTTGGAATCTATAATACTCGAAAAGGCGTGAAGATTTCGGTTGACGAGTTCCTTGCGGAGGTCGCGGTACTCTGGAAACTCTTTCTGTATGGAAGAATCCGATGGTATTTGCATGAACTTGGAGAACAACCAACCGACCGTCGAGAAGATAATGATCCGGAAGTCTATAAGCAGGGTATTTGTAAGAGGCTTCACGAGGCGCTTATGACTCTTCTTGCAGAAGGTACATGCTGAAAGTACGGCAAAATGTGGGCGGGATTGTTGATAATTCGATGTATAAAGGGATCATTGTTGCTGGATCCATCATTCGTGGGAATCCAGATCCATCCAGCGATCTTGATATTTATGTGGTCAACGCTCAACCATTGCGTCAAAGACTGCAAAAGTTCTTTAATGGCGTTCCGGCAGAAATCTTTGTAAACCCACCTCAATCGGTAGAAAGGTATTTCGAAGAAGAACAAGCCGCTAGAAAACCATTAACCGCGCACATGTTAGCCACCGGATTTGTAGTTTTGGATCTTGATCCGGTCATTGGAGATTTACAGAGCCAGGCGAAAAGATTGCTTTCGCAGCCACCAGCAGCGCCCCAGTATTTGACCTATCAAAAATATTTGTCTGCGTTAATGTTTGAAGATGCGGAAGACGTTGTGGAACGCGACCCAGAAGTTGCGGAAATGATCGTTTATCGAGCGGTGGCGGAGATGTTGAACTTCTGTTTCATCAAGGCCGGAAGTTTCATTCCAAGGCAAAAGAGCCTATTGGAAGAACTCGCCAAGCTTGATACAGAAGTTGCGGAGTTAGCTCGTAGTTTCTATCGAACCCCAACGCTTGGTGAGAAAATGGAGTTGGCGGGTAGGATCGCAGATCAAACCCTTGGTATACGTGGGTTCTTCGAATGGGAGATGCCTCCCGATGAAGTAACGAAGTAGACTGTCTGTGGCTGTTCAACCCCGCGTAAACCTGATCCAGCTCGGCGCAGAGCGAAGATCGGTGGCGCGGTCGTCGAGGCATAGCAGGCGGGTGGCCGCCCACCATTGCTTCAAGCCGCCGCAGCTGCACCGCTGCTGTTGGGGGGGCAAAACGCGCACAGTCGGGTTGGCTTGCGCAGGGTCTACGGCGCACCCGTTGCGCGGCGGGGGCTTATGCTAGTACTTTTTATGGAGTCAATGTATGGAAAATTCAAAATCATCTCAAGCCAGTTCCTTAATTTGGTATTTTGTTCTCACATTTGGGTTCTCATGGTTATTTTGGCTATCGCCCGTTTTGTCATCTCAGGGTTTCTTTACTTTGCCAATTCCCAATATGGTTTGTGTAATTATTGGCGCTCATGGACCTCTTTTTGCTGCGGTAGTCCTAACATTTAAATTGGCTGGCTGGGGGGCGGTCAAGCAACTGATCCGTTCTGGTTTCAACCTTCGAATGACGTTGGGGTGGTGGCTTGCTATCATCTCTATACCCTTTATTTTGACAGGCATCGCTGTTTGGGTAAATGTTGTTCTCAATGACTATCAACCCGATACTACAATGCTGACTCAACCCTTGATGATTGTTCCAACTTTTCTAATCATGTTTCTTCTGGGAGGTTCCTTTCAAGAAGAGTTTGGTTGGCGGGGCTATGCGTTGCCAAGACTGCTCACATTGTCAAGTCCGCTTATGGCAAGTCTCTTGCTTGGGACTATTTGGGGAGTTTGGCACTTACCGTTGTTTTATATTTCTGGAGTAAGCCAATCATTCATGCCTTTTGGCATATTCTTGCCGCTCACCATCGTGTTCAGTATTATGTTTACCTGGTTTTTCCAAAAAACAAAGCATAATCTATTCAGCGCCCTACTTTTCCATACAGCGATAAATACCGCACTCTCTCTTTTCCCACCCATTGAACAAAAAATCGGTGGAAATCAGATGGCGCTAACTTACCTGATGATTGCTTATCTGTGCCTTTCACTCTTGCTTATTGCCAAAGAGTTTACTTTTTGGAGAACCAAGCTTGTTTCAAACTAAGCACCCCCAACCTCCATTTGCAGTCTGACCGGGTGGGATTCTGCCGTAAAATTGGATATCAAAAGGAAACGAAGACCCATGTCACATGCTTTCCTGCAACAAACGAACAAACTGATCAGAACCTATGATAGCGAAACCCTCTGGATCGAGGCTTGGGGAGAAAATAGCTTGCGAGTCCGGTCAACCCACGAGGGGACTATGCCCGATAACGACTGGGCCTTGCTCCCGGCCCCCCAGACACAAGCGGTCATCCAAATTGCCGAGAAGGAAGCGGCGATTACCAACGGGAGCATTCGGGCCGAAATCAATGCATCCGGCGATTTAACCTTCTTCAACGCCCAAAATGAAATTCTTTTACGGGAATTCACATCCCGGGAGTCCTGGGGAATCAAGAAACGGGGCCGGGATTTTCAGGCCATTCCCGGCGGCGACTACCGGCTCATCGCCCGGTTTGAGTCCGATCCCGAAGAAAGAATCTTTGGTATGGGCCAGTATCAACAGCCCCAGTTAAATGTGAAGGGGTGTAGCCTTGAACTGGCCCACCGGAACTCCCAGGCCAGTATTCCCTTTGCGGTTTCGAGCCTTGGATACGGGTTTTTGTGGAATAACCCGGCCATCGGCAATGTGGTTTTTGGTCGGAACATTACCGAGTGGACCGCTCAATCAACCAGGATTATGGATTATTGGATTACCGCTGGCGACACTCCGGCCCAGATCGTTGAAACCTACGCCGGGGTTTCGGGCAAATCTCCGATGATGCCGGAGTTCGCCGCCGGGTTCTGGCAGTCCAAATTGCGCTACCGAACCCAGGATGAGTTGCTGACCATTGCCAGGGAATATAAGAAACGGGGCCTCCCCCTCAGCGTCATCGTCATTGACTTCTTTCACTGGCCCCATCAGGGAGATTGGAGATTCGATGAGGACTATTGGCCTGACCCCAAGGCCATGGTAGCCGAACTGCACTCTCTGGGCATCGAGCTGATGGTTTCGGTTTGGCCTACGGTTGATCGGGAAAGCGAAAACTACGAGCAAATGTTCTCCCATGGCCTGCTGATACGGACCAATCGAGGCATCCGAACGACCATGCAGTTTGTGAACGACACCCTGTTCTTCGACGCCACCCGCAAGGAAGCTCGGGACTTCGTCTGGAAAACCGTCAAGAAGCACTACTTCGATGACGGGATCAAGGTCTTTTGGCTGGACGAGGCCGAACCCGAATTTCACGCCTACGACTTCGATAATTATCGCTACCACCGGGGCAGCGCCCTGGAGATTGGGAACATCTACCCCTTCGAATACGCCCGGACTTTCTACGAGGGGCTACGCGACAATGGCGTGGATCAGCCCATTAGCCTCATCCGTTCGGCTTGGGCCGGTTCCCAACGTTTTGGCACCCTGCTTTGGTCTGGGGACGTCGCCTCGACCTTCGCCTCGTTTCGCAACCAGGTGCAAATTGGGATGAATGTGGGGCTGGCCGGGCTGCCGTGGTGGAATAGCGATATCGGCGGCTTTGGCGGCGGAAATCCCACCGACCCGAAATTCAGAGAGCTGGTTTGCCGCTGGTTCCAGTTCGGCACCTTCTGCCCGGTTATGCGGCTCCACGGTGATCGGGTTCCATGGATTGCCGCGACAGGGACCAGGGGCGGTGGTCGGTTCGGATCCGGCTCGGACAATGAGGTCTGGAGCTTCGGGGATGAAGCCTACACAATCCTCCAGAAGTATCTGTGCCTGCGTGAAAAAATGAAACTCTACATCCTGGCGCAAATGAGGGTAGCTCATGAAAAAGGAACCCCGGTTATGCGGCCCCTCTTCTACGACTATCCACAAGACCCCCAGGCCTGGACGATTGAGGACCAATACCTGTTCGGCCCCGACATTTTGGTCGCGCCGGTCTTGTTCGAAGCATCTATCCAGCGAGCCGTTTATCTACCAATTGGAGCCTCGTGGAAAGAAATGGAAACGGGAAAGATTTTTACCGGGGGGCAGACCGTCGTTTCGCAGACTCCCCTGTCGGTCATTCCCATCTTCCTGAGAGTGGGGAGCCGGATCGAACAGGGCGATTGGTCATGATCACGGGACAGAGTGGATATGGCCGCATCCCTGGCCCTTCCCGAAGGTCTACCCTCAGCTAACCATCGCATGAACAAAAAAGTTTATCACCACTTCCGTCTGTTTGATAGCGCCTCGGGCAACCTAAAGGAGAGGCTGGTCATATTTGTTTGTGGCGACAGGATCGAACGAATAGAGGAAGCCGTAGCCCCGCCGAACTCGCAAGATTATGAACCCGTGGACCTGAATGGGTGGACACTTTTACCGGGTTTCATTGACCTGCACGTTCACATCACTGTGCCGCTCATGTCCAACTTCAAGAGTCCAAAGGCCCTATTGTCTGTCGAAAAGCAGAGGGAACTAAACTTTAGGAACTGCATCAAGTATGGCATCACCACGATAAGGGATATGGGGGCATTCCCCAACAGCATTCAGAAGTGGAAAAGCAGGATAGAAAGAGGCGAAGCCATAGGCCCGAGGGTTTACACGCCCAACTCCTTTATCACCAGCAAAGATGGTCCCCCAGAGCGAGCGCCGCGTCTTCCACTTCCCCTGACCTGGATTTTTGGCGGTCAACTTGCCGAGCGGGTAAGCACGCCAGGGGAGGTCAGACAAGTTGCTCTGAATAATCTCAGGCGCGGCGCCGACTTTTTGAAGACGCAGTACGCGAAAGAGTCTATGTTTTTCCAAGGCCGGCTCGTCACCCTCAGCGATGAGTGCTTGGCTGCCCTGAAACGGGTAGCAGCGGAAAGACATGTCAAAGTGGCGATGCACCACACTGAGAATATCGGCTTCAAACGGGGAATTCAGTTCAATTTTGACTGTCTTGAGCACTGCTCTTTGGAAGAGCTTGAACAGGCCGATATCGATCAATTTGTGGCAAAAGGTATGGCTATCGTCCCTACCTTGCGAGTCAACCACAGTTGTTTTGAGATCAATGAAACGTTGCAGTGGCTTGAAGCCGAGGGGAAAGATGACTATGCCGCTGAACCCTTGTCGCAAATTGTGATGGGATTGACCGCGTATACTCGCCAACCTTATCCTCCTGACGATCGCCAGGCATACCTGGATGTCAACAAGTCTGAGCGCGGATTTGAGGCCACTCTCAGGAACACAGAGAGAATCAAAAAATCTGGAGGAACCATCGGAGTTGGAACCGACAGTTATGGCTGCTATCTGAATTTGCCGGGGTTTTACTGGAAAGAACTGCAATGGTTGACGCAAGCCGGATTCAGCAACGCCGAGGTATTGAAAGCCGCCACCGCTGTAAACGCGAGAATTTTGGGGGCAGAAAGCGAGGTGGGCAGCATTGCCCCGGGCAAATACGCTGATTTTGTCCTTGTCGAAGGCAATCCTTTACAAGATATCGCGTGTGTCAGAAACATCCGGCAGGTTATCAAGGGCGGCATAACGTATGTGGATGGCAGGCAAACAGAGTAGGCAACACTCAGATTGCAGCGGACGCGGCTGCGTTGCCGCCTGGTGCAGGAACCACGTGCATTACACGGATCGCTCCTTAAAGAGGCTACGCCACCCGCCGCGCGCCTGAACCCTACCGTTGGGCGAGGTCGTACCGAGTTCATCGGCCCTCAGATGGGCGTACAGAGGCGCTACCAACATTCAGGGTATTGACTATGGCAACATTTGTACATCTTACGCCAGAGAAGAATATCAAGAGTATCCAACGCACAGGTATCAAGGCAGCTAACGGGCAAAATGGCTACCCGGATGGCTTTTTTGCTCAAGCCGTCACACCGAACTTCTATATTTCCCACCAATGGCTGCGAGAGTTGAAACGAGGTGGGCAACGCACATTATGCGGAGTCTACTTCCGTATTCCCGATGACGAAATGGTATGGGTTGGACACTACAATCAGTCTCTTGTCCAAGTATCAGCGGCAGAAGCTATTGGAATCATTCTTCACCACGATAGCCCCTTGGGTTATCAAGTATACATTCCACGTTGTGTTGTGGCCAAGGAGATCATTCGTGTGTCTCATTTGCCACAAAACATAGGCTGGCGATATTATCCTGAAGCTCACGGCCAAGAACCTTGTGGCTGCCCAATATGTTTGCGCAGAGGTGAGATTAAGTCACGTGGTATCCGCGAGGAATGGGAAAACAAGATGAAGTAGGGGGTAGCATTATCCGCTCCAGGTGATTATAGACGGTCAAAAGCCCCGCGTGTTTGTGGAGGAAAACGTCTAACAGGCATGCAGCCGACGTCCGGGCGACTACGGCAGCGATGAGTTCTAGTTTTGGAAGTTTTGCAGGCCGGGTATGGCGCCTGGGGTTAGCCGGACGCGGCTGCTGCGCCACCGTTGGATGGCAGACCCATAGTCTGGCAACACAAAAAAGAGGGTTAGGGGAGGACATCGCGCGTGCCAGCGGTTCACCGCCTGTCGCCTCGGGAGACAAGCTTTAGAGGGTGTGCTGTCCGCTTAGGCATCGGACAGCCAGCAAAGAGAAATCGGGATGGATGACAAAAAATCTGATGCGCTTGAGCCAAAACGGTTGCTGGAACATATGCACGTTCTGTGCAAAGAGATTGGCCCGCGCCCGGCGTGCAGCCCGAAAGAAGCGGCGGCCGCCGATTGTGTGCTGCGCACTCTGCATAATTTGGGCTATCCTGATGTTTGTGTTCAGCCCTTCAAGAGCAATGATACCATGGGTTGGTGGACGATTCCTTTGGGGCTGATACTGATTTTGAGTCTGCCTCTCTTTTTCTTCGCCGGGCGGTTGGGCAAATGGATTGCCAGTGTGTCGTGCCTGGTAGCCGCTGAAAATATTCGCGGCATCACGCGGGTAAGGCGGCCCTTCTTTCAACGGCTGGTTGCCCGGGGCCGCAGCCAGAACGTTTACCTGACCATCGCACCGCGCGGCGCGGTGCGCGGGCGGGTTACGCTGCTTGCCCACCTGGATAGCAACAAGCAGCGCTTTACCTTACCGCCCTCGAACCCGGCTTTGATGAAACCCCTCCTCACGCTACAAATCGTCTATGCGGCATTGATGGGACTGGTAATGGGGGGCGCTTCAAGTGCACGGCGGCGCAACCCGTTCTTGATGGGCTTCTATGCGGTCAGCGGGGGGATGCTGCTGAGTAGTCTGGCGGCGCAGTTGAATGACGAACGCCAGCCGTTTATTGAAGGCGCCAGCGATAATGCCAGTGGGGTGAGTGTGCTGCTGGGCATTGCCGAAGCCCTGCGCACCCATCCCTTGGAGCATACCGAGGTCACGCTTTTGTTCACCGGTTGCGAAGAACCCGGCTGTACTGGCATGGAAGCCTATTTGCGCCAGCAGCGCCCGCCGCGCGACACCTGGTTTGTTGATGTAGACAACGTGGGGAGCGGCGGCGTGTGTTACGTTCTTAAACATGGAGTCAGCTATTTATCCACGTATTTGCCAGATGCCGGCCTGGTTGAAATCGCCAGCCGCGCCGCGCACAAGAACGCTCACCTGGGTGTCAGTGGCAGAGAGATGTTAACGGTTGACGAAGTGGCTACCGTCAATAACTTTGGCTATCGAGGGCTGTTGCTGACTTCATATAACCAGCAGGGTTATCTCAATAACTGGCATCGCGTAAGCGACCGGCTGGAGATTATGAACCCGGCTACTTGGTCGCGGGCGGCGCAGTTCACATGGGCCATGTTACAAGAAGTTGACCTTTAGCCAGGGTAACAGCCCTGACATATTCTTGGATTTGTGTGTGGGGTCACGGCACTATCTATCTTCTTTACCTGGCTACATAACAACACGGGCAGGAGCATTTGGACGGCTATTTTCTTCCACCAGACATACACCTGCATAGCACTCGCTTTCAGCCGACACCCTTACGCTGCGATTTTCGTGGCGTCACTCGTCTATTTGGCGATTTGATGGGCAAACATTCCTCCTACAGATGGGCGCGGCTGAAGCGTGCCGTTGAGCGACAACGACCTGGGAGAAATATATGCAAAGAGATGAAATCATTCAAATCTGTGATAGTCAAGTCCTTGAAATAGCCACAGCGCGATTTGGTACTCGCAAGGACGCATTAAAGATATTTCCAGAATATGAAGGCGCAGCCAACCTTGTCTATGAGTACGAAATTGACAAGAAGCCTCTGATTCTGAGAATCTCCTTCACGCCAGAAAGGACATTTGAACAAATTCAGGCTGAATTACACTTTGTCAATTACCTGGCTGAAAATGGTGTCAATGTTTCCAAGCCCGTACCATCCCAAAATGGAAATTGGGTTGAAACCATTCAAGCCGCGGGTATTCCATTTCATATCGTGACATTTGTCAAAGGTCAAGGAATGCGAGTGCCTGATAACGGATACCGTTACAGAACCGACGCGCCTATCGAGGAGTATTTTCGCAATTGGGGGCGAACACTGGGGCAAATGCACGCACTAACAAAGAACTATCACCCAGCAAGTGATGTCATCCAACGTCCAGAATGGTTTGACCTGCACCACAGTAGATTGGCATTGGCAACTCAGTTGCCAGATCGGTTACATCATGTTCAAAACCAAATACAATCCCTTTTGGGTGAACTGCAATCTTTGCCCAGAGACAAAGATTCTTTCGGTTTGATACATGGAGATTTTAACGATGGGAACTTCACGGTAGATTATACAAATGGAGATATCACCGTTTTCGACTTTGACGACGCTTGTTATTTTTGGTTTATGTACGAGATTGCCTCGGCTTGGGAAGGAGGGATTGGCAGGACAATGTTTCGTGGATTGGGTCAGCGCCAGTCGTTTATGGCTCACTACATGGAACAGGTGATGGAAGGATACCACCAAGAGAACTCGTTGCCCGATAGCTGGCTGGAGCGTTTATCCTTGTTTATCCAATTGATTCAAGTTGAAGAATTCTTACATTATGCCCAATACCTTGACGAACCAGATGAGGAGTTACAAAGTGAGTTGAATTACAAGATAAAATGTATCGAAAACGGAATTCCTTATATGGGCTTCTTTGATGACATATACTCACCGGAAAAACCATTCTCACTGTAATTTTTTACCCACCCAAAACGCCGTCCAACATCGCATCAAGACCGCTCGCGCCTGTGGCGCGTGCTGGCGGCGCTGAAGAAACTAACTATTTCACGCAAAGGCGCAAAGACGCCAAGGAAAATGCGGAGCGATCTTCATATTCTTTATTGAAAATCGTGGTTTACGTTATAAAATTTAGTCCAATCTTAAAAATCTTTGCGGCTTTGCGTGAAACTCCCTCCTTTTTTCAGGGGAGTCGTAAAGTTATATTACACAGGGGAGATGAGTGCTATGGCTGATGAAATTTACGATATGGAACAAGGCTGGAACAGTCTAGCTGCAGAAATGATGTACATCTGCATGCCGGGCGGATTGCCGGCAGTTGAATTAGCATTCTATGAGCGCCGAATTCGGGCTAATGGCGGCATTGCGCTGGACCAGGCTTGTGGAACTGGGCGGCATATATTTCCACTGCTCGCGCAAGGTCTCGAAATTCATGGCGCGGACATCTCAGCCGACGCCTTGAGTTTCGCCAAGCGAGAGGCCGAGGCACAGAACGTCAATCCTGTGCTGTACCACCAACGGATGGAAGAATGCGACCTTCCACGCCACTACGGGACGATCTATGTGGCCAATTGTACCTTTCAGATCATCAGTCAACGGCAACAGGCGTTTTCAACATTGAAACGGTTCTGGCAACATTTGGCCCCCGGCGGGCAGTTATTATTGGAACTCGCCGTGCCGCCAGAAGTCACACAAGGGCTCACTATTCACGATGGCGACCATCCGATCATCTGGGAACCAGAGCCACGCCGCGGGGCAGAAGGGGAAATTGTCACCACATTGTGGACGGAATCTGTGGATCTCTTCGAGCAGACACTCATGTCGAAACGCCGATACGATCTTTACATTGGCGGACAAGTCGTTCGGTCAGAGGTTCATGCCCATTGGATGCGTTGGTACTATCATTATGAAATGTGGATGATGCTTGAGCAAGTAGGTTATGAAAACCTTGTAACCTATGGGGATTACACTGATAGTCCCGCGACAAAGGAGAGCCAAACCGTCGTGTACGGAGGGCGTCGCCCACTCAACTCATGAATTTGAGGGCAAACCGGCCTAACACGTGCGGTAGCCGACAGTGCCTTCGGCGCTGCGGCTAAGCTTCGCCGTTGGGCCGCGTGCTCTCAAACAAAAAAATAGCACATATCCCCATCTATGGCTTTTCCATCATTTCCAGAAAGGATAATACAATGAGATATCTAAAAATAGACATCATCCGGCAGTTCATCATTTTGTCAACGCTATTGGTTCTTGTAGCCTGCGCTCCTAAGGAGGTAACTCCAACATCTATTCCTGAGGCAGACAAAAGCCGCTATATCGCAGACTTGGAGTTCATCGCCCAGGCTCCCCGGACGAGTATTGACCCACATCATAAAGCCGTTCAGGATATGTGTGCTGAACGGCTGACTGAGCTGGGTTATGAAGTTGAGCGACATGATTTTGAATATGGAGTCAATGTCATTGGAACGCTTTCTGGAACCACCCGCCCTGACGAGATCGTGATTGTATCGGCACACTATGATACGATACCGAATAGCAATGGGGCCGACGATAACGCCAGTGGGGTCGCCGGGGTTCTGGAAACGGCAAGGTTATTGGCAGATGAGGAACATGCCCGCACTTTGAGAATAGCCTGTTGGGATCAAGAGGAACCTGCCCTGTATGGCTCTTATGTATACGCAAATCGCGAGAGGGAAAGAAACACGGATATCAAGGTAGTCTACGTGTACGATGAAATTGGTTCGCTCGATGATAGACCCAATTCCCAACGGTTCCCTGCTGGATTTGCTGCTTTGTATCCGCACGAAGCGAAAAAACTGAAGGCGAATCGGTATCGAGCGAACTTTGTTCTCCTTATTTCCGATCAGCAAGCGCATCCATGGGCATTGGCGATTGCTGACCAGGCTGAAAAAATAGGATTGCCGTCAATACAGTTGGAGGTCAATTTGGATGGGGAGATTCCAGGTAACTTGAAAGGATCAGATCACGCCTCCTTTTGGGGAAAAGGGTATCCCGCCATTGAGATCAATGATACCTCCGGGCATCGAAATCCCTATAAACACACAAAGCTAGATACCATTGATACGTTGAACCATGACTTTGCGGTCAAGATAATTTCAGCCGTAGTAGCTTCTGTGCGAAATGCCCTTGAAAGCTCGGAGTAATGGGGGAGCGTCATTCTTGATATCTGGTTGTTAGGGCGTCTTTCGGAAATACGTTGCAATACTATAGATGACTCTGCTGAAGAAACTAACTATTTCACGCAAAGGCGCAAAGACGCCAAGGAAAATGCAGAGCCATCTTCATATTCTTTATTGAAAATCGTGGTTTACGTTATAAAATTTAGTCCGATCTTAAAAATCTTTGCGGCTTTGCGCCTTTGTGTGAAACTCTCCTTTTTTCTCAGAGAAATCATACCTTTGGCTGGTGATACGCTTACCATAGCGGACGCAGCTTAAGCGTGGCCGTTGGACGGCCCAGAGTGCATTCCAGGAACGGTTGAGGAGATGAGTATGGCAACTAATCAAAAAGCTATCGAAACCATAGACGAGTATATCGCGGCCTTCCCGCCCGAGATTCAAGAGATTCTGGAGAAAGTAAGAAGGATCATCAGAGAGGCGGCGCCAGACGCAGAAGAAGCAATCAGGTATCAAATACCAACCTTCACGCTGAAAGGTAACTTGGTGCATTTCGCTGCGTTCAAAAAGCATATCGGATTCTACCCTACCCCCACAGGGATTGAGGCATTCGAGGCGGAGCTATCAAGCTATGAAGTGATGAAGGGTTCGGTCAAGTTTCCGCTGGACAAACCAATTCCATTCGACCTGATCGGTGAGGTTGTGAAGTTCAGGGTGAAGGAAAACCTGGAAAGAGCCGCAGCAAAGCAGCGGAAAAAGGGATAGGCTGCCATTTGTGCAGGGATTCTCTACAAGTGGGCAGCCCGCCACACACTACAGGCGACGCCGCTTCGCGGCCTGGTATCGCCGCCCCATTGGGTTATGTGAGGGGTCTCTAAGTGAAAGCCTCGACGGGTAACCCGCCGCGCGCCTGAACCCGACCTGGCGCCGTTGATACTGGATAAACAACTGCGTCTTGAATTCCCGGCGCGTGCCCCATACGCGCAATTTGATCACGCCAACGCCCCGTGCCTAGCTCGCGTTCATAACTGCCGTTCCGCTGGTCACACCGCTCTATGCTGCGCACGTAACGCTCGGCCCCGATGAAAGCTGTGACTTCTTCCTCCAACACCGTCTGTTTTACATGTTCTTATCCCGAGCATACCGGAAACCGCACTTTTACACAACTTTCAGTATACTACCCGGAAAACAAAGTGTTCAAACCAATCTCAAAGCTCAAAGCTACTTCTATTGTACAGTAACAGGCTTATACTTATCGTTGAGTGACATCCCAAATTTCTTCAAAAAGCATCCGTGCTTTTCAAGGAACAGGTTCAATGTTGGAATTTGTCATTACGCTGCTAATTTTTTCCGGGACCCTGATGATTGTGCTGGGCATCACCGCCTTTCAAAGGCGAGCGTCACCGCTGGCATGGTCGTTTGGCGCCAGTGTGCTTTGCGCCGGGATCTGGAATTTTGGCTTTGCGGCCGAGCTCATTAGCCCCACCCTGGCCGGGAAGCTCTTCTGGGCCAACCTGCAATTCCTGGGGATTGCCTTCCTGCCTGTGACCTGGCTGGCCATGGCCTTGTACGCCACCGCCCAGCCGCGCCAAAATCTGCGCGTCATTCCAGCCCTGGCGCTAATTCCACTCATTACCAACCTCCTGCTCTGGACTGATCCGTACCACCATTTGTTTCGCCAGTCTCCTGCGCTCAATACCGTCAACATGCTCTTCCCAATGCTGGTCAACCATTACAACACCTATTTTTACGCGGTACACGTCCCTTATGGGTATTTATTGTTCGCCGTCACACTATTTATGCTCATCCGCTCCTGGCGGCAGACGCCGCCCATCTACCGCCGACAGCGCAGCACCCTGATTATCACGCTGTTACTGCCTTTGCTGACCGATACAATCTACGTTTTTGGCATCACCCCCATCCCGAATTTTAATTTCACCTCAATTATGTTCAGTCTCTCCGGGTTATTGCTCAGCGCAAATGTCTTGTATCTCCGCCTGCTGGATGTCCTCCCACTGGCCTATGAAGCCGCGGTCAACGAAATGCGAGTCGGCGCGATCGTCCTGGATGCTCATGGGCGGGTATCCCACCTCAACCCCGCAGCCGCGCAAATCACGGGGCTTGCCAATGATCAGGTGGTGGGCATAGAGGCCAGACAATGCCTCCCACAATTAACGCCGCTGTGGGATTCGGCCCAAGGGCGCGCCGAAATCACCCTCCCGCGCGGCGGTGAAGCGTATACTTTTCAACTTCAGCGCACCGCGATAAGGAAACGCCAAAAGCTTGCGGGGCAGGTCATTACACTAGATGACATCACAGAACGGGTACAGTTGACTGAACTACTGCGTCGAGAACAAGAAAAATCAGATGCCCTAATCTTAAACATTTTGCCCCAGGAAATCGCGGACATCCTCAAAAACGAGAACTGCGTCATTGCCGACCGCTTTGACAACGTCAGCATTCTCTTTGCTGATATCGTGAATTTTACGCCATTGTCAACGGCAATGACGCCCACGGAACTGGTCGAATTGCTCAACGCAGTTTTTTCGCGCCTGGACACGCTGGTTGACAAGTATGGCGTTGAGAAAATCAAAACCATCGGCGATTGCTATATGGTCGCCGCCGGCGTCCCTCAGCCGCGCCCCGACCATGCGCAGGTTCTCACCCGTTTAGCACTTGACATACGCAGTTTGGTCGAGCAGTGCGAGTTTCAGGGGCGACGATTGGCCTTCCGCATCGGCATCAATTCGGGTCCGGCCGTCGCCGGCGTCATCGGCAACAAGAAATTCTCTTACGATTTATGGGGCGATACGGTCAATACTGCCAGCCGCATGGAATCGCAGGGCACGGCCGGCTTCATTCAAATCACCAGAACCACCTACGATCTCATCAAAGACGATTTTATCTGTGAACCGGGAGGGATAATTAATGTGAAAGGTAAGGGCGAAATGAAGGTATGGCACGTATTGCGAAGTAAGGTTTAAGCATGTTCAATAGGGACCATCAAACAGCAGTATGCCCTGACTCGAACTTTGTCGAGGCCGCCGTGGAGCTTCCGGCCTACCTTTGGACACTCATACTCGTTGGTCGCGTGTTATGGACGAGGAGGGCATCACCAGACGCGACGGGCGCCGCGTGCTGTGGCGGGATTTGACCAAGACGGAACCGATCACAGAGGAATAAGGGCGTGCGGCTGGGCGGCGCACTGCGTCTGTACTTCATGGGTTGCGTAAGTCCTAAAAATCACAGGGCGCCTTCAGTGCTGAAGGCGCCCTGTTTCTTGAGGAAGATTACCCCTGCGGCGCAGCGTTGAGGCGCGGGTCGAGCGCATCGCGCAGGCCGTCGCCCAGCAGGTTAAAACCGAGCACGGTGATCATAATGGCGATGCCGGGGAAAAACACCAGGTGCGGCGCGGTGAAGACCTGGTTACGTTCCTGTCCTAGCATTGACCCCCATTCGGCCATCGGCGGCTGCGCGCCCAGCCCCAGGAACGATAGCGCCGCCGCTTCCAGAATCGCGCCAGCGATCCCCAGCGTCCCCTGTACGATCAAGGGCGATAGCGCGTTGGGCAAGATGCGCACGAACAGAATCCACAGCGGCCCCGCGCCCAACGCCCGCGCCGCTTCCACAAAATCCTGCTCCCGGAGGGAAAGCACACTGGCGCGCACCACCCGCGCATAGGAAGGAATATTGACGATGGCAATGGCGAGCAGCGCGTTTTGCAACCCCCGCCCCAACACGTTGACAATGGCAATGGCGAGCAGCAGCGAGGGAAACGCCATCAACACGTCCATCAGCCGCATAATCACGTTGTCGGCCCAGCCCCCCCAATAACCGGCGATAGCGCCGAGCACCGTCCCCACAATGATCGCAAATCCAATGGTGGTGAAGCCGATAAACAGCGACACGCGTGTGCCGTGGAGCACCCGGCTGAACTGGTCGCGCACGTTGCCGTCAATCCCCATCCAGTGCTGCGGTTGGTCGGCAGGGCAGCCAAGCAGGTGAATACAAGGGAGGTCCCGCTTCTTGACCGGCTCGATGCCGATCAACACTTTCTCCGGGTCATACGGGGCCAAAACGCCGGCCAAGGCGGCAATCAAAATCAGAAAGCCCAGGATGACCATGCCGATGATGGCCGAGCGCTGGCGAAAAATACGGCGCAGCGTCAACCGCCACAAACTGTTGGCGCGGTAGCTCTGAAAACTGCCTTCGAGCGCGGCCAGTTCTGCTTTTCGCACGTCAGACAGTTCGCCGTCAGGCGATTGAGACACTGCGGGGGACGATGGAGGAGGTTCCTTTCCCATGATGGTTTACCTCAATCTAGCTTGATGCGGGGATCGATAAAGGCGTAGGAGACATCCACCAGCAGGTTGATGCCCACGTAGCCGATGGCAATGACCAGGGTGAACGCCTGGACAATCGGATAATCGCGCGCGGTAATCGCTTCAAATAACATCCGCCCCACCCCGGCCAGCCCGAAGATCGTCTCGGTCAGGACGGCGCCGGCAAAGATGGTGCCCATTTGCAGGCCGATGATGGTGAAGATCGGCAGCAGCGCATTGCGGAAGGCATGGCGCAGCACCACCCGGCGCAGGGGCATCCCCTTGGCGCGCGCCGTGCGGATATAATCCAGGCCCAACACCTCTAACATACTGGAGCGCGTCATCCGCGCGATGATGGACATCGGGATGGTGCTGAGCGCCATCGTCGGCAGGATGAGATGTTTGAGGGCGTCCCAGAAAATTTTCCAGTCAAAGGTGAGCAAAGAGTTCAGCAGATACAGGTTGGCAATAAATTCATAGAAATGAAACTTCACCGTTTCCGGCGCTACGGCCATAGCATACACTTCGTAGAATGGGACGCTGACCAGGCCGGCAGTCAGGCGGCCCGAGGGCGGCAACCACTTCAACACCAGGGCAAAGAAATAAGCCAACATCAGCCCCAGCCAGTAGACGGGCATAGAAACGCCAATATTGGCGCCGATCATCGTGACAATGTCTACGGCGGTGTTGTTGCGCACCGCCGAAATAATGCCCAGCGGGATACCAACCAGAGTTGCCAAAATCAACGAAGTGGTGCCTAATTCCAGGGTGAGCGGCAGCCGCTCGATGAGAATAATCGTGACGGGCCGGCTGAACCGGATGGAGTTGCCAAAGTCGCCGCGCAGCACGTCGCGCATATAGATGCTCAGTTGGACGTAAATCGGTTGGTCCAGCCCATGCTCGCGCGTGAAACGCTCACAGACGAGCGCCGTGGCCTTTTCCCCCAGCATCGCCTTGCAGGGATCGCCGGGGATCAACCGGGTCAATACAAACGTGACCACCAGAATCCCAAGCAACACCGGGATCGCCATTAAAAGTCTGCGTAGAATGTATTGGAACATAGAATAACCTTGCGGGAACATCTTAGAAACGTGAAACGTGAAACGTGAGCAATCACGTTTCACGTTTCACGCTTCACGTATCAAATCGCGCGCCTACTCTTCCGGGACATTCATCAAGTTGTCCCACAGGTAGGTGTAGTACTCAAACGCGCCGGTGTTGCCCTTGTGGTTGGGGTTGGCCGCGTCAATGCCGGCCGCCCAAGAAGCAATCACGTCGTTCGCGTCGAACGTAGACCCATCGTGGAACTTGACACCCTCGCGCAGCGTGCATACCCACTCGGTGAGGTCGGCGTTGGGTTCGCAGGCAGTCGCCAGGGCCGGTTTCACCTCACCAGAGTCGTTGGCATAGTTGAACAGCGGCTCCAACACCTGCTCGCAGGGCGCCAGCGACTCGCCGTCGCTCTCATCAGCGCAGTAAAGGCTGATCGGCTCGGCGTTTTGCATAAAGACGATGGTGTCCTTACCCGAATCCATCACCGCAAATTCCGGCGACCTGAAGGGCGGGACATTCACGTTTTGGACCGTTTTGAGCGCAGCATGAGCCGCTGCACCGTGAACAACCGGCACCATCGGGACCAGTTCGCGGATGGCATTGTTAGCTTCGATGTAAAGCGCCTCAGCTTGCTTGGGATCGGCAATTTGTGAGGCCTGTTCCAGTTTTTCATAGATGGCCGGGTGCGCTTCGCCGAATTGCGGGTTCGCCTTGCCGAAATGGTAATCGAGGAAGTTCGTGATGTGCGGATAGTCCGCGCCCCAACCGAGCAGGTGGATACCATCCAGCCGCCCGCTGGTGGATTCGTCAATGAACTCGCCGGATTCCATGACCACGACTTCTGCCTCGATCCCCAGGTTCTCCTTCAACTGCGTCTGGAGTTCAACCGCCACCAGGCCCGGCTCCGGCAAATAATCGCGGAACACGTCGCGGTAGTAAATGCTGGTCTTGAACCCATCGGGGAAACCGGCCTCGGCAAGCAGCGCCTTGGCTTTCGCCGCATCGAACTCGTACCACGCCTCGCCGGCGCACCCGTTGGGGATGCTGCACGGGGTAAAATGCGAGGCCACTTCCGACCCTTCAGCATAGAAGTTATCCACGATGCGCTGCCGGTCAATGCCCATCGCAATGGCCTGGCGCACCTTGACGTTGTTGAACGGTTCGAAGGTGTTGGTCATCCCCACGTAAAGAATATTAGGCGTCTGTTTGTAGAGGATTTGCATGGCGTCATCGCCTTCGACCTTCTCATAATCGTCGGGGCTAAGATTGGTGATGTAGTCCACCGTGCCGGATTGCAGCTCCAACAAACGGGCCGCGCCCTCGGAGGCCCACCGAAACACCAGTGTCCCGGTCTTGGCCTTCTCGCCCCAGTAATCCTCGTTGCGCTTGAGGATGATGCTGGTGCCGCGATCCCAGGTATCCAACTTATAGGGGCCGGTGCCGATGGGTTTTTCCAACAGCGCGCCGCCGCCGCCGTTTTCCGCGATCCACTCTTCGGGCTGAATATTGAAGGGGATGAAGGCCACTTTCGCCATAAAGGCCGGGTCGGGCTTGCACAGGCTGAACTTGACCGTATAGCGGTCGGTAGCGGCGATTTCCTTGATTTTACCGCCGTAGTCGCAGTTCGGGGCCGCGACAGATTTGCCCTCGAAGGGGGGCAGCGGGGTCGCCGTGGGGGCGGCAGCCACAGGCGCTGTCGGGGCGGCGGTCGGGGTTGTTTTGCCGCCGCCACAGGCCGTTAAGGCCAAGCTTAACAGGGACGCCAACGACAGGATCACGTAGATCACAGATTTGCGTTTCATCATTCTCCTCCTGAATATCTAAATGGGGTAACAAAAACGTGACACCGATCAGAATCAGCTTCCCTTCGGATCACCGCCTCCTTTCGGGAACTCCCTCACCGCCGAAGTGAGTTTAGGAAACGAGTCTGGTCACAAGCGCGGGGTTCATTCAACAAACCCTTAAATGAAAATTATAATAACGCCGTGATACTTGTCAAATACCTGGGGGATATTTGTCATAGTGGCGTAGGACAAGCGGATAATAAAGAAAGAATCAGGGCGCAGATCTTCGCGGATTCACGCAGATAAATTTTTTCGACCTGTGCCATAGCATGACTGAATAGCCTATTTTCTGTCAGCAGATTGAGCCGATTGAGGGGATTAAGAGAAAAAATCTGCTCAATCTGCTCAATCTGCTGATAAATTTCTCCCTATTGCACAGGTTGCAAATTTTCGCGGATTCACGCAGATAATTTTTAAAAATCTGCGTTCATCCGCGTTGATCCGCGTCCTAAATTTCTTACAGCCTACTGGGCAGCCAAGCTACTGCCCACGTTCACCTTTGGGACGATAAAAAGGCTGCGAAGAGACCTTCTCAAAGTCAATCTGAGCCTTTGCTGCCTCAAAAGTCGCCGCATCGCACAGAATAACGCCGGTATTGGCCGCCGCCGCCATCAACTGCCGCGCGCGCTCCCCGGCCGCGCCGATCATCGTGTACTCGCGCCGCCGTGGATTCCCCACCGAGCAGCAAAAGGCCGGCCCGGTCGCCACGCCGATTTTGCACGGCAGCCCCGCCCCCTGCAATTCTCCGACCAGCAACAGCGCCGCCTGTACCCCCCGGAGCGCGGTGTCGGCGTACTCCAACGGAGGCAACCCCAGCGCGGCCACCAACACGACGCCGGCGTCTTCCAACAGCAACTTACTCACACTGCCGGAATAGCGATACAACGCGCGCTGCATCGTCCGCATCGTGTTGTGAATCTGATCCAGCGGCGTGGTGTGATGCAACGTCGGCAGGTTGACATACAGCAGGGTCAGCGGGCGCAGTTCCGCCAGCCACTCAGCCTGCCCCGTCGTCACGCTGTTGAGGACGGCGCCGGGGATGTAGGCCCGCAGCGGCGCAGCGATCTCCGGCGTCAGCGGCGGCGACTCCAGCGGCGCGGAGGGCAGCGGGATGCGGATGGTTTCCAGGCGAAAGCTGCCATCCTCAAGTTCCTGCCCGATGCTCTGCGTGCGCATCAGGGCGTAACTCTCCGGCGTCAGCAGGATGTCGCCCGGCGCGGCCTGCCGATTCAGCGCGCACGCCTGAACGACCGCCTCCCCCGAAGTCAGGAATTCCCAACGCCCTAGCGCGCCGCCCACGCAGGCCGTGAGCGCCTTCCCCGCGCTCACACTGATGCGGATAGCCAGCCGCAGGTCTTCCAACGCCTCGTACTCGTGCAGCATCTTTTGGAGCGAGAGCGCGCTTTGCACCGCGCGGCGCGTGGCAGCGGTCAGTGCCGCGATGGGACTGCGCCGGCCGGCCTTGCCGGAGGGGGCGTCGGCCGCGCGCCAGAGGGCCAGCGCCCGGTCGCCGGTCAAACTGAGGATGTCGCCGCCTTCAGCTTTGACGAAATCCACCAGCAGGGGGTAATACGCATTCAGGACTTGGGACAGCTTCTTCATCCCGGCGCCGTCATCATCCTGACGCAGCCGTTCAAACAAAGCGGTGAAGCCTTCCAGGTGGGCAACCAGCACCGCAGCGTCGAAATGCTGGTCGGTGGGCTTGCGAGCCGGGGTGGGATTCACTGACAGCAGCCGTAAAAGCTGCACAGGTACGTAACTCGCCAGGGCCTCGATCGTACTTATATCCATCTATGGTCATCCTCACTTCTGAAGGGTCAGGTCGGGCTTACCTGTCCCCTTAGTGTAGTACAAAACGTATAAAAGCCAATAAAAAAGGTGTTTTTGCAGAATAGGCAATGCCCCTCATGCAAAAACACCTCTGAAAATGATGCGATGTTTGTTTTTGGGCGGGCTTCGCCACCCAAAAACAAACGAAATTCATTCTTTTTGCAGCAGAATCTCCACTTCCAGCGGCGATTCTTCATCGCCAATTTCGATGTTATCGCCGGTGACAGGTTCGTAGCCCTCGGCCCACACGATGATGCTGTAGGACTCGCCGCGTTCCAACAGGCCGCCCAACTCAAAGTAGCCGTCTTCATCGGTGACGCCGGCGGTGTAGATGTCCTCTTCGTCGCCTTCCCAATCGTCCACAGTCACGCCGGGGGCCAGTACCACGTACAGCGCACCCTCGATGCCGCGCTCCGTGTCCGCATCCAGGATGTAGCCTTGAATTTGTAGCCCTTCGCCGGGCGTCGGCACAGGCGTGGGCGGAACTTCGCCTCCGCCAATAGTAGTCGTCGCACTCTGCACCAGTTCGCCTTCCAGGTACAGTTCCAGCGTATACTCGCCCTCCCACAGCGGCTCGCCGTTCTTGCGGTAGATGTAGTCGGAGAACGTGCCGCGGTCGCCCTGATCCCAGGTCACGTTCACGGTGAGCAGCTCCTCGCCGTCGAAAAGCCAGCGCTCATCGAAGCTCAAGCCATCCTGCATCCCGTTGTATTCGACAAAGAAGTGCAACTCATCCGTACCGCTGGAGAACGTCTCGCCGGGATCCACCGGCTCCCCATCGTCATCTATGCCGGCGGCAAAGAGGATCGGGCCGATGGCCTCCTGCGATTGGTCGCCCGCCACGGTGAAGTTGCCGGCTGCCAGCAGCACGCCTTCGACGTACAACTCCAGCCGGTACTCGCCGGGGGTCAGCGGCTCGTCGGAGCCGAGCGAGAGCCACGTCGCGCCGTCGCTGCCTTCGTCCCAACTGGCCTCGCGCGAGGCGACTTCTTCGCCCTCGTAATACCAGAAGCGCGACCACGTCGCCCCGTCGCTCATACCGCTGAAGTTGAAGAAGGCGTATACCGTGTCTATGCCGGAGGGGAGGATGGTGGCCGGCTCGACGGGCTGATCGTCGTCGGTGATGTCGGCGGAGAAGACCAGGTTAGTGATGGCCGGGCCGGACACGTCGCCGCCCACCTGGATTTCGCCCTCGACGAATTTCCGGCCTTCCACGTACAGTTCCAGCCGGTATAGTCCCTCGGTCAGGCCGTCCTCGTTGTAGACACTCACCCACCAGGTGCCCTCTTCCCCACCCTTCCACAGGGCCGGCGTCCAGCTTACCTCCTCATTGTATGCGCCGTCACGATACCAACGCGCCTCCCAGGTAAGCGTGTCGCCCATCCCGGCGTACTCCCAACAGGCGTACAGCTCGGTTGCGCCAGAGGGTAGTTGGGTGACAATGCTGGTCGGCTGATCCCGGTCGTCCACGGCGGGGGCAAACACGAGATTGGTGAAGCTGGCCTCGCTATCGCCGGTGGGCTTGCCCGGCTTGGGCTTATCAGTGCTGGGCTGGATGCCCAGACGCGCGGCTTCCACCAAAGGTTTCGCCAGATTGATGGGGCGGACGGCGTTGATGAAGCCGCCCACCGGGATGCAGTTGTCGTTCTGATCAATGTCGCCGTCGCCGTTGGTGTCGGCCAGATAGCGGCAATCGGCGAAGCGTTCAGCGCCGCCGTACCCCACCTGCGTCGGCACGCCAATGATTTCGCCCTCCAAATTGGCCGCAAGCCCGCCGCTGTTGCCGCCGGCGATGGTGGCGTCCGTCTTGACGTAGGCGCGCCCATCCACGCCCGGCTCGCGGGTGAAGCCGCTCACCACGCCCTCGGTGAACGTAATCGTCTCGCCGCCGATGCCGGGGTAGCCCAGAATGTGGATCAGGTCCCCCAGTTCCAACGAATCGGAATCGCCTAGGGAGATGTAATCGAGGTTCAGCGCCTCCACGTCCACCGGATCGCCGCTCAAATCGCTGACGATCTGAATGACGGCCAGGTCGAGCGTCGTATCCACCACCAGCGCCTCCGCCAGATATTTCAGCTCCGGCAGATCGTCCGAGCGCACGGTGATGGCGACGCCCAGCGCGTCGGGCCGGTAGTCAGGGTCCGGGTCGGTGACGACGTGGGCGTTGGTGAGGATGAGGCCCTCCGGCGTCAAAATGGTGCCGGAGCCGGTCCACATCGGCTCAAAGCGGCCTTTGTACTTCTCCAGCGCCAGAATTTGAACGGTGGCGCGGAGCAGATGCTGGCGAATCTCGCGGTCGTCGCCGCCGCTGGGGGTGGGAACCTTTTCGGTATCGGGAGCAACCGGGATCTTCTCCGTCTCGGCGGGAACCGGGGTTGACTCTTCCGGGGCCGCAACCGGCGTGGCTTCCGGCGCCGCAGTGGCTTCCGGCGCCGTCGTCGGCGCGACGGTGGGCAGAGGATCAGGCCGGCCGCAACTCAACAGAATCGCAAAAGTGAGTAAGATGATCCAAAAGCGCAATCGTTGTTGCTTCATAGTTCCACCTCAAAATTCCAGGTCTTCAATGAAGGCGCGGAAGTAGGCGTAGCTCGCGTCGAATTCGTCGGCGTTTGCCATGTACGTAATCACGTACACCTGATCCGCTACACGCAGCGCCACATCCACCCCGCGCACCACCACCGGCAGTTGATCCACGTAGGGGTTGCGGTTCACAGCCACGTAGGTGAAACCGCGTTGCGTGGCGACGGCGTCGTGAACCGCCACCTGCTCGGTGCGCAGGGAGGTGTAGGCGGTGGCGTTCGCGGCGCGTTCCAGGACCAGCGCATCCAACGCCAGCGCGACGTCGGCTTCAGCGGCCAGCGGGCGGCGGCGCATCTCCAACGTGGTGGCGAACGTGCCGCTGCGGAGGTCGCGCAGGCGCAGCAGCGGGTCGTCGCCGAACTGCCTGGCCCAACCCGCCGGGGCGCGGCCAGAGATGCCCAGGTTATCGAAGGCGAACCCTTCCGTGCGGTGGAGGGTCGCGCTGCGCACCCAGACGCCGGCCAGCAGCGCGACGACGACGACGGCAATCACGGCCAGGTCGGCCCAGCGCGCGTGCCGGGCGGCGCTCATTTTGCGTTCAGGGATGACGGCGGACTCAGTCATGCTTCACCTCCTTGCTTGTCGGCGCCGGCCAGCGTGAGGCGGTTGGCGCGGCGCATCAGGTAATAGAGCAGGCCGAACGTCCCACCGGCGACGATGGCGGCCAGGGCCAGTCCCGGCCAGGGATTGAAGCCGCCGCCGGCAAGGTTGAGGGCGGGCGTGGTCAGTTCGCCGTGCAGCGTCGTGAAGACGCCGTTGAGGACGGCGGCCAGCGTCACCCCGGCGGGCAGCCACCAGACCGGCTCGTCCTCGAACTTGGCGCGCCCGAGGAAGTAACCGGTCAGCCCGGCGAAGCTGGCCTGCGCCAGCGCGGTCACGACGATGCGAATGACCCCCGCTTGCAGATTCACGCCGCCGGTGGTGATGATGTAGTGCAGGTTGAGGGCGGTGGCGTAGCCCAGGCCGGCCGTCGTGCCGTAGATGACGCCGTCAATGCGCTCGTCAAATTCAGGCAGAGCGTAGACGGAATAGCGCACGGCGAAGTATTTGAGGGATTCTTCGAGGAAACCGACGATGAGGATCGCGCCCAACAGGCCCCCCAGCGGGCTGAGGGAGAGCCAGCGGCCCACCCCAAAGACGTCCTCTTCCAGAGGGATGCCCACCCCCTGCGCCAGCAGCGCACCGAGGATGAAGACGCCGAGGATGTAGCCTTTCGGCTCCGGCTCCAGGCGATCCTGCTGGTAGAAGAAGATGAGCCAGATCAGCGCCGCGCTCAAGGCCAGGAACAGCCCGACCGCGTCCAGCATCCAGCCGGAGAATGTCGGCTTGAAGACGCCGACCAGCACCTCGACGAGCAGCACGAAGACCAGTTGTCCCACGATCATGCCCAGACCGGCGCGCCAGAGGCCGGGGCGATCCTGGGTGGCTTTGGCGTAGTGTTGCGCGCAATAAGTCCGGCCGCCGAGGGTGCGGGTTTCGTCAGGGTTGAGGGGACGGTGGCACACACAACAGATTTTTTCGGCCATAAGGTTCACTCCTTTCTTATCCTATGAAATATGAGACGTGATTGACTCCTAATGTCAGTATCAGTAGATGAAAATTTAGGCTTGTAGTAGCAGCTTTAGCCGTCTAACGGACCGCTGAAGCGGTTACTACGAACAGATTTTTATCTACTGAGTATATGCAATTTAGGGGGTAGATGCAAGCAAAGACTTCGCCATGGTGATATTGGTAACAATATAGCCCATTTTTTCATATAAAGCCCTGGCCGAAGAGTTGTGACCGAAGACGTGCAATCGGATGGTGGAGAGTCTCAGATCCTGGACACGCATCTCCAAAGCTCGGAGCGCTTGCATCCCGTATCCCCGGCGACGTTCGGAGGGGAACACCATCAAATCGTAGAGTGCGGCAAAAGGCTGGTCGCCGTCCCCCCGTACCCCAAACCAGAGATACCCGACAGTCGTGTCTTGCGCGGTATCGTGGATAGTGAAAAGATATTGCTGTGGAGTATCCAGTCCTCGCGGTAGCAACTGTTGAAATTGTTCTTCTGCCATACGCAAGGCCGCCTCCGCCGGGAAATTGCCGGCTCGGACACACTCCTCAGCGTAGTCGGGGATACTCCATTCGAGGTAAGTTTTGAAAGTTGCAGCAGTCATCGGCCGCAAGGCAACCGTGGGCAATGCTATGGGATTCATTGAGGGATTCCTCCTTGTTCATGTGAGTCGCACCTTGTTAACACCTCTCGCTGCACGGCGGCGAGAGCGGTACATACCCGCAGGCACTCTGCTTCAACACGCGTCAACTCATCCACAGCGGTGGGAGGAAGGCGTTCCTTGGTCGCCCACTCCAGGTCGCGCGCCAGGCCGGAGAGAGCCGGTGCGCCCATCATCGCGGCGGTGGCCTTGAGGGTATGCGCGGCGCGGTGGAGCGTCTCACGGTCGCCAACAGCCAATGCCTCCCGCGCCTCCGCCAACAAATCTGTGGCACTCTGAATGAAGCTCGCCACCAACGTCGCCAACTTCTGATCCGCGCGGCGCCCCAAGGAGGTGTAGAGCTTTTGAAATTCGTCGAAGTCCAACGTGGGCAGCGCTGCGCCGTCAGCCTGGGTGAACGTGTCCATCGAATACCTCACGCATGTGTTAGAGCCAGAACTTACGCAAACGAGTAAAAATTTACCGCAGAGCACGCAGAGCGCGCAGAGATTTTTATAGGTGAGACACTACGCCGAGTTTCTTTCATTATATGCCAGCAGGTTGAGAAGGGAAGACCCAATAAACGTGTTTCTAATGAAATTTATATGTTTTATGATTGACTTTGAGGCAGGTAAAGAATATAATAGATATATGTATTGTAAATTATAGGAATCGGGATGTTTTCTCTGCCGAAAACACCCACCAAACTTACTTGGAGGAATACCCTATGAACACCGTTGAAACGGAAGTCGCCACCCTCGCGGGAGGGTGTTTTTGGTGTCTGGAAGCAGTCTACGATCAAGTGCAGGGCGTGCTCCACGTGGAATCCGGCTATGCCGGCGGCGCGGTTCCCCACCCCACCTACGAGCAGGTGTGTACCGGGCGAACGGGTCACGCCGAAGTGGTGCAGGTGACGTTTGATCCGGCGCTTATCTCCTTTCGAGACGTCTTGGAAATCTTCTTCGAAATTCACGACCCGACCACCCTCAATCGCCAGGGGGCGGACGTGGGGACGCAGTATCGCTCGGCCATCTTCTACCACTCGCCAGAGCAAAAGGCCGTGGCCGAAGAAGTGATTGCGGCATTAACGGCAGCTCGCCGCTGGCCGGATCCCATCGTAACCGAGGTAAAGCCACTCGCAGCATTCTATGCGGCGGAGGCGTACCATCAGGAATACTACCAGAATCACCCGGCGCAGCCCTATTGCCGGGCGGTCATTGCGCCGAAATTAGCGAAATTCCAGAAGCATTTTGTGGCGCAACTCAAATGACTACAAGACTACCGGACTAAAGACTACTCGACTATTGACGGAGGGAAAAATGTCTGACAAAATCGTCAAAACCGATGCAGAATGGAAAGCGAGCTTGACGCCGGAGCAATATCACGTGCTGCGGAAAAAGGGGACGGAGCGCGCGTTTAGCGGCGCGTACTACGATCATCATGAAGACGGCATCTACACCTGCGCCGCGTGCGGCCAACCGCTCTTCGACGCGCAGACCAAATACGAGTCCGGCACGGGATGGCCCAGCTTCTACGCCCCCATCCATGCCGCAGCCGTGAGCGAGTCAAAAGACTTCAGTTTTCTGATGGTGCGCACCGAAGTGACGTGCAGCCGCTGCGGCGGCCACCTGGGCCACGTCTTCGACGACGGCCCTCAGCCGACAGGGTTGCGCTATTGCCTCAACTCGATCTCGCTAAACTTTGTCGGTCGCAATGAAACGCCCGCAGACGAGTCACGCTAGTGCGGCGGCCCGCATACCATAGGACTTACGCAAGGAGGGTTCTTTTTCACCGCAGAGAACGCTGAGGCCGCTGAGTATCTATAAAAATCTCGGCGCTCTCTGCGGTGAATTGCCGAACCCCTGGCCAGAGACGTTAGAAACCCGCCAGATCGGAATACATCCCCGTGTATTTCGTCTTTTTCGGCATACAAAGGGAAGCCCGATAATCCAATTCCACCTTCAGATAATGGACGTGCTGGTTAAAAGTAAAGCCTAACAAGAGATTCCGCTTCGCGGCCTGAATGGGCGACGCTTCAATATACTCCTTGAAGGACGGCGCGAGAGCCAACGCCCCGGTCATATCGTCCTCATAAATCCGGGTAAAACACACCCGCTCAATCCGATCGTTCGTATGAGTGAACGTGAAGTACACCAGGGCGGCGTCCACCATCTGCTCAAGCATGTCTTCAGCAGGCAACGCAAAGCCCAGCGCGGCAAAGATGGCGACGATTTTCTCCCGGTTAAATTCCGTCAGCTCGGTATAGAAATAAAGATTCAATGAGTTCTTCTCAAAATCCACCCCGAAAATCCCAAACCGGCCAAACCCCAAGGATTCCAACAACGCCGCGTTTTTGAACAAAGAGTCCGGCAAGCCCTGGCAGGGGCGGAGCGCGCTAATGGGCTGCAAATCGTGCGTAAAGTACGCATAAAACTTTTGGATATCGCCCTGGGTGCTCACGTCAATCATCGAACCCGAAATCGGGATCGTATGGCAGATGGAAGCATACGCTTGATAGGCCGGATGGTCATACAAATCTATCAATCCATACGCCTTTGCCATCGCCGCGAGGTCAAGCCACTTCTCCGCATGCCCGGGCCGGACAAAAAACTCCCTGGGACTCACCTCTTTCGTGGTCGTTTTGATATAGATGACGTCGTGTTCAACGGCCTCGCGATAACAATCCAGGACGGGAAACAGCTTATCCTCCCGAACTTCGGCGCCGCACTTGTCGGCGATGACTTTCAAATCCTTTAAGAAGTCCTCTAAAGACACATAGACCATTTCCCTGGCGCGTTGCCTGTATTCGGCATTTTTCACTGGGCTTATCTCGAGCCGCGAACAAACCATACCGATTAAGTCCGGCGCGAAAGCCTGATGAAGGCCAATCATCAGATCATCCACCGAAATGGTAGGAGCGCCCCGTTGCCTAGTTACCACTGCGCCCTGCATACAGATTTTGTCAATCAATCGCAGCCGCACTTTCTTGGGCATAGATGGCGGCAGCCGTTCTTGCAACTTATCCAACCACGCCATACTGGCTGCGTCTAGTTGCACATCACGAGCAATCGTAGTTCCCTGAGTTCCCTGTCCAGATTCCATCCGAGATCCTCCTTAAGGTTGAAGAATTGTTTACAAAATGGGACTTCTCCTACATGTTTAGTATAACATAATCAGGATTAGGCAAATAAGCAACCGTCGCCACAGGAACATTTCGGCCTGAGTAAGTCCATCCAAATCGCCGCCACCGGCCCCCATTGAATGACCAAAAGTTTGGGAAAACACATAACTGTGGTATCATCTTTCCATCGTTAAAAATTCCTGAAGGAGTGTTTTGCCAATGAAAAACATTGCTGTGGTAGGCGTAGGATACGTGGGGCTGGTCAGTGGAGCATGCTTCGCCGACCTGGGCAATCGGGTCACATGCCTGGACATTAACGAGACCCGCATCGCCAACCTGCAAAAGGGCGTTATGCCCATCTACGAAATTGGGCTGGAACAACTGGTCGCCCGCAACGTCAAAGCCGGCCGGCTGGCCTTCACAACCTCGTATGCGGAGGCGCTCCGCGACGCCGAATTCGTCTTCATCTGTGTGGGCACGCCGTCGGATGTGGACGGGCAGGCCGACCTGCGCTACGTGCGGATGGCGGCGGAAGCCATTGCCGACGCTATGGATCACGAACTGATCCTCATCAACAAATCCACCGTGCCGGTGGGCACCGGCGACTGGGTGGCCGACATCGTCCACCAACGCCGGCCAGACGCCCCGCCCTTTGCGGTGGTCTCTTGCCCGGAATTCCTGAAAGAAGGGTCGGCCATCGCCGACTTCATGAACCCCGACCGCATCGTGCTCGGCTCCGCCAGCCGCGACGCCGCCGAAAAGGTCGCGCAACTCCACCTGCCCCTCCGCTGCACCATCATGATCACCGACCTGCGCACCGCCGAGATGGTCAAGTACGCTTCCAACGCCTTCCTGGCGACCAAAATCTCATTTATCAATGAAATCGCCAACATCTGCGAGGCGCTGGGCGCGGACGTGAAGGAAGTCGCCTACGGCATGGGTCTCGACAAACGCATCGGACGGCATTTCCTCGACGCCGGCCTGGGCTGGGGCGGCTCGTGCTTTCCCAAGGACGTGAAGGCGTTGACTTACATGGGCGAAATCGAAGGCCGCCACCCCCACCTGCTGCACGCCGTGATGGACATCAACGTAGACCAGCGCTTCTCGCCGGTGCGCAAACTCAAAGACATGCTCGGCGGCTCGGTGCGCGGAAAAGTCATCGGGCTGATGGGCCTGGCCTTCAAACCCAACACTGACGACCTGCGCGACGCCCCCGCCGTAGACATCGCGCGGCGGCTCCTGCGTGACGGCGCGCAAGTGCGCGCCTACGACCCCGTCGCTATGGAAGGCGCGCGCGCCCTCTTACCGGACGTGACGTTCTGCGAAGACGCCTACGCCCTGGCCGCCGACGCCGACGCACTGATTCTCGTCACCGAATGGAACGAATTCAAACACCTCGATCTGGCGCGCATCAAAGCCGAGATGCGCCAGCCGGTGCTGATGGATGGGCGCAACATCTACGACCCCGCCGTCGCGCGCGCGCTCGGCTTCGAATACCGGGCCATCGGGCGCGGCTATGGCGGCGAAGGGGTTCAGTAAGAAAGCCCCAATCTCACGTTTCACACTTCACGCATAGGGAGGCGCCGGATGAATCTACTGCGTACCACGCTAGACAACGGACTCAAAGTCTTGATCCGCGAGGGGCACACCGCGCCGGTCGCCAGCTTTTGGATCTGGTATCGGGTCGGCAGCCGCAACGAACGCCCCGGCCTGACCGGCGCTTCGCATTGGGTGGAGCACATGCTCTTTAAAGGCACGTCCCGCTGGCCGGAAGGCAAAGCCGAACAATCCATCGCTCGCGTCGGCGGGGTGTTCAATGGGATGACGTGGTACGACTTCACCACCTACTACGAAACCCTGCCGGTGGAACGGCTCTCGATGGCGATGGACATCGAAGCAGATCGCATGGCTAACGTGGACTTCGACCCCGCCCAGGTGGAATCCGAGCGCACCGTCATCATCAGCGAGCGGCAGGGCAACGAAAACTCCCCCATGTTCCTGCTGCAAGAGGCCGTGATGGCGACCGCCTACCAGGTTCACCCCTACCGCTACGAGACGGTCGGCGGCCTGGCGGATTTGCAAACGCTGACACGCGACGACCTCTACCAACACTACCGGGCGTTCTACACCCCGGACAATGCCGTGATCGCCATCGCCGGCGACTTCAACGCCGGCGAAATCGAGCGCATCACCGAGCGGTATTTCGGGACGCTGGCCGCCGGCACCGTGGCGCCGGCAGCGCCGCCGGCAGAGCCGCCGCAGACAGAAGAACGCCGCGTCGTAGTCACGGGCGGCGGCATGACCGATTACCTGACGCTGGTCTACCACATCCCGGAGGCGCGCCACCCGGACTTCTTCCCCTTGACCATCTTGAATGCGGTCCTGGCCGGCGGGTCGGGCTTCCTGGTCGGCGGCGGACGCCTCACCAACCACACCAGCCGACTCTATCGCGCCCTGGTGGAGCGGGAGCTGGCGGTGGACATCTACGGCAACGTGATGCCCGCCGTAGACCCCGGCCTCTATCAGTTGACGGCGACGGTGTGGCCGGGGCGCACGCTGGCCGAAGTTGAAGCAGCGCTGCTGGCCGAAATTGACCGCCTACAAGACACGCTTGTCAACCCGGCGGAGTTGGAGAAAGCCCGGCGGCAAGCGCGCGCCTTGTTTGCCTATTCCAGCGAAAGCATCACCAACCAGGCCTTCTGGCTGGGCTTCAGCGAAATCTTTGCCGACTACGGCTGGTTCATGCGCTACCTGGAAAACCTGGAATCCGTCACCGCCGCCGACTTGCAGCGCGTGGCGCAAACCTACCTGTCCGCCGCCAACCGCACCATTGGCGGCTATCACGGATCAGTAGACGGTAGACAGTAAACGGTAGACAGCTTAGCTTGCCTACTGTCTACCGTCTACCGTTTACCGTCTACCCTCTCGTAGAAAGGAGCTGCCATGTACCGACGCAAAACCCAACAACGCTCGTTTCCTGGCCCTGAGGACGTCCTGCGGCAAACGTTGCCCAACGGGATCACGCTGCTTGTGCGCGAAAACTTCGACAGCCCGGCGGTGGTGATGAGCGGTTACGTCCAGGCCGGCGCAGAAGACACGCCGCCCGACGTCGCCGGTCTGGCCGGCTTCGCCACCGACGTAATGCAACGCGGCACACAGCAGCGCTCCTTCGAGCAACTCTACGAAGAAGTGGAATCCATCGGCGCCAGCTTCGGCGTTTCCGGCTCCACCCACATCACCTCCTTTGGCGCCAAGGGCCTGGCCGAATACCTGCCGCTGCTGCTGGACATCCTCAACGACGTGCTGCGCCATCCGGCCTGGCGACCAGAACAGGTCGAAAAAGCCCGCGCCGAAATCCTCACAGCGCTCCAGGAGCGCGAGCACGACACCGCGCAGATGTCGTCCCTGGTGTTTCACGAACTGGTCTACCCCGAAGCGCATCCCTACCATTGGAGCGGCCTGGGCTATCCAGAAACAATTGGGCGTCTGACGGCAACCGACCTGGAGCAATTCCACACGCGCCACTTTGCCCCACAGGGGATGGTGCTGGTCGTCATCGGCGCCGTCAAAGCCGAAACCGCCGTGCAGGAGGTGACGTCGGCGTTGGGCGACTGGCAGGGCAGCCGACCCGCGCGCGCGCCCCTACCCCCCGCGCCGCCGCTCACCGAGCGCCGCGAGCGCCGCATCACTATCCCCGACAAAACCCAGAGCAACCTCATCTTGGGCTGGCCCGGCCCGGAACGCCTGCACCCGGATTTCATCCCCTGCTTTGTGGCGAACACTATCTTGGGCGTTTTTGGGATGTACGGGCGGCTGGGTCAGAGCGTGCGCGTCCAAAACGGCCTGGCTTACTACGTCTACAGCAGTCTGGACGGCGGTATTGGCCCTGGGCCGTGGGACGTGGTAGCGGGCGTCAATCCAGCCAATGTGGATCGCGTCATCGAGCTAGTTTTAGCGGAACTGCGCCGTTTCCGTGACACACTGGTCCCCGCCGCCGAACTGGAAGACATCAAATCCTACTTGACCGGCAGTCTGCCCCTGCAACTAGAGACCAACGAAGGGGTGGCGCGCGCGCTGCTCAACATCGAGCGTTACCACCTGGGATTGGATTACCTACAGCGCTACCGCGATATGATCATGGCGATCACGGCGTCACAGGTGCGGGAAGCGGCCCGGCGCTGGTTAGACCCAGAGCATTTCGCCTTGGCCGTCGTCAACCCGGAGGCGCCTGCCGATGCTGACCACGGGGGTTGACGTCGTCCAGATTTCGCGCATCGCGCGCGCCGTAGACCGCTTCGGGGAACGCTTTCTGGATCGCGTCTACACCCCCCAGGAACTCGCCTTCACCCGCAAACAGGCGGCGGAACTGGCGGCGCGCTTTGCCGCAAAAGAGGCCGTCTCCAAAGCCCTGGGCGTGGGCGTGCGGGTGTTGTCGCCGCGCGGCATCCTCTGGCGCGAAGTGGAAACCCTCAACGAGCGCAGCGGCAAGCCCTACGTCCGCTTGCACGGGAGCGCCGCCGAATTGGCCGCCGTCCAGGGACTCACCGAATGGGCCATCAGCCTCAGTCACGACGGCGACATGGCGATTGCCTTTGTTGTGGCAATGTAATAGACACAATTTCTCAACGGATTGAACGAATTCAACGGAAAAATCCGTTAAAATCCGTTGAATCCGTTGATCTATTTTTTGGAGGATAGGGCAATGCGCGCGGTGATACAACGAGTGACACAGGCGTCGGTGACGGTGGAGGAGCAGGTCGTCGGGGCGATAGCCGGCGGGCTGCTGGTGCTGCTGGGCGTCGGCGACGGAGACACGGCGCAAGAGGCGCAGTGGCTCGGCCACAAAGTCGCCAACCTGCGCATTTTCTCCGACGCGGAGGGGAAGATGAACCGGTCGGTCCAGGATGCCCAGGGCGCCGTCCTCGTCGTATCGCAGTTCACCCTCTACGGCGAGACGCGGCGCGGCTTCCGCCCCTCCTTCACCGCGGCTGCCCCGCCGGAGATTGCCGAGCCGCTGGTGACAGCCTTTGTCGCGGCGATACGCGCCGAGGGCGTGCCCGTGGCAACCGGCGTGTTTCGCGCCGCCATGCAGGTAGCGTTGGTCAACGACGGCCCCGTCACCATCCTGCTGGAAAAATCCCCCGCAGAAGATTCCTAAACCTACATAAAGATCTCCTGACTATTGGACTACATGACTAACGACTATCAGACTACTTTGAGGAGGATGGCCCTATGGACGAAACATCGCTCTGGGCGTGGTTTTTGTTTCGCAGCGGATTGCCGGCGCAGCGCGCCAAGGCTTTGCTGGCCGAATGGGCGGCGCAGCAGTTGACGCTGGCAGCGGCTCTCGAAGGACTGCCCGCACGCGCCGCCGACCGGGGCCTGACGCCCGATGAAGCGGCCCGCTTGCGCCCGCCCGCGTCGCTGCCCACCGTGCGCGCCCTGCGCTGGAACGAGTCGCTCTATCCCCGGCGGCTGCACTCGCTGCCGCTCAAAGTGCGGCCGGCGCTACTGTTCTATCTGGGTGAAACTTCTCTTTTGCTGCGCCCCATCGTCTATCTAAACCCAGACATTCTAACACCGGAGAATGAGGAAACCCTGCGCGAGTTCATCAGCCTGCTGCTGGGCGAGTATTTCCTCCCGGCAGCCTTCTACGGCACCCGCCAGGCGGAATTGCTGTTGGAGGAATTGGCCGCCAGTGAAGGAGACCTGCTGCTCTTTGCGCGGCGCGGGCTGGCGCAGTTGCCCTTGACGGAATTTGAACGCACGTTGTTAGCGGCGCAGCGCCTCATCATAATGACGCCCCTGCCGCCGGAAACGCCGCCGAACCCGGCGTGGGATGCGGTCTTATCGCAAGTGGCCCTGGCTACCGCCGGCTACTGCGTCACCGTCGCGCCGCCGGCCGCCGCCGACCCGCTGTTGACGCCCACAGTATTGTTGTCCTCCGCCCCCCGGCTGACCTTGCCCGCTCACGTTCACGCCTTTTCCGACGCCGCCGAAGCTGTGCAATGGCTCACCGAGGGTTTAGGCGCGGCGCTGCCCCCCTCTGCCCCGGTTGCCGCGCAGCGAGAATCGGCCTGGGTTGATGCGCCCCTGGACGCGGCCCCCCTGGGAGAAAGCCTGCCGCCGGAGCCGCCGCTGCCCCCCGCAGAAGCGCTGCGCCTCCTGGAAGCGCGGGGACAAGTCCCCGAAGTCCTGCGGAAACGGCTGCTGGGGGCGGCGTCCCGTTAGCGCTCCCCTACCAGGGCCACGGCGTCAATCTGATTCCAAAAATTAGTGCGCGATTCGTCCAGTTCGATGCGGACTTTAGCAACCTTGTAGGCAGTGCGCGGAATTGCCACAGACAGCACCCCAGGGCACGGGGAATCACTATCGGCGCCGCTCCAAATCTCCTCAGTCGCCCCATCCACCGACACCAATAACACCTTGCTGATCGCCCCGCGCCCAAAAGTCTGGTGAATGACAACTTCGTTGGCATAGACCGGTTGAGCATAAGTCAGCAATAACCATTGCAGCCCACCGCCGCGCGCTGACGCCCAGGCGCGGGAATCATCACGACATGCATTGACCTCCGGTGCGCCGGTAGCGCGCCGCGCACTCCAATCGGGATACCCAAACTGCGAACTGGCTTCAGCGGAAGCAGCCCATTGCGTAAAAACCTGCGGCGTCGCCGTTACCTCTGGAACCTGGGGAGCAATATGTGCACAAGCGCTCAGAATAATCGCCAACCCCCATGCCAGAGTCACTGACAAATTTTTTTCCCACCACACTGGTTGCATCTCCCTATCATATCCTCAGTCTGTGAAAGCGCAATGCCCTTATTCAGGTTCAATTGATGCGAAATCCTCAGTGCTACTTGACCATTCATTTTATCTATGCTATAATGTGCCTATTCAAAAAGTGTAGCATACAAGTGGTATGCTCCGGTGGGCCTTGCCGTCAATGCTTCAAAGCCCACTGTATACATTCAAAAAAGGAGAAGAACTATGTTTCAAGATCGCATTCGTGGTAATTACGAAAATTTGACCCCAGGCTTCCGCAAACTGGCCGACTTCATCATGAACAACACACTGGACGCCGCCTTCTTAACAGCCACTGAGCTTTCCCGACGGGTAGGGGTTGATCCCGCCACCGTCGTGCGTTTTGCCCAGGAACTGGAATACTCCGGCTACCGGGAACTGTCGCGCGAAATCAAGCACTACGTGCGCGATCAGGTCACCTCCACCTACCGCAAGGCGGGCGAGGCCGAAAGCGTCGAGTCTCTGCTCCAGGCTTTGGTAGAAAACGCCGGCCAGAATATGCAGAACTTCGTCACCACCGACCTGCCCAATGTGGTCAAGGCGGTCCAAACGCTACGAGAAGCCGTGCAAATCTGGTTCACCGGCGAGTTCACCGGCTACGACATCGCCTCCTTCATGGCTAAGAAATTCCAGGCCTACGGCATTGCCGCCGCCGCGTTCCAGCCAAGCATGAGCGAGACCGCCAGCGTGGTGGCCCAGATGAACGAAGGGGACGTGCTCCTCACCTTCGCCGGCACCGAACCCAACCTCGACGCAGGCTACGCCGTGCGCCTGGCGCGGCAGAAGGGCGTCAAGACCATCACTGTGACCGGTTCCGGCGTCATCCTTCCGGCGCGCGAATCCGAACTGACCATTATCGTCCCCTGCAAGACCCCCGTGGGCGTCCCCGCCTTCGGCGCGATGATGCAGGTGATGGGCCTGATCTGGGAAGCGGTCATGAAGGAATGTGTGGCCGACACCGCCGCCAAGACCGAATCCCTGCAAGGCAATATGGAGAAAATCCTGAAACTGCGCGCGGAAACCCCGGAATACGAAGTCGGCGCCCAGAAATAGCAGACAGTCGCACACTGTGCTAAGCAAAACAGGCGACCCAATAGGGCCGCCTGTTTTTTTTCAGGTCTAATCCCGGATGCGGCGCTTGAGACGCGCCGCGAGAGTGTCGCTATCCGGCGCGGCGGCAGAGGGCGCCCCCTCCGGCTTGGACGAAGGCGGCGTCGCCGGCGGCGTGGGCGGCGGCAGTATGACTGTGGCGGGCGGCGTTTCTGGCAGGATCGCCGGCGGCGCGGGCGGACGCTGGCGATCTCGTAGCGTAGCCGCGAGCGTGGGCGGCGCGGCCGGGGCGG